>MTEX01004939.1_pt1 | contig 15586 bp, 14 predicted proteins | sample 1042691 | NCBI WGS metagenome assembly MTEX01 (sample SAMN06185810, study PRJNA358809) | soil metagenome | isolation source: soil biostimulated with molasses as carbon source | place: India | collected 2015-05-23
GCGGCCCATCGCGACACCAGGCCGCTCCTACAGGGATCGCGTAAATCCGAATATGGCACTGTACCTGTAGAAGCGGCCTTGTGTCGCGATGGGCTGCAAAGCAGCCCCAGAAGGTCTCAGCGCTTGGCGATGATGTACACTGCGTGCACGATCCCCGGAATGTAACCCAGCAGGGTCAGCAGAATGTTCAGCCAGAACGCCCCGCCGAACCCCACCTGCAGGAACACCCCCAGCGGCGGCAGGATGATGGCGATGATGATGCGTATGAAATCCATGCGAGTCTCTCCTGAAGGGGTTACCTCACAGACTAGCCACTCGCCACAGAGGTTCCACGCGCAAAAAAAACGCCCCGGGCCGAATGAAACAGGCCAGGGGCGATGCGCAGGAACGCCAGACGGTTCGTAGAATTCTCGGTTTCGCCAACCCGCTATGCCGGCATTTCCCGACGCGCCTGCTGGCGGGCGTGCAGGCGGGCAAAGGCGCGGGCCAGGCGTAGCAACATTTCGTCGATGTTGCCCTTGCTCACGGTCAGGGCCGGCGAGAAGCGCAGCACATCCGCCTGTGGCGCACTGAGCAGCAGGCCTTCGTGCAGGGCTGCACTCACCAGCTCCTGGGCCAGGCTCTCTTTCAGCTGCAGTGCCCACAGCAGGCCCTGCCCGCGCACTTCCCCTTGGCCGTAACGCCCGGCCAGGCGGCTCAGGCCTTCGCGCAGGTGGCGGCCGTTGTCCTGCACCTGGGCAAAGAAGCCAGGCTCCAGCACTGCATCCAGCACGGCCAGGCCTGCGGCGCACATCAACGCATTGCCATGGTGGCTGCCCTGCAGTTCGCCAGGTTCGGCGCAGCACGCCGTGCCCCGGGCCAGCAACGCTGCCAGTGGCACACCGCCCCCCAGGCCTTTGCCCAAGGTGACGATGTCGGCACGCACGCCGTAGGTTTCTTCGGCCAGCAGCGCACCACAGCGGCCGATGCCGGTCTGCACTTCGTCGAGGATCAGCAGGATGCCCAGCTCGCGGCAGAGGGTTTCCACCCCCTTGAGGTATTCCTGCGTCGCCGGGATGACACCCGCCTCGCCCTGGATCGGCTCCAGCATGATCGCCACGGTGCGTGAGTTGACCTCGGCGTGCAGCGCCGCCAGGTCGTTGAACGGCACCTTGCTGAAGCCGGGGAGGCCGGGCTCGCAACGATTGCACGGCAGTGGGTCGGATGCCGACAGTGCACCCAGGCTACGACCGTGGCACGCCTGGCTGGCGGTAATGATGTGATAGGCGCCGTTGCGGTGCCGCTGGCCCCACTTGCGCGCCAGCTTGATCGCGCCCTCGCACGCTTCGGCACCGCTGTTGAGCAGGTAGGCCTGGTCGCTGCCGGTGCTCTGGCACAGGCGCTCGGCCAACTCCAGCAAGCCACGGCTGCGCAAGCCCGAACCCGGGTTGATCAGCGCCTGGGCCTGGTTGCCCAGTGCCTTGACCAGCACGCTGGGGCTGTGCCCCAGGCTGTTGACCGCGCCACCCTGGGTGAAGTCCAGGTAGGCATGCCCGTCGTTGTCCCACAGCCAGGAACCCTGGCCACGTACAAAAACCTGCGCTGCGCGTTCGCTGCCAGGCATCAGCCGTTCATGCGACAGCTGCGCCGCTTCCGCTACGCTCACCGGCGCACGCTTGGGCTCGGCGACGGCGGACAGGGCCGGGCGGCGCAGCTTGAACAGGTTCATCAGGGCTCCAACCAGTCACGGAAGAAGGCGTTGTCGGTGCGGTCTGGATGCCGTCACTCGATATTTTGCCTTTCCTATCAAAAGTGTTTTTCATCCAGGGTAACAATCGATTCATTCATCGCTGTAACCCTTTGGAATACAGCGATAGACTAGGCCTCGCAGGGGGTTTCGGCCATTTCGTTTTTCCAGCATTTTCGATAAGCAGCACTTATGGATTTCCGCCAACTGCGTTATTTCGTCGCGGTGTATGAAGAGGGTCACGTGGGCCGCGCCGCCGAGCGCCTGTCACTGTCCCAGCCGGCGCTGTCGCAACAGATCCGCCAGCTGGAGCACAGCCTCGACCTGAGCCTGTTCGAGCGCAGCAACAAGCGCCTGCTGCCGACCCTGGCTGCGCATACCCTGTACAACCATGCCCTGCCGCTGCTCGACGGCCTGCAGCGCGCCCACGAGGCCATGCGCAACTTCAAGGGCCAGTCGTTGCGCACCCTGGCCATCGGCGTGCTGCAGACCGTGCGCCCCAGCCTCGTACCACAACTGCTCGAACGCCTGCGCAGGGCACAGCCGCACCTTGTGGTGCAGATCTACGAATTGTCGGGGCTGGAAATCGAGCGGCGCCTGCTCAACGGCAGCCTGGACATCGGCATCAGTTACCTGCCGCCACGCCAGCCGGGGCTGCATGGCCTGTTGCTGTACGAAGATGAGCTGCAGTTGGTCATCCCCGCGACGCACCCGCTGAAGGACTTCAAGAAGGTATCCATCCGCCAGGCCGCCGAGCTGCCCATGCTGATGCTGGGCGAAGAATTCCAGATCCGCCAGATCTGGCAGGCGCAGCTGGCCAGCCAGGGGCGTCGGCCGCAGGTACAGGCGGAAATGAACAACATGGCCGGGATACTCGACAGCCTGGCCCACACGGCATTGGCGACCATCCTGCCGGGCCGGGCCAAGGAGGCCGCCGAGGATGACCAGGCGTTGTTGTGGAAGCCTTTGAGCGAGCCGCGCGTGCCGCTGAAGGTGGGCTTGGTGTTTCGCGATGCCCAGCGCCAGCAGGCCTCAGTGGAGCTGCTGCGCACGCTGCTGGAGGAAGAAACCGACGCCCGCCTGTTGGGGACATCGCCACTGGATGTGCTCGCCTGAAAAAACGCGCGCACAAAGAAAACCCCGCCTAAGCGGGGTTTTCCAGACTGTTTCCCTGTGACATCCGTATCGCCCCGCCATCCTGGCAGGTGTTCCTTCGTTGTCTTCCGTGATCTGTACTTTGCGCTTCCTGCGCAACGTCCATGTGGGAAAGATTAACCGTGGATCCAATGTGAGAACAGTGGTGAAAAGTCACCACGTCATGTAGGAAAAAGCTTACACGAACAGATTTTTCGCATGCCGGTTGGGAATCGAGGCCGCTGCGCGGCCCCATAACCTGTCAGAACTGCTCAGCATCCAGCAGGTACAGCGATTCACTGCCTGCCTTCACCGCAGCCACCAGCGAATCCACCCGTGGCAGCAACCGCGCAAAGTAGAACCGCGCCGTACCCAGCTTACCCGCGTAGAATGCCTCATCCCCATCACCGGCCTGCGCCGCCCGCGCCATCAACGCCCACATGTAGGCGTAGGCCACGTAGCCAAAGGCGTGCAAGTACTCGACCGAAGCCGCGCCGATTTCATTCGGGTTGCCCTTGGCCTGTTCCAGCACCCATTCGGTCAGCCCGTCGAGCTGGTCGAGGCTGGCCGCCAGCGGCTTGGCAAATTCCTCCAGCTGGCTACCTGCACTGGCAATGAACTGGCGAATCTCGTCGGAGAACAGGCGGTAGTACGCGCCACCACTGGCCACCACCTTGCGCCCCATCAGGTCCAGGGCCTGGATGCCATTGGTGCCTTCGTAGATCTGCGTGATACGCACATCGCGCACCAACTGCTCCTGCCCCCACTCGCGGATGTAGCCATGCCCGCCGAACACCTGCTGGCCGTGCACCGCGCACTCCAGGCCAAGGTCGGTGAGGAAGGCCTTGGCTACCGGCGTCAGCAATGCCACCAGCTCCTCGCTGCGCTTGCGCACGCCAGCGTCCTCGCTGTACTTGGCACTGTCCAGCTGCATGGCCACGTAGGTGGAGAAGGCTCGGCCACCTTCGATCAGTGCCTTCATGGTCAGCAACATGCGGCGCACATCGGGGTGGACGATGATCGGGTCGGCGGCCTTGTCCTTGGCTTGCGGCCCGGTCGGGGCGCGGCTCTGCAGGCGCTCGCGGGCGTATTCCACGGCGTTCTGGTAGCTGCGTTCGGCCGAGGCCAGGCCCTGGATACCCACGCCCAGGCGCTCGTAGTTCATCATGGTGAACATCGCTGCCAGGCCCTTGTTCGGCTCGCCGACCAGATAGCCGACGGCTTCGTCGAAGTTCATCACGCAGGTGGCAGAAGCCTGGATGCCCATCTTGTGCTCGATGGAGCCGCAGGTGGCCGGGTTGCGCGCGCCGAGGCTGCCGTCTTCATTGACCAGGAACTTCGGCACCAGGAACAGCGAAATGCCCTTCGGCCCCGCCGGTGCATCTGGCAGCTTGGCCAGTACCAGGTGGATGATGTTCTCGGTCAGGTCGTGCTCGCCACCGGTAATGAAGATCTTGGTGCCGCTGACCTTGTAGCTGCCGTCGGCCTGTGGCTCGGCCTTGGTGCGGATGATGCCCAGGTCGGTACCCGCGTGCGGCTCGGTCAGGCACATGGAGCCCGCCCACACACCGGCGTACATGTTCGGCAGGTACTTTTCCTTCAGTGCTTCACTGGCGTGGGCATTGATCGACAGGCAGGCACCGGCGGTCAGCATCGGGTAAAGGCCGAACGCCAGGCTGGAGGCGTTGACCATTTCTTCGACCTGGGCCGAAATGGCCTTGGGCATGCCCATGCCGCCGAACAACGGGTCGCCGCCCACGCCCACCCAGCCACCTTCGGCGTAAGTGTTGTAGGCGTCGATGAAACCGGCCGGGGTGCGTACGGCACCATTGTCCCAGTGGCAGCCCTCTTCATCGGCGGCGCGGCTGAGCGGCGCGATGGACCTGGCAGTGACCTTGCCGGCTTCTTCGAGCACCGCCATGGCTGTGTCGGCATCGACAACCTCGGCCAACCCGGGCAACTGCGCCCACTGCTCGGCCACGTTGAAGACTTCATTCAGTACGAAGCGCATGTCGCGCACGGGCGCTTTATATTCAGCCATGACAACCTCTCGCTAGTCGGTCGGGGCGGTCTCGGGGAACCGCGACACTGGGTAACGAGCAGTGTAACCGAACAACTTTTACGACACATAGGGTCATCACTAGACTATATAGTCAATTTCGGTCACGCCATGCGCACCGCGCCACGCTGCGATTGCTGCCCGTGCACCATGACACAATTGCGCCCTGCGCTCTTTGCGCTATACAGCGCCTGGTCGGCAGATTTCAGCACAGCCTCGGGGTTGCGATGCTCGGCCTGGCGCTCGGCTACGCCGATACTGATGGTGACCGACACCGTCCCACCGCTGCTGCCTGCACGCCGCTGGCGCCCGGCGGTATCGTCCTGCGGGCGGCTATGCTGGTCGCGCAGGTGCATTACGTAATTGGCGATCACCTCGCGCACCGCCTCCACGTGCGGCACGCATTCTTCGGCGGTCTTGCCAGCGAACACCAAGGCAAACTCCTCGCCACCATAACGGTAGGCCCGGCCACCGCCGGTCACCTTCGACAGGCGGCTGGCGACCAGGCGCAGCACCTGGTCGCCGACATCGTGGCCGTGGGTGTCGTTGAACTTCTTGAAGTGGTCCACATCGGTCATGGCGATTACGTAGTTGCGCCCCAGGCGTTGCATGCGCTCGTTCAGCGCGCGGCGCCCCGGCAGCCCGGTCAGCTCGTCACGGAAGGCCATCTGGTAGGCCTCGTGGGCCACCGCCGCGGCGATCATCAGCATCACCTGGCTGCACATGATGTTCAGGGTGAACGGCAGGATGAAGGTTTGCGGCAGCATCCAGAAAATACCCAGCAGGCCCGAGATCAACGCGGCGTGCAGCGGCCGCGGAGCGCGCAGGTACTGCACCACCAGCAGGATCAACACGCAAAGGAACAATGGGTAGACCATCTGGATCAGGCTCATCCACTGGCCATGCAGGGACGGCCAACGGATTTCCGCCAACCAGGTCAGCAGCGCTTCGGGGTAGCTTTGCTCAAGGGCCAGGGCCACGCTGCCCACGGCAAACAGCACGGCGCCACGGGCAACCAGGTCCTGCAGCAAGTGGGTGCGCTCCTGCCAGGCGCCATACAGCCCGAACAGGGCAGGCAGCAACAGGCACACCAGGTGGAAGACCAACGCCGCATCCTCGCGTACGCGGCCATGGTCACGGTAGAAGTCGGTCTGGGTGTCGAGCAGGAAGTAGGCGATATAGACCGTGAGCATCAGGAACAGCTCGCGTTGACGACGGTATACCGCGCAATAGGCGCCGCCCAGCAGCAGGACCAAGGTGGGCAGGACATTGAACAGCGATGTGAAAAACACACTGAGGTCTCTCACATAAGCCGCGGCGAGGCCTGCCAGCAACAGGATCAGCGAAGGCAGGAAGTGGCTCGCGCGAACAGCATTAAGACGAAGCAAGGGTAATCTCCAACCCGGCAGATCAATGGTGGCATTGTGCCCATACTTCATCGGCAGTGCACATGAACAGTTGAATTCAAATCGGATACCGCCCTTGTAGGAGCGGCCTGGTGTCGCGATCGGGGCGCGAAGCGGCCCCACCATTTCCGCCAAGCAACGATCACCGGGGCTGCCTTGCCGCTCGATCGTGACACCAGGTCGCTCCTGCAAAGGCACCGCGCCAAGCCTGAGATACAAAAAAACCCGCCTGCCGGTGAGGGCAGGCGGGTTTCAGTTACAACCGCCGGATCAGTAGGACAGGCCGAAGCTTTCTTCGTCCATCGCCATCAGGTTGTCGGCACCCGACAGCATCGCTGCCACATGGGTACGGGTACGCGGCAGGATACGCTGGAAGTAGAAGCGCGCGGTCTGCAGCTTGGCGGTGTAGAACGCCTCTTCGCTGGTGCCGGCAGCCAGCTTCTCGGCGGCCAGGCGGGCGATGTCGGCCCAGAAGTAGGCCAGGCAGGCATAACCGGAATACATCAGGTAGTCGACCGAGGCCGCGCCCACCTCTTCACGGTCCTTCATGGCGGCCATGCCCACTTTCATGGTCAGCTCGCCCCATTCCTTGTTCAGCGCCGCCAGCGGTTCGACGAACTCCTTCACCGCATCGTTGCCTTCCTGCGCCTGGCAGAACTTGTGCACGATCTTGGTGAAGCCCTTCAGCGCTTCGCCCTGGGTCATCAGCACCTTGCGGCCAAGCAGGTCCAGGGCCTGGATGCCGGTGGTGCCTTCGTACAGCATGGAGATACGGCTGTCGCGCACGTTCTGCTCCATGCCCCACTCGGCGATGAAACCGTGGCCGCCGTAGATCTGCACGCCGTGGTTGGCGGCCTCGAAGCCGACTTCGGTCATGAACGCCTTGGCGATCGGGGTGAGGAAGGCCAGCAGGGCGTCGGCCTTCTTGCGCTCCTCTTCATCCTGGCTGTACTTGACGATGTCCACTTGCTTGGCGGTGAAGTACACCATTGCACGGTTGCCTTCGGCGAAGGCCTTCATGGTCAGCAGCATGCGACGCACGTCGGGGTGGACGATGATCGGGTCAGCCGCCTTGTCCGGTGCTTTCGGGCCAGTCAGCGAACGCATCTGCAGGCGCTCACGAGCGTACTTCAGGCCGCCCTGGAAGGCCACTTCGGCATGCGCCAGGCCTTGCAGTGCGGTACCCAGCCGGGCGGTGTTCATGAACGTGAACATGCAGTTCAGGCCTTTGTTGGCCGGGCCGATCAGGAAGCCGGTGGCGCCGTCGAAGTTCATCACGCAGGTAGCGTTGCCGTGGATGCCCATCTTGTGCTCGATCGAGCCGCAGCTGACGCCGTTGCGCTCACCCACGCCGCCTTCGGCGTCAGGCAGGAACTTCGGCACGATGAACAGCGAGATGCCCTTGGTGCCGGCCGGTGCATCCGGCAGGCGGGCCAGGACGATATGGACGATGTTGTCGGCCATGTCGTGCTCACCGGCGGAAATGAAGATCTTGGTACCCGACACCTTGTAGCTGCCGTCGGCCTGGGGCTCGGCCTTGGTGCGCAGCATGCCCAGGTCGGTACCGCAGTGCGGTTCGGTCAGGCACATGGTGCCGGTCCACTCGCCGGAGACCAGCTTGGTCAGGTAGGTGTGCTGCTGCTCAGGGGTACCGTGCGCGGAAATGGTGTTCATCGCGCCATGGGACAGGCCAGGGTACATGCCCCACGACCAGTTCGCCCCACCGACCATTTCGCTCAGGGCCAGGCCCAGCGACTCCGGCAGGCCCTGGCCACCATGCTCGACATCATGCGCCAGGCTCGGCCAGCCGCCTTCGACGAACTGCTGGTAGGCCTCTTTGAAGCCAGTCGGGGTTTTCACGCCCGATTCGCTCCAGGTGCAGCCTTCCTGGTCACCCACACGGTTCAGCGGCGACAGCACCTGCTCACAGAACTTCGCGCCTTCTTCAAGGATCGCGTCGACCATGTCGGGCGTGGCGTCCTGGCAACCCGGCAGGCTCTGATAGTGCGCCTCATAGCCGAGCAGTTCGTCGCGAACGAAGCGGATATCACGCAAGGGGGCTTTGTAGTCAGGCATTGCGATGAACCTCTAGGTGAGTTCTGTGGGGTGACGCGCGCCGACCGGCGTCGGTCAAACAGTTGTTTGAAACTTACGTTTAGCTCCGCCGTATGTCAAGAATGGACTATGGTGCCATTTACGCCACGAAAAATGGCAAATACGCCAACGCATGCCATGGCTCCGGTAGGAATGGGCTTACCCGCGAAAAAGCCGGCCTAGAAAACAGATGTCTGGGCTGACGCATACGCGGGTGTACCCGCTCCCACCGGGGTGCAGGCGTTGATTCGGGGGTGGATGGCAGCGATCAGGCGTAGGTATCGATGAACCGGCCGAGCATTTCGTCGGATGCCTTGGCGATCTTCACGCCAAGCTCGACCTCATGTTTGCCCACGGCCAATTGCACGGTGCTGGTGGCGAGGTCCATCTGCTGGCTGCGGTCGACCGCGCGCAAGCGTTCAGCCTGAAAGTCGCTGGACTGGCTGGTGGCAGAACGTTCGGCGGTGGTATTGGCAATCTGGCTGGCAGCCTGATCGACGCGGTTCTGGCCGGTCTGGATTGCGCTCAGGCCCGCGTAGTAGGCGGAGCTACCGGTGATTTCCATGTCAGGACTCCATTGACGCTGGATGACGAACAGGCCCAATTAAAGCAGGCCGGGCGCAAAAAGGCCCGTTTAAATCCCTAATGGCCTGGTGCCATTCGATAGGCCCTGGGTATACCTGGTAGCCCGATTACCTGAACCCCGCGCAGTACTTGCCGGAGCGGCCGTGCCCGCGGAGGGGCCTGGCCTGGAACCGCCTAATCCAGCAGATCCAGCTGCAGGTGCTCGGCCACCATATCAGCGCTGGCCTGCTTGAGCTTGGGCACCCGCCCCAGGCAAGGCGCCGGTAACCGCTCAGCCAGGCTGGCCAGGTTCTCTTCCAGCCGCGAAGTACGGGGTTCGATGATGTTCGCTACCCATCCCACCAGTTGCAGCCCGTCACGGGCGATTGCCTCGGCGCTGAGCAGGGCATGGCTGATGCACCCCAGCCGCACCCCCACTACGAGGATCACCGGCAGCTTGAGGGCAATGGCCAGGTCGGACAGGTTGGCCTGCCCCGACAACGGCACGCGCCAGCCGCCGGCCCCTTCGATCAGGGTGAAATCGGCATTCTGTTGCAGCACATTGCGCATCGCCGCGAGCAGCTCCGGTACCGCAAGGGTTACCCCCGCCTCACGCGCTGCCACATGGGGTGCGATAGCCGGCTCGAAGGCAAACGGGTTGACCTGCTCGTAGGGCAGCTTGATCGAGCTTTCGTCGATCAGCGCCTGGGCATCGCTGTTGCGCAGCCCTTTCGCCGTCATCGTGCAACCCGACGCCACCGGCTTGGCCCCCAGCGTACTCAAGCCCTGCAGGCGCGCCGCATGCAACAGCCCGGCAGCGATGGTGGTCTTGCCAACGTCGGTATCGGTACCGGCAATGAAATAGGCCTGGCTCATCTCGCTCCCCTCACGCCTGTGTCTTGCGCAACACACCATAGACCACTTGATAAGTGGCTGGCAGCCCTTGAGGCTGGCGAAACGCCTCGTAGGCCTGCAGCAAGCCCTGCATGCGCGCCCGGCCCGTCAGCCCGGACGGCCGCCCTGGGTTCAGGTTGTGCGCACCCAGGGCTTTCAGTTCGTGGGTCAGGCTGCGCACATCAGGGTAGTGCAGCACATGCGGGCAACGCTGCAGTTGGAGTTGCTCGAGGCCGCTGGCCGCACACAGCCGCTGGTAGTCTTCGAAGCGACGGAAGCGGTTCACATGCACCAGGCCATCCACCGCCTGCCAACTGGCGCGCAGTTCATCCAGGGTACCCACGCACAGGCTACTGAAGGCCAGCACACCGCCCGGTCGCAATACCCGCCGCGCTTCTGCCAGCACGCTGGCAAACTGGTCGCACCATTGCACCGCCAGGCTGGAAAACACCAGGTCGACGCTGGCATCCCGCAACGGCAAGCGCTCGGCATCGCCAGCGACGTGATAGTGCGCCCCACCTTGCTCGTTGCGCGCATGGCGCAGCATGCCTTCGGCGATATCCACCGCCACGCCGCTGGCGGCGGCGAAACGCTCGGCCAGCGCCCGGCTGAAGTGACCGGTGCCGCTGCCCAGGTCCAGCCAGCGCGACGGCTGCAGGCCTTGCGGCAACTGCGCCAGCAGGTTCAGGCCCACGGCACGCTGCAGCGCCGCCACGCTGTCATAGCTGGCCGCAGCGCGGGAGAACGAAGCCGCCACCTGGCGCTTGTCGGGCAGTGCGCCAGGCAGGGTCGGACGGGAAAGGTCAGTCATCGCCACTCTCATGCAGGAAACTCTTGATGCCCGCCGCCAGCTCCTGCGGGTACTCCAGCAGGAACGCGTGGGAACTGTCTTCAACCAGGCCCACTTCCACATCAGGCAACAGCTCGCTCAGGGCTTTAGCCGCTTCTGCCGGCACCAGTGCGTCGCTGCCGGCGAACAGGTGCAGCTGCGGACCGGCGTAGGCTTGCAGGGCTTCGCGGGTATCCAGCTTGGCCAGCACTTCCAGGCCGGTGGCCAGGTACAACGGGTCGGTGTCCGGCACGCCGATACCCAACTGGCGCAGCAGGGTACGGGGTTGCTGGGCACCGTCGCTGCATAGCGTACGGAACCGCTTGAGGGTGACCTGGGTATGGCTACGGCAGCCGTCGAGGAAGGTGCCGAAAGTATCTTCGGCCATGCCGTGGGGCCAGCCCGGGCGCACGACGAAACTAGGGTTGCTGGCCAGGGTCAGCAGGCCACAGCAGTGGTCGCCGCGCTTGTGCGCCAGGGCGCTGGCCAGCATCCCGCCGAACGACCAGCCGCCCAGCCAGACATCGTTCGGCAGCTTGCGATCGAGGTGCTCGATCCAGGCCTGGACATCGCTGTGAGGCAGCTCCGGCAGGGGCATCAGCTCTACCTGCAGGCGGGCGTCCTGGCCGCGCAGGCTGGCGGCCAGCGGCTCCAGGGACGCAGTGCCCAGGCCCCAGCCGGGCAACAGAACAAGTCGATTACGCATCGGCGCTCTCCAACTGTGGATAACACTCGGCCAATGCATTCAACAATAGCTGCACCTGCGCCTCACTGTGGGCGGCGCTCAAGGTCACCCGCAGGCGTGCGCTACCCGCCGGTACAGTAGGCGGGCGGATGGCCGTCACCAGCAGGCCGCGCTCGCGCAGCATGCGCGACAGGCGCAGGGCCTGCGCGCTGTCGCCGATGACGATCGGCTGAATCGGCGTCGGGCTGTCCATCAATTGCAGCCCGATCTGCCGTGCGCCTTCGCGGAACTGGCGAATCAACGCCGCCAGGTGCTCGCGGCGCCAGGTTTCGCGGCGCAGCAGTTCCAGGCTTTTCAGCGTGGCGCAGGCCAGCGCCGGTGGCTGGCTGGTGGTGTAGATGTAGGGGCGGGCGAATTGCACCAGCGCCTCGATCAGCTCTTCGCTGCCAGCGACAAAGGCACCGGCGGTACCGCACGCCTTGCCCAGCGTGCCAATCAACACCGGAACCTCATCCACGCCCAGGCCGAAGTGCTCGACGATACCGCCGCCCTGCTTGCCGAGGGTGCCCAGGCCATGGGCATCGTCGACCATCAGCCACGCGCCGCGCGCCTTGGCGACAGCGGCCAGTGCCGGCAGGTCGGCCAGGTCACCGTCCATGCTGAACACGCCATCGGTCACCACCAGGGTATTGCCGACCGCCTTGTCCAGGCGGCTGGCCAGGCTGGCCGGGTCGTTGTGCAGGTAGCGGCTGAAACGGGCCCCGCTGAGCAGCCCGCCATCCAGCAGCGAAGCGTGGTTCAAACGGTCCTGCAGCACCGTGTCACCCTGCCCCACCAGCGCAGTGATGGCGCCCAGGTTGGCCATGTAGCCGGTGGAGAACAGCAGCGCGCGCGGGCGCCCGGTGAGTTCGGCCAAGGCCTCTTCCACCTGGTGGTGCGGGGTGCTGTGGCCGATCACCAGGTGCGAGGCACCACCACCGACACCCCAGCGCTCGGCGCCGGCCTGCCAGGCGGCAATCACCTGCGGGTGGTTGGCCAGGCCCAGGTAATCATTGCTGCAGAAGGCCAGCAAAGGCTGGCCGTCGACCACCACTTCCGGCCCTTGCGGGCTGTGCAGCAGTGGCCGCTGTCGATACAGGTCTGCGGCGCGCCGTTCGGCCAGGCGCGCGGCCAGGTCGAAGGCCATCTCAGGCAGACGCGGCGTTGTAGAACATCTCGCTGCTGCGCTGCTCGACCAGCGCCTGCTCGATGGCTGCCTGGTGCACTTCGTCGGCATGTTCCTCACGTGCTTCGGGCTGGATGCCCAGGCGTGCGAACAGTTGCATGTCCTTGTCGGCCTGCGGGTTGGCAGTGGTCAGCAGTTTTTCACCGTAGAAGATCGAGTTGGCGCCGGCCATGAAGGCCAGGGCCTGCATCTGTTCGTTCATCTGCTCACGGCCGGCGGACAGGCGCACGTGCGACTTGGGCATGAGGATACGCGCCACCGCCAGCATGCGGATGAAGTCGAACGGGTCGACGTCCTCTTCCTCGGCCAGCGGCGTGCCGGCGACCTTGACCAGCATGTTGATCGGCACCGACTCCGGGTGCTCGGGCAGGTTGGCCAGCTGGATCAGCAGGCCGGCGCGGTCGTCCAGCGACTCGCCCATGCCGAGGATGCCGCCGGAACAGATCTTCATCCCGGCATCACGCACGTAGGCCAGGGTCTGCAGGCGCTCGCTGTAGGTGCGGGTGGTGATGATGCTGCCGTAGAACTCCGGCGAGGTATCGAGGTTGTGGTTGTAGTAATCCAGGCCGGCCTGGGCCAGGACCTTGGTCTGCTCCTGGTCGAGCTTGCCAAGGGTCATGCAGGTTTCCAGGCCCATGGCCTTCACGCCTTTAACCATTTCCAGCACGTAGGGCATGTCTTTGGCCGACGGGTGCTTCCAGGCCGCGCCCATGCAGAAGCGGGTGGAGCCGATGGCCTTGGCGCGTGCGGCTTCTTCCAGCACCTTCTGCACTTCCATCAGCTTCTGTTTTTCCAGCCCGGTGTTGTAGTGGCCGGATTGCGGACAATATTTGCAATCTTCCGGGCAGGCGCCGGTCTTGATCGACAGCAAGGTCGAAACCTGCACGCGGTTCGGGTCGAAGTGCGCGCGGTGCACGGTCTGCGCCTGGAACAGCAAGTCATTGAACGGTTGCTGGAACAGCGCCTTGACCTCGGCCAGGGACCAGTCGTGACGTGTTGTTGCAGTTGTGCTGGCGCTCATCGGTGTTTCCTTGTTTAGGCTGTAGCTGGCGCCGGGACAGGAAAGCCCGCCAGCGCATCACGGATAGCTCGCATAGTCATGGAAGGCCTATGAACTGTCAACCGCATTGGAAAAGGCTGGTTTACAAGTGGTTAATTATTAATCAAGCGTGTTTATTGTGCGACGAGCCTGCCGAGCAGGCCTACCCGTTGTGCGTCGCCTGCGAACAGGAGCTGCCCTGGCTGGTTGATCAATGCCTGCGCTGCGCCCTGCCCATGCCAATGGCTGGCCTGACCTGCGCGCAATGCAGCCGCCGTGCGCCGGCTTTCGAGCGGGTGGTTGCGCTGTGGCATTTCGGCTTTCCGGTAGACACGCTGGTCAGCCGCTTCAAGCACAAGCGCCAGTGGCCCCTGGGGCGACTGATGGCGCAAATGCTCGGGCATGGCTTGCTGCATCGCTTCGCCGAAGGGCTGGCCCGGCCCGACCTGCTGTTGCCGGTGCCCCTGGCCAGGCGTCGACTGCGCGAGCGCGGCTTCAACCAGGCAGGCATGTTGGCGCGCTGGTTGTCGGCACAACTCGGCATACGTTGCGACGAACGGTTGCTGGCACGCACCCGCGACACGCCTGCACAACAGCAACTGGATGCATCGGCAAGGCGGCGCAATTTGCGCCAGGCGTTTGCCGTGGCAGGCGAGTTGACGGGCAGGCATGTCGCCATCGTCGATGACGTGCTGACCACCGGCGCCACCGCGCAGGCGGTCGCCGAAGTACTACGCAAGGCCGGGGCGCGGCAGGTCGATGTGTATTGCCTGGCACGCACGCCCAAGCCAGGTCATGTGTGATCTCAGGGGCCCATCGCTGGCAAGCCGGCTCCTGCAGGGCGAGCGTTGCCGTGGTGTCAACGTTGCCCCCGCGGGAACTGGCCTGAAGGCGATAGGGCGCGAAACGGCCCCGGCTCACTTGACTGGCCCGAACAGGAGAGGCACCGTCCCTTTATCCGTTGACGACTACATTACCTATGTCCCTGCCCGCCCTCCTCACCCAGCATATCGCCCGCCGCCCCCAGCGCATCGCCCTGCTGCATCACATTGCCGAGCAAGGCTCTATCACCCGCGCCGCCAAGGCAGCGGGGATCAGCTACAAGGCCGCCTGGGACGCCATCGACGAACTCAACAACCTGGCCAGCCGGCCGCTGGTCGAGCGCAGCACCGGCGGGCGTGGCGGCGGTGGTGCCCGCTTGTCGCTGGAAGGCGAGCGGGTACTGCGCCTGTATCAGCGCCTGCAGGCCCTGCAGGCGCAAATCCTCGAAGCGGCCGAACAATCCAGTGACCTCGACCTGCTTGGTCGCCTGATGCTGCGCACCAGCGCGCGCAACCAGTTGCAGGGGCAGGTCAGCGGCCTTCGCCGCGAAGGGCGGCATGATCGCGTCAGCCTGGCCTTGGGCGGCGGGCTGGAGATCGAGGCGCTGATCACGCATGACAGCACTGCCCGGCTGGAGCTGACTCCGGGAACAATGGTAGTGGCGCTGCTCAAGGCCGGGTGGGTGCGGTTGCTGGCGCCAGGGGAAGAGGCCGAAACGGGTAGCAACTGCCTGAAGGCGACGGTGGAGCAAGTGCTGGCGGAGCCTGATGGGCCGGGTGAGGTGCGGCTGGCGCTGGGCAACGGGCAGACGCTGTGTGCGTTTGCCGAGGCGCACTGGCTGGCTGAGCACCGGGTGGCGGATGGCAGTACGGTACGGGTGCAGTTTCATCCTTCTTATGTGTTGATCGGGGTTCCCGCCTAGGCTGGTTGCGCGGTGCGCGGGTGTGCCCGTGAAGAGGCCGAGACAGGCATAACGCGGTACCATGGCCCCCATGCCGCTTACCCCCGGAGCCCTCATGTCCCACCCCTTCGACACCCTCACCCCCGACCTGGTCCTGGACGCCGTGGAAAGCCTGGGCTTTCTCAGCGATGCCCGGGTGCTGGCGCTG
>MTEX01000570.1_pt3 | contig 15480 bp, 20 predicted proteins | sample 1042691 | NCBI WGS metagenome assembly MTEX01 (sample SAMN06185810, study PRJNA358809) | soil metagenome | isolation source: soil biostimulated with molasses as carbon source | place: India | collected 2015-05-23
ATCGGCTGCCAGCACGCGCGAGCCCAGCATGCCCAGCGGCGCGGCAAGACCCGCAGCGCCTGCCGCGCGCAACAACGCGCGGCGCGAAATTCCCCGCGTGGAGATGGCGCGGGAATGGACGTTCGTATTCATCAACCTTCCTTTTGAGCAGACTGTGAATGGCGATGATTGCCATGCGGCATCATCGGCCTGCGCTCAGGGGTTCGACAAATACAAAGTCGGGATAACAATATGGGCGGCGCACCGCCGCCGAAGGGTCGTGCTATTCGGGCAGGTAGTCCGGAACGCCTTCTTCGTCGACCTGCTTGATGCGGTCCAGCGCGTTGCGCGCGGCCGACATCGCCTCCACCGTGCTGCGGAAACGCCGGCTGATGAAGATTTCGAAGGCCAGGTGGTCCGGCTTATCGTCGTCGATCTGCTCTGGCACATCCGCCTGGTCGACGGCCTGCGCGTCCAGCTCTGCCTGCGTCTGTTTTTTTGGCAGCCGCCGCGTTTCGATGAAAGCGCGCGGCGGCACGCGCCCCTCGGGTTGGGTCGCATACGCGAGCACCGAAAATCCGTTGATGATCTTCTCAGCCATGGCGGTTCCGTGTGGCCGCGCCCAGAAAGGCGCGGATCGTTGTTACCGACTACGGCCCGCCGCAGGGAAACTTAAGCCAGCGCCGCCTGGCGCGTGCGCACGTAGGCCGCCACCTGCCCCAGCACATCGGACAGGTCGGCCTGCAGCGGCGCGAAGCCCGAATTGCGCTCGCGCGTCACCTCATCCATGTACAGCGGACGGCGGATTTCCACCTGCAGACTGTGGCGGTTCAAGGCCGGCTGCCCGATCTGCGCAATCAGTTGCACGCCTTTGTAAGGGTCGTTGCGCGCGACGGTATAGCCCTTGTCGCGCAGCGCCGCTTCGATGAGGGCGATGAACTCCGGCTCGCAGGTCGAGCCGTCGCGGTCGCCCAACACGAAGTCCGCCAACGGATGCTCGCTCGTGCGGCCCAGACGCTCGTAGGCGTCGTTGGGCATGGAGTGCAGATTCAGGTGCCAGACCGCGCCAAAACGCTGCCGCACCTGCTGGATCGCCTGCGACAAGGCAGCGTGATAAGGCTCGTAATACGCCTGGATGCGATGCCGCACTTCAGCCAACGTCAGCTTGCGATCATAGATCGGCGTGGACTTGTCCATCCTGCGCCAGATCAAGCCTTTGCCCAGGCGGGTCTTCTCACCTGGATCCAGCGGTTCGGGCCAGGGCTGCGCCAGCAGCTCCGGATCGAGGTCTTGCAGCGTGCGGTTGGGATCGATGTAGACGCGCGGAAAGTTCGCGGCGATCAGCGTTGCGCCCAAGGCAGGCGCCGCCGACCACAACGCGTCCACATGCGTGTCCTCGCCTTGGCGCAGCTGCGCCAGGGTAGCCACAGCCCCAAAATCATCAGGATAGCGCTCGCCGCTATGCGGCGAATCGCATACCAGCGGCAAGGCCGGGCCCGTGGGCTCGTGTACGGAAACAGCGTCGAAGTCGGCGTGGGTCATCGTCAATCAGCCTGAATGTTCGCAGTCTTGGCGACCTTGGCGTAACGGGCCAGGGCCTGCTCGATCTGCACCTGGAATTCCTGGGGCGTCGTGCGCACCAGCGTACCACCCACGTCCTCGGCCTTCTTGCGGAACTCCGGGTCGTCCTGCGCAGCGCGCACCGCCTTGTTCAGGCGCTCGATCACGGCCGGCGGCGTGCCGGCGGGCGCCACCAGGCCAAACCAGCCGCCCGTGCCCATGTCGGCATAGCCCAGTTCGATGTAGGTCGGCACGTCGGGCAACAGCGGCGAGCGCTCGGCGCCCAGCACGGCCAGCGCGCGCAGCTTGCCGCCCTGCACCTGCGGCAGGGTCGAAGACAGGTTGTCGGTGATCGCGTCCACCTGGCCGCCCATGACATCATTGAGCGCCGGGCCCGCGCCGCGGTAGGGCACGTGCAGCAGCTTGATGCCCGACAACATCATGAAGTTCTCGATATTCACGTGGCCCAGCGAACCCACGCCCGGCGAGGCAAAGCTGTAACGTTCGGGTTGCTGCTTGGCCAGGGCCACGAACTCGGCCATGTTCTTGGCCGGGATATTCGGGTTGATCGCGAAAATGCTGGGCACCGCAACCACATTGGCCACCGGCACGAAATCCTTCACCGGGTCGTAGTTCATCTTGCGGAAGACGGCCGGGTTCGAGCCGTGCGTGCTCATCGTGGCCATGCCGATCGTGTAGCCGTCAGGCGTAGCGCGCGCCACCTGCTCCATGCCCAGCGACCCGCCGGCGCCGGCCTTGTTCTCGACCACGATAGTCTGCTTCAGGTCGCGGCCGGCGTACTCGGCCACGAGGCGCGCCACGATGTCGGTCGAACCGCCGGCGGCGAACGGCACCACCAGCTTGATGGGGCGGGCAGGATAGTCGGCGGCTTGGGCGATGCCGGCGAAGGTCAGCGTGGCGAACATGCCGGCAAGCGCGACGCGCGCGGACCGGCCCAGAAGGCGGCGAGACATGGGGATGACTCCGAAAGTTGAAGGTCAATCGACAAGGCCGCCAGTGTCCGAACTTTACGGTCCCCTTTCAAACGACTATATTGCACGGCTTCATTACCATTGGTCATGCTAGGGCCCTAGACACGCAATGCGCCTGCACTCGCCATCCATGTCCGAACTGCACGCCTTCGTGACGGCGGCGCGCCTGGGCAGCTTCACCCGGGCCGCCGAAACCTTGTGCGTGACCCAGGGCGCCGTCAGCCGGGCCATTTCACGCCTGGAAGCGCATTTCGGCCAACCGCTGATGCACCGCAACGCCCACGGCCTCACGCTCACCGAAACCGGCCGCCGCCTGTACGACGGCACGCAAAGTCCCCTGCAGGAGATCGAGACGCTCAGCGCCGGCTTGCGAGCCGGCAACCGCCGCCAGCGCCTCACGCTGTCCACGGTCCCGACGCTGGCCAGCGCCTGGCTGGTGCCCCGCCTGCCCGACTTCCACGCGCGCCATCCGGACATCCAGCTAGGCTTCGCGGCCTACCGCCGCAATGAAGACTTCTCGGGCGAAACGCCCGATGCCAGCATCCTGTCCGGATTGCCCGAGCAATGGCCTGGCTGGCAGGTGGACTATGTGATCGGCCGCGAGATGGTTGTCATCTGCCACCCTGCAAGGCTGGCGGCACGGCGCGCGCAAGGGCTCTGGGACACCCCCGCGGGCTTGCTGGGGGAGCCGCTGCTCTACCACTCCAACGGCGTGGACAACTGGACGCAATGGCTGGCCGCCGCCGGCGTGCCGCGCGCCAAGGTGCAACTGGCCAACGGCTTCGACCAGGTTTCCATCCTGGTACGCGCGGTCATGACCGACATGGGCATCGCCGTCCTGCAGCGCTGCCTGGTCCGCGACGATCTGCAGTCGGGGCGCGTGGCCGCCCCATTTCCCGAGCTGCCCGTACGCATCGCCCGGGGCTACCACCTCTGCGCGCCGGCGCAGCGCCGCGATCACTATGCGCTCGCCTGTTTCCGCCAATGGCTGCTGGAGACCGCCGGCCAGGATCCCGACGTGCTGGCCGCAAGCCCGGACTGAGTAGGCCGCCGGTCGATACAAGTCGTTTCGCGCAGCGGGCGGCAGTTGCTACAAAACAAAAACGGGCTCCTGTACAGGAGCCCGCTCACATGACGGGACGGAATGCTCAAGGCGCGAGCTTGAACCCCAGGTCCACGCCCCACTTGTCGGTCTCGCGCAGCCATTTCGCCCCGCAATTCAGGCAACGGAAGTGGTCTTCGCGGCTTTCTTCCCGGCCTTTCTGCGTCGGGTTGGTAAATCCTTGATGTCCCAGATGGGCATGCGGCGCAACGCCCGCAAGCCCTGGGTTAATGCGTTGGCAAGCCAGGCACATAACGCTCATTGGTGCTTCCCTACAAACATAGTTACTAAATTGTAAGGGATTTCACCAATACTTTTCTATCAATCTATGTCGATAAATCCAAAAATAATTGTTAACGCCACAATTAAACAACGGTCGGCATGGCGGCCAGGCAGGTAGCCAAGTGGTAGGGCGAGGTCGAAGGCATGTCCGCGCGCACCACCGTCCCCTCCGCATCCAGGCATTCATGCCAGCCCCCGGCGTGCAGGAAACGCGTCCGGAACATGGCCAAGCCCGCCTCCAGCGCGGGCAGGTCTCCCAGCACCCCGAGTACACGCAGATACTCGGTCTGGGCCCAGATCCTGCGCGTGTCGTCGATGACGGCCCCGGATTCATCCAGCGCTGCCACCACCCCGCCCGCGTCCACCCCCAGGCGGCGCGACCAACGCACCGCGCGCGGCAGCGATTCCGCCAGATCAAGGCCTTCGAACACCTCGGCCGAACCGTGCACCAGCGACAACCACTCGAACTGGTGGCCGGGTTCCAGCCGGTTGCCTGCAGTGCCCTGCCGCTCTTCCGAAATGCACTGCGAGGCCGCGTGCACGAAGAAATGGCTGATGCCTTGCGCCAGGCCACGCAGACGCTGCGCATACAGCGTAGGCTCCGCCACATGTGCGGCGGCCAGATACGCCTCGGTCAGGTGCATCATCGGATTCTGCGCCGGCGCGCGCAGAGGCTGGTTCAGGTCGGCGCTCAACGCCGCGTGATACAGCGAATCGGCGGTCTTGAAACGGGCCTCGATGACCGACGAAGTCGCCAGCATGAGCTTGCGCGCATCCGCGTTGCGGCTGCGGCGGAAATACGCGGCGCATGCCAACACGATGAATGCGTGGGTATACAGGTCCTGGGTTTCGTCCAGCGGACGCGCCTGGGCGTCCACGCTGTAGCGCCAACCGCCGTTTACGTCGTCACGGAATACACGGCGCAGCGATTCGAACAACAGATCGGCATGCGCGCCGGCGGCCGCGCCCGGCGCCTCAGAAAAAATGTAGAGCTGGCGCGCGCAAGCCATGGCGCGGTAACGCTGCGCCGGCAGCGCAGCGCCGGTGGCCGCATCCAGCGATTCAAAAGGCAGACCCAGCGCGCCATTGAAGCCCGGCCCCATCCAAAGAGGCAGGACAACGGAATCAAAATGGTCGCGTAGTGCGCGGATGTGCTCCGCAAGTGAAGAGTTGGTCTGTGCGGCAGTCATCTTGGAACGGCGCATACCCAATAAGGGCCCCAGATTTTGGAGCAGCAACGATAACCGAAATTTTCGCCGCAAACCGTTGAGTATTCTCCAAAGCGTCATGCTCACACAGACCGGTCCCGCCAATCAGCTCCGTCCAGGGCGAAGCGCCCTATCGGAAGATGTTTTCCTCTACCCAGTTCTGCGCGAATACTTCCGCGCGATCGCGTGCTTCGTCCAACGAAGCGCAGTTGCCCAAGTGGGAAAACGCGGCATCCACTTCGGTGCCGCCCTCGGCCGTAACCGTCAGCAATACGCCATATCCGCCGGTATCCATGGCCGCTGTGGAAACGTCGATCAGAACTTCCTGGTCACGATGCTGCATGTGCTACCTCCCAGTCGGTTACTTAAACGCGTGAACCACGCGTGACGTTGCGGGGGCAGAATCCCCGCGCAAATGAATAGACCCGTAAACGTCACGCAAGTTCATCTTACTGGCGACTCGGTGCCCGCGATACGACGAAAAGCAGCCAAATCGCGCATTCCGTCTCAGGAAATTCCCGTAGCACGGCCCGAATAGTCGCGAAGCTGCGAAATACTGCGAAAACATTCGCAAATTGTGCAGGAATTGCCGCAGCAAACGCTCAAGACGCGGCAAAACGCGGAATGATGTCCTGCGCCGCGACTGTGACCCGCCTCATCGAAATTCGCGGGGCCGCGCCTGCGCGGGACTACCTCAAGTGGATCGCGCCGGGCTCTTCCATGCGCAGCGCGAGCTTGCCCTTGTCGGTGATGAGCCAGCGGCCGTCGGCGCCGGCTTGAATGCAACGCAGCGTCTCCAGCGCCTGCGCAACGTGCGCGGGCACTTCAGTCTGGGCAGCGCCGGGCTCGCAGTTGTCTGCCACGATGCGCAGCCAATGGCCCAACTCGCCTTTCTCGAAACGGTGCAATGCCATGCGGTAACTCTCTCTTGAATTCCCTACGATAGCACGCCGCCAGGCTCGCCCTAGGTGAGCAGCCTGGGCAGCGACGAGGCCAGCAACGCCACGCCCGACACCGTAAGCAAACCCAGCACAATGCGGCGGAACGCGGCATCGCTGATGCCCACATAGACGCGCGTGCCCCACAAGGTCGGCACCAGCATCGCGGGCACGATCACTCCAAACAGCGGCAACATGTCGCGCGTGACCACGCCGGTGTAGACATAGCTCGCCATCGTCACGACCAGCATCGACAAGTTGAAGTTCTGGATCACCGCGCGCTGCACGTCACGGTCGAAGCGGCGCAAGGTGCACCACAAGGTCGGGATAACGCCCGTGAATCCGCCTATGCCGCCCATGACGCCGCCCATCGCGCCCACCACGCCATCCGCGAACCGTCCGCCGGCGGTAATGGGAGGCAGGCGTGTCGCGAACAACATGATGGGGCACCAGATCGCCAACAGGCCGCCGACCAGCGCCTTGAACATCAGCGGGTCCAGATACGGCAGCAGCTTGACGCCCACCGGAATGCCCAGCAATCCGCCTGCAACGAACGGCAGCAGATGCGCCACCGTGAAGCCGCGGCGCACCGTAAACGCGGCCAGCAACTGGCCGGTCAGCGAGCCGAACACCACCATCGCGGCGGCAAGCTTCGGATCTATCGTCCAGGCCCAGAAGGACATGGCGACCATGCCGAAGCCGAAACCCGACAGGCCCTGCACGAAACCTGCGGCCATGGCGCCCGCCGCGACCAGCACATATAAGGAATCCATTTCCGCCGCGCATCCGCAAGAGAAGCCGGAACCGGTCCCGGCGCACGACATTCTAGAACGCGCCGGCGCTTCTCTCGGAGATGTACGCGAGTCGCGGCCTACGAAGGGCGCAGCGCGAGCGGACGCTTCATGCGTGTCGCTGCCGCGGACGCCGCCACGCTGGCGGCGATAAGCGCCAGGCCCAGCGCGAGATCAGCCGAAATGCGTTCCTGGAAAACCAGCGACGAAACGATCAAACCGATCACCGGCACGCAGAGCATGGCGATCGAAGTCGCGACCGGCGGCATTTTCTGCGTCATGCCCAGCACCACGATGAAAGTCAGTGCGGTGGCCAGCGGGCCGGTGTACAGGATCACCGGCCAGGCCTGTGGCTCCGCGAGAAAGGCCGGCGCACCGTCACGCGCCCACGCCAATGCGGCCAACGGTAACGCGGCGATGGCGGTCTGCCAGGGAATCATGTCCGCCCCCAGCCGGATATGCCGGTTGCCGCGCAACTGGATGATGTTGCACGCCCATGCGAAGGAGGCGCCCAGCAGCATGGCCAGTCCTATCACCGTGTGCGCCTGCCAGGGGCTGAACGCCGGCGCGACGATGACGCCGATGCCGGCGTAGCTCAACGCCGTCGCCAGCCATTGCGCCATCGAGAGGCGTTCCTTCAAGACCAGCGACGACAGCGGGATGACCCAGATGGACGTGGCGTAGGCGATCACCGATGCGCGTCCGGGCGCCACGTACTGCAGCGCCCACAGGGCCAGCGCGGTAAAAGCACCCATCTGCAGCAACGCCACGCCCGCCACCAACGGAAGCTCCTGCCGCGTGGGCAGGCGCAGGCGGCCCAGCATGCCCAGCACCAGCACGCTGATCAACGCGGCCGATCCGAAGCGGCTGGCGGCCAGCCAGAGCGGGCTCATGTGCGCCAGCCCCAACTTCATGATGGGCCAGTTCCCGCCCCAGATGGCTACCGCGCCGACCAGCGGCAAAAACCTGCCCAACGTGCTCTGCTGACTCATTCCTGCCAATCTACCGCTTGAATATTCCGTGTTTTGGCGAAACCGCCAAATGATGGAATAGTCTATAGGGTAAACCCCAGCATCTTTCACTGCATTCATGCGAATTTCCCGTCATACTCGGCACACTTGAATGGCCGAATGACGATAGCTAGGTGACTTATGCCGGAAATCAACCTGGATGCCACTGACATCCGTATCCTCAACGAACTCCAGCGCGATGCGCGGCTGACCAATGTCGAGCTTGCGGCGCGCGTAAATCTGTCCGCCTCGCCCTGCCTGGCCCGCGTGCGCCGCCTTGAGACCGAAGGCCTGATCGACCGCCGCGTCACGCTGCTGAACGCCCGCAAGCTTGGCCTGAAGGTCAATGTGTTCATCCAGATTTCGCTGGACAAGCAGCGCAAGGCGGCGCTGGACGTATTCGAACGCGAGATCGCTGTCCTGCCGGAAATCATGGAGTGCTACCTGATGTCGGGCGACGCCGACTACCTGATACGCGCCCTGGTGCCCGACGTCGATGCGCTGGAACGACTGATCGTCGAACACATCACCCGCATCCCGGGCGTGGCCAGCATCCGCTCCAGCTTTGCCTTGAAGCAGGTGCTCTACACCACCGCCGTCCCGCTTGCGTAAAGCGCGTCGCGGCAAACTTGCGGGATCCTCCGCGCCCCTCCACAATGAAAGCGCCACGCGGGCCGTGCGCCCGCGCCGGCGTCCCTCCCATCGCCTAGCAAGGAGAACACCATGCCTGAAACCGACTGGTTCCCCGGCGGCACGCTACCCGATCGTCAGGGCTATTTCGAAGTGGAATTCGAGACCGGTGAAACCGAAATCACACGCTACGGCATGCTCGGCTGGGAGCCCGAGCAGGATCGTGGCCGCATCAAACGCTGGCGCGGCCTGGACCCGGCAATCGAAGCCGCCGAAATGCAGCGCGAGCGCGCGGTGCGCAGCAACGGCGACTCCGTCATGGGCTGACGCCCAACCGCCCCTGCGGCGGCCGCCCAAAACAAAACGCCGCGGAGGACTGATCCGCGGCGTTTTGTTTTGCCAGAAGGCTTACAGGTCCAGCTTGGAGATCTTGGTACCAGCCAAGGACACGCCCGCCATCAGGCCGCCGTTGTTCATCACGAAACCGACGATGGGCTGTTGAGCCGTATTCGTGTCGATCCGGCCGTTCGCGCCAATATTGACGACCGCCACCGTAGCGTCGGCACCCACGGTCCAGCCACTGCTATTGCGGAACTTGGCCAACGCTTCATCGGTCATGAACAGCAACACCATCGCCTTCGATTGGGCACCGGCCTGGAAGCCGACCGAGCCCGCCGTGGTGCTGTAGTAGCCGGCGTTGGCACCGCCCACGCGCAACACGCCCTTGCCATGCTCCGCCCCGATGATGAAACTGCCGCTCAGCACGTCTGGGAACACCAGCACGCCCTTGGCGCGCGCGACCAATTCCTTGGACTGGGGCGATGCCTGGTAAAGCTTGCCCAACGTGGCATCGGCCGCGCTGTTCAATGACTGGCGCTGCTCGGTTGCGGTGGCCGAGGATTTGGGACTGGTGGTGGTGCAGCCCGTAAACATCAGACCGGCTACGCCGATCGCCGCGGCGGCCAAGCCAGCGCGACGCAAGACAGGAAAAGTATCAAACATGGAACTCTCCTTTTTGTTGTCACCCTGTACCACTGTACCGGGCAAATGCGCCCGCGCAAGGCACACGATTGTGCGAAAAGAAACAAAACCTGCCTGCGCCGCGGGTTCCCGCCCTTCGATAGCGCCCCTACAGGATGCCGTAACGGGGTTCGCCCGTGGACCCATCCACCGACACGATGCCCGACAGCACCAGTTCCGCATGGCGTCTTGCTGTGCCTGGGTCGTCGAAAGTCACGAAGCGCGGCAGCGACCAGCGCCGCTCGAAAACGCCCTCCGTCCTGCGGCACACCGCAACCTCGATAGCCAACACGCCGGTATCCAGCCGGATGACCTGGCATTCCACCTCGAATCCATCGATATGACGCTGTGGCCACGCGCCCATGCCTCGCTCCTGAAAGAAGTTCGCCCGGCCGCAATATGCCAAAAATAATTCGGCTTGAAAAGCAATGTTTTCAAGGAGTTATGACGTACTAGAGCAGCTAGTGCGCAAGCATCTTGCAGCGTGCGGAAACGGCCTCGAATCGCCCCATTTCCGGGTCGACTGCCACTGGCGCGCAAAGCGTGGCCGCGCGCCGCTACTCCCCTATTGAGCGCCGGGCGGACGTATCCATTGCGCGTCCCATAAGCCCTCGCCGCGCTCGAGCGCCGCGCCCAAGGCCTGTTTGCTGCGCTGCGCTACCGCTGCGAGCAGGGCATTGCATACCGAGAAAGCCGCCGTGTAGGAATCGAAAGGCGACGCGCTGGAACTGCGCGCAATGAGCACGTGGTGCGCAGAGGCCGCGGCGGGGGCCGATGCCGAATCGGTGATCAGGATTACCTTGCCGCCGCGCTGCCGGAAGTATTTGACCGCATTGGCCGCAGCAACTGAATAGCGTCGGAACGTGAAGGCCAGCAGCACGTCGGCCTCATCGATCCAGAGCAACTGGTCTTCCAGGAACAGCGGGCCGGCGGCCACCATGGGTTTCACCGATGGCAGGCACAGGTTCAGGTAAAGCGCCACATGGCTCGCCAACGGCGCTGCCTGGCGCAGCCCCAGCACATGCACCCGCCCCCTGCGTTGCGTCAGCAGCCGCACTGCCGCTTCGAAGGCGGCCACGTCGATGGACGCGTACGTCTCTTTCAGGTTGTGCTGATCATGCAGCAAGGCGTTGTGCAGGCAAGCGCGCGGCGACGGCTTGTCGCTGCCGACCACGTCCGCGCGCTCGCCAGGCGAGGCCAGGCGCGCCGTCACTTCCGCGCGCGCCTCCATCTGCGCCTGCGCATAGCTTTCGTAGCCCAGCTTGGCCAGCAATCGCACCACGGTGGACGCGCTGGTGCCGACCAGCCTGGCCAATGCGGTTGCCGATTCCAGCAAGCTTTGCGGATAGCGCGCCTGCATTTCCTCAACCAGCACCTGTTCGGTCTTGCTGAGCTTGCGGCCATAGCCGGCAATTCGTTGGTGCAGGTTCATTCTTGGAAGGTCCTAGGTGATAACCCCAAATTTCACAAAACTCATTGCATCTTATATTGCAGCCTGCAATTTCTATTGCAAATTAGACCAAACCCGCAGTCACCACAAGAGAATTCCATGAAGCATCACCCGCAGGGGCCGTCCTTGGCCCGCCGCAGCCTGGTCCTGGCCGGCCTGGGCGCCGCCTTGCTGCCGTTGGCCGCGCGCGCCAATGCCTATCCGTCGCGCCCCATCACGCTGGTCGTTCCTTTTCCGGCGGGCGGCTCTGTCGACCTGATCGGCCGGCTGTATGCGGACGCCCTGGGCAAGGCGCTGGGCACCAGCGTCATTATCGAAAACCGCGATGGAGCGGGCGGCGCCATCGGCAGCAAGCGGGTCGCGCGTGCCACGCCTGACGGCTACACGCTGGTTGCATCCTCGCAAAGCTCGCATCTGGCCAACCCATTGATGCGCGGAGATATCGGCTACGACCCGATCAAGGATTTCGTCTCGATTTCGCAGCTGTCGCGCACGCCGAACGTGCTGGTGACCAACGCCGCCGTGCCCGCCCGCAACCTCGCGGAGTTCGTCGCCCTGCTGAAAGCGCGTCCCGATCAGCTGCATTACGCCACCGCGGGGATCGGCAGCATGGGACAACTCAACGCCGAGCTGTTCAAGAACACCCTGCAAGTGCAGGCGGTGCACGTGCCCTACCGAGGCGGCGCCCCCCTTATCAATGCCCTGCTCTCCGACCAGGCGCAGTTCGCCCTGGACAACCTCGCGCCCTTCCTGCCCCACATCCAGGTCGGCAAGATGCGCGCCTTGGCGGTCGCCGCTCCCAAGCGGCTGGATTCCCTGCCCGATGTGCCGACCTTCGAAGAACTGGGCTATCCCGTGCTCAACTCCATGTCGTGGATCGGCCTGGCCGCGCCCGCCGGCACGCCTGACGACATCGTTCAGAAACTGCTGGCCGCCGTGCGCACCGCCGCCAAGGAGGACGGCATGCCGCAATCCCTGGAAAAGGCCGGCGCGCTGCCGCCCGAAGATCAGACGCCTCAACAGTTCACCTCCATGATGTCCGAACGCCTGGCGTTGTACAAAGACCTTATCGACCGCGCCGGCATCCGTCCTGAATAGGCCCGACTCCCATGAAAAATCCCGCTTTCGAACCCGACACTGCTCCACTCGAAGTCTTGCCGCGCGATCTTGCGGCCTACCGCAAGGGCAATGTCGGCATTCCGTATGTGCATCGTTTCGAATCGGGCCGCCCCGGCCCGCACGTGCTGATCAACGCCATCACGCACGGCAACGAGATCTGTGGCATGGTGGCCGCCACCCATCTGCTGGACACGGGCGTGCGGCCCAAGATCGGCACGCTGACCGTCAGCTTCGCCCATGTCGAGGCCTATGAAGCCTTCGACATCGAGAACCCCTACGAAAACCGCCAGCTCGTCCACAACCTGAACCGCATCTGGTCGGCCGCCATGCTGGACGGTCCGGAAGACAGCCCCGAACTGCGCCGCGCCCGCGAACTGCGTCCGGTGCTCGATGCCGCCGACTTCGTGCTGGATATCCACTCCACGCGCGCCCCCGTGCAACCCTTCTGGGTCTACACGGAAATGGACCGCAACACGGCGCTGGCCAGCGCCGTCGGCGCGCCGCAGGTGCACCTGGTAATGCCGCCCGACCTGTTTCCTGGCACGGGCGTAATGGGCTACGGCCGCCACGGCGACCCGGACTCCGATAGCGGCGGCTCGCTGGTGGTCGAATGCGGCCAGCATTTCGCGCAGTCCGCCGCCGCCCTGGCGACGGACGTCACGCTGCGCTTCCTGGCGCACCTGGGCCTGATCGATGCTTCCGCCGAAACGCCGCCCCCGCCCGTGCCGCAGCGCTATCGCCTGCTTGAAGTGCACATGGTGAAGTCCGAGAACTTCGCCTTCACCCGTCCGGTCATCGGCTTCGAAACGTTCGCAAAGGGCGAACTGATCGCCATGAACGGCGCAGAGGAAATCCGTTCGCCCTGCGACGACTGCACCATCTTCATGCCCACGCGCATGCCCATCGTGGGCCGCGAAGCGGTCTACCTGACCGTGGCGATCTGAGACGCGCGGCAAGCGCCCGTTCGGGGTCTCTTCAAAGATCCGGAATCAGGCGCTTGCCCAGGCTGATGACCTCGTCCTGCTGAAAGCCCAGCGTCGCATAGAAATCCTTGACGGCGACATTGCCCGACCGTATCAGCAGATTGATCTTCGGGCAGCCCATTTCCAGCAGCTTGCGCTCCACCGCAAGCATCAGCGCGGTCGCGTAACCACGGCGCTGATGGGCAGGCGATACCGCCAGGTAATTGATCCAGGCACGATGGCCGTCATAGCCGCCCATCAGCGTTCCGACGATCGCGCCTTCCGCCTCCCCCACCAGGAAAAGATCCGATTGCACCGCGAGCTTGCGCGCAATGTCCTTGCGCGGATCGTTCCACGGACGGGTCAGGCCGCAGTCATGCCACAGTTGGATGATCGCGGCTTCGTCGGTCGAATGGTAGGGCCGGATGGCGAGGTCTTGCGCACTCATGCTTCGTTCCTTCAATGATGGCAACGAAAGCCTTGCGATACGCCTCGATAGCGGGACCAGCCGGAAACAGAAAAGCCACGAGAGGTATCGTGGCTTTCAAAGGATGGCGCCGATGATTCGGCGCCCGGACGTGACTAGCCACTCAACTTGGACGTCGAGTGATTCGTCGATGATTTGCACCGAAAATCGGCGCGCAATGCGGTACGCTCATGCGGTCAAGCATACACGAGGCCCCGCGGAGCCGCCAGGCTCAAGACACATCAGGCGCCCCCAGCGTGCCTTCCATGACCACCACGGCCTCGCCCGCCACGCCTGCCCACACGCCGTCGGCGCGCGGTTCGGCGTGGGCCAGCAGCACGCTGGCGCGCCCCATGTCCACGCCCTGCTCCACCCGCAGGCGCAGCGCGCCCTCTCCGCGCAGGGCAGCGCGCAATGCCGTCATGGCCGCCGTCGCGCTGCCGGTCGCGGGGTCTTCCGTCATGCGTCCGGTGAACATGCGGGCCTGCACATCCGCCCCGCCCGGGCGAGTATCGGTGGTATAGGCATAGATGGACTTCGCGCCGTCCAGCGGCAGCAGGGCCGCATAGCCCGCCGGGTCGGGCACGGCCCGGCGCAAGGCGTCGCGGCTGGCCAACTGCACCACCAGGAAGATCAGGCCGACCGACGCCACCTGCGGCGCATGCGCGGAGCTATCGATGTCCGCGGGTTCCAGGCTCAAGGCCCGCGCCACCGCGGCGGCCGGCGCCTCGCTGGCGAGCGACAAGGGTTGCGGCGCGAGCAGTTCCGCGGCGTCCACGCCCCTGGCGCCCTTGCGCAACGCAATGCGCACCAGTCCCGCTTCCTCCTCGAACACAAAGGCATCCGGCACGGTCAAGCCCGAAGCCGTCATTTCCCGCGCCAGCACCATGGCCGTGCCCACATTCGGATGCCCCGCGAACGGCACCTCGCGGTCCGGCGTGAAGATGCGCACCCAGGCCGTGTGGGCGGGGTCCCGCGGCGGCAGCACAAAGCTGGTTTCGGAATAGTTGAATTCGCGCGCGATGCGCTGCATCTGCGCCGCGCTCAGCCCCTGAGCGTCGAACACGACTGCCAGCGGATTGCCGCCGTATGCTTGGGTGGTGAACACATCGGCGGTGACATAACGGTAGCGCATGGGACGTCCTCTCAGGCCGCGCGGACTGCGCGGCGACCTGGGAAGTGTGTGCGGCTGGCGCCCCGCCCGCCAGACACAGACACGACCAATCGGGACCGTAACAGCGGGAGGATTTGGCATAGACTCTGTCCCACACGCCCGGAACCCGCCACATGTCCACGGTACGCACCTACTTCGAGAACCGCCTGCCTGCCGGCGAACTTGCCCGGCTGATACTGGCGCAGGAGCCGTTCTTTCTTGAGAACATCGAAGACATCGATCAAACCGCGGCGGCGATGCAGGCGCTCTGCCAAGAACGCGGCCTGACCGCGCAGGTGCTCAAGCAGCCCTACAACAACGGCATCACGAGTTGGGACCTGGCCGGGTTTCTTCCCGCCTGGATCGGCGCTATGGCCCTCGGCCTGTCTGCTGCCGCCACCCTGGACAGGCGGCGAACGGACGTCACCATCAAACTGCGCAGCAACAGTCTGCTCGAAGTGCGTTTTTCCCGGCCTGCCCCACGCCCGGGCGACGCCCTGCCTTGATCTCCGCGGCGCGCGGCCCTCCTGTCTTGCATCAACGCAGCCCCCCACGCTGGCCCAGTACAATATCCCATATATGGGGACGATGAAAATGAAAGACAGTGCAAGGCCCGCGGGGGTACTTACCGTCGACGAGGCGGTACGCCTGGCGCAAGACTGGGCACGCGCGCATCACGCGGACGCCGATCGAAGCAAAAAGTTCGCCATCCAGTGGCACCGGGACACGAGCCCCGGCAACAGGCAAGGCGATGCATTGCAAAGAGATCTCGCCTTCTTTTTCCAGGCCGCCTCCAATGACGCCGCTTACTGGCGCTC
>MTEX01000119.1_pt2 | contig 15407 bp, 12 predicted proteins | sample 1042691 | NCBI WGS metagenome assembly MTEX01 (sample SAMN06185810, study PRJNA358809) | soil metagenome | isolation source: soil biostimulated with molasses as carbon source | place: India | collected 2015-05-23
CCTTCGACACTTCCCGCGGCCCAATCAAGGTCGAGCTTTACCCCGACAAGGCCCCGCTGACGGTGGCCAATTTCGTCAACCTGGCCAAGCGCGGCTTCTACGACGGCCTGAACTTCCACCGCGTGATCGCCGATTTCATGATCCAGGGCGGCTGCCCGGAAGGCTCCGGCCGCGGCGGCCCGGGCTACCGGTTCGAGGACGAGACCAACAACGGCGTGCGCCATGAGCGCGGCGTCCTGTCGATGGCCAATGCCGGTCCCAACACCAACGGCAGCCAGTTCTTCATCACCCACGTCGCGACCCCGTGGCTGGACGGCAAACACACCGTGTTCGGCAAGGTCCTGGAAGGCCTGGACGTGGTCGACGCGGTCCAGCAGGGCGACCTGATCAACCGGCTCACCATCGAGGGCGACGCCGACGCCGCGCTGGCCGCCAAGGCCGACCGCGTGGCCGAGTGGAACCGTTACCTGAGCGCCTGAAACCCGGCGCCATCGCGCGTCTCCCCCGCCGGGGAGCGCGCGGCTACGACCATTGGCGGGGGCCGGGCCGTCCGGATCACGCCGGCCGCGGCGGGGCGGCGTGGTAAAATTCCGCGCCGCAAAAAACGGCGCACGCACGTCCCCACCGCGATACGTCTCCTGCGAGGTAATGCAATGCCCCAGCTTGCCCGGCGCACCGGTCGCGCCAAGCCCAGCGCGATCATGGCGGTCGCGGAGAAGGCGAAGAAGCTCAAGGCCGAAGGCCGCGACATCATCAGTTTCTCGATCGGCGTCCCCAATTTCCTGCCCGGCGACCACGTCTACGACGCCGCCCGCAGATCGCTGGACAAGGACTCGGGCCAGTACGGCTCCAACCGCGGCACCGATGCCCTGCTGGACGCGTTCCTGCATCACCTGGAAGGCAGCGGCCTGGGCGGCTACACGCGCCGCAACATCGTGGCCGGCGTCGGCGCCAAGCATGTGCTGTACAACCTGGCCGAGGCGCTGCTGGACGAAGGCGACACCATCGCCTATCCGACGCCGTACTGGACGACCTACCAGGACATCGCCGACATCGTCGGCGCGGTGTCGCTGAAGCTGCCGTGCCCGCCGGAACAGAACTACAAGCTGACGCCCGCCCAGCTCGACGCCGCGCTGGCGCAGAAGCCCAAGGTGTTCCTGTTCAACAACCCGTCCAACCCGACCGGCATGGTCTATTCGAAGGACGAGGTGGCCGCGCTGGCCGAGGTGGTCGCGCGGCATCCGGATACCTGGGTCCTGCTCGACGACATCTACAACCGGCTGGTGTTCGACGGCGTCGGCTATCACAACTTCCTGCATTTCCGCCCGGAACTGCGCGAGCGCACCGTCGTCATCGACTCGCTGTCCAAGACCTACGGCATGCCGGGCTGGCGCGTGGGCCTGATCGCCGCGCCCGAGAACGTCGCCCAGGCGCTGGTCGCGCTCAACTCCAACCACATCACCAACCTGCCGGAAGTGGTGACCGCCGCGGCCGTGGCCGCGTTGACCGGCCCGCAGGACATCCCGCAGCGCAAGTGCGCCGAGTTCGCGGCCAAGCGCGACCGCGTGCTGGCCGCGCTGGCGAAGATTCCGGGCGTCGTGTGCCCGCGTCCGGAAGGCGCGTTCTACGCGTTCCCGGACATCTCGGTCGCGTTCGGAAAGAGCCACTGTGGCGTGGCGATCCACAACGACGTGGATTTCTGCAACGCCCTGCTGGACGCCAAGGGCGTGGCCTGCGTGCCGGGGTCCGCGTTCGGTGAACCGCGCGCGCTGCGCATTTCCTATACCTGTGCCGACGACCAGCTGGATGAAGGCCTGTCGCGCATCCAGGCCTTCTTCGCCGAGCTCGCCTGAGCCACGGCTTTCCTTTCCCTCGGAGACAACCCCATGAAGACCCCCGTCCGTGTTGCAGTCACCGGCGCCGCCGGCCAGATCGGTTACGCCCTCCTGTTCCGCATCGCCTCCGGCGAAATGCTCGGCAAGGATCAGCCGGTCATCCTGCAACTGCTGGAGCTGCCGATCGACAAGGCCCAGGCCGCGCTGAAGGGCGTGATGATGGAGCTGGAAGACTGCGCGTTCCCGCTGCTGGCCGGCATGATCGGCACGGATGATCCGGAAGTGGCGTTCAAGGACGCCGACGTCGCTCTGCTGGTGGGCGCGCGTCCGCGCGGCCCGGGCATGGAGCGCAAGGACCTGCTGCTGGAAAACGCCAAGATCTTCACCGCCCAGGGCGCCGCGCTGAACAAGGTCGCCAGCCGCGACGTCAAGGTGCTGGTGGTCGGCAACCCGGCCAACACCAACGCCTATATCGCCATGAAGTCGGCGCCGGACCTGCCGGCCAAGAACTTCACCGCGATGCTGCGCCTGGACCACAACCGCGCGCTGAGCCAGCTCGCCAACAAGGCCGGCGTGGCCGTGGGCGACATCGAGAAGCTGGTCGTGTGGGGCAACCACAGCCCGACCATGTACCCGGACTACCGCTTCGCCACCGCCAACGGCGTGTCGCTGAAGGACAAGATCAACGACGCCGACTGGAACGCCAACACCTTCATCCCGCAGGTCGGCAAGCGCGGCGCCGCGATCATCGAAGCGCGCGGCCTGTCTTCGGCCGCGTCCGCCGCCAACGCCGCCATCGACCACATCCGCGACTGGGTGCTGGGCAGCAACGGCAAGTGGGTGACCATGGGCGTGCCCTCCGACGGCAGCTACGGCATCCCGGAAGGCGTGATCTACGGCGTGCCGGTGATCACCGCCAACGGCGAGTACACCCGCGTGGAAGGCCTGGAAGTCGACGCGTTCAGCCGCGCCGCGATGGACAAGACCCTGGCGGAACTGGAAGAAGAGCGCGCCGGCGTGGCGCATCTGCTGGGCTGAGTTACATCAAGGAAGTGAACATGGGCCACCCCCGCATCGCCGTACTCGTGCCGTGCTACAACGAAGCCGTCACGATCGAGCGGGTGGTGGCCGACTTCCGGCGAGCCCTACCGGACGCGGTGGTACATGTCTTCGACAACGCTTCGGAGGATGACACCGCGGACCGGGCCCGCAAGGCGGGGGCCCGCGTGGCGTACGTCGGGTTACGCGGCAAGGGGCACGTGGTCCGCCGTCTGTTTGCGGACGTCGATGCGGATATTTACGTGCTGGTGGACGGCGACGATACCTACTCGGCGGCGTGTGCTCCCCGGTTGGTTGAGCGGCTGCGCGAAGGCCACGACATGGTGGTGGCGGTGCGCGAAGCAACGGGCGCCTTGGCGTATCGGGCCGGGCACAGGTTCGGAAATCGGCTGCTGACTGGCTTCCTGGGCTGGCTGTTCGGTCGCCCCTGCAGGGACATCCTGTCGGGATACCGCGCGTTCTCGCGCAGATTCGTCAAAAGCTTTCCAGCACAATCCGGCGGTTTCGAAATAGAAACCGAATTGACCGTTCATGCCCTTGAGTTGCACATGTCGATCGGTGAAGTCCAGACGCCCTACAAGGAGCGGCCGGAAGGCTCGGTGAGCAAGCTGAGCACCTGGCGCGACGGGTTTCGAATCCTGTGGACGATGTTGAAGCTGTTCAGCACGGAACGTCCCATCGCCTTTTACGGAATGCTCAGCCTGCTCGCGGCGTTGCTCGGATTCCTGCTGGGCCTGCCGCTGCTGCTCACTTACCTGGATACCGGACTGGTGCCGCGCATCCCGACCGCCATCCTGGTGACCGCGCTCGCCGTGGTTTCGATGCTGGCCATGGTCGCGGGGCTGGTGCTGGATGCGGTAGCGCGCGGCCGCCGCGAACTCAAGGCCCTGGCATATCTGCGTTGGGCGTCGCCGGCATCGGATTTCCGCGACGCCGGAGATTGATCACCGCGTCCATCAATATCGCGATGTTGGCGAGCATGAACCACGGCAGCGGATGGATGTAGCGGAAGGACACGATATGCGCGAACAGCAGATGGGAAGCCACCAGGCCTGCTGACGTCAGCGCAAGCAGTACGAAGTGCGGACGCTGAGGCCTACGCCAGCCGATGGCGAGCGCGAGAAGCGCGATCGGAAGCAGGCCGAACAGGCAAAACACCAGCCAAGGGTAGGACGCCACGAACAGTCGACGGGTCGGTGTCTCGAGCGCATTGATTCCCCGGGCATCCCATGCAAGCCAGGTTTTCACGACCTCGAGCGCGCGTTCGTCGGGTGCTATCACGCCTATGTCGTCCTGCATCCGCCAGTAGACACGCTTCTCGTCGAAGTAGCCGCCCAAGGTTTCCCAGTTGATCTTCAGCAGGCCGATTGGGTCGGCGAGCATGGCTCGACGTGTAACCGTGCGGGCCACGAGTTCGGGATCGGAGGTGCTTGCCTCCAGCTCGTGCCAGAGTCCCTCGTTGGACCAGATGTGGTTACCGCGCTGCCAGTGATCCGACAGTGGCAGCTTCACCCGTTTGAGGATATCCCCGGAAACGCCGGTGCCTTCGAAATGTTCGGGTTGGATGAGTGGAGCCACCAGGCCGATCCGCATCATGCCGGTGAGCGCGAGATAGCCGGGTGGACAGTTGAAAGCCAGGCCATAGGCCTGGGTGTACGCCACGTGCGAGGCGGCCAGCGCACCCAGCGCGACGGTGATGGCGCCAAGCTTCTGGCGCCGCGCCTTGCGGGTATCGACCAGCAGGTACCTGACCCAGGGAATCACCAGGCCGAGGCCGAGTACGACCGGCAACAGGTTGGTGCGGAAATTCGCCGCGAGCAAGCCGAGCGCGCAACTGGCCAGGTACCAGCGCAGTCCGCCTTGCGCGAGGTAGCGGGAAAGCGCGAGCACCGTCAGGACGAGCGCGAATTGCCCCGCTGTTTCCGCCATCACCATGCGTTCGAAGAAGACCTGTGCCGGTTCCGTCGCATAAAGCGTGGTGATCAGCAGGCATATCCAGAAGCGCAGGGCGAGCACATGTCGCAGGAAATGGAACAGGCACAGCGAAGTGGCGGCGGACAGGGCGGCCTGGAGGACGATGATCGCGATGGGCGATTGCAGCGGAAATACGGAGAAATGAAGCAATGCGCCATACAGGAACGAGCGACCCGGACTCGGGCTCAGCCAAGCGCCGGTCTGCAGGTAGACCATCGAGTCGCCCATGTAAAGGCGCAGCGTGTGGTCGGCCGCAAGCCAGCCAAGTTTGACCAGCATCACCAGTGCAGTGGCCGCCCACCATTCCCTGTGCAGGGAGGCAAGTGGAATCGGGCGTGAGGAGACGGGGTGGTTCATTCTTTCATTCTGCCGTTGTCATCGGCAAACCGCCATGACAACAGGTGTTCCGGGCCGGAGCGGGGGCCGGGTCCGGGTTGGGCGGAACCGGGCGTATCGTTCGCCGAAAGCGTCCCGGGCCCCCGCGGCGGAAGTGCAGCACGCTTCCTCCGACTCCGATGTTTTGACCAAAGTCGGAAGGCCGGCTGGCATGGGCGGATCTATGCTGGCAAAAGCCAAGCGCAGCGCCGGGAGGGTGGCATGGGATACGAAGAGATCTATCGCCGATCGATCGACGAACCGGAAGCCTTCTGGGGCGAGGAAGCGAAGGCGATCCACTGGCACGTGCCGCCGGGGCGGGTCCTCGACTATTCGCGGCCCCCGTTCCGGCGCTGGTTCGTCGGTGGCCAGACCAATCTCTGCTACAACGCGGTGGATCGGCATCTGGCCGAACGCGCCGATCAACTGGCGCTGGTGGCGGTGTCCACCGAAACCAACGTCACCCGCGAAATCACCTACCGTGAACTGCACCGCGAGGTGAACGCCTTCGCCGCCATTCTCCAGCGCCTTGGCGTGGGGCGTGGCGATCGGGTGGTCATCTACATGCCCAACATGGCCGAGGCCGTGTTCGCGATGCTCGCCTGCGCGCGCATCGGCGCGATCCATTCGGTGGTGTTCGGCGGTTTCGCCGCGCACAACCTGGCGCTGCGCATCGACGACGCCCGACCCAAGCTGCTGATCGCCGCGGATGCCGGCATGCGCGGCGGCAAGGTCATCCCGTACAAGCCGCTGGTGGACGAAGCCTGCGCCAGGGCGGCCACGCCGCCGCCGAAGGTGCTGATCGTTTCGCGGGGACTGGATCCGGCCGAGCCGAAGGTGCCCGGACGCGACGAGGATTACGCGGCGCTGCGCGAGGCGGTCGGCGAAGCGCAGGTGGCGGTGGAATGGCTGGAGTCCAACGAGCCGAGCTACCTGCTGTACACGTCCGGCACCACCGGCAAGCCGAAGGGCGTGCAGCGCGATGTCGGCGGCTACGCGGTCGCACTGGCGCTGTCGATGCGCACGGTGTTCGATGTCGCGCCGGGGCAGGTGATGTTCTCCACTTCCGACGTGGGCTGGGCGGTCGGACATTCCTACAACGTGTACGGGCCGCTGATCGCCGGCGCCACTTCGCTGCTGTACGAAGGACTGCCGTTCCACCCCGACGCCGGCATCTGGTGGTCCCTGTGCGAGAAGTACGGGGTGCGCACCCTGTTCTCCTCGCCGACGGCCATCCGCGTGCTGAAGAAGCACGACGCGGATTTCATCCGCCGCCATGATCTGTCGAAGCTGCGCTACGTGTTCCTGGCGGGCGAGCCGCTGGACGAGCCCACCGCGCACTGGATCAACCAGGCGCTGGGCAAGCCCATCATCGACAACTACTGGCAGACCGAGACCGGCTGGCCCGCGTTGACGCTGTTGCCGGGGCTGGACATGAAGCCGGTGAAGTTCGGTTCCCCCGGTTTCCCCAATCTCGGCTACCGGATGAAGGTGATCGACGAGAACACGGGCGCGGAGGTGGGGCCGGGCGAGAAGGGCGTGCTGGTCATCCAGCCGCCGCTGCCGCCGGGCTGCATGACCACCATCTGGAACGACGACGCCCGCTTCCTGTCCAGCTACTTCGGCCATTTCAAGGAACTGCTGTACAGCTCGCTGGACTGGGCGATCCGCGACGAGCAGGGCTATACCTTCATCCTCGGCCGCACCGACGATGTCATCAACGTGGCCGGCCATCGCCTGGGCACCCGCGAGATCGAGGAATCCGTGTCCGGCTTTCCCGCGGTCGCGGAGGCGGCGGTGATCGGCGTCAGCGATGAACTGAAAGGCCAGGTGCCGGTGGTGTTCGCGACCCTGCGCCAAGCGACCGAGGAGCCGCACGAGCGCGTGCATGCCGCCGAAGGGATGCGCCGCACCGTGGAGCAGAGCCTGGGCGCGGTGGCGCGACCGGCACGCGTCTACATCGTCAACGCATTGCCCAAGACGCGTTCCGGCAAGCTGCTGCGGCGCTCGTTGCAGGCGCTCGCGCAGGGTGCGGATCCGGGGGATCTTTCCACCCTGGACGACCCGAACGCGCTGGAGGAAGTGAAGAAGGCATTGCAGCGCGGGCCGGAAGCCGGCAGTTGATGCCGGTTCATTCCGCCGCCGCGGGCGGCACGCCGGCGTAACTCGCCCGGGGACGGATCAGGCGTCCCTGCGCCTGCTGTTCCAGCGCATGCGCGAGCCAGCCCGCCAGTCGCGCGGCGGCGAACATCACCAGCGCGGGCGCGGCGGGCAGGGCGTTGGCGTGGCAGATCGCGGCAAGGGTGAAATCGACGTTCGGGCGCAGTCCGTTGATGTCCTCGGTGGCGCTGATCACCGCTTCCATCCGCTGCATCATCGGCGCATCCGCGTGCTGCCGGCGCAGGCGCGCCAACAACTCGGCGGCGCGCGGGTCGCCGTGCGGATAGAGCGCATGGCCGAAGCCCGGCAGATCCTCGCCCTGCTGCCAGCGCGCGGCGATGAAATCGCGCGGCGAGTCCGCCGCGCACGCCGCTTCGATCAGCGAATAGGCGCGCGCGGTGGCGCCGCCGTGGCGGGGACCGGACAGCGCGGCCAGGCCGCTGCAGACGGTGGCATGCAGGTGCGCGCCGGTCGAGGCGACCACCCGCGCGGCGAATGCGGAGACGTTGAGTTCGTGCTCGGCGCACAACACCAGGGCCGCGCGCACCGTGTCGGCGAAGCCTTCGTCGCCCGGTTTCCACGCCTGCGCCAGCAGTCGGTGGACCGGACCGGCCGAAGGCGGGCGCGCCACCAGCAGGGCGGCGTTGTGGCGCAGCAGGGTGGCCGCGATCCGATGGCGCACCAGCGCGGTGGAGCCGGCGGCCTGGCGCGCGTCCAGCGCCAACAGCGGAATCGCCGACATCGCGCGCGCGAGCGGCGGCAGGCTGGCGTCGCCGGCGATGGGGGCGACGTGGGCGGGCCAGTCCGGTTCCCGTTCCGTCGCGAACGGATCCTGGTCGCCGCAGTCCCACAGCAGCCGCGCCGCGTCTTCCAGGGTGGCGCCCTCGCGCACCGCCATGACCGCCGAACGCCCGCGGTAGTAAGGACCGTCCGGGCGGATCAGCGAAATCCGCGTCTCCAGCACCGGCAGCCCGCGGTCCAGGCTCTGCGCCGCACCGCGCGCGGCGCCGCGCCCGGCGCGCTTGCGCTGGGCCAGCCGTTCGACGTCGCGGCGCAGGTACAGCCGGCTGCGGTGATCCGTCCCCGGGCGCGATTCGATCAGGCCGCGGCTGACGTAGGCGTACAGGGTGGACTGGTTGATGCCCAGCAGGCGGCAGGTGTCCTGGGCGGAGAGCAGGTCGGTATCCATGAGCCGATAGATTGATTGATTTGATCAAGATTGATCAACCCGAGCGATGGTGCCAGATTGTGCGCCGCCGGTCCGCGCACCCCGCGCGCACCTCCGGCCCGCTCCGCCGAGGAACGGGCGCCATCCGCTTCCGCAGGAGACATGCATGAGCAACGCATCCGCCGGCGCGCGCTTCCGCGCCGCGATCGCCGAAGAATCCCCGCTGCAGGTGATGGGCGCCATCACCGCCTACGCCGGCCTGATGGCCCGCCGCGTCGGCTACAAGGCGCTGTACCTGTCCGGCGGCGGCGTGGCCGCCAACTCGCTGGGCATGCCCGATCTGGGCATCAGCACGATGGAAGACGTGCTCACCGACGCCCGCCGCATCGTCGACGCCACCGGCCTGCCGCTGCTGGTCGACATCGACACCGGCTGGGGCGGGGCGTTCAACATCGCCCGTACCATCCGTTCGTTCGAGCGCGTCGGCGTGGCCGCCGTGCACATGGAGGACCAGGTCGGCCAGAAGCGCTGCGGCCATCGCCCCGGCAAGGAAGTCGTGTCGAAGGACGAGATGGTCGATCGGGTCAAGGCCGCGGTCGATGCGCGCGGCGATGACGGTTTCGTGATCATGGCGCGCACCGACGCCGCCGCCGTCGAAGGCATCGATGCCGCCATCGAGCGCGCGGTGGCCTACGTGGACGCGGGCGCCGACATGATCTTCCCGGAGGCGATGAAGACGCTGGACGACTACCGCCGCTTCAAGGCCGCGGTGAAGGTGCCGATCCTGGCCAACCTGACCGAGTTCGGCTCGACCCCCTTCTTCACCGTCGACGAGCTGCGCGGCGCCGACGTCGACATCGCGCTGTACTGCTGCGGCGCCTATCGCGCCATGAACAAGGCGGCGCTGAATTTCTACGAGACCGTGCGCCGCGAAGGCACGCAGAAGAACATCATCGACACCCTGCAGACGCGCGCCGAGCTCTACGACTACCTGGGCTACCACGCCTACGAGGACAAGCTCGACGCGCTGTTCGCGAAGAAGGGCGAGGCCTGAACACGGCCGCGGGGCGCGCCGTCGCGTCCCGTGGTTTCCCGCAAGAACGCGGAGCGCGGCGCGCTCCTTCGCATGACCAAGACATCGGGAGGCAGCAATGAGTGAATCCACCCCAGCCACCGGCTTCAAGCCGAAGAAGTCCGTCGCCCTGAGCGGCACCGCCGCCGGCAACACCGCGCTGTGCACGGTCGGCCGCAGCGGCAACGATCTGCATTACCGCGGCTACGACATCCTCGATATCGCCACCACCAGCGAGTTCGAGGAAGTTGCCTACCTGCTGGTCCACGGCAAGCTGCCCAACCGCGCTGAGCTGGCCGGCTACAAGGCCAGGCTGAAGGCGCTGCGCGGCGTTCCCGCCGCGGTCAAGGCCGCGCTCGAGCAGCTGCCGCCCTCGGCGCATCCGATGGACGTGATGCGCACCGGCGTGTCGGTGCTCGGTTGCGTCTCGCCGGAGAAGGACGATCACAATCATCCGGGCGCGCGCGACATCGCCGACAAGCTGATGGCCTCGCTGGGTTCGATGCTGCTGTACTGGTACCACTACAGCCACAACGGCAAGCGCATCGACGTGGAGACCGACGACGACTCCATCGGCGGCCATTTCCTGCACCTGCTGCACGGCGAGAAGCCGCGCGACTCGTGGGTGCGCGCCATGCATACCTCGCTGATCCTGTACGCGGAGCACGAGTTCAATGCTTCCACCTTCACCGCGCGCGTCATCGCCGGCACCGGCAGCGACATGTACTCCTGCATCACCGGCGCGATCGGCGCCCTGCGCGGGCCCAAGCACGGCGGCGCCAACGAGGTCGCGTTCGAGGTGCAGAAGCGCTACGAAACGCCGGACGAGGCCGAGGCCGACATCAAGGCGCGGGTCGAGCGCAAGGAAGTGGTGATCGGCTTCGGCCATCCGGTCTATACGGTCGGCGATCCGCGCAACGACGTGATCAAGCAGGTGGCCAGGGATCTGTCCGAGGAACAGCAGAACACCAAGATGTACGCGATCGCCGAGCGCCTGGAAGCGGTGATGTGGGACATCAAGAAGATGTTCCCCAACCTCGACTGGTTCAGCGCGGTGAGCTATCACATGATGGGCGTGCCGACCGCGATGTTCACGCCGCTGTTCGTGATCGCCCGCACCAGCGGCTGGAGCGCGCACGTCATCGAGCAGCGCATCGACGGCAAGATCATCCGTCCGAGCGCCAATTACACAGGCCCCGAAAACCTGGCGTTCGTGCCGATCGACCAGCGTTGATGTCCCGGATGCCCGCGTTCCCCGGTCGAGCCGGGAAGCGCGGGCGCCGCGGGAGCAGATCCCATCGACCGCCGCCAGCCACGCCGACCGCGAAGCCATGAACACCGAATACCGCAAAGCCCTGCCGGGCACTTCCCTGGACTATTTCGACGCGCGCGCCGCGGTCGATGCGATCGCGCCCGGCGCCTACGAGCGGCTGCCCTACACCTCGCGGGTACTGGCGGAAAACCTGGTGCGCCGTTGCGACCCGGCCACCCTCGTCGACTCGCTGAAGCAATTGATCGAACGCCGCCGCGACCTGGACTTCCCGTGGTTCCCGGCGCGGGTGGTCTGCCACGATATCCTCGGCCAGACCGCGCTGGTGGATCTGGCGGGCCTGCGCGATGCCATCGCCGACAAGGGCGGGGATCCGGCCAAGGTCAATCCGGTGGTGCCGGTGCAGTTGATCGTCGATCACTCGCTGGCGGTGGAGTGCGGCGGCTACGACCCGGACGCGTTCGCGAAGAACCGCGCCATCGAGGATCGCCGCAACGAGGATCGCTTCCACTTCATCGAGTGGACGCGGCATGCGTTCGAGAACGTCGACGTCATTCCGCCGGGCAACGGCATCATGCACCAGATCAACCTGGAGAAGATGTCGCCGGTGATCCAGGTGCGCGGCGGCGTGGCCTTCCCGGACACCTGCGTGGGCACCGACAGCCACACCCCGCATGTCGATGCGCTGGGCGTGATCGCGATTGGCGTGGGCGGCCTGGAAGCGGAGAACGTGATGCTGGGGCGGGCGTCGTGGATGCGCCTGCCCGACATCGTCGGGGTGGAGCTGACCGGGCGTCCGCAGCCCGGCATCACCGCCACCGACATCGTGCTGGCGCTGACCGAATTCCTGCGCAGGCAGAAGGTGGTCGGTGCCTACCTGGAGTTCCGCGGCGAAGGCGCGGCGGCGCTCACCCTGGGCGACCGCGCCACCATTTCCAACATGGCGCCGGAATACGGCGCCACCGCGGCGATGTTCTTCATCGACGACCAGACCCTGGACTACCTGCGCCTGACCGGCCGCGAGGAAGAACAGGTGCGCCTGGTCGAGACCTACGCGAAGACCGCCGGCCTGTGGGCCGGCAGCCTGGCCCACGCCGAGTACGAGCGGACGCTGGCGTTCGACCTGTCCAGCGTGGTCCGCAACATGGCCGGCCCGTCCAACCCGCACGCGCGGGTCGCCACCGCCGATCTGGCGGCGAAGGGCATCGCCGGCGATCTGGCGCTGGCGCGCGCGCAGGAAGCGCAGGGCCTGATGCCGGACGGCGCGGTCATCATCGCGGCGATCACCAGCTGCACCAACACCAGCAATCCGCGCAACGTCATCGCGGCCGCGCTGCTGGCCCGCAACGCGAACCGCGTCGGCCTGTCGCGCAAGCCGTGGGTGAAATCCTCGCTGGCGCCCGGCTCCAAGGCGGTGGCGCTGTACCTGGACGAAGCCGGACTGACGCCGGAACTGGAAAAACTCGGCTTCGGCGTGGTCGCCTTCGCATGCACCACCTGCAATGGCATGTCCGGCGCGCTGGATCCGGCGATCCAGCAGGAGATCATCGACCGCGATCTGTATGCCACGGCCGTGCTCTCGGGCAACCGCAATTTCGACGGACGCATCCATCCCTACGCCAAGCAGGCATTCCTCGCTTCGCCGCCGCTGGTGGTCGCCTACGCGATCGCCGGCACCGTGCGATTCGACATCGAAAAGGACGTGCTGGGCGTGTTCGAGGGCCGCGAGATCCGGCTGAAGGACATCTGGCCCGGCGACGAGGAGATCGATGCGGTGGTGCGCGCGGCGGTGAAGCCGGAGCAGTTCCGGCGCGTGTACGGCCCGATGTTCAATGTGCGCGTCGAACACGGCGGGCGCGCCAGCCCGCTCTACGACTGGCGCCCGATGAGCACCTACATCCGCCGCCCGCCGTACTGGGAAGGCGCGCTGGCCGGCGAGCGCACCCTGCGCGGCATGCGCCCGCTGGCGGTGCTGCCGGACAACATCACCACCGATCACCTGTCGCCGTCCAATGCGATCCTGCCGGACAGCGCGGCGGGCGAGTACCTGGCGAAGATGGGCCTGCCGGAAGAGGACTTCAATTCCTACGCCACCCACCGCGGCGATCACCTCACCGCGCAGCGCGCGACCTTCGCCAATCCGAAGCTGTTCAACGAAATGGTGCGCAACCCGGACGGCAGCGTGAGGCAGGGTTCGCTGGCGCGGGTCGAGCCGGAAGGCCAGGTGATGCGCATGTGGGAAGCGATCGAGACCTACATGGAGCGCAAGCAGCCGCTGATCATCATTGCCGGCGCCGACTACGGCCAGGGCTCGTCGCGCGACTGGGCGGCCAAGGGCGTGCGCCTGGCGGGCGTGGAAGCGATCGTCGCCGGAGGCTTCGAACGCATCCACCGCACCAACCTGATCGGCATGGGCGTGCTGCCGCTGGAGTTCCAGCCGGGCACCACCCGGCTGACCCTGGGCATCGACGGCACCGAAACCTTCGACGTGATCGGCGAGCGCCGGCCGCGTGCGACGCTCACCCTGGTGATCCACCGCCGCGACGGCGAGCGGATGGACGTGCCGGTGATCTGCCGCCTGGACAGCGACGAGGAAGTCTCGATCTACGAGGCCGGCGGCGTGCTCCAGCGTTTCGCCCAGGACTTCCTGGAATCGGCGCAGGCGGCGTGATGCCGCCTTGCGCGTAACCGCGCTAGATTGACGACTCCTTTCCGTCCGTGAGTGCCCTGGCCATGTCGAATCCGACCGGTACCGTCCGCCTGCATCGCGTCCTGCGCGCGCCGCCCGAGCGCGTCTATCGCGCCTTCCTGGATCCGGAGGCAATGGTGAAGTGGCTGCCGCCGCACGGCTTCACCGGCAAGGTGCACCACATCGATCCGGTGGTGGGCGGCACCTACCGGATGTCGTTCACCAACTTCGGGACCGGTTCCAGTCATGCCTTCGGCGGCACCTACCGGGAACTGGTGCCGGGCGAGCGCATCCGTTACGACGACCAGTTCGAGAATCCGGCCCTGCCGGGCACGATGCAGGTCAGCGTGTCGCTCAAGGCGGTAGCCTGCGGCACCGAACTGAGCATCGTGCAGGAAGGCATCCCCGCGATGATTCCGGTGGAATTCTGTTACCTCGGCTGGCAGGAATCGTTGAGCCTGCTCGCCAACGTGGTCGAACCCCAGATCCCCGACAACCCCTGACAGCACACAGGTTTTTGCATGCCGTACGCGCCCCAGATCCGTATTCCCGCCACCTACATGCGCGGAGGCACCAGCAAGGGCGTGTTCTTCCGCCTGCAGGATCTGCCCGAGGCCGCCCGCGTGCCGGGCGCGGCGCGCGACGCGTTGATGCTGCGGGTGATCGGCAGCCCCGATCCCTACGGCAAGCAGATCGACGGCATGGGCGGCGCCACTTCCAGCACCAGCAAGACGGTGATCCTGGCGAAGAGCGAACGGCCCGATCATGACGTCGACTACCTGTTCGGGCAGGTGTCCATCGATACCGCCTTCGTCGACTGGAGCGGCAATTGCGGCAACCTGTCGGCGGCGGTGGGCTCGTTCGCGATCGCCGGCGGACTGGTGGAGCCCGCGCGCATTCCGCAGGACGGAATCTGCACGGTCCGCATCTGGCAGTCGAACATCGGCAAGACCATCGTGGCGCACGTGCCGATCAGCGGCGGGCAGGTGCAGGAAACGGGTGATTTCGAGCTCGACGGCGTGACCTTCCCGGCGGCGGAAGTGCAACTTGAGTTCCTGGATCCGGCCGACGAGGGCGAAGGCGAGGGCGGTGGCGCGATGTTTCCCACCGGCAACTTGGTCGACGAACTGGACGTGCCGGGCGTGGGCCGCTTTCCGGCCACGCTGATCAACGCCGGCATCCCGACCATCTTCGTCAACGCCGCCGACATCGGTTACGCCGGCACGGAACTGCAGGACGCCATCAACGGCGATGCGAAGGCGCTGGCGATGTTCGAAACCCTCCGCGCGCATGGCGCGGTCCGGATGGGCCTGATCCGCGACGTCTCCGAAGCCGCGCGTCGCCAGCACACGCCGAAGGTGGCCTTCGTGGCGCCGCCGGCCGATTACGTCACTTCCAGCGGCAAGGCCGTTGCCGCGGCGGACATCGATCTACTGGTGCGCGCGATGTCGATGGGCAAGCTGCACCACGCGATGATGGGCACCGCGGCGGTCGCCATCGGCACCGCGGCGGCGGTGCCGGGTACGCTGGTCAATCTGGCCGCGGGCGGCGGCGCGCGCAGCGCGGTGCGATTCGGCCATCCCTCGGGCACCCTGCGGGTGGGCGCCGAAGCGCGGCAGGAACAGGGCGAGTGGAAAGTCGCCAGGGCCATCATGAGTCGCAGCGCCCGCATCCTGATGGAAGGCTGGGTGCGCGTTCCGGGCGACGCTTTCTAAAGCAGCCGCGGCGCAGGGCGGGCGCGGGCGCCCGCCGCTTGTTTCCCGATCAGTGCAGGCCTTCGGCCTTCAGCGCCGCCTGTACGCCCG
>MTEX01004264.1_pt1 | contig 15394 bp, 13 predicted proteins | sample 1042691 | NCBI WGS metagenome assembly MTEX01 (sample SAMN06185810, study PRJNA358809) | soil metagenome | isolation source: soil biostimulated with molasses as carbon source | place: India | collected 2015-05-23
TATTATATTTAAATAAATCCAATCATTTAATTAATATTAATTAGCTTGACTTAAATTATCATTTTAGATATTTTTTTCATCAGTTTTATTCAGAATTTATCTAAAATGCTCAAATCTATTAATCAAGTAAAAGATGATTTTTTAAATTCGGGAAAATCTATTGCAGAATGGGCCAGAGAAAATAACTTTTCTCCTGATCTTGTTTATCGAATTCTAAAAAATAATAGAATCCCACAGCGTGGTGAAAGCCACAAAATTGCTGTACAACTTGGTATTAAAAGCCAGAAAACTATAGATTAGTTTTTGATGCAGAAAGTATAAAGACCCATGCGCCAACATGAGTCTTTATAGGTTTGTCTTTTTACGTGCAGTGCCAAGACATTTCTATTCTATGAGACATTAATAAATTTATCAATGTCTGCTTGCTTTCTGCTTATTTTTCTTAATTTTTCATATAAGTGGATAAGTATATAGATGGTAAAAGTAATTGCAAAAATAGTAGATGATAATTCGGGTGTTTATATTCAAATACCGATTTTGTTAGATGAAAATCAACAAGTTCTCATGCCTCTTTTAGAGTATATTCTTCTATTAAAAAGAAATGGCAAAAGTCACTCAACTCTATCGAAATATGTAAATGCATCAAAACTTTTATTGGAATATATGAATGCAAATATTAATTGCTTTGCTACTCCTATGTCTTTATTTGAAGGTTTTAGTAGTCGATTATATAGTGGAACAATTGGAGACGATGGTTTAGATCCATCTGGCCTTTATTGGTTACCACATAGTAAAAAAGTTGCTAGAACATATATCATTGCATTAACGAAAATAACGGATTGGCTCTCAGCTAAATATGGTAAATACCCAATAAATCCTTTAATTGAAGCTGATAGTTTAACAAAAAGGCTTAATTATGCGGCTTGGTTTCGCAAAAACCAACATAACTTTTTAGGTCATATTAAAGATAAATATATTAATTCTACTGTTCATTATGCTCGAAGCCTTCAGGGAAAACGTGCATTAGGTAAGCCATCACAAGATGCTATCGAATTTCCTGAACATTATTTTGAAGACTTTTATTTTAAAGGTCTAGGTGGTGCAGTAGATGTCAGAGTAGCTTTACGTGATCAACTTATCTTGTTACTCATGCACGGTGCTGGATTGAGGGAATCTGAAGCTTTTCATCTGTGGATTGAAGATGTTCTTATTGATCCGCTTAATCCGGCTAGTGCTAAAGTTCGTATCTATCACCCTGTAGATGGAAAAGCTCCACATAATTGGCGTGGACGTTCAGGAAAGATAACACGTGCAGCATATTTAAGAGAAAAATATGGTTTAAGTCCGCGAAATGATTTAATTGGAAAAAAACATGTAGGTTGGAAAAGTCGAGTAACTGATAGTAAAGATGAATACTTAGACGTCCACTGGTTTCCTAGTATTTTTGGGGAGATTTTTGCAAAACTTTGGCAAGCTTATGCACGTTTTATTGCAAAAGTTGATCGCAAACATCCCTACGCATTTATTTGTTTTCATCGCAAGTATTTAGGCAACCCTTATACTTTAAATGCTTTTCATAACAGCTATCGTCAAGCATTAGGCCGTATTGGACTTAAACCATCTAAAGCGGATGGATTATCCCCACACTCGCATCGCCATAGCTACGGAAGAAGGCTACGCAGAGCTGAAGTTCCGGAAATTGTGATTAAGAAATGCTTACATCATGCTTCTTTAGAATCACAACGAGTATATACAACGCCCACAACAAAGGAAATCAATGCTTATCTTAATGCAGCAACAGCACGACTATTAAATTCTTCAGAAATAGTTGAAAAGAAACCACCTTCTTGGAAGGTGTTAATAGAGCATAATTTTAACAATTTTGGTTTAGATCATTTATTTACGGGAATGGATTTAAAATTAGGACAGAAAAATGACTAATAAAACATTACTTAAAAGAAAGAAAAATGATGGTCGTTGCAGTGATTTAACCTTGCAATGGCTTATAAAAAACCGTGGAATTGAATGGAATATATGGCGACAACTAGCAGAAGAATGGATTACAAAACAAGATGGTGGAGTTTCTAATAAATTAGATGCGTTGTGTATTTTTTTTGATATTTATCTCGTCGACACCTTCCCTTTCACAACTGATGTTGTGAGCTTTTTTGATAACAAAAATGGTAGGTATGCATCGATTGATGAATTCAAAAGTATTTTATTAAAGAAAACAAAAAGAAGTGATAATAGACAAACAACAAGGCTATTAATTTATATAAAACACTTTATTGATTGGTTGCTTGATACGCATTTTAGTGAAAAGAATGGCTGTGGAGTCCCAATTCGTTTTTACGCAAATCCGTTCGAAGTTATAAAAGTTCAAAATAATGCTAATGAAACAGTATATACCCCCCTACCTTATCGTTACATTTGTAATTTACGTCAAATTCTATGTCCTAGACACAGAGGAAACTTTTCCGACTGGTTATGGGCGCAAGAAAATGCAATTGATAGTATACAAGGTAGTGATTGGTTTGAAGTTGAAAAAAATCAGATTGATGAAAATGATAAGGATTGTGTATGGAGGAAGAAAAAAATCACAAAAAATGGTGAAATAACAAATATTTATCAAATATGGTCACCCGTAATAAGTATGGTGCTATATATTAAATTACATTTACCACTCCGTACTTACCAGATCCGTATGCTTGATTCTGGTGAATCAGACTCTATGCGCTATGAAAATGGTAAATGGATTCAAAACACACATGTTTTGGCTCTTAGCAACCATCGAAAAGGAGTATTTCGTCAATTTAAAGATAATGCGTCAGGTTCAGAATCAACAGGTTTATATATCAATACAAATAAAACGGCAGATCAAAATAGAGATGAATTCGAACGCGGTTATGAAATTCCGTGGCAACATGAAAATGTCTTGTATTGGCTTGAAAAGTTACGCAATTGGCAAGAAAAATACAATCCAATTAATAAACCTACAGATTGCTTAACACTTGAAAGGAGGCATACAGGTTTAATAAAATCAAAGGCTAATTTGAAAGCACTGGGACATATTTGCTTTTTATTTCGCGATGCTCGAGCAAATAATGCAAAAGATCGTGATAAACCGATTCTAGAAATGTCAGTTCAGAAGTTTTGGTATAAGTTATTACAGCAGCTGGAGAATAATCTTTTGGCTTCTGGTGATACCCTATCAAATGGCAAGCCACTTCGCTTAGTTCATAGTTATAGCAAAAATCATAGTTCCGCAAAAACGAAAACTGAGTTTCCTCTACACAGTCTTCGTGTGTCACTTATAACAAGTTATATTGTAGATGCTCAGCTACCTTTGCCTGTTGTATCAAAGCTTTTGGCAGGCCATTCACGGCTTATTATGACTATCTATTATACAAAACTCACTCCAACAATAATGAAAGATAAAATGACTGAGGCGGAGAAACTACTCGATAGCAAAGCACAGGAGAGTGTTAAAGTATTTTTGAAAGATGCTGAAATGCGACAAATTGAATGTAAAATGGCATATAACGATAGTCAAGCTATTGAATCAGCATTGATTAATCGAAATCCTTTAGGTTGGGAGAATCGTCATCACGGAATATGTTTAGTCGGTGGTAACACTGTTCGCACAGACGAACATCAAACAGTAGCTGGCTGCTGGAATGGTGGAGCATTACTTAAAGATTCAACGAACATGTCACGAAGAATTTATAGTTCTGTACCTCATGGCTTTGAAAACTGTGTCCGTTGTAGGTGGTTCATTACTGATGCACGCTATCTCCCAGCACTTAACGCCCATCTTAATTTTATGAGTTATAAAGCTCATGAAGCTGCTAATTTAGCAATGAAATTAGAACATGAGATTGAAAAAATAGAAGAATCCAAATATGAAGCTGAATATGCTGGTCAATTATTTACAAAACACAATGAATTACAAACACTTCAACGTCGATACGAAAAACAGTTAGTCGAAGCTGATGAATATACAAAGGATTGGATTGCAACTTTTAAGTTAATTCGTCGTATCATTGAAATTGAACAAAAACGCACTGAAAATGATGTCGTCAATAAATTAATAGCCGTCGGTACAGAAAGTGATATTAAAGTCAGTTTTATAGAAACAACATCAGAGATGCTTCATCTTTCGCTGCTTTGCGATGATGCAGAAATCTATCCAGACGTGCTGGATGAAATGAAAAAAACTCCAATCATTGAACGCTTAACTCAAAGTCTTAGTCGTTTAATGATGCGTAAAAACTATGCGCCTCATCTCTTAATGCTTGATCAAGAACAACAACTTATTGCAACGAATGCAATGATACGCCAGATGGCATTACAAGCAGACCCGAATAATAAGCTTGAAGGGTATAAAAAAGTTGCAAATTATTTAGAACTTGAACAATACATGCACGATAGCAAATTATTAGATGTAGGAATCAAAGCTCTAGAAAATAATATCAACCAAAAAATTTTTAAATTATCAACTAGTAGTTCAAAACAAAAAAAGTATATTAAGGAACAAGCATATGAGCATTGATATAAATGTTTTATTAGAAAATTTAAAAATAGATAAGAGTTCGCGAACTAAAGATTCACTAGATAAGCTTAATGCATTATTAGAAGCTCGATTCCAGGCAGGAGAAAAAGATTATTCTATTGCAACGATTGGACGACTATCAAAGTCTAAAAAAGGAGTTGGAACAGTAAGTATTCGTAATAAAACAGGTGAGCATTTTCGTTTATTGATTGAAGCGTGGGCAGCAAAAGCTAATACCACCATGAAAAAGCCGCATGTAGAATCAAGAGTACTTAATGTACCAACTGATTTCGAGTTACTGAAAAGATTAGAGGACCCTGCATTGAGGGCAGTTTTTGGTCAAATTATTGCTGAAAAAAAGAAACTTAGATTAGAAAACAATATTCTTAAAAAGAATGCGGAAGTCTTTGTTGACATGCGACCAAACCAAATCTTGGGATCGAATAATGAAAATCAATCAATAGAAGTCTTACCAGCGTTAAGAAATATTTTTCTTCCCAGTGAAATTGAAGCTTTAAGAGATGCTATTGATAAGAAAAAAATGGAGTTTCGCGGACTAACTTCTTCAGAATCTGGAGTAGTAAAAGATGAAAATGGTCGTATATTATTTAAAGTAGGCTTTATCACTGCTATAAAAAAAATATTAATGAACATTTCTGCTGAAATTGATTAAAACTACATTATTGGTCTTTCAATTTAATAAAAATGAGCTTCTAATGAAATAACTTTACAGCCGAATTAGATGTATTGCGTGATGAAGGTGAAGCTTTTGGCCGTAACTTAGACAAAACTGGTGTTCCAGTGACTGTAACTCGTTATAACGGTTTGATTCATGACTATGGTCTTTTAAATCCATTAAGCAACGAACCATCAGTGAAAACTGCATTATCACAAGCGGGATCTGAACTTCAAAAACATTTGAAATAAAGCTTTAAGACAGTACTAATAAAGAAAGCATGATTAAAAAAACATGCTTTCTTATTTTTTCGAAGTCTTTAATAGACTTAATGCAAAGGCATTTTTTCAAAAGAACCTTGTTGAGCGCCAAGCTCTGAACGTACCACTTGTAACTCAAAGCCCTGTCTGTCTAACTCGGCTCTTTTACTTTTGTCAGTTAAAGAAACAACGATACTCACCAAAAATTCGAGTGGCATAGAAAACAAAGCTGGATTATCAAATGGGAATATTGCTTTTTCATACCCTAATACTCCAACCCAAACTGTCGGAGATAAGACTACGAAAATAATTGCAGAAATAATTCCTGTAAACCCACCAAATATGGCGCCGCGGGTAGTTAAATCTTTCCAGTACATAGAAAGGATAAGTACAGGAAAGTTAGCGGAAGCAGCAATACCGAAAGTAAGCCCCATTAAAAAAGCGATGTTCATTTTTTCAAATAAAATTCCGCATGCTATGGCAATCACACCCAGAACCACCACTGAAAATCGAGATACAACCATTTCCTGTTTTTCAGTTGCTTTACCTTTTTTAATTACTTTTTGAAATAAATCATGGGAAATCGCAGAAGCTCCAGCAAGTGCCAAACCAGCCACCACAGCTAAAATCGTTGCAAATGCTACAGCAGATAAGAAACCTAGCAATAAATTTCCACCAAGGGCTTTTGCTAGATGCATCGCAACCATGTTGCTGCCGCCGATTAAATCTCCACCGAGTTGCCCATCTACAAAATATTGAGGATTAGTGCCAACTATGGCGATTGAAGCTAAACCTAAAATACAAACCACAATAAAGAAGTAACCAATATAACCAGAAGCATAAAAGACTGAACGGCGTGCTTCAGCAGCATTTGGAACTGTAAAAAAACGCATCAGAATATGTGGTAAACCTGCCAAACCGAAGATCAATCCAATAGACATAGATAAGGTATTAATTGGATTGGATAACATAGAACCCGGTTCTAAGACTTTTTGTCCAAGTTTATGCGCATTTACGGCGGCCGTAGCCATATTATTTAGACTGAAACCAAATGCTTTAAATGCCAGAAATACTAAAACTGTTCCACCAAAGAGTAAAAGAATTGCTTTAACAATCTGTATCCACGTTGTAGCAAGCATTCCTCCAAAAATGACATATACCAGCATTAAACAACCAACAAGAATGACAGCAATTGTATAATCTAATCCAAACAGTAGTTTAATGAGCTGGCCTGCTCCCACCATTTGCAAAATTAAGTAGCAACACACCACGATGAGCGAGCCACAAGTTGCTAAAATACGCGTTCTTTGTGGATCTAGTCTGTACGAGACAATATCGGCAAATGTATATTTTCCAAGGTTTCTAAGTCTCTCGGCCATCAAGAAAGTTAAAATGGGCCAGCAAACAAAAAAGCCCGTCACATAGATAAACCCATCATAACCTTTAAAGAAAACCATACTTGAAATACCAAGTAAGGTTGATGCCGACATGTAGTCTCCAGCAATCGCCAGACCATTTTGTTTAGCAGAAATTGAATTGCCAGCTGTATAAAAATCCTCTTTTGATACAGTTTTCTTGGCAGCTTTAAAGGTAATAAGCAATGAAATACCGACTACACACGCAAACATGATAATTGCAGTCCAGTTTCTTGGTTCAGTTGGAGCTGCCCAAGCACCCGAGCTAAGTAAAGCTAAAATGGTAAAAGCTATATATTTATTCATAACGGTATTCCTTTCTTAATTTTTCTTTTTGTTTGTCAAAATATTGATTTGTAATGAAGATATATAAGCCTGTTATTAGCCAGCTCGATACAATAACAATTGCAGCAATAGGCCAACCAATTGTGACCTTGCTTGCTTCTAATGGCATTGCAAGCAACTCAGGGCGAAATGTGGCTGTTCCTATAAAAATAAAATAAATGCTAAGTACGATTAAACTTAAAAAAACAGCGAACCGGTTTCTTTGCTTCACCATCTTTTTAAATTTAGTATCTAAGACAATGTTTGCTTCCTGAGAGTAGTTCATATAAAAATTCCTTTTTTATGTAGATCATTATTTACATTCAGCAAAAGCACTATTGATGAAATAGTCGTGATACCGTTCTCTCAATATCTTTTTACTGATTTTTCCAGTCGGTGTATGAGGTATTTCTTCTACTAATATGGTTGCCGAAGGAATGGCCCATTTATGTAATTTAGAAGATAGGAAAACTACAATTTCTTCATGTTCAATAATTTGTTGTGGAGATTTTGGTACCAATATTAAAAGTGGGCGTTCACCCCATTTTGGATGATTGGCAGCAATAACAGCGGCTTCAGCAACTTTTTCATACCCCATTGCTGCATTTTCGACTTCGACACTACTTACCCACTCTCCTCCTGACTTAATCATATCTTTGGCACGGTCTGTAATATGCATATATCCATATTCATCTATGCACGCGATATCTCCTGTATCAAACCATGTATTATTTTCATTTAGGGCTTTGGGTTGATTGATATATCGCTCAGCAATCGTATGTCCTCGTACTTCTAAAATGCCTTCATGAACACCATCGTGAGGAAGTAATTGATGATTCTCATCACGCAGTCTCATTTGAATACCGAAGATAGGTTTACCGCATTTAATCGACTGGGTTTCGATATTATTTTTAATTTGATCTACTCGATTACAGACTGCCATTGAACTTGTTTCAGTCATTCCCCAAGCATTTTCAACAGAAACTCCATAATAGCTCAAAGACTCAATCAGCGAATATGGTGCAGCGGAACCACCAGAAATCGCACGTTTTAAACTGACTGATGAAATATGGTGATCTTCAAGATAATTTTTAAAAGAATTCCAGATGGTAGGAACAGCCATAGAAATATCGACGTGCTCTGATTGGATCAAATTGAAAATTTTCTCAGTCTGACCGGCAAATGAATGAGGCCAAACGATTTTTGCCCCTGATAAAACGGCGTTAAATGGCATTCCCCATGCGCTAATATGATAAAGAGGAACCAAAGGCATAATACAACTGTCATTCGTTAATCCAATCGCATTTGGCATGCTGAGTATTAACGCATGTAATACTGTACTACGATGTGAATAAAGAACACCTTTAGGATCGCCTGTTGTACCGGATGTATAACAAAGTCCACTTGCCCGTTGTTCTGGGATATCTGGCCAATCATATTGAGACTGTTCTGAAGCAATGATCTCTTCATAAAACATAAAATCAAATTTTGCTTGTAGATCTCTATTAGGATCACCTAGCACGATAAAATGCTTTATGACAGATTTTATATTTTCATAAAGAGAATCAAGCAATGCTAAGCAATCAGGCTCAATAATAAGTACTTCATCTTGAGCAGAATTGATAATTTGAATTAATTGTTCAGCTGCCAATTTAGGATTAATTGTATGATAAATTCTTCCCGTACATGGGATGGCATAATGTAATTCAAAGTGCTGATATGAGTTCCATGCCATTGTTCCAACTTTAGCATCAGGACTTACACCTAATCGATCTAACACATTGGCAAACTGAGCAACTCGCCCGAAAGCATCTTTATATGTATATCGATGCTTAGTGACCCCATCTGCCTTTAAGGATACAATTTCTTGATCTGCATAAACTGTCAAAGCATGCTGCATTATTGAAGTAATATTTAAATTACAATGTATCATTAATCCATTCGTCATTCTTATTTCCTCACACAATTTAGCAACTGATTCAGATGCCTATATGAGTCAATGCAACTATGGTGCCAAATATTTTTACCACTATTTTCAATAACTTACTAAAATTTATTATTTTTCTTTTTTGAAAAAATTTCAATTTTGAAATTAATTATTTAATAACTTCATTCTACGCCACAAAGTAGTTCGGCTAATTCCAAGTTTTTGTGCAGCAAGGTCTAAATCACCATCTACTTCAGCAAGTATTTGTTCAATTAAACTCAATTCCTGATTTACCTTTACCTCTTTCAATAAAGGTTGTGCAGTTTGATTCATTTGCGTCTGAAAGAGCTCTGGTAATTGTTGCTTTAAAAATTCTGGAGTTAAAATTTCCTGATCAAGCTCCAATAAGACATTAATTCTTTCAACAATATTTTCAAGTTCACGAATATTACCCGGCCAAGAATAATGATAAAAAGCCTTCTGTAAAATATTAGGCAAATCATCCAGCGTTTTCTTATACTTCTCTAAAAATAGATTTGCTAAATACAGAGCATCTTCTTTTCGTTCTTTTAAAGACGGTGTATACACTCTTAGAATGTTTAAACGATAGTAGAGATCTGCCCTAAACGTACCATTTTGTACTAACTCTTCTAAATTCGCGTGGGTTGCAGCAATTACACGTATATCTAAATGATGACTTACCACTGAACCTAGGCGGCTAATCTGTCTCTCTTGCAATACCCTTAAAAATCTCGTTTGGAGATGTAATGGCATATCTCCAATTTCATCTAAAAACAGTGTACCGGTATGCGCTGCTTCAATTAAACCAATACGCCCATTTTTTTTCGCTCCTGTAAAAGCTCCTTCTTCATAACCAAATAATTCGCTTTCTAACAAGCTTTCCGGAAAAGAAGCACAGTTGATTGCGACAAACGGCGCTTTATAACGACTGCTATGATTATGAATACTTTGTGCCAACACTTCCTTGCCCGTACCACTCTCACCCGTAATGAGAATCGTACTATCGGTTTTTGCGTATGCTTTTGATAACTTGATAATCTGCTGAAAATTGGAATTTTGAGTGAAAATCTGGTCAAAGGTATATCTGGTATTAAAGTTTTTAGACGAAACCTTTCTAAATTGGCTATTAGATTGCTCTAATGCATTGAGCTCCTGTACTCTTAAGATATAGCCATCTATATAGTCATTTTTTAGCTTGGAAATATATACAGCAAGCTTTAGATTTTTAAATTGAACGAGTTGATGACTATTTTCTTGATCTATATCAAAGTTGAGTCCTTCAAAAATCTCTAATGCTGATTTGTTTAATACATCTGAAGGATTTCTTTCGAGTAAAGCACTCATAGAGTTATTAATTAAAGAAATCTTCTTTTGCTTTGTGATAAAACAAATGCCTTCATTTAAGTGATTAAAAATCTCGGTCAAACGTAAAGTCGAGTACTGCTCCCTACGGATCTTTTCAAGGGTACGCAAGGCATTTTGCAGCAAGTCTTTTAAAGACGGTACACTAATGGCCAAATGCCCGACTAGATTTTCATTGAGTGCCAGCTCTACTGCAACAGGTGAACCAATAATAGCATCAAAGCCTTGATTCTTAATTAAATGAATGGTTTTCTTGGCATCTAAATATGAGTCATAGTTAAATTGTTGTATATCTAAAGCAAAAATATCCGAATAGTTCTCAAGATCAACTGTAGATGTGTTTCCAACCAAAGCAATGCGCTTATATTGCTTTAAATTTGATATGGCCTGAATGACATCAAAAGTTCCGGTTCGAATAACCTGAATATCAATGTTTAATTTCTTTTGTAGAAAACTTGCTGTGGCTCCCGTACAAAGAAGAATCTGACAGCCATTTTCTACTAAAGTTTGAGCAACATCTTGTACATCCGAAATATGGCATTCCACCAAATCAATTTCATCAGAATCTACTTCATTTATCGCCTGCTCGACCAAAGAACGAAAACCATTAATATTAGGTTTTTTAATATAGGTGACCAAAATATTAATTGGTTTTCGATTTAGCATTTTTTACTCCATTAAAAAACGTTTTATATAGGGGCAGAACTATGACCGCCGTCGACTTTAATTTCGATGCCTGTGATGCCTTGGCCCGCTTGAGAAGCAAGTAATAGTAGAGGCCCATTTAAATCATCAAATTCTACAAACTTCCTTGTAGGAATCTTCTTTAAAAGCTGTTGCCCTGCCTCACTCGTTAAATATTCCTCATTAATTTCAGTAATCATATAACCTGGAGCTATAGCATTTACATTTATACCAAATCTAGCTAACTCTACTGCCATTACTTCTGTTAAATGGCGTAATCCAGCTTTTGACGCACAGTACGGGCTAACACCAAGGTTAGTAGACTGAGAAAGAATTGAAGTGATATTGATGATCGATCCTTTTTGTCCAGCCTTAATCATATGCTGCACAACTTCTTGTGTACATTGCCAAGGTGCTTTAAGGTTAGTATCGACAATCTTATCCCAGTCTTCATCGTTATAATCAAGAAAACGCTTGGTATCACCCACTCCAGCATTATTAATTAACACATCTATTGTGACGCCTTCTGCCTCTAAGTCAGTGAGCATATCTTTTACAGCTAAACGGTCATTCACATCTAATGGAAAAGTATAAACTTTTACTCCAAACTCATTTTTAATATAGGACTCTAACTCTTTCAATCGTTCTAATCGTCTGGCACAAATGACAATATGAGCGCCTTCTTTAGCAAACAATTCAGCCATATGATGTCCCAAACCACTTGAAGCGCCCGTAATTAAAATATATTTATCTTTTACGTCAAAAATATTCATTCTTTTATTCCTCCCTTTATTATGCCTGTTTCCCTAATAGCTTTTTAGCAATGCTCATGCGATGAACTTCATTTGCGCCATCATAGATTCTGAAACCACGAGCATCTTTAAAAATCTTGCAGACTACTGATTCATCCGTCATGGCCTGGCCACCTAAAATCTGAACTGACCGATCCACCACACGCCAGATACCTTCAGAGCTGATCACCTTGACTAAACTGGACTCGTAATTTCCTTTCTCACCCAAATCTAAAACCTGCGCACAATAATGAACAGCTAATCGAGTCGTTAAGATATCCATTTCATTGTCGGCAAGCATAAAACCTACACCTTGATGGTCGCCTAATCTCTTACCAAAAGATTGTCGTTCACGTGCATATTGAGTAGCAATATCATGTGCTCTCTTGGCTTGTCCTAACCATCTCATGCAATGGGTTAAACGAGCTGGGGCTAGACGAACTTGAGCATATTTAAAGCCTTTACCAATTTCACCCAAGACATTTTCTTTAGGTATACGTAAGTTCTCAAAGCGTAAAATGCCATGTCCTCCCGAAAAACATGAATCCATAGCATTCATACTTTTTTCTAATATAAAGCCATCAACATCCATATCTGTTAAAAACATAGAAGCAGTACCGTCTTCCATCTTTGCCATAATAATAGCGACGCTTGCTCCTTCTGCTCCTGTAATTAACCATTTACGCCCATTAATAATATAATCATCGCCATCAGCAATTGCGGTTGTTTGAAGCATAGATGGATCTGAGCCAGCACCCGGTGCAGGTTCCGTCATAGCAAAGCAAGATCTAATTTCCCCCGCGACTAGTTTTCTTAACCATCTTTCTTTTTGCGCATCATTCGCCACAGCATCTAATAGATGAATATTTCCTTCATCGGGTGCATGAATGTTTAAAGCAATTGGACCTAAAGCAGAATAACCCGCTTCTTCAAAAGCCACAGCCTTTTGTAAATGCGACCATCCAAGTCCTCCCATATCCTGACTTGCATGTGGGGTAAGTAGTCCCCAACGGCGTGCACGACTCACCAATTCTTGGCGTAAAGCTTCACTCGGCCCATGGCTATCTTGGCGAGGATCATTTTCTAATGGAATTACCTCTTGTTGGATAAACTCTCTTACTTTCTGTTGTAATTCTAATAATTCATTAGATAGCGTGATCATGAGCTGAGCTCCTTTAATTTAAAACCTTGGGTCGCAATATAAGTTTCATACACATCATCCATAGCGCTATTAAATAGCTCATTTTTAATCAGATTATATGCAGTGAAGTTTTGGAGTTTGATTCGTTTACTTATAACAATTTGATTTTCAATCTTTAGATCAAGAATATTTAAACAGCCATAATCCTGTTCCTGCGAATAGACATCTTTGCAGTCATGCCCATATACCCAATTAATAAGTATTCTGTTCACAATATCGTGCGAAGAAATAAGAATATTCTGGTCTTTGTTCGCCGTTAAAATTATCTTTTCAAACCATGTCAGTACACGAGTAATAAAGAGAGACCAACTTTCACCCTGTACAAACAATTCAAGATTGTTTTTATGGAACTGATAGGCCTTTTTTATTTCCAGTTCGGCACGATCCAACGAAATTTCCCTTAAACGTCCTGCTTTAATTTCTCGAATATCATCAAATGACATAATGTCTCTAGGCTCGTTTTGATAGCTATTCAGAATCTCTGCGGTTTGTATTGAACGAGGCATGGTAGACGAATAAATTTTTTCAAAATTAATATCGCGTAATTGATGCGCTAAACCTTGTATTTGTTCTATTCCACGTTGAGATAACTGGGCAAATTTAGGATTAATCGGATTATTATCTGCATCAAAATATGAAACATGCCCATGACGAACCAAATAAATACGTAGCCGATGCTTATCCATGATGAGCCACCTTGGGTTCAGTAATTTTTAGCTCTTCAGAATTAAGAGCTTTTAATATTTCAAATGTACGCTCAGATTGTTTACCCTCACGTATATCGACAATAAACAATTGAATAGCCTCATCAACATCTTTGATCGGAAAAGAAAAATAATCTTGTAAAATTCCTGAGCTATGTAATGAACAAGTTTCCTTTTGCAAAATATAAGCCTGCAAAATTTCAAAGCTTCGCATCAGCATTAACAAGTTATATTTCTGACTGCCCGATTGCGGTAAAAGCTCATTCTTGATCACGGCTTGACTCGCTTTGATCAGGTCAATCATTTTTTGCTCTTTCATTCTTTTTCTCCCAATATTTCCAAGATATTCTTTTCAAGGCGGGGAACTAAAAATTCCGTTAGGGCTAGTTCAAGTGATGGAGTAGTCATTTCGTTGTTTCGGTCAGACTGTTGCATGGCAATAATTGCCCATCGAACATGAGACAGCACATGCCAGAACTTCATTTCAAATTCAGGAATATAAATATCGGAAATTTCCGCATAGGCTTTGGCAAAGTCCTTATATGAACCTATTCCCCCTGCTATATTTTCATCTTGACCAAAACGCCAGCATTTAGAAGTAAACCAACCTATATCTTCTCTACGGTCGCCCCACTGGGTAAACTCCCAATCTAAAATTCCAGAAATCTGATCATCATTAATCATGATGTTGCCTATACGGTAATCACCATGGACTAACACTAGATCATCAACTTTTGGAATATTGTTGAACATCCATTGAATGGCGTACTCAAGAATTGGACGATGTCTTTTTAAGCTATCTAGCTGCTCTATAAAACTTTCAAGTTTTTTCTCTAGATATTGATCTTTATTCGGTTTAGGAAGTAATTTTTCTAATATTTCATCTGATTGAATGGCATGTATTAAAGCCAGTTGTTTACCAATTTCTTGAGTAATTTTTTTTCGTTTTTCTTCTTCAGCAATTCGAACTAATTTATGGCCTTCTGTTACACCATCAATTTTTTTCATAATGAAGAAATCACTATTTAAAAAGTTAGGTGCTTTTTCAAAATAAAGCGGCTGTGGCACTTTAATTCCAAAATGATATAGGCGATCTAACAGTAAAAATTCTTGTTCCCGATCTGAACTGGCATCTACGCTCGACTCAGCATTTTTACGCAGAACTAAAGCAAAATCTTGAGTTTGAACGAGCCAATTTTCTTGAATAGCCCCACCACTCATTTTTTTTAACTGTATCTCATGAGGAATTAACCCCAAATTTTCCTGCAACAGGCCGCTCAATTGCAGTATATGGTTAGCATTCATTATTCACTCCTTGTAACTATATGTATTGGAGCAAATTGCATGCCACTATTTTTATATTAAAATTCAATAACTTAAAAAACAGAAATCATTTCAAATATGAAATCAATTTCATATTTGAAATGATTTTTATTCCAGAGCTTTAATAAGTGTTTTGTCAAAAAGTTAAATTTTG
>MTEX01000599.1_pt1 | contig 15392 bp, 8 predicted proteins | sample 1042691 | NCBI WGS metagenome assembly MTEX01 (sample SAMN06185810, study PRJNA358809) | soil metagenome | isolation source: soil biostimulated with molasses as carbon source | place: India | collected 2015-05-23
GGACCCGATAACACCGGTCGGCCAGGCATTCGAGGTTCCGGCCCCGCGCCGGGACCGGCCCGCCACGGCGGGCCACAGAAAGGCTTTGGGCAGTGGTGCCGGCGCCAGCCGCCGGTCCCGCTGGTTATCAAAGACCGCTGGCGGTCATGTTCGCGCGCAAGCTGCGCATGGCCTTAATCGGTGGGACCGTACACGGCAGCAAGGTGACGGCAGCCTGCCCGCCAGCGTAGATGGCGAACCCGAAGGTTGGAATGGTCCGGGGCGAGATCCCCGGGTGATTCGGGCCAATCGGACGCCGTTCGTTTGGACTGATGCAACGTGCTCCGTCGCCGGAGTGCCGCGCATCGTTTTGGAGCTTAACCGTGCCACTCAATATTGAAGATAAGAAGGCCGTCGTTGCTGAGGTGTCGGCGCAAGTCGCCAAAGCCCAGACCATCGTCGTGGCCGAATATCGCGGCATCACGGTTGGCGATCTGACCAAGCTGCGTGCCACCGCCCGCGAGCAAGGCGTCTACCTGCGCGTTCTGAAGAACACGCTGGCTCGCCGCGCCGTGGAGGGTACGCCGTTTGCCGCGCTCGCGGAGCAACTGACCGGTCCGCTGATCTACGGGATTTCCGAAGATGCAGTGGCCTCGGCCAAGGTTCTGAACGACTTCGCCAAGACCAACGACAAGCTGGTCCTGCGCGCCGGTTCGTTCGACGGCAAGGTGCTCGATGTCAACGCCGTCAAGGCGCTGGCTTCGATCCCGAGCCGCGACCAACTGATTGCTCAGCTGCTTGGCGTCATGCAAGCGCCGGTGTCGGGCTTTGCCCGCCTGCTGGCCGCGCTGGCCGAGAAGAAGAGCGAAGGTGCCCCCGCCGAGGAAGGCGCCGCGGCCTAAGGCCAGGCTCGTCCCGATCGCAATACCGATACCGAATCAAATCTAGGAGTATTTCCAAATGGCAATCACCAAAGACGACATCCTCGAAGCCGTTGGCGCGATGTCCGTGATGGAACTGAACGACCTGGTCAAGGCGTTCGAAGAGAAGTTTGGCGTGTCCGCCGCAGCGATGGCCGTGGCCGCCGCTCCGGGCGCTGGTGGCGCTGGCGCTGCTGCTGAAGAGAAGACCGAATTCAACGTCGTGCTGGCCGAAGTCGGCGCGAACAAGGTCGGCGTCATCAAGGCAGTTCGCGAAATCACCGGCCTGGGCCTGAAGGAAGCCAAGGACCTGGTCGATGGCGCACCGAAGCCCGTCAAGGAAGGCGTCGACAAGGCTACCGCCGACGAAGCCAAGAAGAAGCTGGAAGAAGCCGGCGCGAAGGTCGAAGTCAAGTAAGTGGTACTCGCGTGCCCTCCGGCACGCGAATGGGGCTGGCAAAGGGGAAATCCCGGCGCCAGCCTTTTTGCGCTTCTGTGATGTGTGTTTTATTGGCCACCCATCCGAGCGTAAAGTGATGTAGTGCCTACTCGGCGTCGGGGTGAACCTCGGGGCCGCAGCAGAGGCCAAACATCAGTGGCACACTAAGCGGTTGCTGCTGATGTTTGTCTTCTGAACCGACTGCAGAAGACAAGTTTGGTCGGGTGTTCCCCGGACCGGCGCGTGTGGATGATGGCGCCGGTTCGCAGCGTGCGGACACCGTCAGCCAGAGGTTGGTAGCGGCCAACCGCCAAATCCCCTCCCAGTCGCTGAACACCTCAGGCGCCGGTCAGGTCCAGCCAGCCCTGCGATGATTCGGAGATCCCATGGCGTACAGCTTCACCGAAAAGAAGCGCATTCGCAAAAGCTTTGCGAAGCGCGCGACGGTTCACCAGGTTCCATTCCTGCTAGCCACCCAGATCGAATCGTACACCCAGTTCTTGCAAGCGGATACGCCACCCGCGCGTCGCAAGAGCGAAGGCCTGCAAGCGGCCTTCAACGCAATTTTCCCCATCGTCTCCCATAACGGGCTCGCCCGTATGGAGTTCGTTTCGTACCACCTGTCCAACCCGCCGTTCGATGTCAAGGAATGTCAGCAGCGTGGCCTGACCTTCCACTCGGCCCTGCGCGCCAAGGTTCGCCTGATCATCAACGATCGCGAGAATCCGGGCAAGGTCAAGGAGGTCAAGGAGCAGGAAGTCTACATGGGCGAGATTCCGCTCATGACCTCGACCGGCTCGTTCGTGATCAACGGCACCGAGCGCGTGATCGTTTCGCAGCTGCACCGTTCGCCGGGCGTGTTCTTCGAGCACGACAAGGGCAAGACGCACAGCTCGGGCAAGCTGCTGTTCTCGGCACGGATCATTCCGTACCGCGGCTCGTGGCTGGACTTCGAGTTCGACCCGAAGGACATCCTGTACTTCCGCGTCGACCGCCGCCGCAAGATGCCGGTGACGATCCTGCTCAAGTCGATCGGCCTGACGCCGGAACAGATCCTCGCGCACTTCTTCGTGTTCGACAACTTCACGCTGCAGGCCGAAGGCGCGCAGCTCGAGTTCGTGCCCGAGCGCCTGCGCGGCGAAGTCGCGCGCTTCGACATTGCCGACAAGAACGGCCGTGTCGTGGTCGAGAAGGACAAGCGGATCAACGCCAAGCACATCCGTGACCTGGAGTCCGCCGGCACCAAGCTGATCAGCGTGCCGGAAGACTATCTGCTGGGCCGCGTGCTGGCCAAGAACATCATCGACCCGGATACCGGCGAGGTGATCGCCAACGCCAACGACGAGCTGACCGAAACGCTGCTCGAGTCGCTGCGCGAAGCCGGCGTCAAGCAGATCCAGACGCTGTACACCAACGATCTGGATCAGGGTCCGTACATCTCGCAGACCCTGCGCACCGACGACACCGCCGACCAGACCGCGGCCCGTATCGCGATCTACCGGATGATGCGCCCGGGCGAGCCGCCCACCGAGGACGCCGTCGAAGCGCTGTTCCAGCGCCTGTTCTACAGCGAAGAGTCGTACGACCTGTCGCGCGTGGGCCGCATGAAGGTCAACAGCCGCCTGGGCCGCCCGAGCGGCGAGGGCAGCATGGTGCTGCAGGACGAGGACATCCTCGAGACCATCAAGATCCTGGTCAACCTGCGCAACGGCAAGGGTGAAGTCGACGACATCGACCACCTGGGCAACCGCCGCGTGCGTTGCGTCGGCGAACTGGCCGAGAACCAGTTCCGCGCCGGCCTGTCGCGCGTGGAGCGCGCCGTCAAGGAACGTCTGGGCCAGGCCGAGACCGAGAACCTGATGCCGCACGACCTGATCAACTCGAAGCCGATCTCGTCGGCGATCCGCGAGTTCTTCGGTTCGTCGCAGCTGTCGCAGTTCATGGACCAGACCAACCCGCTGTCCGAGATCACGCACAAGCGCCGCGTGTCCGCGCTGGGCCCGGGCGGTCTGACGCGCGAACGCGCGGGCTTCGAAGTCCGCGACGTGCACCCGACCCACTATGGCCGCGTGTGCCCGATCGAAACGCCGGAAGGTCCGAACATCGGTCTGATCAACTCGCTGGCGCTGTACGCCCGCCTGAACGAGTACGGCTTCCTCGAAACGCCGTACCGCAAGGTCGAGAACGGCAAGCTGACCGACCAGGTCGACTACCTGTCGGCGATCGAGGAAGGCAAGTACGTGGTGGCGCAGGCCAACGCGACGGTCGATGCCGACGGCAACCTGATCGACGAACTGGTGTCGGCCCGTGAAGGCAGCGAGCGCGAGACCCGCATGGTCACGCCGGACCGCGTGCAGTACATCGACGTCGCGCCGTCGCAGATCGTGTCGGCGGCAGCCTCGCTGGTGCCGTTCCTCGAGCACGATGACGCGAACCGTGCACTGATGGGCGCGAACATGCAGCGTCAGGCCGTGCCCTGCCTGCGTCCGGACAAGCCGCTGGTCGGCACCGGCATCGAGCGCACCGTCGCGGTCGACTCGGGCACCGCCGTGCAGGCGACCCGTGGCGGCGTGGTCGACTATGTCGACGCGAACCGTATCGTGATCCGCGTCAACGACGATGAAGCCGTGGCCGGCGAAGTCGGCGTGGACATCTACAACCTGATCAAGTACACGCGTTCGAACCAGAACACGAACATCAACCAGCGTCCGATGGTCAAGGTGGGCGACCACGTGGCCCGCGGCGACGTGATTGCCGATGGCGCCTCGACCGACCTGGGCGAGCTCGCGCTCGGCCAGAACATGCTGGTCGCGTTCATGCCCTGGAACGGCTACAACTTCGAAGACTCGATCCTGATCTCGGAACGCGTCGTTGCCGAAGACCGCTACACCTCGATCCACATCGAGGAGCTGTCGGTCGTCGCCCGCGACACCAAGCTCGGACCCGAGGAAATCACGCGCGACATCTCGAACCTGGCCGAAGCGCAACTGGCCCGTCTGGACGAGTCCGGCATCACCTACATCGGTGCCGAGGTCGAAGCCGGCGACGTGCTGGTCGGCAAGGTCACGCCCAAGGGCGAGACCCAGCTGACGCCGGAAGAGAAGCTGCTGCGCGCGATCTTCGGCGAGAAGGCGTCCGACGTGAAGGACACCTCGCTGCGCGTGCCCTCGGGCATGAGCGGCATCGTGATCGACGTGCAGGTCTTCACCCGTGAGGGCGTGACCCGCGACAAGCGCGCGCAGTCGATCATCGACGACGAACTGAAGCGCTATCGCCTGGACCTGAACGACCAGCTGCGTATCGTCGAGGGCGACGCCTTCCAGCGTCTGGAACGTCTGCTGATCGACAAGACCGTCAACGGCGGTCCGAAGAAGCTGGCCAAGGGCGCGAAGCTGACCAAGGAGTACCTGGACGATCTGGACAAGTACCACTGGTTCGACATCCGTCCGGCCGACGAGGAAGTCGCGGCCCAGCTCGAGGCGGTCAAGGAAGCGATCGAGCAGAAGCGCCACGAGTTCGACCTGGCCTTCGAGGAAAAGCGCAAGAAGCTGACCCAGGGCGACGAGCTGCCCCCGGGCGTGATCAAGATGGTCAAGGTGTACCTGGCCGTCAAGCGCCGCCTGCAGCCTGGCGACAAGATGGCCGGCCGTCACGGCAACAAGGGCGTGGTGTCGAAGATCGTGCCGATCGAAGACATGCCCTACATGGCCGACGGCACGCCTGCCGACATCGTGCTGAACCCGCTCGGCGTGCCGTCGCGGATGAACGTGGGTCAGATTCTCGAGACCCACCTGGGCTGGGCCGCGCGCGGTCTGGGCCAGCGCATCGGCGACATGCTCAAGGCACAGGCCAAGGCGCAGGAACTGCGCGCCCTGCTCGCTCAGATCTACAACGAGAGTGGCAAGGCCGAAGACCTCGACAGCCTGTCGGATGCCGAAGTGCTGGAGCTGGCGAACAACCTGAAGAAGGGCGTGCCCTTCGCGACCCCGGTGTTCGACGGCGCGCACGAGGCCGAAATCCGCCGCATGCTGGATCTGGCGTATCCGGACGAGGTGGCCAAGGAGAAGGGCCTGACGGCGTCCAAGCAGCAGGTCACGCTGTACGACGGCCGCACCGGCGAAGCGTTCGAGCGTCCGGTCACGCTGGGTGTGATGCACATGCTGAAGCTGCACCACCTGGTCGACGACAAGATGCACGCCCGCTCGACCGGCCCGTACTCGCTGGTCACCCAGCAGCCGCTGGGCGGCAAGGCGCAGTTCGGCGGCCAGCGTTTCGGCGAGATGGAAGTGTGGGCGCTGGAAGCGTATGGCGCCTCCTACGTGCTGCAGGAAATGCTGACGGTCAAGTCCGACGACGTGAACGGCCGTACCAAGGTGTACGAAAACATCGTCAAGGGCGAGCACTCGATCGATGCCGGCATGCCGGAGTCGTTCAACGTGCTGGTGAAGGAAATCCGCTCGCTGGGTATCGATATCGATCTGGATCGCTATTGATCGACAGATCGAAACGGGGACGGCAGTGAAGCCGTCTCCGGCGGATTTCCCACAGGATGAATGCCGGCGGCCCGTTACCTCGGGCCGGCGGCGAAACAAGGAGTTGCAATGAAAGCATTGCTCGATCTCTTTAAGCAGGTTCAGCAGGAAGAGCAGTTCGACGCGATCAAGATCGGTCTGGCCTCGCCCGAGAAGATCCGCTCGTGGTCGTACGGCGAAGTCAAGAAGCCGGAAACCATCAACTACCGCACGTTCAAGCCCGAGCGCGACGGTCTGTTCTGCGCCAAGATCTTCGGTCCGATCAAGGACTACGAGTGCCTGTGCGGCAAGTACAAGCGCCTGAAGCACCGCGGCGTGATCTGCGAGAAGTGCGGCGTCGAAGTGACGCTGGCGAAGGTGCGCCGCGAGCGCATGGGCCATATCGAACTGGCCGCGCCGACCGCGCACATCTGGTTCCTGAAGTCGCTGCCGTCGCGTCTGGGCATGGTGCTCGACATGACGCTGCGCGACATCGAGCGCGTGCTGTATTTCGAAGCGTTCGTGGTGCTCGAGCCCGGCATGACCCCGCTCAAGAAGAGCCAGATCATGTCCGAGGACGACTACATCGCGAAGTGCGAGGAGTACGGCGAGGGCGAGTTCGTCGCGATGATGGGTGCCGAGGGCATCCGTGAACTGCTGCGCGGCATCGACATCGAGAAGCAGATCGAACAGATCCGCGCCGAGCTGCAGGCCACCGGTTCCGAAGCCAAGATCAAGAAGTACGCCAAGCGCCTGAAGGTGCTCGAGGCCTTCCAGCGTTCGGGCATCAAGCCCGAGTGGATGATCCTCGAAGTGCTGCCGGTGCTGCCGCCCGAACTGCGTCCGCTGGTGCCGCTGGACGGCGGCCGCTTCGCAACCTCGGACCTGAACGACCTGTATCGCCGCGTGATCAACCGCAACAACCGGTTGAAGCGCCTGCTCGAGCTGAAGGCCCCTGAAATCATCGTGCGCAACGAAAAGCGCATGCTGCAGGAAGCGGTCGACTCGCTGCTGGACAACGGCCGTCGCGGCAAGGCGATGACCGGCGCCAACAAGCGTCCGCTGAAGTCGCTGGCCGAGATGATCAAGGGCAAGGGCGGTCGTTTCCGTCAGAACCTGCTGGGCAAGCGCGTCGACTACTCGGGCCGTTCGGTCATCGTGGTCGGCCCGACGCTGAAGCTGCACCAGTGCGGCCTGCCCAAGCTGATGGCGCTGGAGCTGTTCAAGCCCTTCATCTTCCACAAGCTGGAAACGATGGGCATCGCCACCACCATCAAGGCGGCCAAGAAGGAAGTCGAAAGCCAGACGCCGGTCGTGTGGGACATCCTCGAAGAGGTGATCCGCGAGCACCCGGTGATGCTGAACCGCGCGCCGACGCTGCACCGCCTGGGCATCCAGGCCTTCGAACCGGTGCTGATCGAAGGCAAGGCGATCCAGCTGCATCCGCTCGTCTGCGCGGCGTTCAACGCCGACTTCGACGGCGACCAGATGGCCGTCCACGTGCCGCTGTCGCTGGAAGCGCAGATGGAAGCCCGCACGCTGATGCTGGCGTCGAACAACGTGCTGTTCCCGGCCAACGGCGACCCGTCGATCGTGCCGTCGCAGGACGTGGTGCTGGGCCTGTACTACACCACCCGCGACAAGATCAACGGCAAGGGCGAGGGCATGACCTTCGCCGACGTCAGCGAGGTGATCCGCGCCTACGAGAACAAGGAAGTCGAACTGGCTTCGCGCGTGAACGTGCGCATCACCGAGTATGAGCTGGTCGACAAGGACGCCGAGGGCGACGCGCGCTTCGCGCCGAAGATCACGCTGCAGGCCACCACGGTCGGCCGCGCGATCCTGTCCGAGATCCTGCCGAAGGGCCTGCCGTTCTCGGTGCTGAACAAGCCGCTGAAGAAGAAGGAAATCTCGCGCCTGATCAACACCGCATTCCGCAAGTGCGGCCTGCGCGAGACGGTGATCTTCGCCGACAAGCTGCTGCAGTCGGGCTTCCGCCTGGCCACGCGCGCCGGTATCTCGATCGCGATCGACGACATGCTGGTGCCGCCGCAGAAGGAAAGGATCATCGCCGACGCCGCGGCCAAGGTGAAGGAATACGACAAGCAGTACATGTCGGGTCTGGTGACGGACCAGGAGCGCTACAACAACGTCGTGGACATCTGGGGCGCCGCCGGCGACCAGGTCGGCAAGGCGATGATGGAGCAGCTGCAGCACGAGGACGTGGTCGACCGCAACGGCAACACCGTCAAGCAGGAGTCGTTCAACTCCATCTACATGATGGCCGACTCGGGCGCACGGGGTTCCGCGGCGCAGATCCGTCAGCTGGCCGGTATGCGTGGCCTGATGGCCAAGCCGGATGGCTCGATCATCGAGACGCCGATTACCGCGAACTTCCGCGAAGGCCTGAACGTTCTGCAGTACTTCATCTCGACCCACGGTGCGCGTAAGGGCCTGGCCGATACCGCGCTGAAGACCGCGAACTCGGGTTACCTGACCCGTCGTCTGGTCGACGTGACGCAGGATCTGGTGGTGGTCGAGGAGGATTGCGGCACTACCAACGGCGTCGCGATGAAGGCGCTGGTCGAGGGCGGTGAAGTCATCGAAGCGCTGCGCGACCGTATCCTGGGCCGCGTGACGGTGTCGGACGTCGTCAACCCCGAGACGCAGGAAACCGCGATCGAGGCTGGCACGCTGCTCGACGAAGACCTGGTCGACCTGATCGACCAGATCGGCGTCGACGAGGTCAAGGTCCGTACCCCGCTGTCGTGCGACACGCGCTACGGCCTGTGCGCCAAGTGCTATGGCCGCGATCTGGGCCGCGGCACGCTGGTCAACACCGGCGAGGCGGTCGGCGTGATCGCCGCGCAGTCGATCGGCGAGCCGGGTACGCAGCTGACGATGCGGACGTTCCACATCGGTGGTGCGGCATCGCGCGCGGCGGTCGCCTCGAGCGTCGAAGCGAAGGCCACCGGTACGGTGCGCTTCACCGCGACGATGCGCTATGTGACCAACGCCAAGGGCGAACTGATCGTGATCTCGCGTTCGGGCGAGGCGCTGATCACCGACGACCACGGCCGCGAGCGCGAGCGCCACAAGATCCCGTACGGCGCCACGCTGCTGGTGCAGGACGGCCAGGCCATCAAGGCGGGCACGCAACTGGCGACCTGGGACGCGCTGACGCGCCCGATCGTGTCGGAGTACTCGGGCACGATCAAGTTCGAGAACGTCGAGGAAGGCGTGACCGTCGCCAAGCAGATGGACGAGGTCACCGGTCTGTCGACGCTGGTCGTGATCGACGCCAAGCGCCGTACGGCTGCTACCAAGGGCCTGCGCCCGCAGGTGAAGCTGCTCGACGCCAACGGCCAGGAAGTCAAGATTCCGGGCACGGACCACTCCGTGACCATCGGCTTCCAGGTCGGCGCGCTGATCACCGTCAAGGACGGTCAGCAGGTGCACGTCGGTGAAGTGCTGGCGCGTATCCCGACCGAGTCGCAGAAGACCCGCGACATTACCGGTGGTCTGCCGCGCGTGGCCGAGCTGTTCGAAGCGCGTTCGCCGAAGGACGCCGCCGTGCTGGCGGAAGTCACCGGTACCGTGTCGTTCGGCAAGGACACCAAGGGCAAGCAGCGTCTGGTCATCACGGACCTCGACGGCAATGCGCACGAGTTCCTGATCGCCAAGGAAAAGCAGGTGCTGGTCCACGACGGTCAGGTGGTGAACAAGGGCGAGATGATCGTCGAGGGTCCGGCGGATCCGCACGACATCCTGCGCCTGAAGGGCATCGAGGAGCTGGCGCACTACATCGTCGACGAAGTGCAGGACGTCTACCGTCTGCAGGGCGTGAAGATCAACGACAAGCACATCGAAGTGATCGTGCGTCAGATGCTGCGCCGCGTGCAGATCGTCGATGTCGGCGACACCAAGTTCATCCCGGGTGAACAGGTGGAGCGCTCGGAGCTGCTGGACGAAAACGACCGCGTGATCGCGGAAGGCAAGCGTCCGGCGACCTACGAGAACCTGCTGCTCGGTATCACCAAGGCGTCGCTGTCGACCGACAGCTTCATCTCGGCGGCATCGTTCCAGGAAACGACGCGCGTGCTGACCGAGGCCGCGATCATGGGCAAGACCGACGACCTGCGTGGTCTGAAGGAAAACGTGATCGTGGGCCGCCTGATCCCGGCCGGTACGGGCCTGGCCTACCACCGCGCCCGCAAGGCGCGCGAGGCGGCCGAGCGCGAACGCGCCCAGGCGATCTCCGACGAAGAGCAGTCGCTGTTCATGGAGCCGTCGGAGGTGCATGCCACCACCGAGAACGGCGGGGACAACCCGGCGGTCTGAGGCCGATGCGGTAACGCTGTAACGCCGCTGTAGCGCCGCTGTAACGCCGCTGTAGCGCAGTAGCGAAAAAGCCCGGTGCGAGAAATCGCACCGGGCTTTTTTTTGCCCATCGTCAGAGCCGGCGGCAGTCTGTACACAACGCGGCGTGAGCCGCTTCAGACGTAGGCACGCGCGGCGATGGTGGCCGCGGCGGTGGCCGCAGCGGTGGCCGCGGTTGGCGACACGGTGTCGCTGGAGGCGAAGCCGCCCGGCTTCTCCAGCGTCTTCATGATCAGGTCGGACAGCATGCCGAACTCGCGCGAGCCCAGCTTCTGGCCATATTGCTTCAGGAAGGCGTCGATCGGGACGCCGGCGTTGCGCAGCGACTTGATCTCCGAATCGCTGAGCGTCACGGTTTCGTAGTTGCCGCTTTGCTGCGACAGCCTGGCCAGTTCATTGGCCTGTTCGCGATAGAACGTCGCGGCGGCGAACAGGTCCAGGTCGCCGCTGGCGTTGACCGACTTGGCCTCGGCGGCACCGACGACGTCCGATGCCTGCGCCGGCGCGGCGAGCGGCTGGACCGCGGGTTGGGGATGGGAGACGGGGGATACAAGCATGGTAAAGCTCCAGGAAACTTCAAAAGACTGCGATGGTTCTGATCGTCGTCTTCGTTGCGTGCACAACGATGGGACGAGGCAGATCTTCGTTGCCGAAACGGCGCGTTGTCTTGCGGTTCCCGGAGCCGATTTGGGGTTCTGGAACCAGTCGTCGTGCGACACACAAGGACTCGACGAAAATCGCAAATCGACGGCCTTCCCGTGTGATACGGCCAGGACTGATTCCACTCGCCGCATCGACATGGCAGCGGCGTTCGGGCTTGCACGCGCGCCGGCCGTGATGCCATGGGCGCGATGGCGGGCTTCGTCACGATTCGAAGGGATCGGGAGCCAGTGCGGTGGTATGGTTACGCCTTTCCGATACGTTGCCCGTTCCCCGCTGTTCCTATGTCTGCTGCCCTGGCGATTCTGAAGGATGTTTTCGGCTATCACGCCTTCCGTGGCCGCCAGGCGGAAATCATCGAGCACGTGGCCGAAGGCGGCGACTGCCTGGTGCTGATGCCAACCGGCGGCGGCAAGTCGCTGTGTTATCAGATTCCGGCGCTGCTGCGCCAACGCGCCGGCCATGGCGTCGGCATCGTGGTATCGCCGCTGATCGCGCTGATGCAGGACCAGGTCGCGGCGCTGACCGAAGCCGGCGTGCGCGCCGCGGTGCTGAACTCCACGCTGACCGGCGCGCAGGCGTCGGCGGTCGAGCGCGACCTGCTGGCCGGCCGCCTCGAGATCCTGTACGTCGCGCCGGAACGGCTGATGACGCCGCGCTTCCAGGACCTGCTGGACCGCACGCGCGTGGGCCTGTTCGCGATCGACGAGGCGCACTGCGTCTCGCAGTGGGGCCACGACTTCCGGCCGGAATACATCCAGCTGTCGGTGCTGCACGAACGCTTCCCGCAAGTCCCGCGCATCGCGCTGACCGCGACCGCGGACGACGTGACGCGGCAGGAAATCGTCGAGCGCCTGGCGCTGGACGACGCGCGTGTCTTCCTGTCGAGCTTCGATCGTCCCAATATCCGCTATCGCATCGTCGAGAAGGACAACGCGCGCCAGCAGCTGCTGGCCTTCATCAAGGCCGAGCACATGGCCGCGGACGGCACCCATGACAGCGGCATCGTCTACTGCCTGTCGCGCCGCAAGGTCGAGGAGACCGCCGACTGGCTGCGCGGCCACGGCATCAACGCGCTGCCGTACCACGCCGGCATGGAGGCCGCCGTGCGGCAGCAGCACCAGGCGCGCTTTCGCGACGAGGAAGGGCTGGTGATGGTCGCGACGATTGCCTTCGGCATGGGCATCGACAAGCCGGACGTCCGCTTCGTCGCCCACCTCGACCTGCCCAAGAGCATGGAAGGCTATTACCAGGAGACCGGCCGGGCCGGCCGCGACGGCCTGCCGGCGAACGCCTGGATGGCCTATGGCCTGGGCGACGTGGTGCAGCAGAAGCGGATGATCGACGAGTCGGAGGCCGACGAAACGCACAAGCGCGTGTCGTCGGCCAAGCTCGATGCGCTGCTGGGCCTGTGCGAGACCGCCGGCTGCCGCCGCGTGCGCATCCTCGCGTATTTCGGCGAGACCAGCGAGCCCTGCGGCAACTGCGATACCTGCCTGGAGCCGCCGGCGACCTGGGACGGCACGCGCGAGGCGCAGATGGCGCTGTCCTGCGTCTACCGCACCGCGCAGGCGAGCCGCGTGCACTTCGGCGCTACCCATTTGATCGACGTGCTGCGCGGCAACGCGACCGAGAAGATCCGGCAATGGGGCCACGACAAGGTGTCGACCTTCGGCATCGGCGCCGACCGGTCGGTGTCCGAATGGCATGCGATCTTCCGGCAGCTGATTGCGCACGGCCTGCTGGTGATCGACCATGGCGGCCACGGCGCGTTGCTGCTGGGCGAATCGGCGCGGGCGGTGCTCAAGGGCGAGACCAGCATCACGCTGCGCCGCCAGGTCAGCAAGCCGGCGCGCGGCGAACGCGGCGAGAGGGGAGGGGCGGGGCGTGGCAACCGGGTCGACCATACCGCCCAGATGGACGAGCAGCAGCTGGCCAACTGGGAGGCGCTGCGCCGCTGGCGCACCGAGACGGCGCGCGAGCACGGCGTGCCGGCCTACGTGATCTTCCACGACGCAACGCTGGCCGAACTGGCGCGCAGCGCGCCCGACAGCATGGCCGAGCTGGCCGAGGTGCCGGGCATCGGCGCGGCCAAGCTGGAGCGCTATGGCGACGAGCTGCTGGAAGTGCTGCAGAAAGCATGAGCTGCGACCTCGCCGCAGGCAGGTTGCCGGCCCCCCGGAGGGCCTGAACGAAACTGCCGGGCGCGGCCGTCTCATCAAGCGATCTGCCCCAGGTAAACCGCTTGACCGTTGATCGGTGTGCTGCTAGCATGCCGGATTCGAGTTTTTGGCTTCGGATTTCGCTCGCGCGTCGTTTGGTGGCACCCAGTGTCCGGCGATCGCCCCGGCAGACAGGTCATCCCTGGCCTGGCCGGCCCAGCGGGATCCCAGGCGAGCTCGCGCTCTTTGGCAAGTCTGGTTGTTCACACAGTCCCGTCCCAGAGCGTTCTGCTCATCTGCTCCCGCCCAAAACCCGTCCTACCGTTTCGTCGATCGTCGTCGCGCTTGCGGGCGTGCCGCCGGTTCGTCGCCGAAGCGGTGTTTTTTTGTAAAACCAAGCTGGATTGAACAATGCCAACTATCAACCAACTGGTTCGCAAGCCGCGCGTCTCTGAAGTCATCAAGAGCAAGAGCCCGGCGCTTGAGAACTGCCCCCAACGCCGTGGCGTGTGCACCCGTGTGTACACCACCACGCCGAAGAAGCCGAACTCGGCACTGCGTAAGGTCGCCAAGGTGCGTCTGACCAACGGTTTCGAGGTCATCTCGTATATCGGCGGTGAAGGCCACAACCTGCAGGAACACTCGGTCGTGCTGATCCGCGGTGGTCGTGTCAAGGACTTGCCGGGTGTGCGTTACCACATCGTGCGCGGTTCGCTCGACCTGCAAGGCGTCAAGGACCGCAAGCAAGCGCGTTCGAAGTACGGCGCGAAGCGTCCGAAGGCTGCCTAAGCCTGCAACACAAGCGATGGTGGTTGGCGCGCAGCGTCATGTTGCTGTCAACAAGCGGCGGTACAACGGCCCATTTGCTGCGCCGTGCCGTCGAGTAAGTGGTCCACCCGGCGAATTTGCCGCGCCCAGAGCGGAAGGCAAGCTAGTTGGTGGCCGGAGCGCGGAAGACCCCGCACTCAACTGAATCCAAAGGAAAGAAGATGCCACGTCGTCGTGAAGTCCCCAAGCGGGAAATCCTGCCTGATCCGAAGTTCGGTAACGTCGAAGTTGCCAAGTTCATGAACGTGCTGATGCTGGACGGCAAGAAGTCGGTTGCCGAGCGCATCGTGTATGGCGCGTTCGACCAGATCGAAAAGAAGGCAGGCAAGGCCCCCATCGAAGTGTTCTCCGTTGCAATCAACAACGTGAAGCCGGTGGTGGAAGTGAAGAGCCGCCGCGTCGGTGGCGCCAACTATCAGGTTCCGGTCGAAGTCCGTCCGTCGCGTCGTTTGGCATTGGCGATGCGTTGGCTGCGCGAGGCCGCGAAGAAACGCAGCGAGAAGTCGATGGCGCTGCGCCTGGCAGGTGAGCTGCTCGAAGCCGCGGAAGGCCGTGGTGGCGCGATGAAGAAGCGCGACGAAGTGCACCGCATGGCCGAAGCCAACAAGGCGTTCTCGCACTTCCGCTTCTAAAGCGCGCGGGATTCGCAGTTGGTTGCCGGGCGGGCTGTGTTTTTACACATCTCGCCCGTTTGTGTTAGGGGCGTAGGCCAAGAGATGCCGGCGCCTCACTGACGAATTAGAGGATTAAAGTGGCTCGTAAGACTCCCATCGAGCGTTACCGCAACATCGGTATCTCGGCTCACATTGACGCGGGTAAAACCACCACCACCGAGCGCATCCTGTTCTACACCGGTGTGAACCACAAGATCGGTGAAGTGCACGACGGCGCCGCCACGATGGACTGGATGGAGCAGGAACAGGAGCGTGGCATCACGATCACCTCGGCTGCGACCACCGCCTTCTGGAAGGGCATGGCCGGCAACTATCCCGAGCACCGCTTCAACATCATCGACACCCCGGGCCACGTGGACTTCACCATCGAGGTGGAGCGTTCCATGCGCGTGCTGGACGGCGCCTGCATGGTGTACTGCGCCGTGGGCGGCGTGCAGCCGCAGTCCGAAACCGTCTGGCGTCAGGCCAACAAGTACGGCGTGCCGCGTCTGGCGTTCGTCAACAAGATGGACCGTACCGGCGCCAACTTCTTCAAGGTCTACGAGCAGCTGAAGACCCGCCTGAAGGCCAACCCGGTGCCCGTGGTGGTGCCGATCGGCGCTGAAGACGGCTTCCAGGGCGTGATCGACCTGCTGGAAATGAAGGCGATCATCTGGGACGAAGCCAGCCAGGGCGTGAAGTTCGAATACAAGGACATCCCGGCCGAGCTGCAGGCGACCGCTGACGAATGGCGCGAGAAGATGGTCGAGTCCGCCGCCGAAGCCAGCGAAGAGCTGATGGAAAAGTACCTGGGCGGCGAAGAGCTGACCCGCGAAGAGATCGTCAAGGCGCTGCGTGAC
>MTEX01013185.1_pt3 | contig 15358 bp, 12 predicted proteins | sample 1042691 | NCBI WGS metagenome assembly MTEX01 (sample SAMN06185810, study PRJNA358809) | soil metagenome | isolation source: soil biostimulated with molasses as carbon source | place: India | collected 2015-05-23
CGCCGTTGGCGGAGACGCCGCAGTCGATTTCGGTGATCACCCGCGAGCAGATGGAAGACCGCGGCGTGCAGAACGTGTCCGAGGCCTTCGCCTATTCGGCCGGCGTGGTCGGCGACAACGTGGTCGAGTCGCGCTATGACAAGCCGGTGATCCGCGGCTTCCCCGCGCGGCAGTATCTCGACGGCCTGTACATCAACTACTACACGAGCGGCTACCTGATGCCGCGTGTCGACACCTATGGGCTCGAGCGCGTCGAGCTGCTGCGCGGCCCGAGTTCGGTGCTGTACGGCGCCAACGCGCCGGGCGGCCTCATCAACCTGGTCAGCAAGCGGCCGACCGCCGAGACGCTGCGCGAGGTCAATCTGCAATATGGTTCGCACAATCGGAAGCAGGCCAGCTTCGACCTGTCCGGCGCGGTGGACAGCAACCAGACCGTGCTCTATCGGCTGACCGGCCTGTTCCGCAAGAGCGATACGCAGACCGAGCATGCCAAGGACGACCGCATCTTCATTGCGCCCGCCTTGACGTTCCGCCCCTCCGCCGATACCACCTTCACGCTGCTGACGCACTACCAACGCGACAAGCAGGGCACCGCGATCAACTTCCTGCCGCGCGAGGGCACGGTCATTCCGACGGTGAACGGCCGCAGGATCCCGGTCGGGTTCTTCACCGGCGAGCCGGCCTTCAATACGTTCGACCGCGAGGAATACGCGATCGGCTACGCGTTCGAGCATCGCTTCAACGACACCTTCCGCGTGCGGCAGAACGTGCGCTACATGCACAGCGACCTGACCTATACCGGGGTCTATGCGGTGGGCTGGAACTCGGCGGCGCAGCAGCAACTGCGGCGCGGTTCGCTCGATGCCGGCGGCAAGCTCGATACGATCGGCGTCGATACCCAGCTGCAGGCGGACTTCAGTACCGGGCCGGTCCGGCACAAAGTGCTGGTCGGCGTGGATTACCAGCATGGCAAGTTCGACGACAAGCAAGGCTTCGGCACGGTAGGCACGCCGCCGCTGGGCCTGATCGATCCGTGGAATCCGGTCTACGGCGCCAGGATCAACCCGATCGCCTCGTACACCAATGCGGAGCAGACCCAGCGCCAGCTCGGCATCTATTTCCAGGATCAGATGAAGCTGACCGAGCGGCTGACCTTCGTCGCCGGCGGCCGCAAGGACTGGGCGAGCTCCGATACGACGTCGACCCGCGTCGTCACCGCGACCAACGCCCGCACCGTCACGACGACGCCGATCGACCAGGACGACTTCACCTATCGCCTCGGCCTGCTGTACCAGGCGCCGTACGGCATCACGCCGTACGTCAGCTATTCGACCTCGTTCCAGCCGCAGGCCGGCACCGACCGCCAGGGCTCGCCGTTCAAGCCGACCACCGGCAAGCAGACGGAGCTGGGGGTCAAGTTCCAGCCGCCCGGCAGCAACAGCTTCATTACCGCGGCGGTCTACGACCTGCGGCAGCAGGACGTGCTGACGCCGGACCCGGGCCGTCCGGCCGGCACCAATTTCCAGATCCAGACCGGCGAGATCCGCTCGCGCGGCTTCGAGCTGGAAGGCACGATGGACTTCCAGAACGGCTTCAAGGCGATCGGCTCGTACACCTTGATGAATATGGAGACGACCAAGAGCAACGGTCCGGACCTCGGCAAGACGCCGACCAACCGGCCGCGCCATACGGCCGCGCTGTGGGTCGACTACACGATGCGCGGCGGCATGCTGCGCGGCCTCGGCATGGGGGCCGGCGCGCGCTACATCGGCTCGACCTGGGGCGATGCGGCCAATACCTTTAAGGTGTCGTCGGTGTGGCTGGCCGATGCCGCGATCCACTACACGCTCGACCAGCATTGGCGTTTTGCGTTGACCGCGACCAATCTGCTCGACAAGGAATACGTCGGGCAGTGCGGCAGCGCGACCACCTGCTATTACGGCTACCGCCGCAACATCCTGGCCACCGCGACGTATCGCTGGTGAGGGTGCACGCCGCAAGGCGCGCCGCGCCCATATGTCATTCCCGCGCATGCGGGAATCCAGCGGCGTAGAGAGCCGCTGGGTCCCCGCGTGCGCGGGGACGACAGGCGTGTCGCAAGCTGAGGTGGCAATCGCGCCGGTTGCCTCCAGCGAGCCCCTGCGTCACGGTAGCTAATTCGCGGACATCGTCGTTCGTCACAGGAAGGAGACCTCTTCCTCGTGGAGCCGCCGACCGTGTCCGCCTTTCCCTCGCTGCGCAATGTGTTGTTCCGGGCCTCGGGCCATCTGCTGGCGTTCGCCATCGTGGCCAGCCTGGCTGGCGGCGCGGCCTCGGTGGGGCTGATCGCCACCATCAACCGCGCGTTGTCGACGCCTGCGGACCAGTTGGCCGCGTTGGGGCTACGGTTCGCGGCGCTGGCCGTGGCCGTGCTGCTGTGCCGTACCGCCGCGCTGATGCTGTTCGTGCGGCTGAACCAGACGGTGCTCGCCAGCCTGCGCGAGCATATCGCCGGCCGGCTGCTGGCCTCGCCCTATGCCGAACTCGAACGGGTTGGCCCGGGACGCGGGCTCGCGCTGCTGGGCGAGGACACCAATCAGGTCGCCACGCTGCTGGTCGCGCTGCCGTTCGTGGTGATGAACGGCACCATCGTGCTCGGCTGCCTGGCGTATCTGGCCTATCTGTCCTGGCAGGTGTTCCTGTTCGCGCTCGTTGCCGTGCTGACTGGCTCGATCTGCTACCGGCTCAGCCGCAAGCGTTCGCAGCGCTATCTGCGCGACGCCGGCAGATGGCACGACGTGCTGATCGAACGCTTCGGCGCGATTTTCGCGGGCGCCAAGGAGCTGAAGCTGCATCGCCAGCGCCGCGAGGCGTTCGCCAGCGGGCCGCTGGCCGAGGCGATCGATGCGGTCAGGACCAACCGCACGCAGGGCCTGTCGCTGCTGTATCTGTCGCTGACGATCGGCAGCACGCTGTTCTTCGCGGTGATCGGCATCATCCTGTTCGTCGTGCAGCGGCCGCTGGGGGCGGATGCGGCCGTCGCGAGCGGCTATACGCTGGTGTTCCTCTACATGATGGCGCCGCTGGAGGGCCTGCTGAACTGCCTGCCGCAGCTCAATCTGGCGCGTATCGCCTATCAACGGATCGCGGATACCACCGGACCGCTGGCGGTGGAGCCGGGCCTGGGCGATGCGGCGGATGCCGCCGATGAGCGCCGGCCGTTCGTCGGACTCGCCTTGCGGGGCGTCACGCACCGCTATTTCCGCGACGGCGAAGATGGCGCCTTCACGCTGGGACCGATCGATCTGTCGCTGCGCGCCGGCGAAGTGGTGTTTCTTGTTGGCGGTAATGGCAGCGGCAAGACCACGCTGGCCAAGCTGCTGGTCGGCCTGTATGCGCCCGAACAAGGCAGCGTGCTGCTCAATGGCGAGCCCATTACCGACGCCGTGGGCCACGAGCGTCATCGCCAGCAGTGCACGGCGGTCTTTGCGGACTTTCATCTGTTCGACAGCCTGTTGGGCGCCGCGGCCGGCGAGGGCGGCGAGGGTGCCAACGCGGTCGGCTACACGGCGCTGGATGCGCGCGCCAACGAACTGCTGGCGCGCCTGCAGCTGCAGCACAAGGTGACCGTGCGCGACGGCGCGTTCTCGACGCGCGCGCTGTCGCAGGGTCAGCGCAAACGCCTGGCGCTGGTCGCGGCCTGCCTGGAGGACCGGCCTGTCATCGTGCTCGACGAATGGGCCGCCGATCAGGACCCCGCCTTCAAGGCGGTGTTCTATCGCGAGATCGTGCCGGCGCTGCGCGCGCAGGGCAAGGCAGTGCTGGTGATCTCGCACGACGACCGCTACTTCGATGCGGGCGATCGCGTCGTGCGGCTCGAACAGGGCCGCATCCGCGGGCAGGAGGGCGAACACCGGAGCGAAGACCAGCGCGAATACCGGGGCGAATACCGGAGCGAATCCCAACCGGCCGCAGAGCCGGAGGGCGTGGCGATCGCCACCGAGCGGCAGCGCGCGGCATGAAACACGGGGCCGTTGCGCCGGTGCCCAGGCAGCGACTCCGCTACAATCGCGTCACACGACGCCGGTGCATGACATCGGCGCACAAGAACGCATCAAGGGGAGCTGTACGTGGTCCAGAACCGAACGCCGGGCAACGACATCGCCTGGCAACAAGCGCTCGACTGGGTGATGCTGATGCGGGACGGCATGCTCGACGCCAGCGCCGAACAACGCCTGCTCGAATGGCTCGACCAGTCGCCCGAGCACATCGAATCGTTTCGCCAGGCCTGCGCCGTGTGGCAGGCCACCGGTGCCGTGACCCCGTCGATCCAGGCGGCCCTCGAAGCCCGCATGCCGCGCACAACCGGGCAGCGCCCTTCGCGTCTCGGCTGACAGGGTCCGCGCTCGCGATGGCTGACTCCCTCTCCCGCTTGCGGGAGAGGGTTGGGGAGAGGGCAGAGGGCCGTTGCGCTCCGCGGTGGCGATTGCGAATGTCGATGCCCTTTCCCCCGTCCCGTCTCCCGCAAGCGGGAGAGGGGAGAAAGATTGGCTCTGGCGATAGTCGTCCGCAGCCACCAACCTTGTCCGCCGCCACCATCCTTTACACATTGCCTCTTCGAATCGCACGGGCATGTCGCTATAATTGCGAATGAGTCGCATTTGCGTTAGCATGTCCGTCGGTTTCTTCTGGGAGGGGGCACGAAATGACCGAGCAACCGATCAACGAGGTCCGGACGCCTGTCGAGGCGCACCAGCCGCGCCATATGAGCCAGGAACTGTTCGGTACCTTCCTCAGCTATCGCCGGGCCCTGATCGACGCCGCGGCGCGCATCCTGGGATGTCGTGCCGGCGCCGAGGACGTGGTCCAGGACACCTTCCTCAAGCTGATGGACCAGGAGAGCGCCATCGTGGTCCGGCAGCCGGTCGGCTACCTGTTCCAGACGGTGCGCAATCTGGCCATCGACCGGCACCGGCGCGCGGCGCTCGAGCAACGACACGCGGCCTGCGAGGAAGACGGCCTGCTGGTGGCCAGCGATGCGTTGTCGCCGGAGTCGATCACGCTGGGCCGCGAAGCGCTTGGCACGGTCGCTGGCGCGCTGGCCGAACTCCCCGAGCGTACCCAGAAAGCCTTTGAGATGTATCGCATTCGCGGGATGACGCAGAAGGAGATTGCAGCCATCCTCGGCGTATCCCCGACCCTGGTCAATTTCATGATCCGCGACGCGATGACCCATTGCCGCGACGCGCTGTTCGGCGCCGCGTAAGCGCGACCATCGCGCCTTCACACGCAGCTTCCGGCCCGCTACCACCCCCGCTACCAGCGCAGCCCCCAGCCTTCCATCGCCCCGCTTCCCCGGAATGCAACTTGCGTCCTGCCGTGACGTTGCGGTCCGGCGGGTCGGACCGCGTAAACCCACGATTGCGGAGTTGCGCGATGAAAGCTGTCGTATTCCACGGAGTCGGCGATATACGCCTGGACGATGTGTCCGATCCGGTGCTGCAGGCGCCGACCGACGCATTGATCGAATTGACCGCCAGCGCCATATGCGGCACCGACCTGCACATGGTTCGCGGCACCATGCCGGGCATGCGCCCGGGCACCATCCTCGGCCATGAGGGCGTCGGCGTGGTCACCGAGGTCGGACAGGACGTCAACAATCTGCGCCCCGGCGATCGGGTCGTGATTCCCTCCACGATCGCCTGCGGCTACTGCAGCTACTGCCGCAGCGGCTATCACGCGCAGTGCGACAACGCGAATCCGAACGGCATGCGCGCGGGCACGGCGTTCTTCGGCGGACCGCAGACCACCGGCCCCTTCCACGGCCTGCAGGCCGAATATGCGCGGATTCCCTTTGCCAATATCGGCGCGATCAAGCTGCCCGACGAGATCAGCGACGACCAGGCCATCCTGATGTCGGACATTTTTCCGACCGGCTATTTCGGCGCGCAACTGGCCGAGATCCGGCGCGGCGATACCGTGGTCGTGTTCGGCTGCGGACCGGTCGGGCAGTTCGCGATCGTATCGGCGCATCTGCTCGGCGCATCGCGCATTCTCGCCGTCGACCATATTCCGTCGCGGCTCGAGGCGGCCCAGGCGCAGGGCGCCGAGGCCATCGACTTCAATCGCGAGGACCCGGTGCAGGCGATCCTGCGGCTGACCGGCGGCATCGGCGCCGACCGCGCCATCGATGCGGTCGGCATCGACGCGCAGCGCCGGCATGCCGATGGAGACGGTGCTACCGCGCAGCCCTCGTTATGGCAGCCCGGCGACGGTCCCTCCGAGGTGCTGAAGTGGTCGGTCGAGGCGCTTGCCAAGGCCGGCACGCTGTCGATCATCGGCGTCTATCCCGAGGCGCACGAGACCTTTCCGATCGGCAAGGCAATGAACAAGAACCTGACGCTGAAGATGGGCAACTGCAATCACCGCGCGATCCTGCCGGAGCTGGTCGACCTGGTACGCGCCGGCGTGATCGATCCCGCGGAGGTGTTGACGCAGACCGAGCCGCTGACCGGCGCGCTGCAGGCCTACGAGGCGTTCGACCTGCGCCAGCCGGGCTGGATGAAGGTCAAGCTGGAGCCGTAAGCTGGCGTGGACCCGGGACGAAAAAAAGCCGGCACGCAATGCTGTCGCGTGCCGGCTTGCCGGGCCAGCGTGCGCCCGGTCAGCGCCGGGCTTACTGCTTCGTCGCCGGGCTGGGGGAGTCGCCCTTCGGCGCGGACGGCGAGTCCGGCGTTACCGCGTCGGGCATGCCCTGCTGGCGCGGCTTCTTGCTGCGATGCGTGGTGCCGCTCTTCTTCTTGTCGCGGGTCTCGCTGCCGGTCATGGTCGAACCGGTCGAGCTGGTCGAGCCGCTTTGCATCGTGGAGTCGCTGCCGCTCATGCTGCTGCCGGTCGCCGACGGCGTCGTGCTGCGGCTCGCGGGCGGGTTGCCTTCGGTCGGCGGCGCGCTCGGGTTCGGCGCGTTGTTGCTGGGGGGCGCCTGCTGGGCGACCGCAGGCAGGCTCAGCGCCGCGCACAGCGCAAGCGCGGTAGTGGTGACGATTCGCTTCATCGTTGGCTCCATCCATTGAACGTGAGAACGGGCGGGCCCGTCCGGACAGACACCGGCTGGTGGCACACGATGCCCGTTACCTAACGATACGTGCCGCGTTATGCCCGCTCAGGAAGGCGATGCCTGAATCGACTGTAGGAATTGGACGACGACCGCGAGCGCGCTACTGCAATCCTTACGAGCCGATGTAGAAATTCCGAGGCGATATCCCAGACGCCGACGCGAACGATCCCCCCGCATGCCTCGCGCCATACACCGCGCCTGCCGCGCCGGCCTCGGCACGGAAGTTGCGCCGCGGCCGATGTCACTGATCCGGCTGATGGAGGCCATCTTGAAAACGATGCAATGGATTCGTCCCGCGCTGCTGGTCGCCGCCGCAGCTGCGATGAACCTGGCGTTCGCCGACGTCGGCAAGACCGACACCAACTTCATGAAGAAGGCGGCCGAGAGCGGCATGCTGGAAATCGAGGCCAGCACGCTGGCTGAAAGCAAGGCATCGAGCGACACGGTGAAGTCCTTTGCCTCGCAGATGCTGAAGGACCACAAGGCCGCGGACAGCGAACTGAAGGCGTTGGCGTCGAGCAAGGGCGTTGAATTGCCGACCGAGCTGCCCTCGGCGGACAAGAAGCGGCTGGAGGCGCTGGGCGCGCTCGAGGGCGCTACCTTCGATCGCGAGTATGCGAAGGAGGTCGGCGTCAAGGCGCACAACAAGGCGGTGTCCCTGTTCCGCGAGGCCTCGACCAAGTCCCGCGATCCGGACGTCAAGGCGTTCGCCGGCAAGACGCTGCCGACACTGCAACATCATCTCGAGATGGCCAACAAGATGGCCAACGAGGTGGGAAAGTCTCCGGCCAAGTCGGCGAAACGCTAGGCAGCGCGAACCGCGATGCGCCGGCGGCGCCCGCCGCCACAACTACGCAGGAGACAGAGATGAAACGTTTCGCCACTTTCGCCATGCTGGCGCTGATGTCCGGCGCCGCGATGTCGCAATCGACCGCCACGCCCGCGACCGGAACGCCGCCGGGCAGCGACAAGGCGCCCGGTACGGCCGCCTCGGACGTCATGCCGACTCGGCCGGTCCAGGCCCCAAGCGGTGGCTCCACTTCCGACCATGGCGCGCATGGCGGCACCCGCCAGCACGACGCGACCAAGGGCACCAGCACCAGCAAGCGCGGCGAGGCAAGCCAGTCCAATCGCAGCGACCGCCGCAGTGCTTCGGCGGCGGAGAGCTACGGCTATCCCGCGTCGCCGGCGAAGGCGCGCTAGCGGTGCCGCCGCGGCAAGCCATTCGCGGCGCCCGATGCGGGCGCCGCGTTTTTTTACGCACGCGCAATTGGCCGCATGGAGGGAAACGTTGGCTCGCGCACATAGGCAAACAATTTTTTATTTGCGAGCGCAGCAAACGCTAACTAGATTGCCTTCGTGGGTTTGTCAACGCTGACATGCTGGCGATCTCTGCATGTCGCGGCCCTGGCAACCCACCGTGGCGGTACACCGGCATGCCAAGGCAATCGCGTTCGAGCCGTGGGGGAGGGCGGACGCGAGGCAGCGCCAGTCCACGGGGTCTGGGGCTGGCTCGCCGAAGCGTAATGGCGATCGGCCACGTCGATGTCATACCCAGGAGGCCAGGCACACCGACCGGCACGCACCGGCCGGGTCCGGCCTGCCAATACGCAGCGCATTGGAAAGGAACGGCATCGCGCCGGCGACGGCGTGCGGCCGGCCGGCCCTTCGCGTCTTTCGTCTGGTGTCGGCCGTGGTCGCGGCCGCGCCGGCGCTTCTACCCCGGGATCCAACATGAACGACGCCCTGCTCTCCGACCCCTGCGTTCCAACGCGCGCCGAGTCACTCGATCCACCCGTTCAGCGCCGCGATCACGAGCGCGCCGATGCTACCTTGGCCATGCACGCGCAGGCCGGCGCGGAGGATAGCTATCTGCAGCGATTGCAGCCCTTCCTGAAGCCGGGTGCCGCGGTACGCGGTGGGGCCTTCCCCGAGGCACGCATCAATACGTTCACCACCGGCATGCGCGCCAACGCGCATTACTTCAGCCATCCCAAGTGGATGGACGACTGGCTGGTCAGCGTGCATCGATATCCGGAACTGCGAGAGCGGTGGCTGTCCGTGGTGGGCTCGCTCGACGACAAGGTGCTGGTCGATGTCGGCTGCGGTCCCGGCAATCTGCTGGCAGCACTGGGGGGCAAGCCGAAGATTGCGATCGGCGTCGACATCGCGCCAGGCAGCCTGGAGAGAGCGGCCGGTGTCGGCTACCTGCCGTTGCGGGCCGACGCCCACGATATGCCTTTGCGCTCCGGCATCGCCGACGTCGTCGCCATCAATGGGTCGCTGCATCATCTGGACGATATGCGGCGCGCGCTGGTGGAGGCCTCGCGCCTGGTGCGGCCCGGCGGCTTGCTGATCCTTGATCATGACCCGCAGCGTTCGGCATGGAATTTCCGCGGCATCGCCTTGCTGCTATGGCGCCTGCGTTTGCCGATCTATCGCTGGCTTCGGCGCGGCGGCCATACCGCGGCCGACGACGAACAGGTCTGGGCACTGGCCACCGAACTGCATCACCGGCCCGGTGATGGGCTGACGCGCGAGCTGGTGCACACGACGCTGCGGCCGCTGGGCTTCGATATCGCGATCTATCCGCACAGCCACTATGTCGGCAAGGACGTGCTGGACGGCGTGATGGGCCGCCCGCCGCTGAAGATCCGGCTGGCGCAGCGGCTGTCCGGCATCGATCCCAGGTCGGCGGAAGCCGCGCTGAGCCTGTTCGTCGTCGCGCGCCGGCGCACGCTGTAGCCGTCCTGCAGTAGTCCCCTGCGCTTGCCTCGCCGCCGCCGCCGATTCCGGTGGCGGCGTCCCCGCTTTTCTCTTTCCCTTGCGCTCGATCCACCGATGGCTCGATTCCCTGTCGGTCCGACCCGCCCATCGCGGCGCGCGGCCCCATGCCCACGCAGGAACGCTAATTGCCTGATGGCAGCGTGATGGCCAACTGATGGCCGCGTGATGGCCAACCCGGCCAGCGTCCGCCCCGACGAAAAAACTCCGGACGAGAAAGGGCGCCTCTCCACCGGGGACGGGAGAGGCGCCAAGCGCGGGCGAGCGGTCAGTCTATCCCGCGTTGCCACAGGCTATCCGCCGTCACACGGCGCGAAAGTCGCCTAGCGCACACAGTCTTCGGCGACGGAATGGAAATTGCGTCACCGGCGATATCCCCACTGATTGATGCCGGATCTGACGCGGGATTCGCGCCGGGTCCACGTCACAGCATTTGCAACTCTTACCAACGGAGGCACAGATGAACGAACGCAGCACCAGCCGCCGCGTATGGGATTACCGCCAGCCGTATAGCGCCGAAGACCGGCTCGACCAGCGCGGCTCGCGCCAGGGCGGCCGTTATGCGGAATACGCCGAGGAAGAGATCCGCCGCGGCCGAGGCGTCGGGCAACCGGGCATGCCGTGCTACGGCGGCGGCCGCGACGATCCGTTCGGGGAGCCCCGTCATGCCGAGCACGGCTATGGCGCCGGCCACTTCGGCGAGGGCCGCTACGGCCGCAGCTACGAAGAGCCCCTTGGCGACAACCCCTATGGCACCTACCCGTCGACAGGCGAGGTGATGCGCAGCGACCGCGGACTGTCCGGAAGGAGCGAACGAGGTGAACGCCGCAGCGGAGATCTGACCGACAACCGGCTGTCGCGCGGGCAGCGCGGCGGCCCCTGGCCCGATCAATCGCGTACGCCCTGGCGCGATCGCTACGAGCCCGACGATCCGCAGACGCGTGCCAACCTCGCGCAGGCCTATGGCATTTCCGATTCGGACCGCCTCGATGCGCCGTCCTGGCCGGACCAACGTGGCAGCGGCGATGCCGGCCGGCGCGAGGCGAGCGCGCGCTGGATGGACGAGGGCGGACGCTTTCCCGAAAGCGAACGCCCGGGCCGCGGCGGACGTCCGTCGGGCTGGCCGGGCGACGACTGGAGCGCCGGCGGCCAACGGCAATCGCATGGCCGCGACGAAGCCTACGAGCGCTTCAGCGGCGCGCCGCAGCGCGTGAACTGGGGGCAGGGCTCGGGCAGCGGCGCCGGTCCCGACCGCCGGGTTTCGCCGAAGGGCTACCAGCGCAGCGACGAACGGATTCGCGAGGACCTTTGCGAGCGGCTGGCGCACGATGACCGGCTCGAAGTGCAGGACGTCGAGGTCCAGGTCAGCGAAGGCGTGGTCACGCTGACTGGCGCCGTGCGCGACCGCCGCCAGAAATACTGCGTCGAGGACATCGCCGACGACATCTTCGGCGTGCGCGAGGTTCGCAACCGGATTCGCGTGCAGCGGGAGGGCGGGCAGGTCGGACAGCGGGCCGCAGGATCGAGCTCCGAGGACCGGCGCGTGAGCGGCATCAGCACATCCGGCAGTGCCACCGGCAGCACAGCCAGCAGCTATGTCGGCGGCATGGAGGTCGGCGCGGGCGAAGTGCCCAAGGGCACCGACCCGTACGGCGGCACCACGACGCCGGGCAAGCACGCTACCTGATGGGGAGAAAACGATGAACCGGAACACCGACCGAAATATCGACCAAAATACCGACCGAAATGGCAACGGTCGGAGCGGCGACCAGGACGATGCCCGCGACAAGCTTCGCGCCCGCGACGATGGCGCCAACGACAATACGACGTCGAGCGCCGAAGCGCAGCGCGAGCAGGAGGTCAGGGAGGAAGCGCGGGCGATTCCCAGCTCGCTCGATCCCGATACGGACATCGAGCCGATCGACTCGGACATGAACCTCGAAGGCCTGCCCGAACAGGAACAGGACTATCCGCACGACAACCGGACCGAGGCGCTGTTGCCCGAGGAACAGATCGGCGAGCGCATCGAGGATGCGGCCGAAGGTATTGCGCCGGATACGCCGGCGGATCGCGCCGACCAGACCGACCGGCGCGAGGAACGCCCGCCACGGCGCGACACCGAGTAGACCACACCGTCGTCCCCGCGAACGCGGGGGACCCAGCGACTTCACCGCACCACAGCAACGCCACTGGGTCCCCGCCTGCGCGGGGACGACGGGATACGTTCCGCTTAAATCGAACTGATAGAGGTGTTGCCGCGTGAGCAGCAGATTGGCGAGCGTATCGCACACTGTCGTCCCCGCGAACGCGGGGACCCAGCGACTCACCACACCACAGCAACGCCACTGGGTCCCGCCTGCGCAGAGGCGACGGATGTGCAAACCTCAATCGAACTGATACGACCAGCTCGCGTTGATGCGCGGCGAGCGGCGCTCCGCATTGATCGGCTTGTCGCCGACCGGTTGCGCCAGCGACAGGTCCAGCGTGTAGTAGCGCCGGTCGGAGAAGCGCACGCCCAGCGCCACCGACGACAGCGAGCGGTGCGTCAGCGAGTAGCTGTTCGAGTAGACCCGCGCGACGTCGGCCATCACATACGGCTGCAGCGTCTTCAGATAGGTCATGTCCATGCCGAACAGCCGGCTGATCTCGGCCGACGCGCCCCAGCCCTTGTCGCCCGCCACTTCGCCGGCCGGGTAGCCGAGCCCGAAGAAGCGCCCGCCGAAGCTGATCTGCTCGCTCGACGCCAGCCGGTCGCCGCTGTACTGACCGGCCGCCGACACCGCCATGCCGAAGCCGAAGGGCAGGTCGGTGGCCTGCGACAGCAGCAGCCGCGTGCGCAGGAAGCTCAGGTCGTTGGCATTGTTCTCGCGGCGCGCCCCCAGCGCATCGACGCCCTTGTACAGGCCGAGCGTGGCGCTGCGCGAGACGCCTTCCTTGCGCTGGACATAGGCCAGCTCCGCATTGACGACCCGCACATTGGTACCGATCGCCACCGAGCGATCGGTGCCGGCCTGTGTATAGCGCTCGAACTGGTCGGTGCCGTAGAGACCGCCGCTCAGCGTCACCGAATGCCGCGCGCTCAGCAGCAGCGGATAGCTCAGGCTCGCGCCGAGCCGCTTGTTGTCATTGACGTAGCGCCGATTGAAGCCGATCTGCTCGAGCGTGGCGTTCTGCGGCACGCCGCGATAGTGCGACGCGTTGACGCGCGCGATCAGCCCTTCGGTGCCGATCGGTTGCGCATAGCCGAGCGCGTAGTACTCCTCGTCGTCGCGTCCCTTCGGAAACAGCGCCGATACCGTCAGCTGCTCGCCGAGCGGCGTCAGGCCGCTGGCGGTTGCCGTTGCAATCGCCCGCACGCCGGGCGACATGTAGTCGACGCCGGTGCCGAATGCGATCGGCTTGCGCTTGACGTCGAGCACCATTTCGCTGGCACCGTCGGTGGTGGTCGGCGGCTGCACCGTCGCGCCGACCTGCACGCCGGGCTGCAGCCCCAGCACGCTGGAATAGCGGTCGAAGCTGGCGCGCGTCAGCGGCCGTTCTTCCTTCAGCCGTTCGGCGATCGCGCGCAGCCGATTTTCCAGCGGGCCCGCATTGCCGCGGATGGTCACGCGCGCGACATAGCCCTCGACGACGGTGATCAGCACATTGCCGTTCTCGAAGGACTGCGCGGGAACGAAGGCGAACGACAGCGGATAGCCTTGCTGCTGGTACATCTCGGTGACCGCATTGGCGGCCTGCAGCAGTTCGGCGACCGTGATTTCCTTGCCGGCGAGCGGCTTGAACTTGTCGGCAATCTGGTCGAAGGGCAGCGTCTTGACGCCTTCGATCTGGAAGCGTGCCGGCGTCAGCTTGGCCGACAGCAGGTTCTGCATGGCCGGGTCCGGACGTTCGACCTGTACCTTGACTTCCCCGGTGGGCTTGGGCGGCGCGATCTTCGGCAGCGTTTGAGTCGGGTCCCCCTGGACCGGGCTGCGCGGATCGGCGGCCAGAACTGGATGCATGCCGCCTTGCCAGGCCCCGAGGCCGAGCAGCAGCATGGCGACGCGAGTGTGCGTGCGCGACATGGTCAATCCCCTTTCACAATAAAACGGATGCGGCTGTGGAAGCCGGTTCTCCACCGGCGCGCAGGCTGCCGCTGCCTGCGCGCTTATCGAAGTGGAGACCGGCTGTACTGCAGGACTGAGTGAGGGGATGCGCGCGTCCGGAGGCGCGCATCAGGTGGCCATCAGGCCCCGATCAGCGGCGACCCCCCAGCAGCCCGCCGACGGTGCCGAGCACACCGCCGACAATGCCGCCGACCGCGCCGGTCACCGGACCCGTGGTCGCGCCACCGCCCGTGCCACCCGGAGCGGGAGCAGGAGCCGGCGCCGGAGCCGTGCCGCCGGTCAGGCCGCCGGTGACACCGCCGACCACGCCGCTGACCAGATTGGTCACCGGCGCCAGCGGACCGCTGCCGGCACCGCCGTTGCTGCCGCCGGTGAGACCGCCGGTCAGGCCGCCGACGAGGTTGGTGACGGGAGCCAGCGGACCGCTGCCGGCGCCGCCGTTGTTGCCACCGGTGATACCGCCAACCACGCCGCCGACCAGATTGGTCACCGGTGCCAGCGGGCCGCTGCCGCTGCCGCCGTGGTTGCCGCCGGCGAGGCCACCGGTCAGCCCGCTGACCAGGTTCGCGACCGGGGCGAGCGGACCCGTGCCGCCATTGCCGCCGCCGGCCAGTCCGCCGGTCAGGCCGCTGACCAGATTGCCGACCGGAGCCAGCGGACCGCTCGGGGTCGCGCCCGGCGCATGCACCGCGCCGCCCAGCGCGGCAACGGTGTTGCCGGCACCGGTCACGACGCCGCCCACACCGCTGACGACCGGCGTATTGGTCTGCTGCAGCTTGCCGCCCAGCTGTGCCACGGTGCCGCCGACCACGGTCAGCAGATTGTTGACCGGTTGGCCGAGACCGGTGGCCGCCCCCAGCGACTGCGTGGTGCTGGTCAGCTGCGAGGTCAGCGGCACGATCGCGCGGCTGACGCCGCTGGTCAGCTGTTCGACCGGACCGGTCGACAGCACGGTGCCCAGCGTGCCGCCGAGCGTTTGCACGCCGGTACCGACCTTGTCGACCAGCGCGCCGACCGGCGAGGTCACCGCGCCCAGCGGCGACAGCGGGCCGGTGCCCACGCCGCTGACGGCGCTGCCGACCTGGCTGACCGCGGTGCCGACATGGGTGACCACGTTGCCGGTGCTGGCGACGGTGGTGCCGATCGGGTTGGCGCTGTTCGGAATATTGCCCAGGCCGTCCTTCAGTCCGGTGCCCAGCGAGTCGACCGCGTTGCCGACCGACACGATCGCGCCGCCGACACCGCTCTGCGTCTGGTTCGAGACCACCGGCAGGTTGACGCCGGTTTGAAGCTGTTCGCCGATGCCGCCGATGAGGTCGCCGGTCTTGCTGACCACGTCTCCGGTCTTGTTGATGATTTCGCCGGTCGGGCT
>MTEX01002696.1_pt1 | contig 15323 bp, 13 predicted proteins | sample 1042691 | NCBI WGS metagenome assembly MTEX01 (sample SAMN06185810, study PRJNA358809) | soil metagenome | isolation source: soil biostimulated with molasses as carbon source | place: India | collected 2015-05-23
GCCGGATAGGAGCGCAGCAGCTCTTCGGTCTCCATCGCCAGCAGGTTGCGGTAGAGCATGGTAGTCGGCTTTTGGAAGGGCTCGGACAGGCTCATGGCAGGCATTTCCACCGGGAAGCCGCCCGCCTGCCAGATGCCGCGCTTAACCTCTTCCACCCGTTGTTTGAAGTGGCTGTGGCAAGGATTGATGTCGCTCCAGGTGTTGATGATGGCGATAACGGGCTTGCCGGCGTAGTCCGAGCGGTGATAGCCCATCTGCGCGGTGCGCGATCGGTGGCCGAACGAGCGCAGGTCGCGCACGCCATACCATCGGTGGCTGCGCAGCTCTTCGGGTTTCTTGCGCTTGTCTGAATTGCTCATGTCTCAGTTCCAGTGCTCTTGGGCAAGGGTTTTCAGGAAAAACGGATTCACGCCGCGTCCAGCAGATAAGGTGTGCCGGCGCGCTCGCAGATGGCGCGCAGGCGTTCGGCCAGCGCGGTGGGGATGGGTATGCCCGCATGCAGCCGGCGCGCGCGCTCGGCCGCTTCGGGCTCACCCGCCACCAGGACCGGCTCGTCCGGATTGGCGGGCGGCGTATCGTGCATGGCATCGATCATGTCGTCCATATCGGACTCGAACGAGCCCGCTGCGCGAAAGGCGTCGGGGTTCAAGGCCAGGAAGAAATGGCCCACGTCGTCGGGCTCGCCCGGCCGGCGAGTCGGGGCGCGGCGCGCGGCGAACGCGCTGCCGCTGAGCGTACCGCCCAGGATCTGCGCCATCATCGCCAGGCCGTAGCCCTTGTGGCTGCTCATGTCGGCCGTGCCGCCCAGGGGTGTCAGGCCGCCCTCGGGATGCTTGAAGATGTACTGCATGGCGGCCGCGGCATCCGTGACCGCCCCACCCTGTCCGTCCACCGCCCATCCCGGCGGCAGCGGCTTGTCCAGGAAGTCGTAGACCTTGACCTTGTTGGCGGCCACGGTGGTTGTCGCCATGTCCAGCAGAAAGGGTTCGTTGTAGGCGGCCGGCGCGCCGAAGGCGATGGGGTTGGTGCCCAGCATGGGCATGGCGCCGCGCGTGGGCACCATGATGACGCCATTGGCGCTGCTGGTCACCAGCCCCACCACGCCCCGCTCGACCGCGATCCGCGCATAGACGCCCGCCGCGCCGAAATGATGGGAATTGCAGACCGATACGGCGCCCACGCCATGCTGCAGCGCTTTGTCCACGGCCAGGTTCATTGCCTGGGCCGCGACCGGATAGCCCAGGCCGCCCATGCCGTCGATCAGCGCGCTGGCGCCGCCATCGCGCAGAACGCGCGGGCGCGCGTCCAGGTGCAGGGTGCCGGCCCGCAGCTTTTCTTCGTAGGCCGGCAGCATGGAGATCCCATGCGAATCGATGCCCAACAGATCGGTTCGCGCCATCAGGCCCGCGGTAATGTGCGCCAGGTCCTGTGCCATGCCCCATGCCATTAGAACCTGCAGTATCTGCTCGCGGACCTGCTCCACCGGCACCTCCGCCGCTATCGCTCCGTTCCCTCGCACTCTGGTCTCCTGTGGTTTTGATTCATACGCGGCGGGTGGCGGAAAGGATCAGTCGCGCTCCCGGTCGACGAGCCGGTGACGGGCCTGGCCCAGGTGGAACTGCATGGCGACGCGGGCGCGTTCGCTGTCCTGTTCGCGGATGGCGTCCAGGATCGCGGCATGCTCGTCCACCACGCGTTGCGCGCGCTGGCGCGAACCCGTGCGAGTGAGATTCAGCGTCAACCGCATGAAGCCGCTGATGGATTCGTGGATGCTTTCGAGCACCCCCAGATAGAAGTCGTTGCCGCTGGCTTCGGCAATGCTGGCATGGAAGGCCAGATCCGCCTCGGCGGACACCTGGCCGCGCGCGAGGCTGTCGGCGAACGCCGCGTGCGCTTCTGCGATCTTCCTGAGCTGCTCGTCAGTGCGGCGCAGGGCCGCCAGCCGCGCGGCGTCGCCCTCCAGCGCCACGCGGACCTCCTGGGCCCGCAGATACGCGCTGACATTCTGCACATCGTTGAAGGTTTTCAGGCGCGGCGCGGGCGCATGGCTGACGAAGGTGCCCAACCCTTGATGCGCGGTGATCAGGCCGTCGGCGCGCAACCGCAAAAGCGCCTCGCGCACCACCGGACGCGACACGCCGAAGCGTTCGGAGATTTCGTTTTCGGAGGGCAGTTTGTCGCCCACGTTCAGCCCCCCGGACACGATCTGTTCGAAGATCTGGCCATAGAGCTGGTCCGCCAGCCGGACCCGGTGCCCGCGCTCGAGCACCAGCGCGCCCGCGGTGTCGGATTCGGCGGGCGCCTGCGGCGCGGGCGCGGATGTTGCTTTGGGTCGGGCCACGAAACCTCCTCGATGCTATGGCGCGGTCCGCGATGGCGGAACAGCACTCATCGTACCGTCAATGCACGGCCCAAGGCGCGCGCCCCGGTCCGCTTGCAGGCTCACGCGGCCGGCGTCTCCCGGTCCCAAGCCGCCAGGGCCCGCGCAACCGGCGCCACGCGCTCGCGCTCCGCGGCTGAAATGCCGCTGAGCAGAGGCAGCATCGGCCCCATGTCCGCCACGCCGGACAGAGTTACCGCATCATGCAGCACCCGGATGGGACTGATGCTGTCGCGGCAGTCTTCCAGGTCCAGGTACTGTTGGCGCACGGCCTCGGCTTCATCGTAGCGGCCATCGCGCAGCAGATGCAGCAGGCGCATCGACCCCCGTGGCGCCACGCAGACCGAGCCCGAGGTAAAGCTCTTCAGGCCGAAATCGCGGTAGTGCACGATAGCGGGACGTTCGCCGATGCCGCTGACGATCCAGCGCGAATCCACCGCCTGCAGCAAGGACGACAGATAGGCGTCCTGGGACGGGTCGTCGCGCACGACCGCATATTTGAATGCCACGATGCGCCCCTCTTCTATGAGGCGCGCGGCGCTTTCGGGCGCCAGATAGCCCGACGATTTGATGTAGATCACCGCGGGCTTGCCCAACGCGTCCGTGAAGCGGCGCACGCCCTCGGCCAGGCCTGCGTCCGTATAGGGAAAAGACATGGGCAGCAGCATGGCCGTGGGAAACGGCCGCGAACGCAATATTGCCGCCTGGTCCATCATCTTGCCGTAGTCGGGCCCCACCGAAGGCAGGATCCAGGTGTCCGCTCCCGCGAGCCCGGCCAGCATATCGACGATGCGCGCGTACTCGCTCACGCCCACGTTATAGAAATTGGCGTTGCCGCCATACATCACGTTGCGCACGCCGCCCGCTTCCAGGTGGCCGAGCAAGGCCTTGTTGGCCGCCTCATTCAGGGAAAGATCGGCGTGGCGCGCCAGCGGTGGCACGGCAATGACCGAACGCTGCAAGTCCTGCGCGGTGACCGGGGAGGTTTTCATGGGCGGGGCTCCTGGCTGATCGAGCTATCGGGTGTACAAGTTCAAAAAAGTATACTTGGTTGACAAGCATAAGCTCAATACATATATTTGTTTTACAAGTAGTCCGGCAGCAAAACGCAGGGCGCCGCGGGCGTCGTGCGGCGTCAAAGCCTCGGGCCATGCCAGGGGCGGAATACCCCCAGAAACGATGCGCGGCCACGCGCACACCGAGGAGACGAATTCCATGCATGCAGCCCCTGCGCGAGGCCGGTCCGTCCTGGCCGCCCTCTACACCGCCACCCTGGCGGCGGCCGCCCTCCTGTTGCCGGCCGCGCCGGCGCAAGCCGACTACCCCGAACGCGACGTCAGGATCATCGTGCCCTTCCCCGCCGGCGGCACCACCGACATTGCGGCGCGCATCGTCGCGGCCGAACTGGGCAAGACCTGGAACAAGGCCGTGGTGGTGGACAACAAGGCAGGCGCCGGCGGCAATGTCGGCACGGCCGAGGCCGCGCGCGCCGCGCCCGACGGCTACACCTTGCTGATGGGCACCGTCAGCACGCATGCCATCAACCAGTCCGTGTATGCCAAGCTGCCCTATGACCCGGTCAAGGACTTCGTGCCGGTGACGCTGGTGATTCCGGTGCCCAACATCCTGGAACTCAATCCCGCGTTTGCCGACAAGCACGGCATCCGCACGGTGGCCGATCTGATCAAGTACTTGAAGGCCAATCCAGGCACCGTCAACATGGCCTCGACCGGCAATGGCACATCCACGCATCTGTCCGGGGAGCTGTTCCAGAACATGACGGGCACGCGCATGACGCACGTCCCTTACAAGGGCAGCAGTCCCGCGCTGACCGACGTGATGGCCGGCTCCGCCGACCTGATCTTCGACAATCTGCCGTCCTCCATGGGCTTCCTGAAGAGCGGCAAACTGCGACCGCTGGCCGTCACCACCACCCAGCGCTCGCCCGCCCTGCCCGACGTTCCCACGATGGCGGAGGCCGGCGTACAAGGCTATGAGGCGTCCAGCTGGTTCGGCTTGCTGGCGCCGGCGGGCACGCCGCAGGCGGTGGTCGACAAGATCCAGCGCGACGTGGCCGCCGCCTTGCAATTGGAATCCGTGCGCGCGCAACTGCAAGCGCAGGGCGCCACGCCGTCCGGCAACACGCCGGCTCAATTCAAACAGTTCATGGCGCAGGAATCCACCAAGTGGGCGGAGGTAGTGAAGAAATCCGGCGCCAAGGTCGACTGATCTCTACGGCCCGGCCGCAACGCGTGGGCGGCGGGCCCTTCATCAGCACGCGAACCAGGAGACACCATGAACAAACTGATGAGCGCCGCGGCCGTAGCAGCCGCTGCCGCCGCGGGCGCCGTTCTACTCGGCACGCCCGCCGCGCAGGCTGCAGGCTATCCCGACAAACCCGTCACGATGATCGTGCCCTTCGTGCCGGGCGGCTCCTCCGATATCACTGCGCGCTCGGTTACGCCGGGGCTGTCCAAAATCCTGGGGCAGACCTTCGTGGTCGAGAACAAGCCCGGCGCCAACAGCGCCATCGGCGCCCAGGCGCTGGCTCGCTCCACCCCCGATGGCTACACGATGATGGTGGGCTCGATCGGCACGTTCGCCATCAATGAAGCCCTGTACAAGAACCTGTCGTACAACCCCAGCAAGGATTTCGAATACCTGACGCAGGCCGTGCGCAATCCCAATGTGCTGGTGGCCGCGCCCACGTTTCCCGCCAGCACCGTTGCCGAGCTGGTCGATTACGCGAAGAAGAATCCGGGCAAGGTGTCGTATGCATCCTCGGGCACGGGCTCATCGGACCACCTGTCCGCCGTGCTGTTCCGCCAGCGCACGCAAAGCACGGGGGTGGACGTGCCCTACCGCGGTGGCGGCGCAGCGATCGCCGACCTGATCGGCGGACAGGTCAACGTGTCGTTCCAGAACCTGGGCGCGGTCCAGACCCACATCAAGGCCGGCAAGCTCAAGGCGCTGGCCATCACGGGCGACGCCCGCGCAGCCGACCTCCCCGACGTTCCCACGCTGGCGGAAGCCGGCATCAAAGACATGGTGGTGTACTCCTGGCAAGGGTTTGCCGTGCCCAAGGGGACACCCGCAGCCATCGTCCAGCAATTGTCCAAGGCCTTGCAAACCGCCCTGCGCGATCCCCAGACGGAGAAGACGCTGCAAGGCCTGGGCTTCGAGGTGGTGGCCAATACGCCTCAGCAGTTCACGGCGTTCCAGCAGGCAGAGGTCAAACGCTGGAAGGACGTCATCCAGAAAGCCAATATCCAGCTTGAATAAGACCGGAATCGGGCTGCGGGGTGTCCCTGGGGACATCCTGTCAGCCTGGATCAAGCCCGGATCAAGTAGCATCAATGTTTTGCCACCCACCTGTACGACAACATGACCACCAAGCATCGCATCATCCAGGTCGGCTCGCTGGCCGGTTCCCCCTACGCCAACAAGAGCCTCGCAGACAACTACGACGTGGTCGAACTGTGGAAATACCCGGACCGCAAAGCCGCGCTGGCCGAGCATGGCAAGGGCGTGACCGCGGTCGTCACGTCGGCCACCTATGGCGCCAACGCCGAGCTCATCAACGCCCTGCCCGACCTCAAGGCCATCTGCAGCTGGGGCGTGGGCTACGAGACCATCGACATCCAGGCCGCCAAGCAGCGCGGCGTGCAGGTCAGCAATACGCCTGACGTGCTGACCGACTGCGTCGCGGACCTCGCCTGGGGCCTGCTGATCGCCGGCGCGCGCCACATGGGCCAGGGTGAACGCTTCGTGCGCGCGGGCCAATGGGGCCAGGTGCACGGCGGCATCCCGCTGGGATTGCGCGTCAGCGGCAAAAAACTGGGTATCGTCGGCCTGGGCCGCATCGGCGAAGCCATTGCGCGCCGCGGCATGGGCTTCGACATGGACGTGCGCTATCACAACCGCCGCAAGCGCGATGATGTCGAGTACGGCTACGAAGCCTCGCTCACCGACCTGGCCAAGTGGGCCGACTTCCTCATCGTGGCGACCGTCGGCGGCCCCAGCACGCGCCATCTGGTGAACCGCGAAGTGCTGGAGGCGCTGGGCCCCACCGGCATCATCGTCAACATCGCGCGCGGCCCCGTCATCGACGAGACCGCGCTGGTCGCAGCGCTGGAGAACGGCAAGCTGGGCTGCGCAGCGCTCGACGTGTTCGAGCACGAACCCAAGGTGCCCGAAGCCCTCATCAAGAGCGACCGCGCCGTGCTGTTGCCGCACATCGGCAGCGCCACGCTGGAAACCCGTGTGGCAATGGAGAACCTGATGCTGGACAACCTGCGGGCGTTCTTCGAGACCGGCCGCGTCATCACGCCGGCGGAATAACCCGCCAACCGCCGCGGCGACGGCCGCGGCGCTCAAATGAAAAAGCCTCTCGGCGCCCATACCGAGAGGCTTTCGACTTTCCGGCCCCCGCGGGAATCGGAAGTCGTTTGCGCAAAGGAACTACCGGGCCAGATGGCCCTCAGTGCTTACTTCGCCGGTGTCGCTGCGCCGGAACCATCCGGCTTCGCGGCTCCTCCCGACTTGCCCGCCGCCGGCTTGGCAGAGGTCTTGTCGGACTTGTGATGCTTGTGCTGCGCGTGGGTCTTGGTTTCACCCGTCTTGGACGTGGCATCGGCGCCCGCCGCGAACGCAGAAGGCGCAGCAGCAAGACCGAGGCACAAGGCCGAGGTGGATAGGAACGCAGCAATACGGGAGTGAGTCGTCATTTCATGAACTCCTGAATGTAAAGGGCAAAGCCCTTTTTCCGACACGGGGCGGCAACATCGCCTCTAGGGTCACTTCACCCTAACCCGTTTCCGTTTGAACCGGGCCGCTTCGGAAGGTTCAGCACGGAACCAGAAAATTTCGGCCGCTAACGCTTCGAAATAATCTGCGCGCGGACGTTCAACTCTCGAACGCCAGCAACGCCACCGTCGCAAACAACATGAGCGCGAAGCAGGCTCTCAGCTTGCGTTCAGGCAGGCGATAGGCAAGCTTCACGCCGACAGGCACGAAGAGCAGGCTGCCCAGGGCCAGCGGCACGCCTACCAGCCAGTTCGCCTGCCCCGCCCACGAATAGGTGATCAAGGCGATGGTCGAGCCGGGAATCACCATGCTCAGCGCCAACGCCTGAGCGGTGGTCTGCGGCAGCCGGAACACGGTGGTGATGATGGGTACCGCCAATACCGCGCCGCCTACGCCGAAGAATCCGCCCAAGGTGCCGCACAGTATGCCCAGCACGCTGGCGCGGCGCGGCGTGAAGACCGGCGCGACGCCCTTGGCCGCCGGCTTGCGCGCGGCGGCGGGACGCGAGGCGCGCCAGGTCTGCCATACATAGAACAGCGCGATGAAGAACAGGAAGACGGCGAAGCTGCGGCGCAGGAGGCCGGAATCTATGCCCAGTGCCATCTGCGCGCCGACCCACGTAAACACGACCGCTCCGGCGGCTCCCGCCAGCGCCACGCGCTTGTCGATACGGGTCTGCTGGTTGTACTTGCGCACCGCCATCATGATGGTGGGCAAAACCATGATGAGCGCCGTGCCTTGCGCCAGTTGCTGCGACATCCCCATCAACAGCACCAGCGCCGGTATCGCGATCAGGCCGCCGCCAATGCCCAGCACGCCGCCCATGAAACCGATCAGGCCGCCCGCGGCCAGGCACGCGGCGATAACTAACAGACTCACGTCTTGCTCCAGCAGACCCTGCCGCTACCCGGCAGGGCAATCAATGTACGGTTTCAAACCTGCGCAGGCCGCCGGCACCGGCCGGCGCCCGCGTCAGCGCAATTTATCGAGCGCGGCATCCAGCCGGTCCACGGCCCAGATCTCCAGCCCTTCGATGGGCTGGCGCGGCGCATTGGCCTTGGGAATCAGGGCGATTGAAAAGCCCAGCTTGGCCGCTTCGCGCAAGCGTTCCTGCCCGCGTGGCGCCGGCCGGATTTCGCCTGCCAGGCCGACTTCGCCGAAGGCAATCAGCCCGCGCGGCAATGGCTTGTCCCGCAGCGAAGACATAATGGCCAGGAGTACCGGCAAATCGGCCGCGGGCTCGGTGATGCGCACGCCGCCCACCGCGTTGACGAAGACGTCCTGGTCAAAGGTGGAGACGCCGGCGTGCCGGTGCAGCACCGCCAGCAGCATCGCCAGGCGGTTGCCTTCCAGGCCCACGGTCAGGCGGCGCGGATTGGGCGCGTGCGAGCTGTCGACCAATGCCTGGATTTCCACCAGCAGCGGTCGCGTGCCTTCCTGCGTGGCCATCACGCAGGAACCCGCGACCTGTTGTTCATGCTGCGACAGGAACAGCGCGGACGGATTGGCCACGCCCCGCAGTCCGCGATCCGTCATGGCGAAGACGCCCAGCTCGTTGACCGCTCCGAAACGGTTCTTGAAGGCGCGCACCAGGCGGAACGACGAGTGCGTGTCGCCCTCGAAATACAACACGGTATCGACGATGTGCTCCAGCACCCGCGGCCCGGCCAGCGCGCCGTCCTTGGTGACGTGGCCGATCATGACGATGGCGATGCCCGTCTGCTTGGCCAGGCGCGTGAGCTGCGCCGCGCATTCGCGCACCTGCGAGACCGAGCCCGGAGCGGCGGTCAGCTCGCCGCTGTACAGGGTCTGGATCGAGTCGATGACGGCCACGGTGGGCTTCTGCTCCGACACCGCAGCCTGGATCGACTCCAGCCTGATCTCGGCCAACAGGTTCACATTGCCGGTTTGCAGGCCCAGCCGCCGCGCGCGCAGGGCGACCTGCTCGGCGGATTCCTCGCCGGTGACATACAGAACGTTGGTGACTTCGGACAACGAGGCCAGCGCCTGCAACAGCAAGGTGGATTTACCGATGCCGGGATCGCCGCCGATCAACACGACGGCGCCGGCCACCAGGCCGCCGCCCAAGACGCGGTCGAACTCTTCCAGCCCCGTAGGCTGGCGCGGTGTTTCGCGGGCTTCGATTTCGGACAGGCTGCGCACCGGGCTGGCGGCCGCCAGCGGCGCGTAGCGATGGGAGGCAGCGGCGGGCGCCGATGACTCCACGGTTTCTTCCAGCGTGTTCCAGGCGTTGCAATGCGGGCATTTGCCCTGCCACTTCGGGGTGGTGCCGCCACATTCGGCGCACACGTATACGGTTCGGGATTTGGCCATGCGCGAAAGTGTACCGGCAAGCCAGGGCGCCGGCGCGCGGCGTGCCCGCACAAAATGCGCGCTTTTATCCAGGCATGCCCCAAGGCGGTGCGCCAATCTGTCATTCTGCTTTCAAAAATAGGGACGCGCCAAAGTTACATGATGCAAATTCAAGAAATTCTCTGGCGGATTTCTCCAAATCGCGCATAATCATCAAGTGCAGCGCATTGACGAACCGTCCGGCCCAGGACGGCATACCCGCCGCCACGCGCCCTCGGGTGCGGCAGCGGGAATCGCGGCGCAATCACCCGCGGCTTTCCAGGAAGCCGCCTAAACCGGAACAGGACCCGAGCTACGACGAGACCGCCGGACCACCGGCGCGGCGCGCGCAGAGGTCAGACGCGGATACGCCTTGCCACCAGGCGTATGCGCGAGGAGTACGCGCATGAGCATTACCTATCGCCCCCCTTTCGATGAAGACGATGAACGGGATCTGCGCGCCTTGTACCGTAGGCCCGGGCCCGGAGCCAGTCCCGAACTGGACGCAGCGGTGCGCCGCAGCTGGCATCCCGGCCATAGTTGGCACCCGGCCTGGGGCGCCGCCGCCTGCGCCGCCATGGTATTCGGCCTGTTCGCCTGGACCGAAATGCGCGAAGCCCAGGACCTGACCGAGCAGAACACACCGGTTATCGTCCCCCACGAAACGGGGACAAGCCCGGACCGCCCTGCCGCACTCCTCTCCGCGCCGCCGGAAGCATCCGCTGAACAAGCTGCGCCCGTCACCGCGCGCGTGGCCGCGCCGCAAGAAGCCGCGGCGCAAGAGGCCGTTCCGGCCCAGGAAGCCAGCGCCACCGAACAGCCGGCCGCCGAACCCGCCCAGCCGGAAGCGCCCGCCCTCAGCGAACGGGACATCGAGGCCCGCGTGACCCATATCCGGGCCCTGGTACGCGAGGAACAGCAGGAAGAAGCCATCCAGGCCCTGCGCGAATTGCAGCAGGCCGCGCCCGACCAGGCGCTGCCCGACGACCTGCAGGAACTGGCTCAACAGATCCCCTCCTGAACGCCGCCAGCCGCCTCCCATCGATTCAACAAGGCCGATGGGAGGCGGCGCGCGATATCGCTCCCGGCGCGGCTCGGCTTCTTGCTAACATAGCCGCCATGAGTCCGAGCTTCCACCACCGCAATCTTCCCCATCTGCTGCTCTACGCGCGCGAGACGCTGATGGCGCACTTCCGGCCCATCCTGCATGCCGCGGGCGTCACCGAGCAACAATGGCGGGTGCTGCGCACCCTGAGCGAGGTGGGCTCCATGGAACCCAACCAGATTGCCCGCACCTGCCAGATCCTCAGTCCCAGCCTGACGCGCATGCTGGCGGGCATGCAGGAACAAGGCCTGATCAAGCGCACGCGGTCCAGCGCCGATCAGCGCCGCCAGGAAATCTCGCTGACCCCCAAGAGCAACAAGCTCATCGACCGCATGCGTCCGCAGGTGGATGCGAAGTACCAGGAAATCGAGGCCCGGATCGGCAAGGAATTGCTGGACCGCCTGTACCGCGACGTCGACAGCATGGTCGAGCTTTTCAAACGCGAACCGTCCGACTCGCGCGCCTCCGAAGAAACCTGATCAGGCCGGCACCGGGAAGATCGCGTTGATCTGCCCCGTGCCTGAACTGGCGAAGTAGTCGGTGACGATCTCCACCGGCTTATCGTAGCCATCCCAACCCAGCAGGCCCAGCAGCATCGCGGTATCGTGCATGCCGCCCTCGCCCACGCACAGGTCGGCGTATTCGGGCAGCATGGCGCAGAAGCTCTTCCAATCGCCCTGGCGCCACAAGTCCACCACCCGCAAATCCACCTGCCGGAAGAACTCGCGGCTGATCTGGTGCATGGCGGCTTCGGCGCTGCCGTTATCGTTGAAACGATGCGACAGCGAGCCGCTGGCCAGCACCGCCACGCGGCTGTCGCTGGCCTCGATGGCCTGGCGCAGGGCGGCGCCGAAACGTCGGCTATCGTCCAACGAGTGCCAGGCGCACCACGCGGCAACCGACACGACGCTGAAGTGCCCGTCGCCGTTCATGTAGCGCATCGGCACCAGCGTCCCGTACTCCAGTTCCAGGCTGTCGATTTCATGCGAGCGCGTGCCCACGCCGGCCGCATTCGCGCATTCGGCGATCCGACGCCCAAGCTGCGGATTGCCGCGGTAGGCATAGTCCATATCCTTGATGAAATGCGGCAGTTCGTTGCTGGTGTAGCGGCCCTTGAAACCGCTGTTGCAGTTCACGTGATAGCCGCCGTTCACCAGCCAGTGCACGTCCAGCACCACGAACGTGTCCACGTCCAGGTCGCGGCAGCGCTGGCCGATGATCCGATGTCCCTGGATCGCGGCCTCCCTGCACCCCTGGTGTTTGCCAGGCAGTTCCGAAAGATACATGGACGGCACATGCGTTACCTTGGCCGCCAGCGCGAGCTTGCCCATGATGCTAGTCTCCTCGTTCTTGTGGTTCGGTGCCGGACTCAGACGCCCCATCTGGGAATGTGGTGGCTGCCCATGGACACGCAGACGTTCTTGATTTCGGCAAAGACCTCGTAACTGTATTCGCCGCCCTCGCGTCCCGTGCCCGATTCCTTGGTACCGCCGAAGGGCTGGCGCAGATCGCGCACGTTCTGGCTGTTGATGAACACCATGCCGGCTTCGATGCCCCGGGCCAGACGGTGCGCCCGGCCGATGTCGCTGGTCCAGATGTAGGACGCGAGGCCATATTTGACGTCGTTGGCCAGCGCCAGGCCCTCGGCCTCATCTTTGAACGGCAGCAGGCAGGCGACCGGACCGAAGATCTCTTCCTGCGCGCAACGCATCCGGTTGTCCACGTCCGCCAGCACGGTGGGCCTGACGAAATTGCCGCCCGCCAGATGGGCTGGCAAGCCGGCGGGCCGGTCCGCGCCACCGGCCAATATCCGCGCGCCTTCCTGCTCGGCCAGGCGGATGTAGCCCGTGACCTTTTCCCAGTGCTGGCGCGTGATCATCGCGCCCACATGGGTACCGTCGTCGGTCGGGTCGCCCACCGCCAGGCGTTCCGCGCGTTCCGCGAACCGGCGCACGAAGTCATCGTAGATGGTCTGCTGGATGAAGATGCGCGAACCTGCCGTGCAACGTTCGCCATTGAGCGAAAAAATGGTGAAGAGCGCGGCGTCCAGCGCCCGCTCCACGTCCGCGTCGTCAAAAATCAGTACGGGGGATTTGCCGCCGAGTTCCATCGAGTATTTCTTCACGCCGCCTGCGCTGGCCAGAATCTTCTTGCCCGTCACGGTGCCGCCCGTAAACGAAATCGCGCGCACGCCAGGATGGCGCACCAGCGCGTCGCCGGCAGTCGCGCCATATCCCTGCACCACGTTCAGTACGCCGGCGGGTATGCCTGCCTCCAACGCCAGCATGCCCAACTGATCCGCCGTCAGCGGTGAAAGCTCGGACATCTTCAGCACGGCAGTATTGCCTAGTGCCAGGCATGGCGCCGTCTTCCAGGTGGCCGTCATGAACGGCACGTTCCAGGGCGACACCAGCGCGCACACGCCTACCGGCTGATACAAGGTGTAGTTCAGCATCTGGTCGTCCACCGGATAGGTGTGGCCATTCATGCGCGTGCAGACCTCGGCGAAGAAATTGAAGTTCTCCGAGGCGCGCGGAATCAATTGCTTGCGCGTCTGCGAGATGGGCAGCCCGGTATCGCGGGTTTCCAGCTCGGCCAGCTGCGGCACGTTCTGGTCTATCAACTCGCCCAGCCTGCGCATCAGCCGCGCGCGCTCCTTGGCGGGCGTATTGGCCCACTTTGGGAAGGCCTCGGCCGCAGCGGCGACGGCCGCGTCGATCTCGGCCTGACCGCCCGCGGCCACCTCCGCTATCGCTTCGCCAGTGGCCGGGTTGCTCGTGATGAAGCGGTCGTTGCTGTCGACCTGCTTGCCGTTGATCCAGTGCTTGATGCTCACATGCGGCTCCTGACGCCGGGGTGGCCGGCGCAAATATAATTAACACGTTAACGTTATGCTTGCGGAATCCCGCTGTCAACGTCGGGAAACCCCCAGGCAGGTCAGCCCGTCCAAGCCCTCCCGCGGATTGTTGCCGCCGGGCTTTTTCATTAATATAGTTAACATGATAATTACATTCGGTGGAGCGAGGCATGCCCCATATCTGGATTGAGTACTCGGGCAACCTGGCCCTGGATACGCAGATGCTGATGCGTACGGTGCAGGATGCCGCCGTGGGCGATGGCAGCCTGTTCCCCCTGGCCGGCGCGCGTACGCGCGCGCTGCGTGTGGACGATTGCCTTATTGTGGACGGCCATCCCGACAATGCCTTCGTCCATGTCGTCCTGCGCATCGGCCACGGCCGCAACGCTGAACAGAAGGCCGCGCTCGGCGAACGCGTGTTCCAGGCGTTGACCGCCGCGCTCGCGCCACAGATGGCGGCACGCCCCTTGGGCATCTCGATGCAGATCGAAGAAGCCGATCCCGTGCTGAACTACAAACTCAACAACTACCGTGAACACCTGGCCGCGCGGGCCGCGGCAGCCGCGGCGCCATGGCCGCGGACCGTGGTGGGCGCCGCGCTGAACACGCGCCAGGCGCTGGCCGCAATGGGCGACGCCGTGGACGCGCCCCCGTACAAGGCCGCTCCCAAGGCGCCGGTGCTCTACATCAAGCCCGCCAATACCTACGCCCGGCATGGCGCTGTCATCAGCCTGCCGGCGGACGTGGACGAAGTCGAGATAGGCGCCTGCCTGGGTGTGGTGTTCGCCCGCCGCGCCACCCGCGTGAGCGAAGCCGAGGCGCTGGACTACGTGGCGGGCTACCGCGTCGTGGCCGACCTGTCCGTTCCTCACGCCAGCTACTTCCGGCCGGCTCTCAAGCAGAAATGCCGCGACGGCTTCTGCCCCATCGGACAGGACCTGGCACCCGCCGCCGACGTCACGGATCCCGACGCGCTGGACATCGAAGTCCGCATCGACGGCCAGGTGGCGCAACGCGCCAGCACCGCCGACCTGATCCGTCCCGTCGCACGGCTGATCGCCGACGTCACCCAGTTCATGACCCTGGAAGCCGGGGACATCCTGCTGATGGGCGCTCCCCACGGCGCGCCGCGCGCACGCGCGGGCCAGCGCTACGACATCAGCATCTCGCGGGTCGGCACACTGGGCAATCCGCTGGCCGCGGCCGGTTCTGCCCGATAAACCACGGAGCCCGCCATGAAACATGCTCGCATCTCCCTGGACGGCGTCATCCATGCCGCCACCGAAGCCGCTCCGGGACAGGTCCGCCTGGCCGACGGGCGCGTCTACGCCGAAGAGGCCGTGCAATGGTTACCGCCCTTCGAACCGCGCACCACTTTCACGCTGGCGATCAACTACGCCGACCACGCCAAGGAACTCGCTTTCAAGGCCCCGGACGAACCGCTGGGCTTTCTCAAGGCGGCCAATACGTTTGTCGGCCACCGCGCCCAGACCTTGCGCCCCGCCGACGTCGCCTTCATGCATTACGAATGCGAGCTGGCCGTGGTCATCGGCAAGACCGCCAGCAAAGTCAGCCGCGAGCAGGCCTATGACTGCGTGGCCGGCTACACCGTGGCCAACGACTATGCACTGCGCGACTACCTGGAAAACTGGTACCGCCCGAATCTGCGCGTGAAAAGCCGCGACACCTGCACGCCGCTAGGCCCCTGGCTGGTGGACCGCGACGACGTGCCCGATCCCATGAATTTGAATCTGCGCACCACGGTCAACGGTGTCGAGACGCAGCGCGGCAATACCCGCGACATGGTGTTCGACGTGCCCGCA
>MTEX01014103.1_pt1 | contig 15308 bp, 7 predicted proteins | sample 1042691 | NCBI WGS metagenome assembly MTEX01 (sample SAMN06185810, study PRJNA358809) | soil metagenome | isolation source: soil biostimulated with molasses as carbon source | place: India | collected 2015-05-23
CGGGGCCGCTGTGCGGCCCCCTCGATCTCACGACCACAAAAACAACTCAAGGACGTGACATGCAACAAGCTCAAGGTCTCAAGCGTGGCCTGTCAGCCCGCCATATCCGTTTCATGGCCCTCGGCTCCGCCATCGGCACCGGGCTGTTCTACGGCTCCGCCTCGGCCATCCAGATGGCCGGCCCGGCCGTGCTGCTGGCCTACCTGATCGGTGGCGCTGCCGTGTTCATGGTCATGCGCGCGCTCGGTGAAATGGCCGTGCACAACCCTGTTGCCGGCTCGTTCGGCCACTACGCCAGCACCTACCTCGGCCCCATGGCCGGCTTCATCCTCGGCTGGACCTACGCTTTCGAGATGGTCATCGTCGCCATTGCCGACGTCACCGCCTTCGGTATCTACATGGGCTTCTGGTTCCCGGAGGTGGCCCGCTGGATCTGGGTGCTGGGCATCGTCTTCGTGATCGGTGGCCTCAACCTGTGCAACGTCAAGGTATTTGGCGAGATGGAATTCTGGCTGTCGCTGCTCAAGGTCGGCGCCATCGTCGCGATGATCCTGGCCGGCCTCGGCATCATGGCCTTCGGCTTCAGCCAGGCAGGCAACGGGCAGGCCGTGGGCATCAGCAACCTGTTCGAGCACGGTGGCTTCATGCCCAATGGCGTAGGTGGCCTGATCGCCTCCTTTGCCGTGGTGATGTTTGCCTTCGGCGGCATCGAGATCATCGGCGTCACCGCCGGTGAAGCCAAGGACCCGCAGCGCGTGATCCCCAAGGCGATCAATGCCGTGCCGCTGCGCATCCTGCTGTTCTACGTACTCACCCTGCTGGTGCTGATGTGCCTGTACCCGTGGCCACAGATCGGCAGCCAGGGCAGCCCGTTCGTGCAGATCTTCAGCAACCTGGGCATTGGTTCTGCCGCCGCCGTGCTGAACATCGTGGTGATTTCCGCCGCGATCTCGGCCATCAACAGCGATATCTTCGGCGCAGGCCGCATGATGTATGGCCTGGCCCAGCAAGGCCACGCCCCGCGCGGCTTCGGCAAGTTGTCCAGGCATGGCGTGCCGTGGATGACCGTGGTGGTGATGGGCGCTGCGCTGCTGATCGGCGTGCTGCTCAACTATCTGATCCCGGAGAATGTGTTCCTGCTGATCGCCTCGATCGCGACCTTTGCCACCGTATGGGTGTGGCTGATGATCCTGCTCACCCAGGTGGCGATGCGCCGCAGCATGAGCCGCGACCAGGTCGCCAAGCTGCAATTCCCGGTACCGTTCTGGCCTTATGGCCCGGCCATGGCCATTGCGTTCATGGTATTCATCTTTTGTGTGCTCGGTTACTTCCCCGATACCCAGGCGGCATTGTTCGTCGGCGTGCTGTGGGTGGTGTTCCTGGTGGCGTCCTACCTGCTGTGGTGCAAGCCGCGCGCAGGGCAGGGCCAGCCGGCAGCGGAGCCGGCCGAGCTGCACCGCTAGCAAAGGAGATTGTGCATGACAACCCTCTGGCAGCACTGCCATGTGGCAACCATGGCCGAGGGCCGTTACTCGGCCATCGAGGACGCGGCCATCGTCACCCGTGACGGGCTGATCGAATGGATCGGCCCGCGCGCCGAGCTGGCGCCGGTCGAGGCTGAACGCACGGTGGACCTGGGCGGCGCCTGGGTCACCCCCGGGCTGATCGACTGCCACACCCACGCGGTGTTCGGCGGCAACCGCAGCGGCGAGTTCGAGCAGCGCCTGCAGGGCGTGAGCTATGCCGAAATCGCCGCCCAGGGTGGTGGTATCGCCAGCACCGTGCGGGCCACCCGCGCAGCCAGCGAAGACGAGCTGTTCGCCAGTGCCCGTCAGCGGGTCCAGGCGCTGATGCGCGATGGCGTGACCACTGTCGAGATCAAGTCCGGCTATGGCCTGGACCTGGCCAACGAACGCAAGATGCTGCGCGTGGCCCGGCGCCTGGCTGACGAGCTGCCGCTGGCAGTGCGTAGCACCTGCCTGGCGGCGCACGCCCTGCCGCCGGAGTACGCCGGTCGGGCCGACGACTACATCGCCCACATCTGCGACGAAATGCTGCCAGCCCTGGCTGCCGAAGGCCTGGTGGACGCAGTGGATGCCTTCTGCGAGCACCTGGCGTTCTCCCCGGCCCAGGTCGAGCGGCTGTTCATCAAGGCGCGCGAGCTGGGCCTGCCGGTCAAGCTGCACGCCGAACAGCTGTCGTCGTTGCATGGTTCCAGCCTGGCGGCGCGCTACCAGGCGCTGTCGGCCGACCATCTGGAGTTCATGACCGAGGAAGACGCCATCGCCATGGCCAAGGCTGGCACGGTCGCCGTGTTGTTGCCGGGGGCGTTCTACTTCCTGCGCGAAACCCAGTTGCCGCCGATGGACGCGCTGCGTCGCCACGGGGTGAAGATTGCCCTGGCCAGCGACCTCAACCCCGGCACCTCGCCTGGGCTGTCGCTGCGGCTGATGCTGAACATGGGCTGCACCTACTTCCGCCTGACCCCGGAAGAAGCCCTCGCCGGCGTCACCGTGCACGCTGCCACGGCGCTGGGCCTGGGCGGCAGCCACGGCTCGCTGGAAGTAGGCAAGGTGGCCGACTTCGTCGCCTGGCAGATCGAACGCCCTGCCGACCTGGCCTACTGGCTGGGCGGTGACCTGCCCAAGCGCGTGGTGCGCCTGGGCCAGGAAATTCCCAATTGAGTGAGACACGATGGACAAGGTACTGAGTTTTCACCAAGGCCACCTGCCGCTGTTGATCAGCATGCCGCATGCCGGCCTGCGCCTGAGCGACGCCGTGCGCGACGGCCTGGTCGAGCCGGCGCGCAGCCTGCCGGACACCGACTGGCATATCCCGCGGCTGTACGATTTCGCCCGCGAGCTGGGCGCCAGTGTGGTAGCCGCTGAGTATTCACGCTTCGTCATTGACCTGAACCGGCCGGATGACGACAAGCCGCTGTATGCCGGTGCCACCACCGGGCTGTACCCGGCCACGCTGTTCGAAGGCGAACCGCTGTTCCAGCCCGGCATGCAACCGACAGGCGAAGAGCGTGCGGCCTATCTGGAGCAGATCTGGCGCCCTTATCACAGCACCCTGCGCCGTGAGCTGGACCGGCTGCGCGCGCAGTTCGGCTACGCCTTGCTGTGGGATGCCCATTCGATCCGCTCGCTGATTCCGCACCTGTTCGACGGCAAGCTGCCGGATTTCAACCTGGGCACCTTCAACGGCGCCAGTTGCGATGCGGAACTGGCCGAGCGGTTGCAAGCGGTATGTGCCCAGGCGCAAGGCTACAGCCATGTGCTCAACGGGCGCTTCAAGGGGGGGCATATCACCCGTCATTACGGCGACCCGGCCAACCATGTTCATGCGGTACAGCTGGAACTGGCGCAAAGCACCTACATGGAGGAAACCGAGCCGTTCACCTACCGTGAAGACCTGGCCCGGCCGACGCAGCAGGTATTGAGGGGGCTGTTGCAGGCACTGCTGGCGTGGGGCGCGGAGCGGTACGGGCGGTAACCTTCGGCGGTTGAAAACGGCGACGCGATGCAGGGCATGCGCGTCGCCAGTCAGCAGGCCTCAGTTGCCAGCGTTGCTGTTGATCTGCGCGAGGGTGAGTTCACGCAGCAGCTCGCGCTCTTCCTGGTGCTTGTCTTCCAGCAGGCCTTGCTGCAGGTTCAACTCGTCCTGAAGCGGGTGGTCCTTGCTGGCTAGTTCAAGCACACGCATGCGGAAGCGTGCCTCTATTTCGGCAAAACGATCGGCATGTTCGACGCGCAGGCGCGTGGTCCAGTCGCTATTCGCCAGCATATAGTCGATCAGTGCATCGCTCAGTTCACTTTGGCGGACCTTTTCCAGCACGCTGGCCAGTTCACCGGCCGCCAGGTTCGCGGCACCTCGGAATCGCATTCTGTCGGAAAGCGGCAGGTCCAGCTCCTTGGCCAGTTCGCGGCGGTAGGCCAGTCTCACCGAGACGTGGTCACCCGAGCCAGTCCTGTGTTTGGCCAGTTCCTCCAGCTGATTGATGCGGAACAGTTGCAACAGGCGTCGGTGCAGTGCTTTCAGTGTATCGCCAGCGTCGATCAGCAGGTGCTGGTTCATCAGGTACAGTTCGATATCGTTGAATGTCTGCAGTGCACCATCATGGCAGGTGGGCACCACCTTGGTCACCGGGTCAGGCAAGGCGTCCACGGCGATTTGCTCCATGGTCGCGCGTTCTATCTCGTTGCTGGCTGCCGCCACCAGAACCAGGCGCACCCGCTCGCAGAAGGTGCTTCGGGTTTTGGGATCGGCGTAGGGAGCGGCATTGTGCAAACGGCCCACCAGGCGCAGCAGGTCACTGCCCTCCAGGCGTGCCCAGCAGTCCTGCAAGGCCTCGTTCTGTGCCTCGTTGCCGAGCATCCAGTCCTCCAGCCTGGGCGTATCGTCGCCGAGCAGGGGGAAGTGAGGGTGATCGAGGGAGCCTTCGCTCGAGGAATCGACCAGCTGCAGGTTACCGGGGATATCCAGGGCGAAGGAGTAGCTGTGCTGGCTGTCCGAGAATGCCCGCACGCGCAGGATGGTATCGAGTGGTAAGGGGTTGTCGAACAGCGCGATCGACGAAATCGGCATCGGGTTGTTCAAGTTCGACAGGATGTGCTCGGGCAACTGGCTGATATTGTTCGAGCTCAAGTCCAGCAGCTCGAGGGGCAGCAGGCTGTCACACCAGCTTGGCCAAGCCTGGAGGTTCATGTTGGTCAGCGCCAGTGATTGCAGGTTGTGGGATAACTGTGCTGGCACCTGGTTGATGGTCCCCACACGGTTGCCGGACAGGTCTATCGAGGTGAGCTGTTCCAGCCGCGCGAACACTTCCAGCATGGACTGGTCGATCTCCAGGCCCATGTTGCGAAACTCCAGGAAAGTAAGCTGCGGCAGGCGCATCAGGGCCGAGGCCAGTGCTGGGGTGGCTGCCTGGTGGCCATCGATGGTCAACCGGGTGACATTGGGAAAGCGCCGCAACAGTTCATCGAGCTGCGAAGCGCTGCCACGCAGACGGGTCAGGCTCAGCGCCCGTACGCGCTCGCCGAAGAACGCTGGAAGCCGTCGGGGAAAATGCTCGATGGCCACATCTTCGAGGTGCAGGCGCAGGTATAGCTGGCCCCGCTCCTGCTGCTGCCAGAACTCACTGATCGCGGTGCCGATGCGCTGCCTGTCCGCCAATGCTTCCTGGGTCAGCGGGTTGCGCGAACTGGAGGCGTGGGCCCAGCCATCGATCGCATCACGCATCTGCTGGCGCTCATTGCGGATACGGGTGAGTTGCTCGGTAAGCGCGGCAGACTGGTCGGTGCTGATACCGGACATGTCGACACGCTCATTGAGCAGCAAGCGCTGCAGGTCGTTCTCATTGATGCTGTTGCCCTGCAGCGAAATAACCGGCGGGGTGGCCATGGTGCCTGCTTCATTGAGCAGGAACGAAGGCAACGACCTGAGATTGTTGTCGCGCAGGGACAAGTGGGCGATGCGCCCAAGGGCATCGCTGCCAATGCCGATGGGCCATTGAGACAACTGCATCTGGTTCAGGCCCAGGTAATCCAGGGACAGTTCGTGGAAACTCGGGCTGTTGTTCTGTGCCACGCGATTGCCGCTCAAGTCCAGGTAGCGCAATTGGCCGAGCCCCGACAGCAGGCTCAGGTCGCTTTCGGACAGCGCGATGTTCTGGTTGGTCAACGTCAGCCGCTGCAAGCCGGGCAGGGTCTCGGTAATGGTAGGAATGCTGAACAGGAAGGAGGATGGTGTGGCCCTGGGATCATAGGCCCGGCTGATTTCCAGGGACTCGATCTGTGGCATCTGCCTGAGCAGGCGTTGCAACAGGCGCTCGTTCTGCGCCCAGCCTGCCAGGGCGCCCGAAGGCAGGTCGACCAGGCTGAGGCTGCGCACGCGGGTATTGAAGAAGTCGGGCAAGGTCAGAGGAATGTCGGCCAGAGGAACGCGGGTAATCCGTAGCTCGGCGGCATGCCCGGCGCTTTCGTCCAGCGCGACGTCGTACCAGTGTTGCAGGATCGCTTCACGCAGGTTGTCGTAGTCGCGTGCTGCCTGGTCGGTTGCTGGGGAAATGGCTTCGCTCCAGTCATCCAGCCGGCTTAGCAGTTCGTTGCGTTGTTCAAGCAACACCTGCAGATGTTCGAGGATCTGCAGCGGTGTACGGCCGGTGCCGGTGAGTGCCAGCAGTATCTGGTCTGCCGAGCGGCCGGTATGCGTGACCAGCCCTGTGGCTTCGACGGCTTCGAGCAGGCGTTGACGGGTAACGCCTTGTGCGGCCGCGCCGCCGCCACTGAGCGGGTAGCCCAGGCGGCCATCGGCCAGGCGCATGGGCGAGCGGTAGCCGGGGCGCACCGGCTGCATGCCCAGAAGCGCCCGCAGTGCCGGGCGGGGTAGCAACGGGCTTTCCTGGACCAGGCGCTCAAGGGCCTGCTGGTCGGCGATTTCCATTGCGGTCATGGCTGCCGGCAGCGCCTTGTACAAGGCCGCGTAGAGGCTTGGGTAGAGGCTGATGGCTGCACCCGGCTGGCTATCGTCGTGGACGATGTACCCTGCCTCGGCATGGGTAATGGTCTTGTACGGATGCCCGTCCAGCGGGCCCAGCTCATAGTCCTGAGCCGGCCACGACAGGCGCTGCAGCAGCCTCACCCGGGTTTCGGCCGGCCAGCCGGGTAGCTGCGCCAGGGTATGCACGATCAATCGGTCGCTGTCCCAGTTCGGTACGCAGGACAGGTACAGCCCTTCGTAGGCGCGGGCAAGACGGATCTGGTGCCGGTAGACACGCAGTTCTTCGCTGAGGCGCAGCGGCACCTTGCCGCTGTCGAGCAACTGCAGTTCGCTGGTATCGGCGGCGCGCGCCAGTTCGTTGGCGACCACCGCCGGCAGCTGGGGGTAAACCCGCTGGAGGGCTTCGGCGCCTGGTGCGAGGGTAATCGGCAAGGTGCTGTAAGCCCTGTGGAATTCGGCAGGGCGAGTGCTGGTATCGGGTAGCAGGCGGAGGCTGTCGTCCAGCTTGAAGCGTTGCAGGGTATCTTCGAGCAAGGCTGGCAGCCGCTGGTTCGCTGCCAGGGCCCGGCGCAGTTGGTCTTCGTCGCTGCCGCTGAGGGCCACGATGCGTTGCAGGGTCGTCTCGTCGAAATGCGCGTTCAAATGGCCGATACGACGCAACAGCAGCATGCCTGACCAACTCAGCGGTCGATCCGTTCCCAGCAACCAGGCGCCGGCGCCATTGTGCCGTACGGGCGGTTGATAGCGGCGAGGATTTTGCGGGTGCTGCAGGCGATACTCCCCGCTGGCTGCGGCCTGCTCGACGATGTACTGGTCGCCCTGCACAACCAACCAGTGCCTGCCGTCGTGCTGGCGTAGGCCGAACGCGTCTGCTTCCAGGCCTTCGGGCAGTCTCTCGCTGCTCTGGTAGGGCGCCAGGTCGGGTTTCCACAGGCGAACCTGGCCATCGGCTGTTTCCACATCTTCCAGTTCCTCGATGAATGACGGCGTTTCCACCGGAATACGCTCTATTTCTGCTTCCTCATCATCGCTGGCGACAGGCTCCTGCCCCTCCACGACAGCGCCGGCCTCACCGCCCTGTGCGCCCCTCAATGCCTTGGCTGCCGCGCTGAGCGCGGCCATCAGCGCCACGTTCTCGACCACATCGACCAGGTAGCCATAGGCAATGTCGCGCTCGTCGTTTTCCCAGGCCTCGATGCCGTCATACACCTCGAAGGCCAATTGAGTCACACACACGGCCAGCATGGCCTCACCCAGCCCAGGCACGAAGAACCCGGCGATGTTCAAGGCGGTCAGCACGCGCCCCGCTATCAGTTCCCGGTGCGCCTGAGCGGTGCGCCGGTCGACGATCTCGGTTGGTATGGCATGAAACAGCACATCCTGTTCATGGCGCTGGGTTTTCTGGAGGGCCATGACGCCCTGGAATGCGTGGCTGAATGGTTTTGCCACCGGATAAATGGCGGCATGCAGGTCCGCAACAGGCTCGCGGATCCCTCGGGTACTCCAGCCCAGTGGCGTGAGTCGGTCCTTGAGCCGGGCGATGACTGATGGTTTGTCGCGGTCGCCGATGTGTTTGTCCAGATAGTGGATATCGGCCTGCAGCCTGTCGCCTAGCTCGGCCAGCAAGGCTTGCTGGCTGGTGAACTCCTTGAGGGGCAGCGTGCTGTCTTGCGGGATATACAGGGCCACGGCCTGATGATCGGCTGCCTGCAGGGTGATGAGCACGACGCCGGTCAGTTCCGCTTCCCACAAGTCGAGCAAGCTGAACGTTACGGTCGAGTCGGCCGCCGGCGCCTGGTCAAGCGGCGCGGCGAGGGCGGCGCTGTACAGCGTTTCGCTGATGTCCCCCTTGAGCCGGGCGAAATGCAGCGACTGTCGGAACGCCGAGACTTCGGCGCGCCCCAAGGTTTCATAGACGGCCAGTGCGGCTGCGTCGGCGTCTGCCTGGGGCATGCCCGCAGGGTAATAGATGGCATGCACCTGTTCATGGTATTTGCCGCCGATGTCCAGGGTGCGGCACAAGTCGGCAAACGCTTCGGCGGTGATACCCACGGCATTGGTGATCGGCACCGTGCCCATGAAGCGCCGGTGATCAAGGATGACCGATTTCTTCAACAAGGCACCGGGCGCGTCCATGCCATGCTCGGCAGCGGCGGCCTGGTCAAAGTTGTGCAGCGCGCAGTGCAGCAGCGAGCGGGTGGCCCGGTCGATCGCCTGACGGCTGTCGATCGCATTGGCGGTGTCAATCAGGCGGGCATCGACCAGATAGGTGTGGCGTACGTCCAGGTCCAGCCCGAAGCGCTGCTTGATCGCATCGGTCAGCGTTGCGCTGGCGTAGGTTTCCAGGTCTGGTAGGTGCTCGAACAGTTTGTCTACCTGCGCCTGATGCTCGCGGTGGCGTGCATGTTCTTCCTGCCAGGCAGTGGCGACGTCCGGTTGCTGCTGGATAGCTGCCGGCAGCCAGGCGGGGGCCTGTTGCCAGTTGCGCATCGCGCGGTGGGTTTCGGGCGGGGCAAGCTTGAGCCAGGCGGGGATCTTGCGTTCGATGGTGGCGTAGTGAACGCCAGGTTGGGAAATCGCTGGGTTTGGCATATCGGCGGCCTTGCTTGATAGGGCAAGGGACTATCACCGGGTGGCCTGGCCCGTGTGAGGTAGATATGTCTGCCGCTGCGCAGCGGACGTATCAGCGAGGACGGTGCTGAAAGCGCAATTCAGGTTTATGATGGCCCACGGCCGAATAATCCTCACACGGAGTGCGCAATGCAGACCCTGTACCCGCAGATCAAACCCTACGCCCGGCACGATCTGGCCGTGGAAGCGCCGCATGTGCTGTATGTCGACGAAAGCGGCTCGCCAGAAGGTCTGCCGGTGGTATTCATCCACGGTGGCCCGGGGGCTGGCTGCGACGCCCAGAGCCGTTGCTACTTCGACCCGACGCTGTATCGCATCATCACCTTCGACCAGCGCGGCTGTGGCCGCTCCACGCCGCATGCGAGCCTGGAGAACAACACCACCTGGCACCTGGTCGAGGACCTGGAGCGTATCCGCGAGCACCTCGGCATAGACAAGTGGGTGCTGTTCGGCGGCTCTTGGGGCTCTACCCTGGCCCTGGCCTACGCCCAGACCCACCCTGAGCGGGTGCATGGCCTGATCCTGCGCGGCATCTTCCTGTGCCGTCCCCAGGAGATCCACTGGTTCTACCAGGAGGGCGCCAGCCGGCTGTTCCCCGACTACTGGCAGGACTATATCGCGCCAATCCCGCCGGAAGAGCGCGGCGACCTGGTTGCGGCCTTCCACAAGCGCCTGACCGGCAACGACCAGATCGCCCAGATGCACGCCGCCAAGGCCTGGTCCACCTGGGAAGGCCGCACTGCCACCCTGCGCCCCAATCCGCTGGTGGTCGACCGCTTCTCCGAGCCGCAACGCGCCTTGTCGATCGCCCGCATCGAATGCCACTACTTCATGAACAACGCGTTCCTCGAGCCGGACCAGCTGATCCGCGACCTGCCGAAGATTGCCCACCTGCCGGCGGTGATCGTGCACGGTCGTTACGACGTGATCTGCCCGCTGGACAATGCCTGGGCGCTGCACCAGGCCTGGCCGAACAGTGAGCTGAAGGTGATTCGCGATGCCGGCCACGCGGCTTCCGAGCCCGGCATCACCGATGCCCTGGTGCGTGCTGCCGACCAGATGGCCCGACGCTTGCTCGACCTGCCCCTGGAAGAAGCATGAGGGGCCTGCTGCAGCGCGTGCGTGGCGCACGGGTCGAGGTGGCCGGGGAAATCGTCGGCGCCATCGACCAGGGGTTGCTGGTGCTGGTGGCGGTCGAACCCGGGGATTCGCCCGAGCATGCCGACAAGCTCTTGCACAAGCTGTTGAACTACCGGGTATTCAGCGATGAGCAGGGCAAGATGAACCTGTCGCTGAAAGATGTTGGCGGCGGGCTGTTGCTGGTTTCCCAGTTCACCCTGGCGGCGGATACCCGCAATGGCATGCGTCCAAGCTTTTCGACGGCGGCGCCACCGGCCCTCGGTGCCGAGTTGTTCGACTATCTTTTGCAGCAGGCCAAGGCCCGGCATGGCGACGTGGCGAGCGGGCAATTCGGCGCGGACATGCAAGTACACCTGGTCAATGATGGCCCCGTAACATTTATGTTACAAATATGAGGTCGAAAAACCCCCTGTTCACAGGAAAACAAGGGGTTTTGTACGATAAATAGTTGTTCCAGCCTGATGCGTTGTAACGCGACCTGCTGGATAATCGCGCGCTGCATGGACCTGCGTTCGCAGGTTCGTTTCACTTTGACTCGAGCATTGTCTGGATCCGTTTGGGGAATCATTACGCCCTCACGGGGTCCGAACAGTGCTCGCCAACCCGGCATTTGTCGCTGGCCGTTGGTTTCATGATCTGTTTTCGGCGAGGGTTGCTCGTGATTGTTAGTCCACAAAAAGCATCAAGAATCCCCGGCAACGGGCTGCGCAAGGCTCTGATGGCCAGTGTGGCACTGGTCGGCCTGATGAGCGCGGGCCAGCTGTGGGCATTCAATCTTGACGATGTTGCAGCCAAGGCAAAGGATCTGGCCGGTCAGAAGTACGAAGCCCCAAAAAGCAACCTGCCGGCAGTGTTCCGCGACATGAAGTTCGCGGATTACCAGAAAATCCACTTCCTGCAGGAAAAGGCCGAGTGGGCCAAGGACAAGACCCCGTTCAAGCTGTCGTTCTATCACCAGGGCATGCACTTCGACACGCCGGTGAAGATCAACCAGGTCACCGCCACCAAGGTCGAGGAAATCAAGTACGACCCGAGCCGCTTCGAGTTCGGTGACGTGCCGCACGACCCGGAAACCACCAAGAACCTGGGTTACGCCGGTTTCCGCGTGCTGTATCCGATCAACAAGGCCGACAAGCAGGACGAGATCATGACCCTGCTTGGCGCCAGCTATTTCCGTGTGGTCGGCAAGGGCCACGTGTACGGCCTGTCGGCGCGTGGCCTGGCCATCGACACCGCGCTGCCGTCGGGCGAGGAATTCCCGCGCTTCACCGAGTTCTGGGTGGAGAAGCCCAAGCCGACCGACAAGCACCTGGTGATCTACGCGCTGCTCGACTCGCCGCGCTCCACCGGCGCCTACAAGCTGACCCTGCGCCCTGGCAACGACACCGTGGTCGACGTGCAGTCCCGCGTGTTCCTGCGTGATCACGTCAGCCGCCTGGGCATCGCCCCGTTGACCAGCATGTACCTGTTCGGCCCCAACCAGCCGTCCAAGGTCCTCAACTATCGCCCGGCCCTGCATGACTCCGAAGGCCTGTCGATCCATGCTGGCAATGGCGAGTGGCTGTGGCGCCCGCTGAACAACCCGAAACACCTTGCCGTGAGCAACTTCAGCGTCGAGAACCCGCGCGGGTTCGGCCTGATGCAGCGCCAGCGCGCCTTCAGCGACTACGAAGACCTCGACGACAACTACCAGAAGCGTCCGAGCGCCTGGATCGAGCCGAAGGGTGACTGGGGCAAGGGTACCGTCGACCTGGTGGAAATCCCGACCGCCGACGAAACCAACGACAACATCGTGGCGTTCTGGAGCCCGGAGAAGCTGCCTGAGCCAGGCAAGCCGTTCGAGTACGCCTACCGCCTGCACTGGACCATCGACGAGCCGAAGTTCCAGGCCCCCGAGCTGGGCTGGGTCAAGCAGACCCTGCGCTCGACCGGTGACGTCAAGCAATCCAACCTGATTCGTCAGCCTGACGGCAGCGTGGCCTTCCTGGTCGACTTCGCCGGCCCGGCGCTGGCGGCCTTGCCGGAAGACACCGCCGTGCGCAGCCAGATCAGCGTCGGCGACAACGCCGAGGTGGTCGAGAACAACCTGCGCTATAACCCTGAGACCAAGGGCTGGCGCCTGACCCTGCGGCTGAAGGTCAAGGAAGCCAACAAGTCGACCGAAATGCGTGCCGCGCTGGTGCGTGACGTGCCGGTCGAAACCACCAAGCCTGCCGCGGAAGCCAAGCAGGACAAGGCCGCAGCCAAGCATGCCAAGGCCGACAAAGCCGCCAAGGCCGAACAACCTGCCGCCGATGCGGCGCCCACCAACGGGACCCCGGCCACCACCGAGAAGGTGCTGACCGAGACCTGGAGCTATCAGTTGCCTGCCGATGAGTAACTCAAGCGCAAGGCCGGAATCGCTGCGCGAATACCTGGCCCACCTACCACTGAGCGACGAGCAACGGGCGGAACTCGCCAGCTGCACGTCCTTCAGTGAGCTGCACCAACGCCTGGCGGCCAACCCGGCCGCCAGCTCTGCCGAGGCCGTGCAGGCCTCGGTGGGCCCGCGCCTGACCGTAGGCAGCGCCGCCGAGCTGGAAGACGCCGAAATGCTCGGCGTCGACGGCAGCGGCCGCCTGTGCCTGAAGATCGCCCCGCCGATCAAGCGCACCAAGGTCGTGCCCGAGCCGTGGCGTACCAACGTGCTGATCCGCATGTGGCGGCGCATGACCGGCCGTGCCAATGCGCCGCAGCCGCCCAAGCGCGAGCTGCCGCCGGCACGCTGGCGCACGGTCGGTTCGATCCGCCGTTACATCCTTTTGGCGCTGATGATCGGCCAGACCATCGTCGCCGGCTGGTACATGAAGGGTATCCTGCCGTACCAGGGCTGGTCGTTCGTGGACTTCGACGAAGTCGCCAACCAGCCGCTGTGGGACACCGTGGTGCAGGTATGGCCGTATGCCCTGCAAACCTCCATCCTGATTCTGTTCGGCATCCTGTTCTGCTGGGTTTCGGCAGGGTTCTGGACCGCACTGATGGGCTTCCTCGAGTTGCTCACCGGGCGTGACAAATACAAGATCTCGGGGAGCAGCGCCGGTAATGAGCCGATCGCGCCCGAGGCGCGCACTGCGCTGGTGATGCCGATCTGCAACGAAGACGTACCGCGGGTGTTCGCCGGCCTGCGTGCGACGTTCGAGTCGGTAGCCGCCAGCGGCAACCTCGACCGTTTCGACTTCTTCGTGCTCAGCGACACCAACGACACCGACATCGCCGTGGCCGAGCAACAGGCCTGGCTCGACGTGTGCCGCGAAACCAAAGGCTTCGGCCGTATCTTCTACCGCCGCCGTCGGCGTCGGGTGAAGCGCAAGAGCGGCAACCTCGACGACTTCTGCCGTCGCTGGGGTGGCGAGTACAAGTACATGGTCGTGCTCGACGCCGACAGCGTCATGAGCGGCGAGTGCCTGAGCAGCCTGGTGCGCCTGATGGAGGCCAACCCGGACGCCGGCATCATCCAGACCGGGCCGAAAGCCTCGGGCATGGACACCCTGTACGCGCGCCTGCAGCAGTTCGCCACCCGCGTGTACGGCCCGTTGTTCACCGCCGGCCTGCACTTCTGGCAGCTGGGCGAGTCGCACTATTGGGGCCACAACGCGATCATCCGCATGAAGCCGTTCATCGAGCACTGCGCCCTGGCGCCGTTGCCGGGCAAGGGGGCGTTCGCCGGTGCGATCCTGTCCCACGACTTCGTCGAGGCCGCGCTGATGCGCCGCGCCGGTTGGGGCGTGTGGATCGCCTACGACCTGCCGGGCAGCTACGAAGAATTGCCGCCGAACCTGCTCGACGAGCTCAAGCGTGACCGCCGCTGGTGCCACGGCAACCTGATGAACTTCCGCCTGTTCCTGGTCAAGGGCATGCACCCGGTGCACCGCGCGGTGTTCCTCACCGGGGTGATGTCGTACCTGTCGGCGCCGTTGTGGTTCCTGTTCCTGGTGCTGTCGACCGCGCTGTTGGCGACCAACACGTTGATGGAGCCGCAGTACTTCATCGAGCCGTACCAGCTCTACCCGCTGTGGCCGCAGTGGCATCCGGAGAAGGCCGTGGCGCTGTTCTCCACCACCATCGTGCTGCTGTTCCTGCCCAAGCTGCTCAGCGTCATCCTGATCTGGGCCAAGGGCGCGACCGAGTTCGGTGGGCGGATCAAGGTCACCCTGTCGATGCTGATGGAGATGCTGTTCTCCATGCTGCTGGCGCCGGTGCGCATGATCTTCCATACCCGCTTCGTGCTGGCCGCGTTCCTCGGCTGGGCGGCGACCTGGAACTCGCCGCAGCGTGACGACGACTCCACGCCCTGGAGCGAAGCCGTGCGCCGGCATGGCCCACAGACCTTGCTGGGGATTGCCTGGGCGGCGCTGGTGGCCTGGCTGAACCCGAGCTTCCTGTGGTGGCTGGCGCCCATTGTCGGTTCGCTGGTGCTGTCGATCCCGGTTTCGGTGATTTCCAGCCGCACCCGCCTGGGCCTGGCGGCCAAGGACGAGAAGCTGTTCCTCATCCCCGAGGAATACGCCACCCCGCAGGAGCTGCTGGCGACCGACCAGTACACCCACGAAAACCGCTGGCATGCCCTGCATGATGGCTTCGTGCGCGCTGTGGTCGACCCGCGGCAGAACGCCCTGGCCTGCGCCATGGCCACGGCCCGTCACGGCCAGGCGGCACCGATCGAGGCGCTACGTGCCGAGCGTGTGGCCAAGGCGATGGAGGTCGGGCCGAAGGGGCTGGACCTCAACACTCGCCTGGCCCTGCTCAGCGATCCGGTGGCGCTGAGCCGCCTGCACGAACAGGTGTGGGCGGAGCACAATGCGGCGTGGATCGATGTGTGGCGTGCATCGATAAAGAACGACCCGCATTCGCCGCTGTTGCCGCTGCATCCGGAGAATGAAGGCCAGCCGGCACTCGTCGGCGCCTGATCGGGCCTCTTCGCGGGCACGTCGGATCGCCGCACCGCCGCTCCCACAGGTACAGCGCATGCCTCAACGGCTGTGCAGTAACTGTGG
>MTEX01013998.1_pt1 | contig 15266 bp, 14 predicted proteins | sample 1042691 | NCBI WGS metagenome assembly MTEX01 (sample SAMN06185810, study PRJNA358809) | soil metagenome | isolation source: soil biostimulated with molasses as carbon source | place: India | collected 2015-05-23
GCTGCGCGCACCCTGTCCGACGAGATCGCCTTCTGGCTGTATTCATCCGGCTCCACCGGCAAGCCCAAAGGCGTGGTCCATACCCACGGCAATCTGTGGCACACCGCCGAACTCTATGCCAAGCCGGTGCTCGGCATCCGCGAGGATGACGTGGTGTTCTCCGCCGCCAAGCTGTTCTTCGCCTATGGCCTGGGCAACGGCCTGACCTTCCCCCTGTCGGTTGGGGCGACCGTCATCCTGATGGGTGAACGCCCCACGCCGCAAGCGGTCTTCAAGCGCCTTACCCAGCATCGCCCCACGGTGTTCTATGGCGTGCCCACTTTATACGCCAGCATGCTGGCTTCGCCCGACCTGCCCTCCCGCGACCAGGTGGCCATGCGGATCTGCACATCCGCCGGCGAAGCCTTGCCGCGAGACATCGGCGAACGCTATACGCGCCATTTCGGCTGCGAGATCCTGGACGGCATCGGCTCCACCGAGATGCTGCATATCTTCATCTCCAACCAGACCGGACAGCTGCGCTACGGGACCACGGGCAAGCCGGTGCCGGGCTACGAAGTGCAATTGCGCGACGAAAGCGGCGCCCTGGTGCCGCCCGGCGCCATCGGCGATCTCTACATCAAGGGGCCGAGCGCCGCCCTGATGTACTGGAACAACCGCGACAAGACGCGCCAGTGCTTCCTGGGCGACTGGCTCAAGAGCGGCGACAAATACATCTGCGACGCGGACGGATATTACACGTATGCCGGGCGCAGCGACGACATGATCAAGGTCAGCGGACAATATGTGTCGCCCGTCGAGGTCGAGAACATCCTGGTACAGCACGAGGCCGTGCTGGAAGCGGCCGTGATTGGCGTGCCGGACCATGACGGCCTGGTCAAAACGAAGGCCTACGTCGTGCTGCGCCCGGGCTTCGAACCCGACGCGCAGACCGGAGCCGCGCTGCAAAGCTACGTCAAGCAACACCTGGCGCCGTTCAAGTATCCGCGCCAGATCAACTTCACCGACGAACTGCCCAAGACCGCCACGGGCAAGATTCAGCGCTTTCGCCTGCGCCAGCTGGAAGAGGCGACGCTATGAGCGCGTGCGACATCGCCGAGACCGTCTTTGCCGAGCTGCACGCTGGCGGACGGGACCTGCGCCTGGAATGCCAATGGATCGGGTCCGGCCGTCCTGGCGCTGCGCTGATGGTGTTCCTGCATGAAGGGCTGGGCTCGGTGTCCATGTGGAAGGACTGGCCCGTGCGCGTGTGCGAAGCCGCCGGCTGCCGCGGGTTGGTCTATTCTCGCCAAGGCTACGGACAGTCCACGCCGTTGCGCCCGGACGAGAAACGCGCGGTGGATTTCATGCACCGCGAGGCCGGCGAGGTGCTGCCCGCGCTGCTGAGCGCCTTGGAGGTGGACGCCAGGCAGGACAAACCGGTGCTGTTCGGCCACAGCGACGGGGGCTCGATCGCCCTGCTTTATGCAGCCATGCATCCGGACGCCGTCGCCGGCGTGGTGGCCGCCGCGCCACATATCCTGGTCGAAGACGTGTCAGTCGCCAGCATCGCGCAAGCGCGCCAGGCCTATCTGGAGACAGACCTGCCCGTCAGGCTGGGCCGCTACCACGCCAACCCGGATTCGGCATTCTGGGGCTGGAACGACATCTGGCTGGACCCGGCCTTCCGCCGTTGGAACCTGGACGAATACCTGTCACGCATTGCCTGTCCGGTGCTTGCCATCCAGGGCCTGGACGACGAATACGGCACGTTGGCGCAGATACGCGGCATCCGCCGGCTCGCGCCTCAGACCGAACTGCTGGAGATCCCGGATTGCGGCCATTCGCCGCACAAGGATCAGCCGGCCCGCGTTATCCAGGCCGTCGCCGGCTTCGTCGGCAGCCTGGCACAACCCCGCTGACCTCGCGTCGGCCCATAACAAGCACGGAGACTAACCATGAACCACGCCCTGACCCGGGCTGCGCTTGCCGCGGCTCTGACGCTCGCCGCCACCGGCGCCCAGGCCGCCGACAAGATCAAGGTCGGCTTCATGCTGCCCTACAGCGGCACCTACGCCGCGCTGGGCAACGCCATCGAGAACGGCTTCAAACTGTATGTCGCCGAGCAAGGCGGAAAGCTGGGTGGACGCGAGATCGAATACTTCAAGGTGGACGACGAGTCCAACCCCGCCAAGGCCGCCGAAAACGCCAACCGCCTGATCAAACGAGACCAGGTGGATGTGCTGATCGGCACCGTGCACTCAGGGGTGGCGATGGCGCTGGCCAAGGCCGCCAAGGATGCCGACACCACGCTGATCGTGACCAACGCGGGCGCCAACGCCATTACCGGTCCGCTGTGCGGCCCGGGCATTTTCCGCACTTCGTTCACCAATTGGCAGCCAGCCTACGCCATGGGTCCGGTGGCCTTTGCCAAGGGCCATAAGACAGCCGTCACCATCACCTGGAAATATGCGGCCGGCGACGAGGCCATCGGCGGCTTCAAGGAAGGCTTCGAGAAGGCCGGCGGCAAGGTCGTGAAGGAACTGAGCCTGCCGTTTCCGAACGTGGAGTTCCAGCCGCTTTTGACCGAGATCGCCGCGTTGAAGCCAGACATGGTGTTCACGTTCTTCGCGGGCGGCGGAGCCGTGAAGTTCGTGCAGGACTACCATGCGGCCGGCCTGGGCAAGACCATCCCGCTGTACGGCTCGGGCTTTCTCACCGACGGCACGCTGGAGGCCCAGGGCGCTTCAGCGCAAGGCCTGCTGACCACCCTGCACTACGCCGACGGCTTGAACACGCCGCGTGACAATGCCTTCCGCGCCGATTACAGCAAGGCATACAAGGCGCAGCCCGACGTATACGCGGTGCAGGGCTATGACGCGGCGCAGCTGATGCAATCGGGCCTGGCCGCGGTCAAGGGCGATTTCGCCAAGAAAGAGGATTTCCGCAAGGCCATGCGCGGCGCCACGGTGGATAGCCCGCGCGGCCCCTTCACGCTGTCCAGCGCTGGCAATCCCGTGCAGGACATCTATCTGCGCCGCGTCGACGGACTGGAGAACAAGGTCGTGGACGTCGCGGTGAAGAAGCTGGCCGATCCGGCCCGCGGCTGCAAGCTCTGACACCTGCTGCAATCCGCCACAGGGAGGCCCCATGGACATCAGCATCCTGCTCATCCAGAGCCTGAACGCTTTCCAGTACGGCTTGCTGCTGTTCTTGGTGGCCAGCGGGCTTACGCTGATCTTCGGCATCATGGGCATCATCAACCTTGCCCACGGCAGTTTCTACATGATAGGGGCGTACATGGCCTTCGCCCTGGGCCCGGCCGTCGACCGCTGGCTGGGCGGCGGCTTTCTCGCCACGCTGGCCGTCTGCGTGCTGGCGGCCGGCGCGTTGGGCTATCTGCTGGAGGCCGCCTTCTTCAGCTACCTGTACAAGCGCAACCACCTGCAGCAGGTGCTGATGACCTACGGCTTGATCCTGGTCTTCGAAGAGCTGCGCAGCATCCTGGTTGGCAATGACGTTCACGGTGTGCCGCTGCCCGCGTGGCTGCAAGGCAGCATCGCGCTGGGTGATGTGATGACCTATCCGGTCTACCGGCTGTTCATCTCGGCGGTGGGCATTGCGGTGGCGCTGCTGTTGTACTGGGTCATCACGCGCACACGGCTGGGCATGATGCTGCGGGCAGGCGCGAGCAACCGCGAAATGATCGGCTCGCTGGGCATAGACATCAACAAACTCTACCGCCTGGTGTTCGCGGCGGGCGTGGCGCTGGCAGCCCTGGCGGGCAGTATCGCCGCGCCGGTGTCTTCCGTCTATCCGGGCATGGGCAATGGGGTGCTCATCATCTGCTTCGTCGTGGTCGTGATCGGCGGCATCGGCTCGATCCGCGGCGCATTCCTGGCCGCAATGCTGGTGGGCGTGGTGGAAACGTTCGGCCAGGTGCTGTTTCCGTCCGCGGCAGGCGTGCTGGTTTACCTGCTGATGGCATTCATACTTCTTTGCAAGCCCGAAGGGCTGTTCAAGCAGGGCTGACCATGTTGAACCGACTATTGCCCCTTGCGGCGCTGCTGGCCCTGGCGGCCTTTTCCTGGAGCGGCAGCGACTACTACACCGGCCTGGCGATCAAGATCATGATCTATGCGATCTTCGCGCTCAGCCTGCAACTGCTGGTGGGCGGCGCGGGATTGGTCAGCCTGGGCCACGCCGCCTTCTTCGGCATCGGCGCCTATGCCGCGGCGCTGCTATCGCCCGAATCCGAAGCCGCCAGCCTTTGGTGGCTGCTGCCCGCCGCCCTGCTTGCCGCCGCGGCCTACGCGCTTCTGACCGGCGCGCTGGCGCTGCGCACGCGCGGCGTGTACTTCATCATGGTCACGCTGGCTTTCTCGCAGATGGCCTACTACGTGTTCCACGACACCAAGATCGGCGGCGGCAGCGATGGCATCTATCTGTACTTTCGCCCAGAGCTGTCCGTGGGCGGCTGGATGCCTTTCGACCTGAGCGACGCCAGGACGTTCTACTTCTTCGTGCTGGCCTGCCTGGCATTGGCCTGGGGCTTTCTGGCGCTGTTGCGGCGTTCGGCTTTCGGCGCCGCGCTGGCCGGCATACGCATCAACGAACAACGCATGCGCGCGGCGGGCTACTCGACCTATCCCTATAAGCTTGCGGCCTATGTGGTGGGCGCCACGCTGGCCAGCCTGGCGGGATTTCTGTTCGCCCTGAAGGATGGCTTCGTCACCCCGGAATTGCTGGCCTGGGAACAGTCCGGGCTGGTGCTGCTGATGGTGATCCTGGGCGGCATGGGCAGCCTGGGCGGCGCGGTGCTGGGCACCGTGGCGCTGGTGCTGCTGCAGGAGCTGTTCCAGTCGCAGGAACTGTTCGGCGAATACGCGCGCCATTGGCACCTGCCCCTGGGCGTGGCCATCATCGCGCTGGTGGCCCTGTTGCCCAATGGCCTGGCCGGCTTGCCGGCGCAGCTGCGGCAGCGGCGCGCAGGGCGGGCCCCGGCTCCGGCCTCAAGCACCGCCCCCGCCCGCCTGCCTATCCAGGGAGAACCGCATGTCTGACATCCTGCTTGCCGCCAAGGCGGTCACGCGCCGTTTCGGCGGCCTGACGGCGGTGAATGGCGTATCGCTGGAATTGCAGCGCGGCCAGGTCCACGCCGTCATCGGCACCAATGGCGCTGGCAAGTCCACGCTGATCAACATCCTGTCGGGCGAACTGGCGCCCAGCAGCGGCCAGGTCATGCTGGGCGGCCGCGACATCACCGCGTGGCGCCAGCCCGACCGGGCGCGCGCGGGCCTGGGCCGCAGCTATCAGCGGTCTACGATCTTTCCCGAGCTGAGCGTGTTCGAAAACTGCAGACTGGCCGCCCAGGCGCGGCGCCAACGCTTCTGGCACTGGTGGCGCCCCGCCTCGGAATGTCGCCACAGCGCGGAACTTGCGCGCCACGCGCTGGAGCGCACCGGTCTGGCGGACGAGGCCACGCGCGAGGCCGGCCTGCTGCCGCACGGCCGCAAGCGGCAGCTGGAGATCGCCATGTGCCTGGCGGGCGAGCCGCAGGTGCTGCTGCTGGACGAACCCCTGGCCGGCATGGGCCCCGAGGAAACCGACCGCATCCTGGAACTGTTGGAAACGCTCAAGCCCGGTCACGCCATCCTGCTGGTCGAACACGATATGGACGCAGTCTTCCGCGTCGCCGAAACCCTTACCGTCATGGTCAACGGCGCCACCATCGCCAGCGGCACGCCCGCCGATATCCGCGCCAATGCCGATGTGCGCACCGCCTACCTGGGCGAAGAAGCGCATGGAGCCAGCCTATGAACGCCTTGATCGAAGCCGGCGGCCTGCATGTCTATTACGGCGCCAGCCACGTGCTGCGCGGCGTCGACATGCATATCGCACCCGGGGAATCCGTCGGCCTGGTGGGCCGCAACGGCATGGGCAAGACCACGTTGATCCGCAGCCTGATGGGCCACGTCAAGAGCGCCCAGGGCAGCGTGCGCGTGGATGGCCGCGACTGCACCCGCGCACAGCCGCATGCCATCGCCCGCATGGGAGTGGCTTACGTGCCCGAAGGGCGCGGCATTTTTCCCAATCTGAATGTGCGCGAGAACCTGCAAGTGGCGGCGCGCGCCGGCAGGGACGGACGCCAGGATTGGAGCTATGCCCGGGTTCTGGACGTATTTCCGCGGCTGAAGGAGCGCCTGGGCCATGGCGGCCAGCAGCTATCGGGCGGTGAACAGCAGATGCTGGCCATCGGCCGGGCGCTGATGACCAATCCCGAATTGCTGATCCTGGACGAGGCCACCGAGGGCCTGGCGCCGCTGATCGTGGCCGAGATCTGGAAGATCATCCGCCAGATCCGCGCCAGCGGCATGTCCACCTTGATCGTCGACCGCAATTACCGCGCGGTGCTGGAACATACCGACCGGTGCCTGGTGATGGAAAAGGGCCAGATCGTGCAAGACGGCGACAGCGCGTCGCTGGCCCGGCAGCCCGAGCAGCTGACGCGCTATCTGGGCGTTTAGATCACGGCTTCGATCAGGAACGGGCCGCGGCGCTTCAGGCCTTCCTGCAGCGCGCGCGCAAATCCTTCCACGGTGTCCACGCTGACCGCCTCGACTCCCATGCCGCGCGCCAGATGCGTCCATTCGAGGTGCGGTTCTTGCAGATCCAGCATGCGCCGGGCGTTGCGTCCCGGCTCCATGACGCCCACGTTCTTCATTTCGCCGTGCAGCGTGGCGTAGGAACGATTGGCCAGGATCACCGTCAGGCAATCGAGGTTCTCGCGCGCCTGCGTCCACAGCGCCTGCAAGGTGTACATGCCGCTGCCGTCCGCCTGCAAGGTGACGACCTTGCGGTCAGGGCAGGCCACCGCCGCGCCAGTGGCCATGGGCAGGCCGATGCCGATGGCGCCACCGGTCAGCATCAGCCAATCGTGGGGCGCGCTGCTGGCGCTATAGATGGGGAATTCGCGGCCCTGGGTGATGGACTCGTCGCAGACGATGGCCTGCTCCGGCAAATGGTGCGCGATCAGGATGTTGACGGCGGCGCCGGTCAGCTTGCCGGATTGCGGCACTTCGTAGCTGGCGGCCGGCGCAGCCAGGCGCGGGGCGTCCGGCGCAATGCCCAGTTCGTCGGCCAGCCACTCCAGCGCATGCGCCAGGTCCTGCTCGGGCGTAGCGAGCACGACCTTGTTGGCGTCCGGGGGCGCCAGCAGGCTGGGCTTGCCGGGATAGGCGAAAAAGCCGACCGGCGCTTTCGCGCCCACCAACACCAGATGCCGCACGTCCTTCAGCTTGGCCACTGCCAGGTCGATCGGATACGGCAGGCGGTCGACCGGAGTGCGCGAGCCGCCGCGTTCGATGCGGCGGTTGGAGGTTTCCGACACCAGGCGCACGCCGGTGGCGCGCGCAATGCGGCCAGCGGCGTTGAGCGCGCGTTCGCGCAGCGCCGCGCCACCCAGCATCAAGGTCGTGACTTCACCGGAACGTATCGCGGCAGCCGCCGCGCGCACCGCTTCGGCCGAGGTCTGGGTCAAGGCCTCGTGCTTGGCGAGTACCGGTGCGCTCGCATTGTCGGGCAGTTCCGTCCAGGCCGTGTCGGCCGGCAGGATCAGCGTGGCGATGTTGCCCGGCGAGCGGCGCGCCACGCCTACCGCCTCGGCGGCGTCCGCGGACAGGTCCGCGGCCTTCATCGTGCGCTTGACCCAGTGCGACATCGGGCGTGCAACGCCCTCCACGTCGCTCGTCAGCGGTGCGTCATATTGGACGTGGTAGGTAGCATGATCTCCCACGATGTTGACCATGGGCGTGCGGGCGCGCTTGGCGTTGTGCAGGTTGGCCAGGCCGTTGCCCAGGCCCGGCCCCAGGTGCAACAAGGTGGCGGCGGGCTTGTCGGCCATGCGCGCGTAGCCGTCGGCCGCGCCCGTCACCACGCCTTCGAACAGGCCCAGCACGCAGCGCATTTTGGGCTTGCGATCCAATGCCGCGACAAAGTGCATTTCCGATGTGCCGGGGTTGGCAAAGCAAACATCCACATCGTTGGCAAGCAAGGTATCGCAAAGACTATCAGCGCCGTTCATCGTTTTTCCCTGATCATTTTCCATTGGCGGTGCATGGGCGCATGCGCGCCCGCGTGACATGCATGATAGGTAGCGTAGCCGAAACCGGCTAGAGCCATTTCAGGGCGCCGTCATGGAACCATTCCACAGGTTCCGCCACGCGGAATTTTCGCAGGCGGCCTCAGGCCAGGATCTGCCCCAGGAACGCCTGCGCGCGCTCGGTGCGCGGCGCGCGGAAGAAATTGTCGGGCGTGTCGGATTCAACGATCGCCCCCTGGTCCATGAAGACCACGCGGTCGCCGACCTCGCGCGCGAAACCCATTTCGTGCGTCACGCACACCATGGTCATGCCATCGCGGGCGAGCGCCACCATGGTGTCCAGCACTTCCTTGACCATCTCCGGATCCAGCGCGGAAGTGGGCTCATCGAACAACATGATCTTCGGCCGCATGCACAAGGCCCGGGCAATCGCCACGCGCTGCTTCTGCCCGCCTGACAACTGGCCCGGATATTTGGCTGCATGCTGCGGGATCTTTACCCGTTCCAGGTATTCCATGGCCCGGGACTCGGCCTCCTCGCGCGGCACTCCCTTCACCAGCATCGGGGCCAGCGTGCAGTTCTCCAGCACCGTCAGATGCGGGAACAGGTTGAAGTGCTGGAACACCATGCCGACCTCGGCGCGGATGCGCTCGATATTCTTCAGATCGTCGTTCAGCTCGATGCCGTCCACCACAATGCGCCCTTTCTGGTGTTCCTCGAGCCGGTTCAGGAGCCTGATGGTGGTGGACTTGCCGGAACCTGACGGTCCGCACAGGATCAGCTTCTCGCCCGGCAGCACTTCCAGCGCAAGATCGTCCAGCACCTTGAAGTCGCCATACCATTTGCATACGCCCTGCATCGTGATGATAGGGGCGGCGTAGTTCAATCCATCCATCGCATCAGGCCTTGGAAATGTCATGGTTTTCGCCCGCGCCGCTCCAATAGCCCGGCACGGTCAGGCGTTTTTCGGAACGGCGGAACACGTAGGACAGCACGCTGCACATGGCGAAATAGATGATCCCCACCATGGTGTAGACGGTCAGCGCCTGGAAGGTGGCTCCCGCCAGCATCTCGCCGGCGCGCATCAGTTCATAGACGCTGATGACGGCAACCAGCGACGTTTCCTTGATCAGCACCAACGCGTAGTTGCCCAGCGCCGGGAACACGGTGCGCAATGCCTGGGGCAACACGATGCGGCGCAGCCGCTGCACCTTGCCCAGCCCCAGCGCGCGCGCCGCCTCGTACTGGCCGGAGTCCACCGACTGGATGCCGCTGCGGAAAAGCTCCGCGAGGTAGGCGCCGAAATTCAGCGTCAGGCCCAGCACGCCGGCGACGAAGCCGTTGATGACCACGCCCATTTCCGGCAGGCCGTAATAGATGTAGAACAGCTGCAGCAGTAGCGGCGTGCCACGTATCACATCTATGTAGAAGCGCGCGCCCCGGCTGAGCAGCCGCGACGGCGACAGGCGGCACAGACAGACGAGCAGGCCCAGGGCCACCGCCAGGAATGCCGAACAGAAAAACAGCGCCAGGGTCCAGACCGTGCCCTCGGCCAGAGGGGTCAGGTACATGCGCAGGGTTTCGAGATCCACGTCGTGCTCCTTATCCGTGCCGCTGCCGCGTCACTTGCTCATCAGGTCGGCAACGCCCCACTTCTGCCCGATGGCGGCGAGTTCGCCGTTCTGCTTCATTTGCGCCAGCGCGCCGTTGACTGCCTCCAGCAACGCGGCGTTGCCCTTTTGCACGGCCATGCCCACCTGCCACTTGCGCTGTGGCTGGTAGCCCGTATCGAGCTTCACGCCCGGGATGTTCTTGGTCTTGATCTGGTAGATGATGCTGGGCGGATCCACGATGCCCAGGTCGATGCGTCCAGCCCGAACGTCGGCCAGCAGCGTGGAGTAGTCCTGGTAGGTCGACACTTTGGTGCCGGGCATGTCCTTGATCATGTTGAACTGCACCGAATCCACCAGCACGCCGACGCGCTGGCCCTTCATGTCCTCGAACTTGGCGTACTTCTTGTCCGCCTTGTCGCTGACCACGATGCCCTCGCCCCATTCATAGACCGGCGCCGAAAAATCGATGGCGCGTGCACGCTCTTCGGTGATGAAGAGCGGCGCGGACATGACGTCGGCTCGCCCCGAGGTCAGAGTGGGAATCAGACCGGAGAACGGCACGTCGGACAGTTTGTCCGAGACCTTCAAGTGCTTGGCCACGGCGGCGGCCACGTCCACCATGATGCCTTCGAGCTGATTCGACTTCGGATTCTTGAAGCCGTGCGGCGGCGCGGACGCCGTGGTCACCACGTTCAGGCTCTGATCCGCGCGGATCTCCTCCAGCGTGCGCGCCTGCGCACCGGCTTGGGCCAGCAGGCCGGCAGTGGCCAGACCCAGCAGAATGGATTTGAGTTTCATCGTTTTCCCCTTGAATGAAGTCATCGGAGGGTTTGCGCCGGCTCAGGCCGGACGCCCCTGCGGATACTGCTGCACCGCTACCGCCGCCAGCGCGCAGAATTCCTGCATGACGGTGGCGGCCAGGAAGGCCGTGGCCCCCTGCACGTCTTGCGGCGGCGACACTGTGTTGACGTCGAACGCCACGAAGTTCAGGCCCGCCAGCTGACGCAGCAGCGCCAGCCCCTCCTTGGCGGAAAGCCCGCCCCACTCCGGCGTGCACACGCCCGGCGCGCAGGAGGGATCGAAGATGTCCATATCGAAGCACAGGTACACGGGCCGCTGGCCGATGCGCTGCTTGATCTCGGCCAGGGCGCCCTTCTGGTCCTGGTCGAAATCGTCGTAGGGCAGGATCGTGTAGCCGACCTCGCGGCCGAACTCCAGCACGCCCGGCATGAAGGAACTGCCACGCGTGCCGACGTGGAAGCTGGACGCAACGTCCAGCAATCCTTCTTCGGCGGCACGCGTGAACGTGGTCGCCGTGTTGTACCCGGGTATGGGGTAAGTGTCGGTGTGCGAATCGAAATGCAGCACCACGAAATCAGGATGGCGGCGCGCCACGGCCCGCAGTTGCGGCAGCGTGACCGCGCCATCGCCCCCCATGGAAATCGGAATGGCGCCCGCATCCAGAATGGCGCCGATGCCAGCCTCGATGAGCGGGTAGGAGGCATCCGGATCGCCCGGATGGCAGGCCACGTTGCCGACATCGATGGCACGCAGGAACTCCGGCGGATTGTCGATGCCATGGCGCCGGAAGATGTCGATCGGCCGCAGCAGCCTGGACTGCTCGCGGATCGCATCCGGTCCCTGGCGCGAACCGACACGGAATGGGTGCGTGCCGCAATCGAATGGAATGCCCACTACGCAGGCGCGCGCCGCGCCCGTGCCCGTGGCGCGGGCGGAAGGCAGGCCCATGAACCCCGCGACGGGATGAAAACAGACTTCGGCTGGCTGCTGCACAACTCGGCTCCTGTGTGACGACCCGTCCTCTCGAACCGGGTTTGGATCACTATTTAGATTCGATCAAATCGCTGTGCGATATGATCATGTCGAAATAAGAGTAGCGTGCGTACAAGCATCCGGCCAATTAGGGAGTTTCCCCTAATCGGATTTATGAATACCCTACTTATTTAGTATGAAATTAGTCCGCAAAGCGGCCCGCGCGATGCCCCGGCAAGGCAGCCGCGAATCAACCCTCGTCGCTTGCGAACGGCATCGCGTCGCGCAAGGCGCCGCCCGGCGGCTCCATTTCATAGAACGGGCGCGACCGCCCCAACGTGCGCGACGCGCTGATAGCGTGCGCCGTTTCCACCACTTGCGGGCCGAACACCGCCTGCGCCTGCTCGAATGACCAACGGCTGGACGGCACCGACACGTTGACCGCCCCCACCGGCGTGCCGCCGGCATCCAGCACCGCGGCGCTGACCGTGATGTCGCCGGGATAGAACTCGCCGTCCGAACGCGCATAACCGTGGCGCCGCGCGAAGTCCAGCTCCGCAAGCAACGCGTCCATTTCGGTGATCGTGGCGGCGGTGTAGGACTTACGGTCACAGCGCTCCAGCAGGTCGCGCGCCACCCCTGGATCCAGCCTGGCGAGCACGGCGCGGCCCGCCGCCGTGCAATACAGCGGCAGGCGCATGCCCACCGGCATGTTCACGAACATTTCCTTGTGGGTGGCAAAGCGCGCCACATAGACCATGTCCAGACCGTCGGGCTCGGCCAGGCTGCAGGTTTCCTGGCTGTTGCGGTTGAGCGAGTGCAGGAACGGATTGCCGCCCAGCACCAGCGGGCTGGTCTGGACGTACTTCATGCCCAGTTCCAGCGACCAGGGCCCCAGCGAGAACTTCTTGCTCAGAGGATCCTTGCGCAAATAACCCAAGGTCCACAAGGTATGAGCGAAGCGCTGCACCGAACTCTTGCTCAGGCCAGTGGCATCGGCCAGTTCCGGCAAGGTCATGGCAGGCTGGCCCTCGCTGAAGGCTCGGAGCACGGAAACGCCGCGCGCCAGCGCGGCAATGAACAAAGGGGAATCCTCGGCGTTTCGGATTTGCGTCATGGCGCGTGGGGCGTCCAATGGAAAGCGCATAGCGTACCGCATTACGGTGCGAACGTATCGCATGGCGATGCCGCGCTTTTGTCTTGGGGCGGCCGGGGCGACAAAAAACGGCCCGGCGTACCGGGCCGTCTTGACTGGCGTGCGGCTCTTAGCGGATCGGCCAGGGATACATGGCGCCGCCCTTGTTCCACAACGCGTTCGTGCCGCGCTGCAAGCCCAGCTTGCTGTCCTTGCCGACGTTGCGTTCGAACACTTCGCTGTAGTTGCCCACGGCCTTGATGGCGTTGTAGGCCCACTTCTCGTCCAGCCCCATGTTCTTGCCCGCGCCCGGGGTCACGCCCAGGATGCGGGAAATATTGGGATTGTTGCTCTTCAGCATTTCGTCCACGTTCTTCTGTGTGATGCCGTATTCCTCGGCCTCCATCAGCGCGAACAAGGTCCAGCGCACGATCCCGAGCCAGTTTTCGTCGCCCTGGCGCACCATCGGGCCCAGCGGCTCCTTGGAGAAGCGTTCCGGCAGAATTTCGTAGTCGTCCGGCTTGGCGACCTGCGTCGCGCGGACCGCGGCCAGTTGCGAAGCGTCATCGGTGAACGCGTCGCAGCGTCCCGACTCGAAGGCCCGCACGACTTCGGTCACCTTGTCGATCACCACCGGCTTGAACTCGATGTTGTTGGTACGGAACCAGTCGGCCAGATTGAGCTCGGTGGTGGTGCCGGGCTGCACGCAAACGGTGGCGCCATTGAGTTCCTTGGCGCTTTTCACGCCCAGCTTCTTGTTCACCAGGATGCCCTGGCCATCGTAGAAGCTCGCGGCCACGGCCGCCAGGCCCAGCGAGGTATCGCGAGTCTGCGTCAGCGTAACGGTGCGAAGCAGCACGTCCACTTCGCCGGATTGCAGCGCGGTGAAGCGTTGCTGCGTGGACAGCGGCGTGCCCTTGAATTTGGTCGGATCACCGAACACGGCCGCCGCCACCGCGCGGCAGATGTCCACGTCCATGCCTTCCCATTCGCCCTTGCTGTTGGTCGCCGAAAAGCCGGATACGCCGTCGGTCAGGCCGCACTGCACGTATCCCTTTTTCTTTACGGCATCGAGGGTGGGCCCCGCCACCGCCGCCTGGGATGCGCAAGCCAGGGCAATGGCGCTGGCTGCAAACAAGATGGACCGCTTCATGATCACTTCTCCTGAGATGGATGCCCGCGCCGGCTTGTAAGCCGGCTGCGTTTGAAACCGAGCCCTGCCTTACTGGGCCGGCCGCCAGATTAAGCGATGTCCACGGCGTGAACAACGCGGCGGCGCCTAGTGGAAACCCGGAGCGGAGCGCGGCTTTCCAGTCCATGCCGGCGTTGTCCGGTGAACGAACTTTATCCTCTCGCCCGCCGCCGATGAGGGCTTGCCTTGCGTGCCATACTTTTTTCGCGTTCCGGGCCCGCTGCTGCCGGAGCCGCGATCTCTCAAAAATACGGCCGGGCGTGGATACCGGCCGACTCATGGAGGAGACCCACCCATGACCCGTGCAAGCCTCTTGCAGTCCCGCCGCGATATCTTCAAGACACTGCTGGCCGCCGCGCTGGCGGCGGCAGGACTGGCCAGCGGTACCGGCCATGCCGCCGATGCCTGGCCCAGCAAACCCATCAAGATCATCGTGCCCTATACGCCCGGCGGGTCGACCGACATCGTCACCCGCATCGTGATGGACAAGCTGGGCGCGCGCCTGAAGCAGACCATCATCATCGAGAACCGGCCCGGCGCCAACAGCAGCGTGGGCTCGGCCGTGGCGGCAAAAGCGGAGCCAGACGGCTACACCTTCCTGTCCATCCTGCCGGCCTACATCATCAATTTCCATCTGTACAAGCTGGGCTATCGCCCGGCCGACCTGACGCCCGTGGTGCAGATGGCGGACCTGCCGCTGTTCCTGTTCGTCGCCGAAGACATCCCGGTGAAAACGGTTGCCGAACTGGTCGACTATGCGCGCAAGAATCCAGACAAACTCACCTATGCGTCCAGCGGCAACGGATCCAGCGCGCACCTGACTGGCGCCGACTTCGCGCTGCAAAGCAAGATCACGATGACCCACGTCGCCTACAAGGGCAGCGCGCCCATCCTGGCTGATCTGCTGGGCGGGCGAGTCTCCATGGTCTTCGATCCCATCCTGGTTCCCATGCAATACGTGAAACAGAACCGGCTGAAGGCACTGGCGTTCACGGGCAAGCAACGCTGGCCGACCGAGCCCTCCATTCCGACCATGGAAGAAGCCGGCCTGCCCGGTTTTGTCACCGGCTCCTGGGCTGGCCTGATGGCGCCGGCGGGCACGCCCGCGCCGATCATAGAACGCATGGCGCGCGAGATCAGCGAGATCGTCAAGGAGCCCGACGTCAAGCAGAAATTCCTGGACGCGGGATTCCTGCCGGCCAGCGGCACCACCGAGCAATTCGCCGCGCTGATGAAGACCGACTCGGCGCGCTACGCCGAGATCATCAAGCAGGCGCGCATCAGCGTGGACTGAACGCGGAGCCCAACCATGATCGACAAGTTCTACGACACGCCCGAGTCTGCCGTCGCGGACATCCACGACGGCGCCACCGTGCTGATCAGCGGCTTCGGCGGCGCCGGCATGCCCACGGAACTGATCCACGCACTGATCGCGCAAGGCGCAAGTGATCTCACCGTGGTCAGCAACAACGC
>MTEX01003483.1_pt1 | contig 15264 bp, 10 predicted proteins | sample 1042691 | NCBI WGS metagenome assembly MTEX01 (sample SAMN06185810, study PRJNA358809) | soil metagenome | isolation source: soil biostimulated with molasses as carbon source | place: India | collected 2015-05-23
CTGCTGGGGCTGGATAGGTGGGCTATGAGACGTTTACGCGTTCAATTGTAGGAGCGGCCTCGTGTCGCGATGGGGCGCATAGCGGCCCCTGTCTCCAACTTCGCCGTTGATGTTGCCGGGGGCCGCTTTGCGACCCCTTTCGCGACACACGGCCGCTCCTACAAGTCCGCAGTCCCATCGGCACGCCAGTAGGCTGCGGCTTTCAGCGCATTTTCCGGCAGCCCCTTTTCCAGCAACAGCGCCTTGGCCTGGCGGGTGAGGGCTTTTTCCAGTGCCACCCAGCCGTACAAGCGGCCTTGCGGCAAGCTCAGGTTGTTCACCAGGGCCAGCAGGTCTTCCTGGTGCCGACGTACCCAGATCACCTCCACCTGTGCCTTGCTCGGCAGCGGCTGGCGTTCCTGTTCGTCTTCGATCTGGATGATCGCCAGCACCTGGCGGCCTGCGGGTAATTCCTCCAACCGGCGGCCAATGGCCGGGATGGCAGTTTCGTCGCCGATCAGCACGTAGCTGTCGAAGATATCCGGCACCACCATCGACGCCCGCGGCCCGGCGATGTACAGGGTTTGCCCTGGTGTGGCCTGGGCAGCCCAGGTGGAGGCAGGGCCATCGCCGTGCAATACGAAATCGATGTCCAGTTCGTTGGCCACCAGGTCGACGCGCCGTGGCGTGTACTCGCGCATGGTCGGCCGTGCGCCACCGTCTTTGCCCAGGTTACCGGCCTCGAGGGTCTGCTGCTGCTCGGGCGTTTCAGCGAATAACAGCTTGATATGGTCGTCGCTGCCCACACTGGTGAAACCTTGCAGCTCGGCCCCGCCCAAGGTGATGCGGCGCATGCGCGGGGTCAGCTCGGTGACCCGTACCACCTGCAGGCGGCGTTGGCGGATCTCATGGTTGACGCGGTGGATGGTGTCATTCATGGGGTGTCTCCCTGACGGGCTCGCTCGGCCCGGAAGCGATGGCCTTGGCGGCATGATTGAGCAGATCGCGAACCCGCTCGATTTCTTCAGGGGTCCAGCGGCCACTGTGCATGTGCAGTGCGTGGCGCAAGTTGCCGACCGCTTCATGGATTTCTGGCGGGCGGTCGTGGCCGCGCAGGGCCCGTTTGCTGACCTCGATGCGCATGCGCACGCCGTCCAGGGCGACGGCCTGTTCGGCCAGGGCGGTGCGGCCGGCATCGGTGATGACATAGAGGCGTTTGCTGCCCTGCGCCTGGCCGCTGATCAGTTCGGCCTCCTCGAGGAAGTTCAACGTGGGGTAGATAACCCCGGGGCTGGGGCTGTAGCTGCCATCGAACAGGTTCTCGATCTGGCGGATCAGGTCGTAGCCATGGCCGGGTTGTTCGGCGAGCAAAGCCAGCATCAGCAGCTTGAGGTCGCCGGGGGCGAATACGCGTGGGCCGCGTTCGCCGCGGCCAGGGCGCCGCTCGAAGGGGTCGTGGGAGGGATGTTCGCGCATGGGGACAAGTCTCCGTCGTTGGCGATATATCGTAAGATATTACTCAAGATATATCTAAAGACAAGCCCACAATTGCGGGTGATTATCATCTAGTTTTTCGATGCGTCCTCTGTCGGTTTGCCGGCCTGCGCCGCCATCTGTGGCGGTTTGCACTCATTCGAATTGCCCGGCTGCAGGTAGGGCATGAGAATCGGGGCCATGCCCTTGAGCACTTGCACCGGTAGCGCCGAGGTGAACGTGAAGGCTTCCGCCGAGCGTCCAGGTACGAACGCGGTCAAGGTGCCGAAGTGGTTGTCACCCAGGAAGAACACGAAGGTAGCGGTACGGTTCAACGAGCGTGAGCCGATCAGGCGGCCACCGGCGCCGAAGCTTTCGATGCGGTTGTCGCCGGTACCGGTCTTGCCGCCCATGACCAGTGGCGTGCCATCCTGCAGCTTGAAACTGCCGGAAATACGCCGCGCAGTGCCCGCATCCACCACTTGCGACATGGCGCCCTTGAGTGCGCGTGCCACCTCGACCGGCAGAATCCGCACGCCGCGGTCCGGGTCGCTGACCAGTTTGGTCTCGTACGGCGTGTTGGCGGCAAAATGCAGGGTGTCGATGCGCAAGGTCGGCAGGCGCACGCCGTCGTTCTGGATGATCCCAACCAGTTCCGAGAGGGCGGCGGGGCGGTCGCCCGAGCTACCGATGGCGGTGGCCAGCGAGGGCACCAGGTGGTCGAATGGATAGCCCACACGCTTCCAGCGCTGGTGAATGTCGAGGAACGCTTCGATCTCGACCATGGTACGAATGCGGCTGTCACGCGCGCCCTGGTGGCGGCTCTTGAACAACCAGCCGTATACCTCCTGGCGTTCGAAGCGGCTGGCGTTGACCATTTCGCTCAACGTCGAGCCGGGGTTCTTCAGCAGGTAACCGAGCAGCCACAGGTCCAGCGGGTGGACCTTGGCGATGTAGCCCTGGTCCGGCAGGTCATACTTGCCGGGCCCGTAGGCGTCGTACATCTCCGACAGCCGGCCGTCGGTCAGTTTGCCCAGGGCGACCTTGTCACCCTTGAGGTGGGCGCGGACGAAGGCGTTGAAGGTTTCCTGCCCGGCCTCGGGGAACAGGTAGCGGTGCACTGCCGCCAGCCGTTGCGGGGTCACGCGCATGCTGTCGAGGAAGGTGTCCAGGCGCTGCTGCGAGGTCTTGCGCTGGTATTTCTTCCAGAAGCGCATCAGGTAGTTGGTGCCTTCCTTGTCGGCGAAGCGGGCCAGGTATTCCTGGCGGCGCGGGTCGCTGTCGTCCTTGAGCAACGGCAGGCGGTTGTACGGCTGCTGGTAGGTGACGTAGCGCACCAGGTCGCGCATCAGGCGGATGAACGGCAGGTTGATCGACTCACGCAAGGCGTCCTTGAGGGTCGGGTTGCGGTTGTTGTCCTCCTTGCGGAAGTTGTTGAACACATGCATGCCGCCGCCGGTGAAGAAGGCCTCGCCGGTGTTGGCCGAATACTTGCGCTCCAGCGCGGCATCGAGCATGGCGTCAAGGCTCTGGTTCTTGCTGTTCTGCGCAAGCCATTCCAGCGACCATTGGGTGATGCGGTCGAGTTCGGCGACTTCGACTTTCTTCAGCTCGGCGGCAGGCTTGCCGGCGTATTTGTCGTGCAGCTCGGCGATGATTTCCAGGTAGGTGGTGAGCACCCGCAGTTTGGCGGTGGAGCCCAGCTCCAGCTTGCTGCCTTCGTTGATGTCGAAGGGCTGGTCGGTGCTGTCGGTTTGCACGCGTACCCGCGAGCCATCGGCGGTGCGCTCGAACAAGGTAAAGCTGTAGCTCACCTGGTCGGTGGTCTTGGCCGTCAGCAGGCGCTCGCCGATCAGGCCGATCTGCGCGGCGAACGCTGGGTCGGCAAGGTTTTTCAGGTACTGGCTGACTTGCACCTGGAGGTCGGCCTGCAGGGTGCTGGTGGCCGACAGGTCGAGGCGGTCGAGGTCGTACAGCGGGCGGTTGAGCATCGCCGCCAGGCGGTTGCGCGCCAGGCTGATGCCCTTGTTGGTGACGATCGGCACGATGGTCGGTTGCGCCACCCAGTCGCGGTACACCGCCTTGCTGGCCAGCGCGGCGTTGGCCAGCGGCTGGTCGATGACCTTGTTGGCGGCCAGCACGCGAATGTGCGCATCGGTCAGTTCCGCCAGTTCGACCCGCCCCTTGGACAGGTAGTGCGAGGGGCGACGCTGGGCAATCATCAGCGACAGCACCTGGCGCAGGGCCAGGCCGCGCGTGGCCATGCTTTCGGGGTCGCTGGCGGTGGCGGTCAGGGCCTGGTTGACCTGGTCGAAATCGGCGCCGTACCAAACCCGCAGGCCTTCGGCCATGCCATGCACCTCGCCATGCCCAGGCACGGCCGACAGCGGCACGCTGTTGAGGTAGTCACGCACGATACGCTGGCGTGCCTCGGTGGTGTCGGGGCCGCCCTGGTAGGCGCGCACGCTGGCAGAAATCATCTGGCGGATCTTTTCGGCGCCCGATACCGTCAGGCCGTCCGGTGAGTGCCGGTACTTTTCCAGCTGCGTGGCCAGGGTACTGCCGCCCGCAGACTGGCCGGGCAGGGCCAGGTACTTGGCCACCTGGCTGTAGGCCGCCTTGGCGAAGCGCGGCCAGTCCACGGCCGGGTTGTTGCGTGGGTCCTTGGTGTCGAGCAGGTCGCGGTTCTCGATGAACAGCAGGCTGTTGACCATCACTGGCGGGATCGATGCGAAGTCCGGATACAGGTGTTGCGGGTACTTGTACTGGTACAGCATGTCGCCGCGGCAGTCGGTAATCGACAGCCCCGCCTGGATTTTCTCGATGTAGGGGGCAAACAGCCCATGCTCGACATAATTCATCAGCGCCGGCGAGAAGCGCACCTGCTCGCTGATCAGGTAGTCGCGCTTGAGCAGGCGCGGCAGGAATTCACCCAGGGCGCTGTAGCCCAGGCGTTTGTCGAACGGACCCTCACCGGGGTAGATGATGGCATCGCTGGGGCCTGGCTGCAGCGAGTAGGTGAGGGTGGTGGCCAGCTTGCTGAATTCCCGCGATTGCAGGTTGGAAGTGCGGAACTCGTCATACGCAGCGAAGCCGATGGCCACCAGCGCCACCAGCAGGATGAGCATGATCAGCCGCCACCACAGCCGACGTTGACGGGGTGATTTGGGTTGTGGCGTCTCGGCCGGAGGTAGGTCGGGTGCTTCCGTTCTGGTTGGTTCCGATTGCCACAGTGCGCCCATAATCTTCTATCCGGCCAGGTATTTTCGTCTTGCTTGTCTGAAGCTTAGACGTTGAGCGGGGCAGGTGAAAAATTTGTAAGAAGCCGAGAGGGCTATGCGGCTTTGGTGTGGGTTTCTTCGCCCGGCGATGTTGCTATGGTGCCGCTGCGGTTTTCAGGGCCGCTGCGTGCGCCCGGAGATCTCGCTGATTATTCCGCTATATACAGCGACAATCCCTGCAACGGTGTTCCTATACTGCTTGCCCCTTCGCCCAGCCGGACGCTCTATTCCGGCGCTCGGACCGGCCCACGAGGCCAGTTCGGCAAGCCGACGCCAGGTCTATCGGCCTGGCCGGTGCTGCACGAAGGTCAAATCCAATAACAAAACGAGGTTGTATTGCTATGCCAGTCGGCAACCATCCTGCCCACGGCCAGGCCATTGAAGGCGGCCCGCTCAAGCGTGAACTGGGCGAACGACATATCCGCCTGATGGCGCTGGGCGCCTGTATCGGTGTCGGTCTTTTCCTCGGTTCGGCCAAGGCCATCGAAATGGCCGGCCCGGCCATCATGCTGTCCTACATCATCGGTGGCCTGGCCATCCTGGTGATCATGCGCGCCCTTGGCGAAATGGCCGTGCACAATCCTGTCGCCGGCTCGTTCAGCCGCTACGCCCAGGACTACCTCGGCCCGCTGGCGGGTTTCCTTACTGGCTGGAACTACTGGTTCCTGTGGCTGGTGACCTGTGTTGCGGAGATTACCGCGGTAGCCATCTACATGGGTATCTGGTTCCCCGACGTACCACGCTGGATCTGGGCCCTGGCGGCGCTGGGCAGCATGGGCGCGGTCAACCTGGTGGCGGTGAAGGCGTTCGGTGAATTCGAATTCTGGTTCGCCCTGATCAAGATCGTCACCATCATCGCCATGGTCCTGGGGGGCATTGGCATCATTGCCTTCGGCCTGGGCAATGACGGCGTAGCGGTGGGTATCTCCAACCTGTGGAGCAACGGCGGCTTCATGCCCAACGGCGTCACCGGCGTGCTGATGTCGCTGCAGATGGTGATGTTCGCCTACCTGGGCGTGGAAATGATCGGCTTGACCGCAGGTGAAGCACGCAACCCGCAGAAGACCATTCCGCACGCCATCGGCTCGGTGTTCTGGCGCATCCTGCTGTTCTACGTCGGTGCGCTGTTCGTGATCCTGTCGATCTACCCGTGGAACGAAATCGGCAGCCAGGGCAGCCCGTTCGTCATGACCTTCGAACGCCTCGGTATCAAGACCGCCGCCGGCATCATCAACTTCGTGGTGATTACCGCCGCGCTGTCCTCGTGCAACGGCGGCATCTTCAGCACCGGGCGCATGCTCTACAGCCTGGCGCAGAACGGCCAGGCCCCGGCAGCCTTCGCCCGTACCTCGAAGAACGGCGTGCCGCGCAATGCGCTGCTGCTGTCGATCGGCGCGCTGCTGCTGGGCGTGCTGGCCAATTATCTGGTGCCGGAGAAGGTCTTTGTCTGGGTCACTTCGATTGCCACCTTCGGCGCGATCTGGACCTGGGTGATGATCCTCCTCGCGCAGCTGAAGTTCCGCGCCGGCCTCAGCAGCGCCGAGCGCAAGGCACTGAAGTACCGCATGTGGCTGTGGCCGCTGAGCTCCTACCTGGCGCTGGCCTTCCTGGTGCTGGTGGTCGGCCTGATGGCGTACTTCGAAGATACCCGCGTGGCGCTGTATATCGGCCCGGCGTTCCTGGTCCTGCTGACGGTGCTGTATTACACGTTGCGCCTGGCTCCGCGTGACAAGCAAGCAGCAGCCACTGCGGCCTGACAACCACGTCCCGCTCACACAACACCGCCTGGCACGAGGGTTTGCACGCGTGCCAGGCATGTTGATCACCCGTCTGTCTGGCGGCTTGAGCGTGCGTTGACCCGCTGCGTCAACTGGTATTTTTGTCAGTAGTGCGCCGTCCTGGCTTCATCTAAGTTGGCCTTCAGTCCAAACGTGAAGGCCTGAGCCATGGCTGCGTTTTTCAAGTACCTGCTTGTGGGCGTGTGCAACACCGCCATCCATGCAGCAGTGTTCATCAGCATGCTGGCGCTTGGCGGCGATCAGGCCGTGAGCAACCTGGTCGCCTTCACCGTGGCGCTGTCATTTTCGTTTCTGGCCAATGCCAGGTTCACCTTCCGGGTACCCCTGTCACTGTCGCGTTACCTGTGGTTCGTGGCAGGGATGGGCAGCCTCAGCGTGTCGCTGGGCTATCTCGGCGATCGTCTCGGCTGGCAGCCAATGGTTACGGTAACGCTGTTCTCTTTGCTCAGCCTGGTGCTGGGCTTCCTGTTCTCGCGGTGGGTCTTCAGGGAGAAGCGCGGATGGATATTTCGCTGATCGTACCGGTATTCAATGAGGAAAAGACGATCAGGCCGTTCTATGACGCCGTTCGCCAGGCGCTGGCCAATGAGGCCGATCAGGTCGAACTGGTTTTCATCAATGATGGCAGCCAGGATGGAACCGAACGGCAGATTCGCCAACTGATCGCGGGTGACCCTGATGTTTCACTGATCGACCTGTCACGCAACTTCGGCAAGGAAGCCGCGCTGTTCGCCGGGCTGGATCAAGCCAATGGCGATGCCGTCATTCCAATCGACGTCGACTTGCAGGACCCGATCGAGGTCATTCCACAGCTGATCGAACAATGGCGGGCAGGCTTCGATGTGGTACTTGCCAAACGCCGTGACCGCTCGTGTGACAGCTACTTGAAGCGTTTTACCGCAGCGATTTTCTACTTCCTGCTGAACCGCATATCGCAGATTCGCATCGAGGAAAATGTCGGTGACTTTCGCTTGCTCGACCGTAAAGTCGTGGACGTGATCCGGTCCATGCCCGAACAGCAACTGTTCATGAAGGGCGTGTTGTCCTGGCCAGGGTTCAGCACCGCAGTGGTCGAGTACGAACGTTCTTCGCGAACGCAAGGAAAGAGCCGTTTCAATGGTTGGAAACTGTGGAATCTGGCGCTGGACGGGATTACCTCGTTCAGTACCGTGCCATTGCGACTGTGGACTTATGTCGGGGGGCTAGTTGCGTTACTTGCGCTGGCCTCGGCGGCATACCAGGTGCTGGAAAAATGGCTGTTTGGCAGCCCGGTGCCGGGATACCCATCATCGATGACTGCCATTCTTTTCCTCGGCGGCGTACAACTGATCGGCATCGGCGTGTTGGGTGAGTACATCGGGCGCATCTACATGGAGTCCAAGCATCGACCGCGCTATGTCATCCGCGCCGTGGCGGGTCGCCGTAGAACGCAACAGGAGCGGCCGGTATGCAAGGGGAATTGATATACCATTGCTTCACAGGTCCAGGGTTAGTGCAGCGCTTACCTGACACCTGGACGCTGAAAGAACAGCTCGGGGGTGGACAGGCTCGAGCCACATTGTTCGTCCAGGCAATACCGCAGGGGGCTTTCTCGCCCATGTGCTGGCTGCAGTGGCCTATCGCTGGCAAGCTACCAGGTGAATCCACACTGCCCAAGCCCTGTACGGCACCTATGGGCGCTGGCTAGCGACCAGGGCGGTACAGCAAAAGGCGCTCACAACTTGTCACGCAGCAATATCTGCCGCCAGCCTTGCTGTTCCTGGGCCGGCGCCTCGACCAGGAACGAATAGCGTCCGGCCACCCGCACCGCCACCGGCACCCCATCGCGATACAACAGGCGGTTGCCAGTGACCGCCGGTACCTTCGCTCCCGGCAACAACGACCCGATCAGGTTCAATGGGTCACTGGCACTCACTGCCACCAGCGCCCCGTCTCGCTCACGCCGCCGTACCTGTCGCAGCAGGCCCACCGCTTCCGGCAAGGCGAATTGTTCACCCGCCAGCCCGGCAATGAAGCGCCCGCCACGAATCTCGCCGCGCGCCTCCAGCCGGTGGTAGCAGCGCAGCAGTTCGCGCCACGGCGGCAGCACGTCACTTTCGCGCTCAAGCAGCCGCCAGCACACCACGCCATAGCGTCTCAGCAGGGCCCGGGCGATGTGCTCCAGGCGCTGGCTGTCGTCCACCGCCCCCCGGCGCAACAAGGCCCAGCGCCCGGCATGGGCCATGCTGCTGAGCAGCGGCGGGTGGCCACGGCGGCTGTTGCGGGAGGTACGTTTCGCCGCCGGGGTGATCAGGCTACGCAGGCCGGCGAAACTGTCGGCCCCCACGAGGCCGGCGCCTACCAGCTCTTGCAAGGCCGTTTCCAGTTCGCTGGGCAGCAGGTGGGCGTCGTGGGCCAGTTCGTCGAAGAACAGCGCGCCCTGTGCCTGCAGCACCTCGTGTACGCGCTGCGCCCGCGGGCCAAGGCTGTCGAGCGCGGGCACCGGGGCAAGGCTGCGCCACACATTCAGGTACTCGCGCGGTAGCAGCACCAGCGGGGTGCTGGACAAGGTACTGCTCGACACCGTGGTGGCCAGGCGGCTCCAGGCAAACTGCCCACTGCGACAGGCATCGTCGAGCCAGTGCGGGCTGTAGTCCTGGATGCGTGCCGGCAGCAGCTCGGCTTCCCAGGCGCCGGCAGCACTCGGAAAGCCTTGTAACTGGCCCAGTACCTCGGCCACGGCTTGCGGCCCGCGCAGGCGCTGCTCAGCGGCCAGGTGCTGCCAGTCGAACAGGAAGCGCATGAAGTCCTGCAGGCTGACCGGCTCGATTTCCCGGCGCAGGCGTTTGACCGTGTAGCGGTGGATGCGCGCCAGCAAATGGCGCTCGCACCATTGCAGTTCGCCCGCGCCAGGGCTGAAATGCCCGCGCAGTACATAGCCTTCGGCTTCCAGGCGGGCCAGCGCCTGTTCGATCGCCGCTAGCGGCTTGCCCAGCGGTGCGGCTATCTGTGCCTGGGTCAGCGGGCCATGGCCACTGAGGCGGGCGCGCAGCAGCTCGACCAGCGCAGTATCCGGCTCGCTGGCCTGATCGAAGCCTGGCAAGACCGGCAGCGCAGGGCGCAGACGGGCGCCGGGGTACAGCAGCTGAAACAGGCTCAAGCGCTCACGCGCCAGCCACAGCCCTTCATCCACCAGGCACATGGCGCGCCCGGCGTTGGCCAACTGGCGCAGCAGCATGTCCCAGCTGGCATTGCCTTGCACTTCCGCCTGGCTGATGGCCCCCAGCCCCATCAACGCTTCATGCATTTCGTCGGCATTACCTGGTTGCGGCCAGGCTTCAGCAGCGACAGCAGCAATGGCATCGGCATCCAGCGCGCCGAGGTCGTCGCCGTTATGCACGTCGCTCCAGCGCCGGTTGAGTACCGCCTGGGTGCGCCGTTCTTCCAGTGGCGCATCATCCAGGAAGGCATACGGGCGGGCGTTGAGAATGGCTGCAGCCAGCGGTGAAGGGGCTGGCAGGTCACGGCACAGCAGGCGCACCGCACCGCTTTCCATGCGCCGCAGCAGCGCCAGCCAGCCTTCGCTGTCCATCGCTTCGTGCAGGCAGTCGTCCAGGGTTTGTTCGACCAGTGGGTGATCGGGAATCTGCCGCTCGCCGACGAGGTTTTCCAGGCAGGCGATCTGGTCGGGGAACACCGCCGCCACCAGGTCTTCGCTTTTTATCCGCTGGACCTGTGGCGCCACCTTGCGCCCGCCGATGAAGCGCGGCAAGGCCATGGCCACGCTGGCATTCCAGCGCCAGCGCACGCCGAACAACGGCGCATCGAGCAAGGCCTGGACGAGGATCGGCTCGGCGCTGCGGCTGTTCAGGTAGCGCCACACCTCGTCCAGTTCGAAACTGTGGCTGGTGGACAGCGACAGCACGATGGCGTCCTCGCTGGCCGCTGCCTGCAACTCGAAATTGAAGGTACGGCAGAAGCGCTTGCGCAGGGCCAGGCCCCAGGCGCGGTTGATGCGGCTGCCGTAGGGTGAATGGATGATCAGCTGGGTGCCGCCGGACTCATCGAAGAAGCGCTCCATCACCAGGGTTTCCTGCGAGGGCAGGGCGCCGAGCACTTCACGGGTGCGGGCCAGGTAGTCCAGCAATTGGCTGGCGCTGTCCTGGCCCAGTTCGAAGGTTTCCTGCAACCACGCCAGCACCTCGGCCAGGTTGCCGCCGGCCTGCGCCAGGTGCTGATCGATCTGCGCCTGTAGCCGCGCCACTGCGGCAGACAGCTCGTCGCTGCGCCCTGGCGCCTCGCCCAACCAGAACGGAATGGTCGGCGGCAGGCCATGTGCATCTTCCACCCGCACCCGGCCCGGTTCCACGCGCAGGATGCGATATGAGGCGTTACCCAGCTGGAAGATATCGCCGGCGATGCTCTCCACGGCAAAGTCTTCGTTGACGCTGCCGATGTTCAGCGCCTGTGGCTCGAGCAACACGGTGTAGTCGGCGTTGTCGGGAATGGTGCCGCCACTGGTCAGCGCGGTCAGCTGGCTGCCCCGGCGGCCACGCAAGGTACCGCTGACCGCGTCGCGGTGCAGGTAGGCACTGCGCACGCCCTGGCGGCCGTTATAGCCTTCGGCGAGCATGCGTAGCAGGGCCTGGTAGTGTTGCAGGTCGAGTTCGGCGTAGGGCGTGGCCTGGCGCAGGCAGTCGTACAGGGCCTGTTCGGGCCACGCCTGGTTGCTGGCCTCGGCAACGATCTGCTGGGCCAGGACGTCCAGTGGCGCCCTGGGAATGTGCAGTTCATCCAGCTCGCCGCGGCGGACGCAGTCGAGCAAAGCTACGCATTCGATCAGGTCGTCGCGCGAGGTCGGGAACAGGCGCCCCTTGGGCACGCCGTCGACCTGGTGGCCGGCGCGGCCAACCCGCTGCAGGAAGGCGGCGATCGAGCCTGGCGAGGCTATCTGGCAGACCAGGTCGATATCGCCGATGTCGATGCCCAGCTCCAGTGATGCGGTGGCTACCAGCACCTGCAACTGGCCATTTTTCAGGCGTTGCTCGGCATCCAGGCGCAGTTCCTTGGCCAGGCTGCCATGGTGCGCGGCCACCGCCTCCTTGCCCAGCCGATCGCTGAGGTGGCGAGTGATGCGCTCGGCCAGGCGCCGGGTGTTGACGAACACCAGGGTGGTACGGTGTGCCCTTGCCAATTCGGCCAGGCGGTCGTAGACCAGGCCCCAGACATCGGTGGCCATCACTGCGCCCAGCGGTACCGGCGGCACTTCGATGGCCAGGTCGCGCTGCCGTGCATGGCCGACATCGACGATCGCGCAGGGGCGCTCGCTGCCTACCAGGAATTGCGCCACCCGCTCGACCGGGCGCTGTGTGGCCGACAGGCCGATACGCCGCAGCGGCTGCTTGCACAGGGCCTGCAGGCGTTCCAGGGTCAATGCCAGATGGGCGCCGCGCTTGTTGCCGGCCAGGGCATGGATTTCATCGACGATCACCGTGTGCACACTGGCCAGGCCTTCACGGCCCGAAGCCGAACCCATCAGCACATAGAGCGATTCGGGTGTGGTTACCAGGATGTGCGGTGCCAGCTTGCGCATGGCGGCGCGTTCCTTTTGTGGCGTGTCGCCGGTGCGCACGGCCGTGGTGATGCGTGGCGCGCTCAGGCCCTGTTCGGCCAACGCCTGGCTGATGCCTTCAAGCGGCGCCTGCAGGTTCAGGCGAATATCGTTGGACAGCGCCTTGAGCGGCGAAACGTAGATCACCTGGGTTTGTGCAGGCAGCTCGCCCTGCTGCTCCAGGCCTTGGCGGAACAGTTCGTCGAGCACGGCCAGAAAGGCGCTGAGGGTCTTGCCCGAGCCGGTCGGTGCCGCCAGCAGCAGCGACTGGCCAGCGTGAATCAGCGGCCAGGCACGGGCCTGGGCGTCGGTCACCGTGGCGAAGTGGCGACGGAACCAGGTGCGCACGGCGGGGTGGAACAGCTCGAGCACCGGGTGCTGTTTGGCGGGCAGGTTCATGGGATGGTTATGGCGGGTGTGGGGCGGCTTGGCAAGGGGCCGTTCGTCTGGCGGTTGCCACCTGTGCCGGCCCTTTGGCGTGACAGGAAGGACTGGCCTTGTCAGGCCAATGAGCCCATGGGATCCTGCCCGGCTATTGATTCAAGGGAGCCGAACCCATGCCCAACACCATCCGCATCGCCGCCGCCCTGCTGATCGACGCCCAGGGCCGTACCCTACTGGTGCGCAAGCGTGGTACCCAGGCGTTCATGCAGCCCGGTGGCAAGATCGATGCCGGTGAGTCGCCGGTCGAGGCGTTGGTGCGCGAGCTGCATGAGGAACTCGGCCTGCGTGTCGACCCGGCCCAGGCACTGCACCTGGGCCAATTCAGCGCCCCGGCCGCCAATGAGCCGGGCTTTCAGGTGCAGGCCGAACTCTTCCGTGTCGACTGCGTTGCAGCCGTGGCCCCGGCTGCGGAAATCGAAGAGGTGGTATGGCTGAGCGCCGAGCAGACGCCCGCCATGCACTTGGCACCCTTGACCCGCGACCTGATCCTGCCGTTGTACTACCAGGCGCTCAGCGCACCGCGCTGACCCCATCGAGGGTGGCGAACGAGGTGTCCTTGGCCGTCAACAGGAAGTCGCGCATGTACGGCGCATCCAGCATATCGGTGCGCACTGCGGCATAAAGCGTGGCGAACAGGCCTTTCTCGCCCAGGCGCTTGCCCTTGACGTAGCCGCGCGAGCTGTATTCATGCAGCGCCCAGTGTGGCATGCCGCACACACCACGGCCGCTGGCCACCAGTTGCATCATCATCACCGTCAGCTCCGAAGTGCGTACGGCGGCCGGCTCGATGTCGGCGGGCTCCAGGAAACGGGTAAAGATATCCAGGCGGTCACGTTCTACCGGGTAGGTGATCAGTGTCTGGTCGAGCAGGTCCTGCGGCACGATGTAGGGCTTGCTGGCCAACGGGTGCTGGTTGGCCACCGCCAGCATCGCCTCGTAGGTGAACAGCGGCACGTAGGTGATGCCCGCCAGGTCCACCGGATCGGAGGTCACCACCAGGTCGAGGTCGCCACGGGCCAGGGCTGGCAGCGGGGCAAAGGCAAAGCCGGAGGCGAGGTCCAGTTCCACTTCCGGCCAGGCATCCCGGAACTGGTCGATGGTCGGCATCAGCCACTGGAAGCAGCTGTGGCATTCGATGGCCATGTGCAGGCGCCCGGCGGTGCCACCGGCCAGGCGGGCAATGTCACGTTCGGCGCTGCGCAGCAGCGGCAGGGTGGCATCGGCCAGTTGCAGCAGGCGCAGCCCGGCGCTGGTGAAGCGGATCGGCTTGGTCTTGCGCACGAACAGCGGCATGCCCAGGCGCTCTTCCAGTTCCTTGAACTGATGCGAAAGCGCGGACTGGGTCAGGTGCAGCCGCTCGGCGGCCTCCACCAGGCTATCGGCTTCGCGCAGGGCATGAAGGGTTTTCAGGTGGCGGATCTCCAGCACAGCTGACTCCGGGGGATCAATTTGGGAAAACAGCGAATGAGTTGAGTTTCCCTCATGTTGCAGCGCCTGTCGACTGGGCGTTTGGTCACACCGTCTGGCGGGCGTCATCAAACTGTAACCGGACTGTGGCAGCGCGCCCGAACAGAATTCATCAGAATCGCGCTCTACTGGGGATCTGCATTCTGGTGTTTCTTTCATGCGGGCATTTTGGCTATTTGTGTTCTTGGTACTCAGCGCTCCTGGGAGTTTCGCCGAGCAGCGCTGTGACGCCCAGGCGCCGGTACAGCGCGCCGAACTGGGTGCGGTGAGCCTGGTCTACCAGAGCGTCGGAGCGCCGCGCGACCCTGTGCTGTTGCTGGTCATGGGCCTGGGCGGGCAGCTTATCCATTGGCCGGACGACGTGGTCGAGGCGCTATGCCGCCAGGGCTTTCGGGTGATTCGCTACGACAACCGCGATGTCGGCCTGTCGCGCTGGAACCAGCTGCCACCGTCGGCCAACCTGACGGTCGAACTGCTGCGCTACAAGTTGGGGCTGCCGGTGGCTGCGCCCTATACCCTGACCGACATGGCGGGCGACGGCCTGCGCCTGATGGACGCGCTGGGGGTGCGCCAGTTCCATGTGCTGGGGGTGAGCATGGGCGGCATGATCGCCCAGCACCTGGCGGCCATGGCGCCAGGGCGTGTGCGCAGCCTGACGCTGGTCATGTCCAGTTCAGGGGCGGCGGGTTTGCCGGCGCCGGCCCCGGCGCTGGTGCAGCTGCTGGCCCGGCGCAGCGCAGCGAACCGCGAAGTGGCCATCGAGCAACAGGCCGACCTGCTGGCCGCGCTGGGCAGCCCCGAGGTGCCGGACGACCGTGCCGCCTTGCTGCAGCAGGCGGCGGTGGCCTACGACCGCGCGTTCAACCCCGACGGGGCCAAGCGCCAGATCATGGCGATACTGGCCGAGCCGAGCCGGGTCGAGTTGCTGGACCAGTTGCGGGTGCCGGCCCTGGTGGTGCATGGCACGGCCGACCCGTTGCTGCCGGTGATGCACGGCGTGCACCTGGCGGCGCATATCCAGGGCAGCCAGCTGCGCTTGATACCAGGGTTGGCGCATCGCTTCCAGGAGCCGTTCAAGGCGCCGCTGCTGGGGGCGGTGTTGCCGTACCTGGAGGCGCACCGGCAGGACGTCACGCATATCGCCGGGCTGTGAATTTCCATCCTTCAAGGCTGTGCGATCCCAAGGAGCGGCCTTGTGTCGCGAAAGGGCCGCAAAGCGGCCCCGGCAATA
>MTEX01007992.1_pt2 | contig 15239 bp, 10 predicted proteins | sample 1042691 | NCBI WGS metagenome assembly MTEX01 (sample SAMN06185810, study PRJNA358809) | soil metagenome | isolation source: soil biostimulated with molasses as carbon source | place: India | collected 2015-05-23
TGATGCACGACAGTGATTGCACAGAGAAGGTGAGTGTCAGTGAACCCCGAAACCCTGCTGGCAGGCTTGCCAGGCTACGCCATGGCGCCCGAGTCGATTCGGGTGCTGCCCGACGCCAAGGCCTACCGCGCCTGCCTGCTCGAGCAGATCCGCAGCGCAAGCCGGCGCATCGTCATCGTCGCGCTGTACCTGCAGCAAGACGAGGCCGGCCAGGAGGTGCTGGACGCGTTGTACCAGGCCAAGGCTGCACGGCCGGGCCTGGAGATCACCATCGTGGTCGACTGGTTCCGCGCCCGGCGCGGCCTGCTGGGGGCCGGCCGCCAGCCGGGTAACGCCGCCTGGTATCAGGCCCAGCGCCAGCAGCACGGGCTGGATATCGTGATCCATGGCGTGCCGGTGCAGACCCGCGAGCTGTTCGGGGTGCTGCACCTGAAGGGCAGCATCATCGACGACTGCGTGATCTACACCGGCGCCAGCCTGAACAACGTCTACCTGCACCGCTTCGACCGCTACCGCCTGGACCGTTACCACCTGTTCCACGCACCAGCGCTGGCCGACGCCATGGTCGACCTGGTCCGGCGCCTGCTGCACCACACCGCTACGCCACGCCTGGACCTGCCGGCGCCGCCTGCCACCCGCAGCCTGCGCGGTGATATCCGGCGCTTGCGTGCGCGCCTGCGGCGCATGAAGTACGAGGCGCCGGCCGACGGGGCGGGGCAAGGCCTGCGGGTCATTCCGCTGCTCGGCGTCGGCCGTGGCAACCCGCTGAACCGGGCGCTGTGCGCCTTGCTGGCGGCGGCGCGTACCCAGGTCATCATCAGCACGCCGTATTTCAACCCGCCACGGGTATTGATGCGTGAGCTCGATGCTGCGCTGGCGCGGGGTGTGCGGGTGGAGCTGATTGTCGGCGACCGTACGGCCAACGACTTCTATATCGCACCCGGCGAACCGTTCAGCGCCAGTGGTGCCTTGCCGTACCTGTATGAAGACAACCTGCGCACGTTTGCCCGGCGCCGGCAGGCCGCGATTGCCAGTGGCCAGTTGCAGGTGCGGATCTGGAATGACCCCGGGCATACCTTCCATGCCAAGGGGGTGTGGGTCGACCAACGCTATTCGATGCTGACCGGCAACAACCTGAACCCACGCGGTTTCAACCTGGACCTGGAGAACGGCCTGCTGATCGATGACCCGCATGGCCAATGGCTGGCGCCTCGGGAGGCCGAGTTGAGCGAGCTGCGCCGGCATGCGCCGCAGATCGACCCGGCGCAGGCGCTGGGGGCCAAGGCCGAGCATCCCAAGCAAGTACGCAAGTTGCTGCGCCGGCTACGCTTCAGCCGGTTGGAGCCGTTGATCAAACGGGTACTTTGAGGCTCGTTCGAATCTGCAGGGCTGCAGAGGTTGGTCGCCCGGTCGTCGGCCGGATCGATCGGTGCCAATCGCTGGCAGTCCATTCTCTGGAGTCCGGCAAAAGGCGCCCACTGAATGGATGCAACCTTCGGCAGTAATTCGTCACGCAGTCAGGTGGTTCGGCAGTTGACGCTGGTCTTTTCCAGCCTGCTGTTGCTGGTATTGCTACTGGGCCTGGTTTCCTTGTACCGCATCGCCGAGTCACTTGACGCGCGCGAGCGAACCCAGAGCCGTTTTCACGCCGAGTCGGCACTCACTCAATTGCACAAGAGCGAACGCAACTACCTGGTTTCATATGCCGTGTGGCAGGCCGCCTACGAGCACCTGGCGGGCCGTGTGGACCGGCACTGGGCCTACGACGAGGATAACCTGGGCGAGACGCTCTACAGTACCGACGGCTATGAAGGCGTTTTCGTCCTGGATGATGACGGCACCCCCTACGCGATGCTCGAAGGGCGCCTCAGCGAACAGGGCTTCGAAGACTTCAGCGGCAGCCGCGCCCAGGTTCTGCAACGGGCTCGGCAGGCGATGACGCAGGAGGACCAGGCTGCCTCCGGCTACCTGGTGTTCAACGGCCAACCGGCGCTGTTCACCGCAGCAGTCATCCGCCCGCCGTCGGCGCGGCCCTCCCTGCCGAATGCTGGCGCAGTACTGGTCTTCGTGCGGTTACTCAAGCCGAAGGTGCTCGGGCAACTGGGCCGCTCTGCGGGGCTGTCAGGCTTTGCCGTCGTGGCCGCGCCTCAGCTGCAGGCAGACCAGGGGCGTTTGCCGCTGGAGGACAGTGGCTATGCGCTGACCTGGCAGATCGAACAGCCCGGGACCGACCTGCTCGAGACGGTATTGTTGCCCCTGGCCCTGGCATTGCTGATCATCGCCCTGGTCATGGCCCTGTGCGCTCGCTACGCCATGCGCGCCAGTACCAGCATGGACCGCAGCCACTACGCGCTGGCCGCCTCGAAAGCCGCCCTGCAAGCCAGTGAAGCGCGCTTCAAGGCGGTGGCCGAAGCCGCCTCGGACTGGATCTGGGAAACCGATGCGCAGCAGCACCTGACCTATCTCTCACCGCGTTTCACCGAACTCACCGGGCATCCCCTGGAGCGCTGGCTGCAACGCCCCATCAGCGATCTGTTCGACTGCGCTACCGGGCAGGTCGAAACCTGGCTGCACGGCCTGGCGGGCAGCGAGTCGACGGGCAGCCTGCGTTGCCAGTACCGCGATCACCACGAGCAACGGCGAGAGTGCCGGGTTGCCGCCAAGGCCATTATCGATCACAAGGTTTGCCAGGGTTTCCGCGGCACCTGCACGGACATCACCGACGAAGTGGCGGCCCATGCGCAGGTCCAGCACCTGTCGTTACACGATGCGCTCACCGGCCTGCCCAATCGCAACAAACTGTTCCGCTTCCTCGAGGATGCCGGGGTAGGGGAGCTGGCCTTGCTGATGCTCGACCTGGACAATTTCAAGCCGATCAATGACAGCCTCGGCCACCCGGCCGGGGACGCCGTGCTGATCGAAGTGGCGCGTCGGCTAGGGCAGGTGACCCGCGACACCGACCTGGTGGCACGCCTGGGCGGTGACGAGTTCGTCATCGTCCTGGCCCGGCCGGGCAAACATGATGACATGGACCGCTTCTGCGCGCGGGTCATCGAAAACCTCAAGCGCCCGATCAGCCTCGAACAACACAAGGTACAGGTTGGGGTCAGCCTCGGGGTGGTGTTGTCCGCAGAGTATTCCGGTTCGCCCAGCGACCTGATCCGTTATGCCGATGTGGCCTTGTACAGCGCAAAACAGGCTGGCAAGCATACCTGGCGGTACTTCTCGGCACAGTTGAACTCGGCATTGCTGGAAAAGCGCGAGCTGGAGCGTGAACTGCGCGAAGGCATCGCCCGGGGTGAACTGCGCTTGCATTTCCAGCCGCGCTACAAGGTGGACGGGGTGACGGTGGCCTCTGCCGAGGCGCTGGTGCGTTGGCAACACCCGCGGCTCGGCTTGCTGCGGCCTGACCGCTTCATTGCCCTGGCCGAGGAGTCCGACCTGATCGTGCAACTGGGCAACTGGGTACTCCAGGAGGCATGCACCCTGGCGCGTGGCTGGCCGCTGGAGATCCTGGTCTCGGTCAACATGTCGCCGGCGCAGTTCAGCCGCAGCGACGTGGTGCGCGACGTGGCTGAAGCACTACGGCACACGGGCCTGCCTGCCCATCGCCTGGAGCTGGAGATTACCGAGAACGTCATGCTCAATGACGTAGAGGGTGCCCTGCAGACCATGAACGCATTGAAGGAGTTGGGGGTGCGCCTGAACATGGACGACTTCGGCACGGGCTATTCTTCCCTGGGCTATCTGCGCACCTACCCGTTCGACAGCATCAAGATCGACAAGCGTTTCGTCCAGTCGCTGGGCACCAGCAGCAGTGATCGCAGCGTGGTGCAGGCTATCATCAACCTGGGCAACGCGATGGGCATGACGGTCACCGCCGAGGGCGTGGAGACCGCAGAACAGCTGGCCTTGCTTTGCGACGACCAGTGCCATGAGGTGCAGGGCTACCTGCTTAGCCGGCCGGTGGAAAACCGGGCGTTGATGCAACTGATGGGTGCCGACGAAGGGGTAGATCGTGGAGTGTCCTGACGGCCACGTGCGCATGACCTGGAGTGCAGGTCAGCGTCGGTCAGTGTGATATATCCGTGCCATCATCTTTGTCGTACACTCCGGCCACCGAGTTCACAAGGAGTGTGCACCATGCGTCCTGCCATCCGCCTGGCCCTGGTCTTGGCTGTGTTGCAGGTGCCGCTGGCCGTTGCCAGTGACGCACCAGGCGACCCGTTGCTGGACACGCCAACACGCAGCGATGCAGGCACCGGGCAGAACGCCCGTGGCGTGCTGCGCGCCCGCGATCACGCGGTGCTGGCCAGTGAACTGGCCGGGCGCATCGTCGAGATGCCCTATGCAGAAGGCGAAGACTTCAAGAAGGGCAGCCCCCTGGCGCGTTTCGATTGTGCTGCTTACCAGGCCCAGCTCAACGCCGCCCAGGCGGCAGTACGCGCTTCCCGCGAAGAACTCGAGCACAATCGGCAACTGGCCGCCCTCAAGTCGGTCGGCCGGTACGAGGTTTCCCTGGCCGAGGCTAGGCAGGCCCAAGCCCAGGCCGAAGCGCAGGTGTACCAGGTGCAGGTCAGGCGCTGCGTGGTCAATGCACCGTTCGATGGCCGTGTGGTGCAACGCCGTGCCCAGCCACACGAAAGCGTACCCAGCGGGTCGCCGCTGCTGGAAGTGGTGGACAACCGCTCGCTGGAGATCCAGCTGCTGGTGCCATCGAACTGGCTGGCACGTCTCAAACCCGGCCAACCCTTCCAGTTCACCCCGGATGAAACCGGCCGACCGCTGCAGGCGCAGGTCAAGCGCGTGGGCGCGCGGATCGATGAAGGCAGCCAGACCCTGCTGCTGATCGGCGAGCTGCCGCGAGACGCCCAAGGGCTGTTGGCGGGCATGAGCGGTACGGCCATTTTCCCGGCACAACCATGACGGCCGCCGCCAACGGCATGGCTGAGCATGCCTTCGCCCGGTTTCTGGGGCTGGAACGGCAGGCTCGCCAAGCTGCCAGCAGCGAGCAGTTGGCCTATGCCATGGTCAACGATGGCCAGGCGCTGTTCGGCTTTCGCCATGCCGCGCTGTTGATCGAAGGCAAGGTCCAGGCCCTGACCGGTATCAGCGTGGTGGAGAGCAATGCGCCGTTCGTGGCCTTTGTCGAGCGCGCCGCCAGGCAGTTGCAGGCCGCTGGTGCTGCTGATGCCGCCGCAGCGGTCGACCCGGCGATACTCGATGCGCAGGTGCGCGACGACTGGCAAGCTTTGTCTGCTGCGCAGGCCTTGTGGCTGCCATTGCACAACCGTGAAGGGCAAACCTTCGGCGGCCTGTGGCTGGCACGCGATAACCCGTTCAACGCTGCCGAGCAGGCCCTGCTGGTGCACCTGGCAGAAACCTATGGCCATGCCTGGCAGGCCTTGCGCCCGGCGCGCCCCTGGCGCCTGCGCTGGCCACGGCGGCGCCTGCTGACGCTTGTGGCGGTGGCCGTGGTGGTGCTGTGCATACCGGTACGTCAGGCGGTGCTGGCGCCCGCCGAGGTGGTGCCGCGCGGTGGCCAGGTAGTAGCCGCGCCGCTGGACGGCGTGATTGCCGAGTTCCGGGTCAAACCCAACCAGACGGTGACCGCCGGTGAACTGCTGGTGCGTTTCGATGACACCTCGCTCAAGGCGCAGGCGGATGTTGCCGAGCGTGCCTTGGGGGTTGCCGAGGCCGAGCTCAAAGCCAGCACTCAGCGCGCCTTCTCCGATGCGGATTCCAGTGCGCGCCTCGACCTGCTGGCTGCACGGGTGGAGCAGAAGCGCGCCGAGCTCGACTACGCCCGCCAGTTGCTGGCGCGCAGCGAAGTGCGCGCCGAGCGGGATGGCATTGCCGTGTTCGCCGATGCCCAGCGCTGGACCGGCAAGCCGGTGCAGACCGGCGAGCGCTTGCTGCAACTGGCCGATCCCGCCAAGGCCGAGCTGCGCATGGAGTTGCCGGTGGGCGACGCCATCGCCCTGCAACCAGGGGCCGAGGTGGCGCTGTTCCTGGACAGCGATCCGTTGCACCGGCACCCCGCGCAGCTCGAGCGTGCCGCCTACGAAGCCCAGGCTACGGCTGCCGGGCAGTTGGCCTATCGGCTGGATGCGGCGTTCGTCGAGGCGCCGCCACGCATCGGCCTGCGTGGCACCGCCAAGCTGTATGGCGAGCGTGCGCCACTGGCCTATTACCTGCTGCGCCGCCCGCTGGCGGCCGCGCGCCAAGGGCTGGGCTGGTGATGCTGCCGGCCCTGCGAGCCGACCTGCAACTGTCGCCAGCGGCCCCGGCGCTGGACGGTTCAGCGCAATGGACCCTCGCCGACCCGCTGCGCGGTCGTTACTTCAAGCTCGGCGCAGCCGCGGTGCGCTTGTTGCACCACTGGGGCCTGGGCGATCCGCAGCAGGTACTGGCGGCGGCCAACGCCGAACCAGGCGCGCGACTGCAAGCCGACGAACTGGAGACACTGCGAGGGTTCCTTGCTCAACATGACCTGCTGAGCGCGCAGGATGCCGAGCAGCGTCAAAGCTACGCCAGCAAAGCCGCGGCCACCCGGCAGAGCGTCTGGAAGAAGGCGCTGCACCAGTACTTGTTCTTCCGTATCCCGTTGTGGCGTCCGGACGCGTTCCTCAATCGCACTTGGCCGCTGCTCGAACGCCATGCCGGCTGGCTGTTGCGCTTTGGTCTGCCCGCGTTGCTGGTACTCGGCCTATTCCTGATGGCCCGCGACTGGTCGCGTTTCATCGCTACCTTCCCGCACCTGTTCAGCCTGGGCGGCATGCTGGTCTTCGGCCTGGCCCTGGCCTTTGCCAAGCTTTGCCACGAGTTCGGCCATGCCTATATGGCCAAGCGGGCCGGCTGCAGGGTGCAGAGCATGGGGTTGGCCTTCATGGTGATGCTGCCGATGTTCTATACCGACGTCAGTGATGCCTGGCGGGTCAGTGATCGGCGCTCGCGGCTGCTGATCGATGCCGGGGGCATCTTCGCCGAACTGGTCCTGGCGGTGCTGGCCCTGCTGGCCTGGTCGCTGCTGCCCGATGGGCCGCTGCGCACGGCAGCGTTCATGCTCGCCAGCGCCACCTGGATCACTACCTTGCTGGTCAACCTCAACCCGTTCATGCGGTTCGACGGTTATTTCCTGGTCAGTGACCTGTGGGGTATCGAGAACCTGCAGCAACGCGCCTTCGCCCTGTGCCGCTGGCGCCTGCGCGAGGCGCTGTTCGGCTACGGCGACGCAAAACCCGAGCCTTGGCCCGAAGGCATGCACAAGCGCCTGCTGGTGTGGGGTTATGGTGCCTGGTTGTGGCGTGCAGTGCTGTTCTTCGGTATCGCCCTGGCGGTGTACCACCTGTTTTTCAAGCTGCTGGGCATTTTCCTGATGCTGGTCGAACTGGCGTGGTTCATCGGCCTGCCAGTGTGCAAGGAGCTGCAGCAGTGGTGGCAGCGGCGCGGCCAGGCCCAGCCGCACAAGGCCTTGCGCAGTGGCCTTGGGTTGTTGCTGCTGCTGGCGCTGCTGGTCGTGCCGTGGCGCGGTGCGGTGCAAGTGCCGGCAATGCTCGAAGCGTCCCGCGTGAGTGCCTTGCACGCCCCGCTGGCGGCGCGCTTGAAGCGTTTGCTGGTGGAGGATGGCCAGCAGGTCAGCCAGGGCCAATTGCTGCTGGAGCTGGAGTCGCCCGACCTGGATTCGCGCCAGGCGATCGTTCGCCGTGAAATTCAGATTCTCCAGTTGCTGCTGCGCCGGCAGTCCGGGCGCAGTGCCACCGCCGGCGACGCTGGCGTGCTCGAACAACAACTGGCCGAGGCGGTGGCGGAGTTCCGCGGCCTGGCCGCGCAGCGTCAACGGCTACTGCTGCGCGCCCCGTACGACGGGGTGGTGCGCGACCTGCCGGCCGGGCTGGCGGCCGGGCAATGGCTGAATACCGCCCAACCCCTGGGGCGTATCGTCGAGCCTGGGGTGCGCTTGCGTGGTTACCTGGCCGAGGCCGAGTTGTGGCGAGTGGCGGCGGGCATCGAAGGCCGTTTCATTGCCGATGACCCATTGCGTGCGGCAGTGCCAGTGCGCCTGGAACAGGTCGATGCCACCGGGGCGACTTACCTGGAACTGGAAGCCTTGGCCTCTGATCGCCACGGCCCGATTGCCGTGCGCCGCGACAGCCAGCAGCGTGCGGAACCGCTGCACGCGCAGTACGGCGTATGGCTCAGCCCAATGACAGCAACCGCCGAGGTTGCTCAGCCGCTGCGCGGCGTGGTGGTGCTCGACGGTGCCCGCGAGTCGTTGCTGGAAGCAGCCTGGCGTCGGTTGGCCGCGCTGGGCGTGCGTGAGAGTGGTTTCTAGAACTGTTCAGTTGAAGGAGTGCCCATGCCCGAACTGCTTTTGCCACGCTGCGCTCGCCTCGACCTGGCCATCGACCTGCCGGCAGTGCTGACGGCATTGCAACGGGTAGCCAGCGATGCCTGGCAGCCTCACTTCAACAGCGGCTACCACCAGGGTGACTGGAGCGGCGTGGCCCTGGTGGCCGCCGAAGACGCCGTTGTGCCGCTTGCTCCCGGCCAGGGCGCCGCGCTGCGGTTGGCCTGGTGGCAGGAAGAAGCGGCCTGGCAGGCCCTGCTCGCGCCGTTTGCCAGCTCGCTGCGCGCTGCCCGTCTGCTGCGCCTGGGGGCGGGCGCGCGCATCCATGAACACCGTGACCCGGACCTGGGCCGGCCAGGCGGCTGCCTGCGCTTGCATGTGCCGTTGCTCAGCCCGGCTGGCGTGGAATTTCTGGTCGATGGCCTGCAAGTCCCCATGCGTCCAGGCGAGTGCTGGTTCATCGACCTGTCACGACCCCACCGGGTCGACAACCCAGGGCCAGGTGAGCGCATTCACCTGGTGCTCGATTGCCTGCCTGACCCGTGGCTGTTGAGCCTGATCGAAACTGGCCGTGCACAGACCCCAGGCTTGTGCCTGGGCCGGGCGGGGCAGGCGTTCGAAGATTTTCGCCAGCAGGTGGCGCAAGACCCGGCCCTGGCCGCTCGCCTGCAGGCCCATCAGCAAGCCCAGGCCTTCGTGGCCGAGGCCATCAGCCTGGGCGCAAGCCTGGGGCTGGCATTTTCCGAGGCCGAAGTGGTCAGCGCCATGCGCCGGGGCCGGCAAGCATGGAGCGAGCAATGGCGAGCCTGATCAACACGGCTGATTTCCACGGTTGGCTGCCCATCCGCCTGTGGCGCAGGGACGGCGACTGGCGGGTGGACTGGTGCTGGTTCGCAGAGCGTCACCTGAGCAAGCCGTTTTTCCGCGACGAGGTCGACCTGGCCCTGCGCCTGCCGTTCAACCAGGCGCTGCGCCGTGACAGTGATATCCAGGCGCTGCTTGACTGGCACGCACGCAGCCCGGGCCTGGCACCGTCGGCGTTGCTGTTCCATGCCTCGCGTTGTGGCTCGACCCTGGTCGCGCAGTTGTTGGCCAGCCAGGCGCACAACATAGTGCTGTCCGAGCCACCCCCACTGGACAGCCTGTTACGCGCGCCGCTGCAGGATGCCGCTGCCGCAGCCTGGCAGGGCGCGGCGCTGCAGGCGTTATTGTCCGCCTACGGCCAGCGCCGCCAGGGCGATGAGCGCCAGTTGCTGGTCAAGCTCGATGCCTGGAACGTGTTCGAGGCTCCCGTGCTGGCGGCGTTGTACCCCCAGGTACCACGGCTGTTCCTGTACCGCGACCCGCTGGAGATTGTCGCCTCGCAGTTGCGTCAGGCGGGCATGCAACGGGTCCCGGGCCTGCTCGGGCCGTCGGCTTTCGATGTGCTGTTGCCGCAGGCCGGGGCCATGGGCGTGGTGGAGTACACCTGCAGGATGGTCGGCGAAATCCTCAACGCAGGGCTGGCGTTGTGCCGGCAGCATGGCGGTATTGCGGTCAACTACAACGAATTACCCGATGCGACCTGGGGCCGGCTTGGCCCGCTGCTAGGGCTGGCACCCGGCGTTGAACAAACCTTGCGCGAGGTGGCAGCCTTCGATGCCAAGCAACCGGCGATGACCTTCAGCGCCGACAGCCAGCGCAAACGCCAGGAAGCCAGCGAAGCGGTGCGCGAGGGTGTGCGCCAATGGGCCATGGAACCGTACAACGCCCTGGAAGCCCTGCGCTTGAGCCAGGCGCAGGCACTGGCGGAGTGAGCCCTCGAACAACTGTTTGATAAAAGTGCATGGCGAGCCTGAGGTAGTGGTGGCGATTTGCCGCGGTGTTCGGCTACGCTGGTTCCGATATGCAGGGCAATCCACAGGATGTGCGCCCCTTACCAAGGGGCTGACTATTGCAAGGACGCGACACCATGGCCAGCTCCGAAGTGCACCTGCGCCCCATCACCGACGCCGACCAGGCGTTTTTGCGTACCCTCTACGGCACCACCCGGGCTGACGAAGTGGCCATGCTGCCGTGGGACCAGGCTGCCATCGAGGCGTTTCTCGACCAGCAGTTCCAGGCCCAGCACGCCCATTATCGGATGCACTTTGCCGACGCCGATTTCTCCATCATCGAAGTCGCCGGTGAAGCGATCGGCCGCGCCTACCTGCTGTGGGCCGACAGCCATCTGCAAATCATCGATACAGCCTTGATGCCCGCCTGGCGAGGCCGGGGCATCGGCAGTGGGCTGATCCGGCACTGGTTGGCCCAGGCCGATCGACAAGGCCTCGGTGTCGGCCTGCACGTGACCTTGCACAATCCGGCGCTGCGCCTGTACCAGCGCCACGGTTTCGAAGTGGTTGGCGACAACGGCCTGTACCTGCAGATGCGCCGGCCGGCGCGCACAGTTTTTCACGTCGACAGGCCTGCCTGACGATGCGCGTCATATTCCGCGGGGCTGTGTGGCCCGCTCTATAGCGTAGTGATAGGAGATCGGAAAATGAGTGAGCCATTCCTCGGTGAGATCAGGATGTTCGCAGGCAATTTCGCGCCGCGTGGCTGGGCACAGTGCCAAGGGCAGCTGTTGAACATCTCGCAGAACAGCGCACTGTTCGCCATCCTCGGCACCACTTACGGCGGCAATGGCCAGACCACGTTCGGCCTGCCTGACCTGCGCGGCCGCATGCCCGTTGGCGTGGGTACCGGGCCGGGGTTGCCGACCGTGGACCAGGGTGAAATGGCCGGGGTCAACCAGGTCAGCCTGCTGCCGCAGAACCTGCCGCCCATCACCGTGGCGATCCCTGCCAGCAAAGCCAGTGTCGCCATCCCGGCGGTGGTCACCGATGCCAACCTCGGTGAGCCCACCACCGCCAGCGTGCTGGCCACACCTTACGACACCACCGGTTCGGGAGCGGCAGCGAGCATCTACTCCGATGCTGCCGCCAGCACCACCCTGAAGCCGTTCGATGCCAACATTCCGGCAGTGAACGTGGTGGCGGGCGGCAGCTCGATACCTGTTCCGGTACAAGCGCCTTACCTGGGCATGAACTTCATCATTGCCCTGGAAGGCATCTTCCCGACCCGCAACTGAACCAGGGCGGGGCGGCATCGCGGGGCTGTTTGCTGCCCTGCGATGCCTGGGGGGCGATAACACGCACGCCGCTGCACGGGCACAACGACAGGAACAACCAGCTGCAAGGCTGAATGAGGTCGACATGGCTTTCTGGAAACGCAACCGTTCGCACGCACAACCCACCGTTTCCGTGAACCGTCCGAGCCTCATCCAGGCGCTGGAACCGCGCATGATGTTTGACGCCTCGGTAGCCGTGGTCGCCGACCAGGGCGCCCAGGCCGTGGCAGCCGCAACGGCCAAGGACCCCAGCGTGGCCAGCGATGCCAGCAGCACGCAGGACACTGCAGCTGCGCACGACGCCGTCCCCGCCACGGCGCCGGCCACCACGGCTGCGGGCAGCCACGAAGTGGTGTTCGTCGACTCTGCCGTCAGTGACTACCAGAAGCTGATTGCCGGCCTTCCCGCAGGGGTCGAGGTGGTGGTGCTGGAAAACGGCAAGGATGGTTTCAAGCAGATTGCCGATTACCTCGATGGCCGTAGCGACGTGACCAGCATCGATATCATCAGCCACGGTGACAGTGGCTACGTCTACCTGGCCGGCAATGCCGTGTGGACCAACCAGCTGGCCAGCCATGCCAGCGACCTGGCGCGCATCGGCGCCAGCCTGGCGGACGGTGGCGACATTCGTTTCTTCGCCTGTAACACCGGCGCGGGCAGCGATGGCCAGCTATTCGTTGACCAGGTGGCGCGGCTCACCGGCGCCGATGTCGGCGCTTCGGCGAACGCCACCGGCAATCGCGCCGGCGAGGACTGGCAGCTGGAAACCGTCTCCGGGGTGCTGGCGACAGATACCGGCGTGCAGCGCGGGGACCTGTCGGCGTTCACCACTTCGCTGGCGACCATTACCGTTACCGACACCGATGCATCCTCCACGGCGCTCAACGGCAAGGTGTCGCTGGCCGAGGCCATCCAGGCCGCCAACACGGATGCTGCGGTGGATGGCTCCAGCGCCGGCAGCGGCAGCGATATCATTGTCTTCCACCAATCGCTGAAGGGGCAGACCATCCGCTGGTCCACGGCCTCGGCGCTGCTGGTCACCAGCAACGTCACCATCAACGGCGACGTCGACGGTGACGGCCAGGGCGATATCATCCTCAGCGGCGACGTCAACAACAATGGCTTGCGCGACTCACTGGAATCGTCGGGCCTGCAGAGCAACACCAACGGTGCACTGACCGTGCGCAACCTGGATTTCCGCTATTTCTCCGGTAACCTGGCCGGCGGTGTAATCCGGGCCAGCTCGGGCTCGATCACCGTCGAGGACTCGAATTTCCAGGACAACGCCGGTGCCGTGATCAACTCGGCGACCACGCTGGGCTCCACGGTGATCGTGCGCAACACGACCATTCACGACAACGATGGCAGTATCGCCAACGCTACGGCCATGTCGTCGCTGGTGCGTCTGGGCGGGGCCAACAACCACGTGCTGGAAAACGTGGCGATCTACGACAACATCGGCGAATACGGTGCCACTGGCGTCGTCGCTGCCGGTGCAGTGCTCGTGCTGAACAATACCGGCGGCTCGGTGAGCATCGTCAACAGCACCATCGTCAACAACAGCTTCAGCACCAGTACCGGCACGATCAGTTCGGCCGGCCTTGGCTGGTCGCCGGGCAGCGCTGGCACGGTGACGGTGCAGAACAGCATCCTCACCGGCAACACGGTCAATGGTGTCGCGCTGGATGCCGCCACCAACAACGGCACCGGTGGCGGCTATACCAGCACCACCAACCTGATTGGTGTATCGGTCGACTTCGTCAATGCTGCAGGCGGCGACTACCGCCTGGCCTCGACCGCCAGTAATGCCATCGACCAGGGCACTACTGCCGGTGCCACGCTCACCGACCTGCGCGGCTTTGTCCGGCCGCGTGGCGCCGGGGTGGACATCGGTGCCTACGAGGTGCTGTATGCCGCGCCCCCCGTGGTCGACCTGGACACCAGTAGCGGCGGTAACGACAGTACGGTGAACTTCACCGGCACACCGGTGGCGATCGTACCCAACCTCAGCCTCACCCAGACCGACGGCGACACCCAGGTCAGCGGCGCCACCCTGACCCTGAGCGGTGTGGTGGATGTCGGCAACGAAACCCTATCGCTGAGTGCCGGGCAGATTGCCATCGCAGCCAGCTTCGGCATCACGGTCAGCGGGTCGGGCAGCACGGTGCTGACGTTGAGCGGTGTCGCCACCCTGGCGCAATACCGCGCGGTGCTCGCCGCGGTGGCCTACGGCAACGCGGCCGTGGCCTACACCAGCGGTACCCGTAGCGTGGCGGTCAGCGTCAACGATGACATGGGCAGTACCAGCCGCACAGCCTCGGTAGTGGTGCAGCCACTCAACAGCGTGCCGGTGATCGGCAACCTCAATGGTGACGGCGTCACCTTCACCCAAGGCAGCGGCGCGGTGCTGATCGACAGCGGTGGCAATGCCACCGTCAGCGACAGCGATTCCGCCGACTTCGCCGGTGGCAACCTGAGCGTGGCGATCAGCGCCAATGGCGTGGCCAGCGAGGATCTGCTGGGGCTGCGCAACCAGGGCACTGGCGCCGGGCAGATCGGTGTCAGTGGCAGCACGGTGAGCTATGGCGGGGTCACCATCGGCAGCCTGTCTGGCGGCAGTGGCGGGGCCAACCTGGTGGTCACGTTCAACGCCAATGCCAATGCGGCGGCGGTGCAGGCGCTGGTGCGCAACCTCACCTACGAAAACAGCAATGCCGGCAACGCCATCGGCCAGGCCAGCCGCACCCTGAGCATCACCCTCAATGACGGTGACGGTGGCACATCCGCTGCAGCGGTGGTGCAGGTGGCAATCCAGGAAACCATTGCCCCGACCGCCACGATCAGCATCAGCGACACGGCCTTGAAAATTGGCGACACGGCCACCGTGACCATTACCTTCAGCGAGGCGGTGAGCGGCCTGACCCTCGCCGACCTGAGCGTGGCCAACGGCAGCCTGAGCGGTCTCGCCAGCGCTGACGGCGGTATCACCTGGACCGCGATCCTGACGCCGAGCAGCAATGTCAGTGATGCCAGCAACCTCATCACCCTGGACAACAGCGGGGTCAGTGACCTCGCCGGCAATGCCGGCAGCGGCGCCACCGACTCGAACAACTATGCCATCGATACCGTGCGCCCGACCGCCACCATCGTGGTAGCCGACAGCGCCTTGCGGGCCGGCGAGACGTCGCTGGTCACCATCACCTTCAGCGAGGCGGTAAGCGGTTTCACCGTTGCCGACCTGAGCGTGGCCAACGGTAGCCTGAGCGGCCTCGCCAGCGCCGATGGCGGTATCACCTGGACCGCTACCCTGACCCCGGGCAGCAACGTCAGCGATACCAGCAACCTGATTACCCTGGATAACACCGGGGTGACCGACATGGCTGGCAATAGCGGCAGCGGCACCACCAGCTCCAACAACTACGCCATCGACACCCAGCGCCCGACCGCGACCATCGTGGTGGCTGACAGCGCCCTGCGCATCGGCGAGACCACCACGGTGACCATCACCTTCAGCGAGGCGGTAAGCGGTTTTACCCTTGCCGACCTGAGCGTGGCCAACGGCGCGTTGAGCGGGCTCGCCAGCGCGGACGGCGGCATCACCTGGACCGCCACGCTGACGCCGGACAGCAGCGTCAGCGATACCAGCAACCTGATCACCCTGGATAACACCGGGGTGACCGACGCGGCTGGCAACAGCGGCAGCGGCACCACCAGTTCCAACAACTACGCCATCGACAC
>MTEX01011551.1_pt1 | contig 15182 bp, 13 predicted proteins | sample 1042691 | NCBI WGS metagenome assembly MTEX01 (sample SAMN06185810, study PRJNA358809) | soil metagenome | isolation source: soil biostimulated with molasses as carbon source | place: India | collected 2015-05-23
TGCAAGGTAAAGTTGCACTGGTCACCGGCGCCAGCCGTGGCATTGGCCAGGCCATCGCCCTCGAGCTGGGCCGCCAGGGCGCGACCGTGATCGGTACCGCCACTTCGGCTTCCGGCGCCGAGCGCATCGCCGCCACCCTGAAGGAGCACGGCATCACCGGCACCGGCATGGAGCTGAACGTGACCAGCGCCGAATCGGTCGAGGCCGTGCTGGCCGCCATCGGCGAGCAGTTCGGTGCCCCCGCCATCTTGGTCAACAACGCCGGTATCACCCGTGACAACCTCATGCTGCGCATGAAGGACGACGAGTGGTTCGACGTGATCGACACCAACCTGAACAGCCTCTACCGTCTGTCCAAGGGCGTGCTGCGTGGCATGACCAAGGCGCGTTGGGGTCGTATCATCAGCATCGGCTCGGTCGTCGGTGCCATGGGTAACGCCGGCCAGGCCAACTACGCGGCCGCCAAGGCGGGCCTCGAAGGTTTCAGCCGCGCCCTGGCGCGTGAAGTGGGCTCGCGCGGTATCACCGTCAACTCGGTGACCCCGGGCTTCATCGACACCGACATGACCCGCGAACTGCCGGAAGCGCAGCGTGAAGCGCTGCAGACCCAGATCCCGCTGGGCCGCCTGGGCCAGGCCGACGAAATCGCCAAGGTGGTTTCGTTCCTGGCATCCGACGGCGCAGCCTACGTCACCGGCGCTACCGTGCCGGTCAACGGCGGGATGTACATGTAACACAGCAACTCAATGTGACGGATTTCGTAAAAAAAGAGTCATACTGCGAGCCTAAAATCCGTTATAAAGCTGCAACCAGATTCCAGGCAGCGGGTGCGGTGACTGGCCTGAAAGTGCGTTTAGCTTGAAAAGCGAACGTCTTTCTATAAAATTAGCCACCGGCCAGCTGCCTGACATATATCCATTAGGAGTAAACCTAGGTATGAGCAACATCGAAGAACGCGTCAAGAAAATCGTCGCCGAGCAACTGGGCGTCAAGGAAGAGGAAGTGACTCTCGAGAAGTCCTTCGTCGATGACCTGGGTGCCGATTCGCTTGACACCGTTGAGCTGGTGATGGCTCTGGAAGAGGAATTCGAGACCGAAATCCCTGACGAAGAAGCCGAGAAGATCACTACCGTTCAAGCTGCCGTAGACTACGTCAAAGCCCACCAGGCCTAAGACGCTCTAGTCGACGCTACTTGTCGGGGAAAACCGCACTGCCTTCGCCGGCGTGCGGTTTTTTCTTTGCGAGCGCCCGTATTTTCCAGGCTGCCTCGTTCACCGCGTACCAAGAGCCTGTTGCCATTTCATTCCTGCGCTTGAATGCAATGGCAAGAGACTCTGTTATTAGAAAAGGAGAGTACTGTGTCGCGTAGACGCGTCGTGGTCACCGGTATGGGTATGCTATCGCCACTGGGTACCGATGTACCGAGCACCTGGCAGGGCATTCTGGCTGGCCGCAGTGGCATCGGTCCGATCGAGCATACGGACCTGTCTGCCTACTCCACCCGTTTTGGCGGCTCGGTGAAAGGCTTCGAGGTTGAGCAATACCTGTCGGCCAAAGAGGCCCGCAAGCTCGACCTGTTCATCCAGTACGGCCTGGCGGCCGGTTTCCAGGCGGTGCGTAATGCCGGCCTGGAAGTCACCGACGCCAACCGCGAGCGGATTGGCGTAGCCATGGGCTCGGGTATCGGCGGCCTGACCAACATCGAAGAAACCAGCCGCACCCTGCACGATTCGGGGCCGCGTCGCATTTCGCCGTTCTTCGTGCCGGGCTCGATCATCAACATGATCTCCGGCTTCCTGTCGATCCACCTGGGCCTGCAGGGGCCGAACTATGCCATCGCCACGGCGTGCACCACCGGCACCCACTGCATCGGCATGGCCGCGCGCAACATCGCCTACGGTGAAGCTGACGTGATGATCGCCGGTGGCGCCGAAATGGCTGCCTGCGGCCTGGGCATGGGCGGTTTCGGTGCCTCGCGTGCACTGTCCACCCGCAACGACGAGCCAAGCCGGGCCAGCCGCCCGTGGGACAAGGGCCGTGACGGCTTCGTGCTGTCCGACGGTGCCGGTGCCCTGGTGCTTGAAGAGCTGGAGCACGCCAAGGCGCGTGGTGCCACCATCTATGCCGAGCTGGTCGGCTTCGGCATGAGCGGTGATGCCTACCACATGACATCGCCGCCCGACACCGGTGAAGGCGCTGCCCGCTGCATGGCCAACGCCCTGCGCGATGCCGGCATCCAGCCGGAAGAGGTCAGCTACATCAACGCCCATGGCACCTCGACCCCGGCGGGCGACATCGCTGAAGTCGCAGCGATCAAGCGCGTGTTCGGCGAGCATGCCTACAAGCTGGCGGTCAGCTCGACCAAGTCGATGACCGGCCACCTGCTGGGCGCTGCCGGTGCGGTGGAAGCGATCTTCAGCGTCCTGGCCATCAACAGCCATATGGCGCCGCCTACCATCAACCTGGACGAGCCGGACGAAGGTTGCGACCTCGACTTCGTGCCGCACCAGGCGCGCAGCATGCCGATCGACGTGGTGCTGTCCAACTCGTTCGGTTTCGGCGGTACCAACGGTTCGCTGGTATTCCGCCGGTTCGCCGGTTGATGCACAGCTGGATCGACGGCCAGCCAGCGGCTGCAGTCAACCTGCAGAACCGCGGCCTGGCCTACGGCGATGGCCTGTTCGAGACCATCGCCGTGCGTGGCGGCCGGCCCAGCCTGCTGGACGGCCACCTCGCCCGTCTGGCGCTGGGTTGCCAGCGCCTGGCGATCGATGCCGACCTGGCACTGGTGCGCGACGAACTCCTGCGCTATGCCAGCCAGCTCGGTGATGGCGTTGCCAAACTCATCATTACCCGTGGTGACAGCCAGCGCGGCTATGCGCCGGTTGCCGGTGCCGTGCCGCGACGTATCCTGCAGGGCGGCCCGTTACCCAGCTATCCTGTCGAACATGCCGAGCGCGGCGTGCGGCTGTTCCTGTGCCAGACCCGGCTTGGCGAGCAACCCCTGCTGGCCGGGCTGAAGCACCTCAACCGCCTGGAGCAGGTCCTGGGCCGTGCCGAATGGCAGGACAGCGAACATGCCGAAGGGCTGATGCGCGATGGGCAGGGCAGGCTGATCGAAGGGGTGTTCAGCAATCTGTTCCTGGTGCGCGACAGCAAGCTGTTCACGGCTGACCTCAGCCGTTGCGGCGTCGCTGGCGTGATGCGCGCGGCGTTGCTGCAACAGGCGGCGCTGCAGGGCATCCCGCTGCAGGTATGCGACCTGCCGTTCGAGGCGCTGGAACAGGCCGATGAAGTATTTGTTTGCAATAGTGTCTACGGTGTCTGGCCTGTGCGTGGCATCGCCGCGCTAAACTGGTCGCCGGGCCCGCTCACCCGTAAACTGCAGGCCGTTGCCCGTACGTTACTGGAAACCTGAATTCGTGAGACGCAAATTCCTGCTGCTGCTGGAAATGAGCTTGATCCTTGCCGGCCTGGCCGTTGGCTGGTCGGCCTGGAAGGTCAACTCGGTCCTGCAGCAGCCCTTGCACGTGACGCAGGAACGCCTGCTCGACGTGCCCAATGGCACCAACCCCAACCGCATGTTCTATCGCATGCAGAACGAAGGGTTGCTGGACGACGCTGTCTGGTTGCGCCTGTACTGGCGGTTCAATATGGCCGGTACGCCCCTGCACACCGGCGAGTACCGCCTGACCCCCGGCATGACCGTCGAGCAGCTGTTCGATGCCTGGCGGCGGGCCGACGTGGTGCAGTACAACCTCACCCTGGTCGAGGGCTGGACCTTCCGCCAGGTGCGGGCTGCCGTGGCCAGGCATGAAAAGCTCAAGCACACCCTGGACGGCCTGTCGGATGCAGAGGTGATGGACAAGCTCGGCCATACCGGTGTGTTCCCCGAAGGGCGCTTCTTCCCCGACACCTACCGCTTCGTGCGGGGCATGAGCGACGTCGAGCTGCTGCAGCAGGCGTACATGCGCCTGGATGAAGTGCTGGCCAAGGAGTGGGCGGAGCGCGCCACCGACCTGCCGTACCGCGACCCGTACCAGGCGCTGATCATGGCCTCGCTGGTGGAGAAGGAAACCGGTATTCCCCAGGAGCGCGGGCAGATCGCCGGGGTCTTCGTGCGGCGCCTGCGCCTGGGCATGATGCTGCAGACCGACCCGACGGTGATCTACGGCATGGGTGAGCGCTACAACGGCAAGATCACGCGTGCCGACCTGCGCGAGCCGACGCCGTACAACACCTACACCATGACCGGGTTGCCGCCGACGCCGATTGCCATGGTCGGCCGCGAGGCGATTCATGCGGCGCTCAACCCGTCGGATGGCACCAGCCTGTACTTCGTCGCCCGTGGCGATGGCAGCCATGTGTTTTCCGACGACCTCGACGACCACAACTCGGCGGTGCGCGAATTCCAGCTCAAGCGCCGTGCGGACTACCGCTCCAGCCCCGCGCCACAGCCCCAGCCGGGGACCGACGCGGGCGCGTCGCCTGAAGCGCCAGCGGCGGATGAGCCGGCCGAGCAGCCCGCGCCCGATCAACCGCCTGCGCAGGACGCCCCGGTCGGCGGCGCGCAAGCAGCCGAACGGCCGAAGCCTGACGAACAACCTTGAGGGCTGCCGGTGTGCCCGGCGAGCCGATGTTCGCGCTCATCGAGCACGGCGCCGACATCGGCAGCGCCTGGCGCAGGCTTGCGCCTTCGCTCATGCTGCCTCCAGCAACTGCGTGCGGGGCTGCGCGTCGGGACGCTTCAACATCGCCGCCGGGATCGCCATGACCAGTGCGCCGCTGATGAACAGGCACAGGCCCAGCACATAGGTGCCGTTGTTGATGTCGCCGGTGAGGTTCTCTGCCACGGCTGTGATCATCGAGCCGGTGAAACCGGACAGGTTGCCGAAAGCGTTGATCATGCCAATGCCAGCCGCAGCAGCGACTCCTGAGAGCACTGTGCCCGGCAGCGTCCAGAAGATAGGCATCAGGCTGAGCACCCCTGATGCAGCGACGGTCAGGAACAGGATTGAAAGCACGACATCATGTGCGAAGGCTGCACTGAGGATCAGTCCGCAGCCACCGATGAACGCCGGGATCGCAGCATGCAGCCGCCGTTCGCCAGTGCGGTTGGAGTGGCGTGCGTTGAGGAACATGGCAATTACCGCCACGCTATAGGGGATGGCGGTCAGCAAGCCGATTTCCAGGCTGCTGGTCACTCCCGCACTCTTGATGATCGATGGCATCCAGAAGGCCAGGCCATAGAAGCCTGTGTTGAAAGTCAGCAGGATGAATACCAGCAGCCAGACTCGTGGGCTGAAGAAGGCATCCTTCAGGCGCGAAGCCTTGCCGTGCGCATCTTGCTTCAGGTTGGCCTTGAGCAGTTCCTTTTCTTGCTGGGACAACCAGGCAGCCTTGTCGATGTTGTCGCACAAGCAGCCAAAAACGATTGCCGCCATGACCAGCGATGGTACGCCCTCGATCAGCAGCATCCACTGCCAGCCGGCCATACCGTGCCAGCCGTCCATGCTGGTCATCAGCCATCCCGACAAGATACCGCCTAGCGTCAGGCTGACAGGCAGTGCCATCAGGAACCCAGACATCACCCGGCTTTGGCGATGGGTGGGGAACCAGTAGTTGAGGTAAAGAATCACGCCTGGGAAGAAGCCGGCCTCACAGATGCCGAGCAGGAAACGCAGCACGTAGAACATCGTGCTGGACTCGACGTGGAAGAACGAGGCGAGGGGTTGGGTAAATGCGACAGCCATGGAGACGATGGCCCAGCTCAGCATGATGCGGGCAATCCAGAACCGGGCGCCGTATCGATGCAGCAGCAGGTTGCTCGGGACCTCAAACAGAAAATAGCCCCAGAAGAAAACGCTGGCGCCGAGGGCATAGACGGTATTACTGAATTGCAGATCCTCCAGCATGCTCAGTTTCGCGAAGCCGATATTCACCCGGTCGAGATAGGCAGCCATGTAACACAGCAACAGGACCGGCAGGATGCGGACGATTACTTTGCGATAGGTGCGATCCTCGAAAGCCTGATCGCGCACGGGGTCGACAACTTGATGATCCATAACCAGCCTCTTGGCATGTCGTGCATGCCTGATTGTTGTTATTGAAAGAGCACCGGGCACGACCGCCCCCGGTGGTGTTGCGCCTGTGAGTAACGGTGTTCAGGGAATCGGTTCGCGGGTGGGCTGGCCATCGACCAGTCTCAGCAGCCCCAGTGGGTTGGCGTCGCGCAGTGCCTCGGGAAGCAGTGCGTCGGGAAAATTCTGGTAGCACACCGGACGCAGGAAGCGCTCTATCGCCAGCGTGCCGACCGAGGTGCCACGGCTATCCGAAGTGGCCGGATACGGGCCACCATGAACCATCGCCTCGCATACCTCGACACCAGTCGGGTAACCGTTGACCAGCACCCGGCCAACCTTCTGTTCAAGCACCGTTACCAAAGACGCGGCTTGCGCCAGGTCGCCGGGCTCGCCAATCAGCGTGGCGGTCAGTTGGCCGCCAAGCGCGTGCAACGCTGCGACCAGCTGGTCTTGATCAGCCAGTTCAACCACCACCGTGGCCGGGCCGAAGATTTCTTCCTGCAGCAGCGGTTCACCGTCCAGCAGCAATTTCGCATCGGCCTGGAACAGTTGCGGCCAGGCCTGGTTACCCTGCTGCTCGGCCCCGGCAAGCAGGCGGATGCCGGCCCGCGCCTTGAGGGTGTTCACACCCCGGGTGTAGCTGGCCAGGGTGCCGGCGTTGAGCATGGTTTGCGGCGCCTGTTCGGCCATCTGTGCGCTCAAGTGCTCGACGAAGGCGCTGAACTGCGCTGAGCGTACCCCCAGCACCAAGCCAGGATTGGTGCAGAACTGTCCACATCCCAATACCACCGAAGCCGTCAGTTCACGCGCCACGGCCTCGCCGCGAATCGCCAGCGCCTGGGGCAGGACCAGTACCGGGTTGATACTGCTCATTTCGGCGAATACCGGAATAGGCCGAGGTCGCGCCGCGGCCATATCGCACAAGGCCCGTCCGCCCTTGAGCGAGCCGGTGAAACCAACGGCCTGAATGTCCGGGTGCCTGACCAGCGCCTCGCCAACCCTGCCGCCAAACACCATGTTGAATACACCCGCCGGCATCGCGCAGCGCTCAGCGGCGCCGACGATGGCCTCGGCCACCCATTGCGCCGTGGCCATGTGGCCGCTGTGTGCCTTGAACACCACTGGGCAGCCAGCGGCCAACGCTGCGGCGGTGTCGCCACCGGCCGTCGAGAATGCCAGGGGGAAGTTGCTGGCGCCAAAGACGGCCACCGGCCCCAGGCCCATGCGGCATTGGCGGATGTCCAGGCGTGGCAGGGGCAGACGCTCGGGTTGTGCACGATCGATGCGAGCGCCAGTGAAATCACCTCGACGCAGTACCGTGGCGAACAGCCTCAGCTGGCCGCTGGTGCGCGCCCGCTCGCCCTGGATACGCGCTGGCGGCAAGGCCGTTTCACGGCATACGGTTTCGATGAAGTCATCCCCCAAGCCATCCAGCGCCTCGGCGATCGCATCGAGGAACTCGGCCCGGCGCGCGGCGGGCAGTGCCCGGTAGACTGGATAGGCTGCAGCCGCCGCACGGGCAGCGGCGTCCACCTCCTGTTCAGTGGCTTGATAAAACGCACCGGGCAGCGCCTGTCCGGTGCGCGCATCGATGCTGTAGAGGGTCGCCTGGCCAGTAGCGCGGCGGCTCCCGCCGATGAATTGTTGGCCTGCGTGTGGCGTCATGGATGATTCCTCGGCGTTACGGAAGACATGGGGCGCTAATCTAGGTGGCTCAGCGATTCTTGCCCAATGGCTTTTAGGGATCATCCGATAACGGAAGGTTATCAATCCTCCGAATCGCGACGCGCATGTGTCAGGAGAATCTCGGCAAACTCCAAGGCCGCGCCGCTCAAGGGCTCGCCTTTGCGGGTGAGAATGCCGTAGTCCTGGGGCGTCAGGTGCAGTGGCGTGTCAAGGTTGACCAGTACGCCACTGGCGAGGTGCGGCTCGACCATCGCCTGCGGCAGCATGCCGATCATTGGCCCGCCCAAAAGCACCTTGAGGAAGGTCTGCATGGAAATGGTATCGATGGTATTGCGCGGCACCGCCACGCCCGCCTGGGCGAAGGCCCGCTCCATGCGCCCGCGGATGGGCGTGCCCTTGGGGTAGAGAATCCACGGCCACTCCAGCAGCTGTGGCAAGGTCACAGGCCCGGCATTGCTCAATGGGTGCTGGTCGTTGACCACGAAGCAGAAGGGTTCCGGCGCCAGTGGCTGGAAGTCGAAGCGCTGGTGCTGCGACACATCGGTGAAGCGGGCCACGGCCAGGTGCAGGATCTTGTCCTCGAGCATGGCCATCAGGTGATCGCTGGTCTGCTCCACCACCTCGATCGACAGCAATGGCTTGCGCTGCTTGATCTCGACGATGGCATCCGGCAGCGCCACGGCGGTGGCAGCAAAGATGCCGCCCACCTTCAAATGGCCGTGCCCCCCTTGGCGCAGGCTGTCGATCTGATCGACGAAGTTGCGCGCATCGTTCAGGGCGACCTGGGCATAGCGCAATACCTGCTCGCCCAACGCGGTGGGTGGCATGCTGCGCGGCAGGCGGTCAAACAGGGCGAAACCGAGCAAATTCTCGATTTCCTTGAGCATCTTGCTGATCGCCGGCTGGGTGAGGTTCATCTGCTGCGCCGCCAGGTGCATGTTGTGGGTGCGCCCAAGCGTGTCGATCAGCAACAGGTGGCGGAACTTGAGCCAGTTGCAGACGTGGGAGAAAGACAGGTCCGACATGTGATCCACCTTGTTGCAATAACCCAGTGTTATCGAATAGTGAAAAGACGCCATTGGAGTTTATCGCCTAGCATGCCTAGCGTGCAGTTTTCCTGTGCCGAGAGATTTGATGCCATGCCAATGACGCTCACCCCCGCCAATACCCTGCCCGAGGATGGCCTGACCGGCACCCTGATCGGTCGCGCCTGGACCCCCGGGGAACCTGGGGGCCCTTCGCTGATCACCTTGCGCACCGACGGCGTGTTCGATCTCTCCGAGCGTTTCGCCACCCTTAGCCAACTGCTCGAATGCGAAGACCCCGTGCAGGCCGTGCGCAGCACCCCGGGCCGCTTCCTGGGCAGCGTCGAAGCCTTGTTGGGCAATAGCGGCGCAGCGTTCGACGGCAACCAGCCCTACCTGCTTGCACCGGTCGACCTGCAGGTGATCAAGGCGGCAGGCGTGACCTTCGCTGCCAGCATGATCGAGCGGGTGATCGAAGAGCAGGCCGGTGGCGATGCCAACAAGGCCGAGGCCGTGCGTGCCACGGTGCGCTCGGCGATCGGCGACAACCTGCGGGCGGTGCGCCCAGGTTCACCGCAGGCCATGGCGCTCAAGGCGCTGTTGATTGAACAGGGCATGTGGTCGCAGTATCTGGAAGTCGGCATCGGCCCGGATGCCGAGGTGTTCACCAAGGCCCCGGTGCTGGCCGCGGTAGGCAGTGGCAGCGCCATTGGCGTGCACCCGCATTCGGCCTGGAACAACCCCGAGCCCGAGGTGGTGCTGGCGGTGGACAGCCGCGGCCGCATCCACGGCGCGACCCTGGGCAACGATGTCAACCTGCGCGACTTCGAGGGGCGCAGCGCGCTGCTGCTGAGCAAGGCCAAGGACAACAACGCTTCGTGCGCGGTGGGCCCGTTCATTCGTTTGTTCGACGAAACCTTCGACCTGGATGCGGTGCGCCGCTGCGTGGTCGACCTGGAAGTCGTGGGCAGCGACGGCTACCGCCTGGTCGGCAGCAGCTCGATGGACCAGATCAGCCGCGACCCAGAGGATCTGGTCCGGCAAACGCTCAATGAAAACCACCAGTACCCCGACGGTTTCCTGCTGTTCCTCGGCACGCTGTTCGCCCCGACCGAGGACCGTGACCTGCCGGGTGCGGGTTTCACCCACAAGCCTGGCGACCAGGTGCGCATCGCCAGCCCCTTGCTGGGCCAGTTGCACAACCAGGTCACCACGAGTGACAAGGCCCGCCCCTGGACCTTCGGCCTCGGCGCGTTGATGCGCAACCTGGCTGCCCGAGGGCTGCTGCACCACTCTGTCGGGGAATACCGCCCTTGATGACGCGGTTGGCAGCGGCGCCTCAGTGGTGCATAGCGCTGCACATGCCAGCGTGTTGCAACGCTGACGGGTACCCATAAATACAAGAGAGAACGACATGACCGATACCGCGAAACGCCCGCTGCGCAGCCAGCAATGGTTCGACGACCCGAGCCACGCCGACATGACCGCGTTGTACGTCGAGCGCTACATGAACTACGGCCTGACCCGCGACGAACTGCAATCGGGGCGGCCGATCATCGGCATCGCCCAGACCGGCAGTGACCTGACGCCCTGCAACCGCCACCACCTGGAACTGGCCCAGCGGGTCAAGGCGGGGATTCGCGATGCCGGCGGCATCCCCATGGAGTTCCCGGTGCACCCGATCGCCGAGCAGAGCCGCCGGCCAACCGCAGCGCTGGACCGCAACCTCGCCTACCTGGGCCTGGTGGAAATCCTCCACGGCTACCCGCTGGATGGCGTGGTACTGACCACCGGCTGTGACAAGACCACCCCAGCCTGCCTGATGGCCGCTGCCACCACGGACATGCCGGCCATCGTGCTGTCCGGCGGCCCGATGCTCGATGGCCACCACAAGGGCCAGCTGATCGGGTCGGGCACGGTGTTGTGGCATGCGCGCAACCTGATGGCTGCGGGCGCAATCGACTACGAAGGCTTCATGGAGATGACCACTGCCGCGTCGCCGTCGGTCGGCCATTGCAACACCATGGGCACGGCACTGTCGATGAACGCCCTGGCCGAGGCCCTGGGCATGTCGCTGCCAGGCTGCGCGAGCATCCCCGCGCCGTACCGCGAACGCGGGCAGATGGCCTACGCCACCGGGCGGCGCATCTGCGAGCTGGTGATGCAGGACGTGCGCCCGTCGTCGATCATGACCCGCGAGGCGTTCGAGAATGCCATCGCCGTGGCTTCGGCCCTGGGCGCTTCGAGCAACTGTCCACCGCACCTGATCGCTATCGCCCGGCACATGGGCATCGAGCTGTCGCTGGACGACTGGCAGCGCATCGGTGAGAACGTGCCGCTGCTGGTCAATTGCATGCCGGCGGGCAAATACCTGGGTGAAGGCTTCCACCGCGCGGGCGGCGTTCCGGCGGTGATGCATGAGCTGCGCAAGGCCGGCCGTCTGCACGAGGAATGCGCGACGGTCAGCGGCAGGACCATCGGCGAGGTGGTTCGCGACGCAGCCACCAGCGATCGCGAGGTCATCCTGCCGTTCGATGCGCCGCTCAAGCACAACGCCGGCTTCATCGTGCTCAGCGGCAATTTCTTCGACAGCGCGATCATGAAGATGTCGGTGGTGGGCGAAGCCTTCCGCAAGACCTACCTGGCCGAACCGGGCAAGGAAAACAGCTTCGAGGCCAGGGCCATCGTGTTCGAGGGGCCGGAGGACTACCACGCGCGCATCGACGACCCCGCACTGGACATCGATGAGCGTTGCATCCTGGTGATTCGTGGCGCCGGCACCGTGGGTTACCCAGGCAGTGCCGAAGTGGTGAACATGGCGCCGCCGGCGGCACTGATCAAGAAAGGCATCGACTCGCTGCCGTGCCTGGGCGATGGCCGCCAGAGCGGCACCTCGGCCAGCCCTTCGATCCTCAACATGTCGCCGGAGGCGGCGGTGGGCGGCGGCCTGGCATTGCTGCAGACCAACGATTGGCTGCGCGTGGACCTCAACCAGCGGCGGGTCGACCTGCTGGTGGACGACGAAGAGGTGGCACGCCGACGTGCGGCCTGGAAGCCGAGCATCCCGGCCTCGCAGACGCCCTGGCAGGAACTCTATCGGCAACTCGTCGGGCAGTTGTCCACCGGCGGCTGCCTGGAGCCGGCGACGCTGCATATGCGTGTGATCGCCCGTGAAGGGGGGATGCCGCGGCATTCCCATTGAGTGGCCTTGCGGGGCTTGGGCTGCCTCCATGCCGAGCAACGGTGGCAGTCCAACCTGCCGCCATTTGCAGTGCAGCTGCCGGCATGGCTGGGTCGCGATGGTTCGGTATCTCGTTCATTGCCTCGCAGGCGACTTCTGACAAGCCCTTGCGGGCTTGCTTTGCTGCCATGCGTGCTGCACAGCTGCCTGCAGGTCCCCCAGGGAACCCGCGTTGGTGATCAGCAGGTCGCCGGGTGCCTGGGCAATGCCGTGTTCAGATGAATGCGCGTTCACCTTCGGAAGGTTTGGGCGAACGATGTGCCAGATCAGGCCGTTGTGGTGGCGAAGAAAAGCGGCTTCGTTTTCAAAGCGGATGTCCTTGAAGATCACGGTCGTGGCATCAGCAGGGATCTTGCTGCGCGGCTTCAGCTGTTCGAGAGGGCGCTTGGCACGACGGGTGTCATAGTCCGGGTACAAGGCGTATGCGTGGCGTTTGAGCAGATCGATGGCTTCAGCGGGAGAAAGGCCCCAGGTGGGGTCCTGGCTGGCCAGCAGCTGCGGGTCTGACAGCTGCTCGTCCGTGAAATCAAAGATGGCTTGGGCGGCCAGGGTAAATGGAGTGTGGTTTGGCTTGGCAGGTGCGGCCTTGCGCGTACCGCTCTGTGCGGCCGCAGGTGGATTGATTTCGCGTTCCGCTCGGATCAGCCAGTGGTCTGGGTTATGATTGCGCATCCATTCGGTACCAACCGTCTGGAAGAATTCTCTTGGAGAGCGAGCCCACAGATCAATGGGCTGCTCCTTGATGTCATCGCACCATGTCTCGTCTTCGGTGAGACCAAACAGCGCCTGGCAGCCAAGCTTGAGAGGATCGGCAAGTGCGTAGGCAGCAACCCCCGGGTAGCTCAGCAGCATCGAAGCTACGGTGTCCTTACCTGACCGAGCCAGGGCTGCAAGGCCGATGATTGTTCGCATGTCGTACTCCCCGTTTGCTGCCCGAACTCCTGTATTTACTGGGCTTCAAGGGCGTTTACGTTTTCGAGAAAGGATTGTAACCCACAGTGTTTACGTTTGGTGAAACCCGAAAACATGATGCCACCCATGCCTGCCAAGGCGGCGGGCGCGGTTTGCCTGGCGACGGTATTGGCACCCGTGGCTGAGGTCTTCCCCTGGCAGCAGGCCCTCTGGCAACAACTGGCCGGCCGCAGCCAGCACGCGCATGCCTACCTGCTGCACGGGCCGCAGGGTATCGGCAAGCGGGCCCTGGCCGAGCGCCTGATGGCGCGCCTGCTGTGCCAGCAGCCCCAGGGCCTGGAGGCCTGCGGCGGGTGCAAGTCCTGCCTGCTGCTCAAGGCCGGCAGCCACCCGGACAACTTCGTTCTCGAACCCGAGGAAGCCGACAAGCCGATCAAGGTCGACCAGGTGCGCGAGCTGGTGGCTTTCGTGGTGCAGACGGCGCAGCTGGGTGGGCGCAAGGTGGTGCTGATCGAGCCGGTGGAGGCGATGAACGTCAACGCTTCCAACGCCTTGCTCAAGAGCCTCGAAGAGCCTTCCGGTGATACCGTGCTGCTGTTGGTCAGCCATCAGCCCAGTCGCTTGCTGCCGACCATCAAGAGCCGCTGCCAGCAGGTGGCCTGCCCGCAGCCCAGCCTGGCCCAGAGTCGGGCCTGGCTGGCAGGCGCGCTGGCCGACAGTGACGAGGCCGAGCGTGACGAGTTGCTGACGTTGGCCGCCGGTTCGCCGTTGATGGCCGTCAGCCTGCAGGCACAGGGCGTGCGCGAGCAGCGGGCGCTGGTGACCGACGGGGTGAAGAAGCTGCTCAAGCAGCAGCAATCGCCCAGCCAGTTGGCCGAGGCCTGGAACAACGTGCCGCTGTTGCTGCTGTTCGACTGGTTCTGCGATTGGGCGCACTTGATCCTGCGCTACCAATTGACCCAGGACGAGGAGGGGCTAGGCTTGGCCGATATGCGCAAGGTGGTGCAGTACCTGGCGCAGAAGAGCCGCCAGGCCAAGGTACTGGAGGTACAGGCGTGGCTCCTGGAGCAACGCCAGAAGGTGCTGGGCAAGGCCAACCTCAATCGCGCCCTGTTGCTTGAATCGCTGCTGGCTCATTGGCTGCAGTTGCCGGGCGCCCGCTGATTTTCATTTTTTCCATGTGTGCCGTTATCCCATGCTCGTAGATTCCCATTGCCACCTCGACCGTCTTGACCTCAGCGCTCACCAGGGCTCACTCGATGCTGCCTTGCAGGCGGCGCGTGAGCGCGGGGTCGGGCACTTTCTGTGTATCGGCGTCAGTGCCGAGAATGCCGCTGCGGTGAAGGCGCTGAGCGAACAGTACGCCGATGTCGACTGCTCGGTGGGCGTGCACCCGCTGGACCTTGCACCTGGCGAGACCCCGGCGCTGGAGTGGCTGTTGCGCGAGCTGGCCCACCCGCATGTGGTGGCGATTGGCGAAACCGGGCTGGATTATCACTACGAGCCGGAGGCTGCCGAGCTGCAGCAGGCTTCGTTCCGCTTGCACCTGGAGGCGTCGCGGCAGACCGGCAAGCCGGTGATCGTGCACACCCGCGCGGCGCGCGCCGACACCTTGGCGCTGTTGCGCGAGGCTGCTCTGCCGCAGGCCGGCGTATTGCACTGCTTCACCGAAGACTGGGAGATGGCCAAGGCCGCGCTGGACCTGGGGTACTACATTTCCTTGTCTGGCATTGTCACGTTCCGCAATGCCGATGCCTTGCGTGAGGTGGCGCGGCAGGTGCCGGTCGATCGGCTGCTGGTGGAAACCGATTCGCCGTATCTGGCGCCGATTCCGCATCGCGGCAAACCGAACCTGCCGCAGTATGTGCGCGAGGTGGCGGAATATGTGGCTTCGTTGCGGGGGGCCAGCTATGAGCAACTGGCCGAGCAGACCACGGCCAACTTCAAGCGGTTGTTCCCATTGGCACGGGTGGCCTGATTCGGCAGGGCGTCGGGGTTGTGTGGGGGCGACAGGTGCCTGCCGCGCCAAATTCAGCGCCTGTGAGATCGAGCGCAACAAAACCCGAGGCATACCCTTGCCGCCCTCATGCAATCCCCCGAATCCCATCGCCCCGAGCCCCCGAAACGAATAAAAAAAACCCGGGTTCTGGGGGGGGAATCCGGGTTAAGACCATTAGGAGTAAAACAAAGGTACGCGGTCCCTGAGCACCTTTATCGGCGCGCCACTTGGGGGG
>MTEX01006199.1_pt1 | contig 15075 bp, 8 predicted proteins | sample 1042691 | NCBI WGS metagenome assembly MTEX01 (sample SAMN06185810, study PRJNA358809) | soil metagenome | isolation source: soil biostimulated with molasses as carbon source | place: India | collected 2015-05-23
GGAAAAGGCGCTGCCGATCACCAGATCGGGCTGCAGATCGCGTAGGCCGGCGATGCTGGTGGCCATGGTCTGGCGGTCTTCGGGGCTGTTGTGGCCGGGGATAAAACCTGCTCTCCAGCTGCCGTCCGCGCTGCGGTAGAGGGTGTCGCCGGTGAACAGGTAGCGCTGGCCGGTCGGGCTATGTACCAGAAAGCAGGTGCTGCCGGGACTATGGCCCGGGCTGGGAATCACCTCGATATTGCCGAACAGCGTCTGGCGCGCGGTGAAGAGAATATCCACCGGGGCGTGGCGGCTGAAGTCTTCCTGCTCTTCTCGGTGCCCGCCAAGCCGGGTGCCGAAGCGCTGGCGTATCTGCAGCAGCGAGTCGCCGAGTTCGTCGCGGTGGCTGAGGAACTGGTAGGCAACGCCGCCCAGCTCGGTCATCTGCTCAATCTCCCGGCGCAGGCTGGTGTTGTAGAACAGCAGGTTGCCGCTCTCACGGGTCAGCAGGTAGGCGTGGGTTTTCAGGCCCGGGGCGGGGTTCTCGGTCGCGGTTTCCCAGAGGTCGGGACGGATCTGTTGCATGGCTGGCTCCTGGGTCTTGGGTGGATGCAGGCCAGCCTGGGACCTCAGGTTAGGTTGAGGTCAAGGGAAAGGGCAGCGCGATGGCGACAGGGGCGCGTTTCGTTTCCTGAGCATTGATGTTGTCGACCATAGCCGCTTCCACCACGGGTGCGGCTCCTGCCTGGGTAACAGGCAAAGAAAAACCCCGCCGAGGCGGGGTTTCCTTTATGCGCTGACTAGGATCAGACGTTGATCACACGTTTAAACGTTGATCGGTCGGCAAAGGTCCATGAGCACTGAGTTTCGCGGGGAAAGCGCGCCATAGCCCTCGCGGGAATCGCTGGAAGTACCCCCAGTTGTACCCCAAGGGGGTGTCAGGATCATAGATCAGCCCGGATGACGATGCCAGCATAGCGCTCTGTCTTCGCGGCCTGCGGCCTTGACCAAGAGGCGCTGCCTCTTGGAACTCCGTTCTCGCCGAAGGGCAAGGGTGCAGGGGGTAGAGCATCCCTGCACCCTGCCGAAAGTCTGCTGCGCTGCATGGGCGTCAATGGTGCGCTGCGCCGGGTGCTCACCCGTTCGGTGCTCGCCTGCGGCTGCGCTCCGCTGCGGCTTGCGCGCCCGCCATTGACCCCCATTACGCGCGAAATCGGCCCCAACGCCGAGCCATCCCCCCAGATACTGCAGGATGGGCTTTGCACGCAAGCTACCTGTGCAGGAGTGGCATGGTAGCCATGCCACTCCTGCACAGGTAGCCGACAAGGCCGAAGGCCGCGTCAGTGCCGTAGGCAGGGGATATGTACGCGTCTGCCGCAGCGCTCTTACACATTGCACGGCTCGGATGCCACGATATGGGCCGTCACTGCGCGCCGCAGTGACGGCCCCGCCGACGCCGCCAACAATATGGGCGAAAGCCTAATCCTATTGCGTGCGGCATACATGATGATGGCCGCCCTACACTGACCGGGCAGTTGCCAAGACCGATGGGCCTCGTACATCGGCACCCCCAACAGCGCAGGTTCCTGCAAGCGCTGGCCCGTCAGGGCGGAACCTACCCAGGTATGCCCAGGCTCCTGATGCATACCGGCCCTACCCATGGGCGGAGCCATCTTCATCTGCTTGTACTTATCCTTTCCTGCGCTCTCGGCGCACTGTCCCTCGCAGCTATGGCCTGTGCGCAACGCACAGGACTCCCGCTGCTTTCCTCATCCCACTTACTTATAGGAGGACTCATCGACGCCTGCAGCCTGTTCATCTCGCGCAACCCCCGTCCGGCCTTCCAACAGGAAGCAAGACGGACGCCTCATTCGAGGCTCTGGTGTCTCCTGAACACCATGCCCTTGCCCTCACGGGATCTCGCCTAGCGAGCTGGCACCAACACTAACCATTGAGTTTCAGGACAACGCAGCACCGACGACGCTTTCTGGGAGACCGGAAGATGGATGACTTGACCTATACCCTGCGACAGCTTTGCCACCGCAACCGCGACGGCAGCCACAACACCCAGGCCGACCGCATGCGCTCGCTGGCGCTGGCCGCGCGGCAACTGCGCGAGGCCGGTTTCCGGCAGATGAAGGCATCGTCACTCAAGGGCAAGCACGTCCAGACGCTGCTGGATCGCTGGCAAGGTGAAGGCCTGTCATCTGGCACCATCAAGAATCGGCTCTCCCATCTGCGCTGGTGGGCCGAGAAGATCGGCAAGTCTGGCATCCTGCCAGCGGACAACACGCAGCTTGGCGTGGCCGAGCGCCGCTATGTGACCAACGTCAGCAAAGCCCGGGAACTGGGATCGGGGCTTGACCTAGTCACCGATGCCCACGTGCGCATGAGCCTTCAGCTACAGGCCGTCTTCGGGTTGCGTCGGGAAGAGGCGATCAAGTTCCAACCCAGCTATGCCGACCGTGGCGATCATCTCGCCCTGAAAGGCTCGTGGACGAAAGGAGGGCGAGAGCGAACCGTGCCGATCACGACGCCAGAACAACGCGAAGTGCTTCAGGCGGCGCACCATCTGGCGGGGGCCGGGTCATTGATCCCCGCCCACAAAACTTACATCCAGCAGCGGCATGTCTACGATGGCCAATGCAAGACGGCGGGGCTGAGCCACATGCACGGGCTACGTCATCAGTACGCCCAGAGCCGCTATGAGACTCTGACTGGGTGGCTGGCGCCAGCGGCAGGTGGACCGTCAGTCAAGGGGCTGAGTCCAGCGCAGCGCGTAGAAGACAGCCGTGCTCGCCAGACCATCAGCCGTGAATTGGGACACGAGCGGGTTCAAATCACCGCCACCTATCTCGGCAGCTAGTCCAGATAGTCCGGGGAGTACCTAGCCTACAAACGGAGCCAGCCCACGGGTTTAGTCTGCTGGCCCAACAAACGTATTCAATGCCGCTGCAATCCGCTTGCGCCGCTCCAGCAAAAATGTCTTGTAGCTTTCCACTTCCAGCAGCGATGCCTCTACCGGGATGCACTGTGCTGCAAACGCCGCCTCGCCAAGTTTTTCAAACAGTGGAGGCAGATATATGGCCGGGGCCTTGTCGCTAATCGCACGATTCGTCTTGCCGCCGATAAAAGCCAGGTTGGCAATGTCGTCTGCCTCGCGGGCCGTAAAGCTGGCCTTCAATACGGCCTTGGGAAAGATGTGATGGAACTGCAAACGATGCTGGGTGCCGGAGTGGTCCAGGGCGATGGTGAGGTGACTGCGCCAATCCTTGGCACCGGCGGCACGGAAGGCCAGGAACATGGTCTTGAACAGCGCGCTACGCTGGTTGCGGCCTTCCAGTTCTTCCGCCGTGATGTCCAGACGGCCGAACTGCAGGCGCAGCCGGTCGATCAACTCGCTCACGGGACCACCCTGGCGAATGCTTGCCAAGTCCTGATCCAGAATGGTTTCGCTGGAGCCCCGGGAGAAGCGGCCCTTGGCATTGGCAATCAGCGCCCAATAGCGCAATTGGCGGGCTTCATCGTTGCTCAGCGCATAGTTGCGACTGTGCCCGAAGTAGGCCAGCACCACCAGCAGGAAGGGCGACGACAGCAGCGCGGGGCTATCAATACCCAGATTGCTGCGCAGAAAGTTGAGCGCGAACTCCATGCCTTCGCAGGCTTCCTTCCAGGCTTTCTGCAGCACATCCACTGTCAGGCTGCCAACTGTCAGGAAACGCGATTGGCCCGTGGCAAAAGCCATCAGGTTCTTCAGGTGCAGACCGAGATCGAGATCGAAACCCGTCTTGGCACATTCCTTCTGGAAATTTTGGAACGTCTGTAGCGAGTGTCGCCACTTGGCAGTGATCTGCGCCAGCGCCAAATCGGAGCTACGCAGCTTGGCCCCCAGCGAGTTGACCCGGACGAAGATTTCCGTGACCTCATCGTAGGAAAGCATCCGCTCCAGCACATCCATGCGATAAACGTACTTGCGGATGCCACGCAGCCGGGCCAAACGCTGGCTGTATTTCTCGTAACGCGGATCGTCGAAACCAGTGATGCCGGCACGCTTGAGGAAAGGCGCATCGTTGTCGGTCTTGAACACTTCTGAAACCTTTACCCAATGCGGTAACTGCTCCAGCTTCCTGGTGGCCACTACGAAGGTCATCTTGTTGAAGCGCTTGAGCAGTTCGTCCTCGGTCGAGTCCGTCTCGTCGTCAATCAGCTCGCCATCGTCGTCGATGTCGTCCTCGTCGCCACCGTTCTCTTCCACCTCGGTCACGACAGCCAACTGGTCGGGATGTTCCAGGTTGAACAGCAGTTCGATGGGCCGACGGCGACCGCGTACCGACACCGGCTCGCCGCGAATGACGGCAGAAAGCGATGTCAGACGCTGCTGCCCATCCAGCAGGAGCCGAGTGCTCTGGTAGGGATTCGTGCTCTGGCTGACGGCGAAATCCTGCAAGGGCACGGCTTCATCCGTTTCCCAAAGCAGGATTGCGCCTGATGGATAGCCCCGATACAGCGAGTCCAGCAGATCGCGCACTCGTGTGGAACGCCACACATACTGGCGCTGCATTTCCGGCAAGCGCAGCTCGCCGCGCTCGATCATGGATACCAGCTCTTCAACGCTTGCTTCGGCCTTGGCCATGTTTGTTCCCTCGATCAGGCGCCGAGCAGGAAGCGCTCGCGGTGCCACCGTAAATAGGGCCGGTGCTCGTTGGCCAGCCAGCGCAGGGTCATGCCTAGGTGGATGCCAAGGCCGTGCAGATCACCCTGGGATAGGCATGTGCTGGTCAGCAGATGCCCGGTATCGTCAAAGCTGATCAGAAAACGGTCGAACAGCGCATCGAGATTGGCCACCAGCAGAAAGCCATTGAAGGCATCCAACCGCTCGGCATCGTCTGTGCATTCCGACCAGGGCTTGGCATGACTGGCACGCAGCGCCTCGGTTACGGTGACGCCGGTCACCGCACAGGCACCGCCCCAGTAGTTCAGCAAGGCATCGCGATAACGATCCTGCCCCACGCGCTGGCGCACCAGACGTTCGACCTCTGTGCCCCGGTTTTCGGCAGGCAAGTCCGCCAGTACCTGCGAGACGGCTGTGTGGTAATCCCGCACAGCCTGATTTGGCAGCGCCTGTGACAGGCTGGCCGCACGGCGCAGCAATGTCGCCAGATCAGCCAAGGTAGGCATGCGGAACACGCCATCGCCGTCCGACCAGAGCTTGAAGCTGCGCAACAACTCCGGCACCAGCGCAGGCGAGGCGGGCTGGAACCGCACCTCGAAATCACCGGCCAATGGCGTCACCATCGCATGGCTCCGGTGGCGCGCAGAGGCTAGCGTCACGGCATCGCCAACCGCTGGCAGCACATGTTCGAAGCCGTTGTCATGGCCTGTTTTCTCGATCAACGCACGCTGTAGGGGATTCATGTGTTGAACCCTCGGCGCAATCCGGGGAAGTTCATGCTTGGCCCACCCTTTATAAGTCTCGTTTCAAGAGACGTTCGGAGGCAGGGGAACCGCGCAGTTGTACAGCGATCCAGGGTGCCTGTGCGTATTCCTGCGGAGGCGGGGTGGTCGTCGTCACGATGTACTGAAACAGGGGGGCTGACCCGAACTCTTCCAGCTCATGCACAAGATGAAACAGGCTGTGATACAGGGCGAGCCCCAGATCGGCTTCACGTGGGCTGTCATGAAGCAAGAAAGCCGGGAGTCTAGTGTCACCTTCGATGCTCATGCACAGGGTCGCGAGATCGAAGGCCACAACTTTTAGCGAGTCGATGGCCGATGTCGAGCGATCCCCGCCCATCTGTACAACCAAACTCAGCCCGTTTCCGGTCAATCGGATTTCGCCACTGGCTTCAGGTCCGACCAGACGCCGGATGATCGGGTCGAATTTCTGAGCAAGCTTCGAGAAAGCAGTTGCATTCTGACTTTGCAGCGCCCCGATTCGCTGCCGAGCTTGCTCAATGTCGGTCTGGTGCCTGTCGAGGCGGACTTCAGCAGATTGCTGCTGTTCGAGAAGCGAGGCCAGCCGCTCGACATCGTCCACGGCTTTGCGTGCGACATACCACGCCCCATCGCGCTGCTCGCGAAGCTTCAGCAGGTTCCGGTAGTGCTGCTCTTTACGCGTTGCATCCTGTTTTGCCAGCGCCAGCTCCGGCCGCAATTGCTTCAGTAGGGAGTTGGCTGATTCGAGACGTTCCTGTTCATCGTTGAGCACCTTTTTACCGTTCTCCAACCTGGCCTTGCATGCCTCCAGGTTTGGAACCTTGTGTGACAACCCGCATTGGCTCGCCAGCACGCGGTCTATGGGTACCTCGCAGATTGGACAAGGATAATTCTCTGCCTCCTTGAGCGAGTAGGCCAATGCCGGATATTCGCCCTTGATCGCAGATATCGCGCGCTCGATGGCTGGTATCACAGCCTCTAGTCTTCCGATATCAGCCTGGATTCTTGCCACCTCCGCTTGGGCGCTTTCGTGCGCCTGCCGCACGGAATCAATATCCGAAGTCGCGCCCGCACCGTCGGACTTGGTTTCTGCTGCCAACCGCTCCTGCGCCGCCCGACGCAGGATTTCGACACCCAGAGTGCCTTGCGAAAGCTCATCGTCCGTAACGCCAAGCACTTCCAGAAGCTGCTTTCTAAGCTTGCGAATTTCCCAGGCGCGATGGCCTATTTCCTGCTCTTGGCTACGGCTCGACTCGCTCATGGCAGCGATGTCGATACGGAGCGTCTGCTCGGATGGGTCGATGGCATTCAATAGGGCTCGCAGTGTCTCCAGTCTCTCGGTTCGGTTCAGCCCCCGCGCCGGCGATTCCGAGTCGGATAGCGAGGATCGCCATTCAAGAACATGGTCGAATCGGCATTCCTGATCCCTGCTCAACAGCGCCAAGGCAATCTGCCAGGCCTGATGCCCTTGTTTCTTGCCAGCGATCAGGTCCCTGACGCCTGGCGTCAGCAGATTCTCTTCGATGGAGTTGAGCAGCGGAGACAGGCCCGTGGTCGGCATTTCGCTGAGAATAAGTTCATCAAGATTGCCATTCGGTACGGCGAAATGCCGCCGCCGGATGCCCAATGGTCGAAGAACGGCCCAGCAAGTGCCATCCAGCACGACCTCCATTCCAACCCATCCGTTGGGAAACGCCGAACCGATTCCGTCCCGCTGATCTTCGGGAGCAAACTTGTCCTCGCCCAGGCAATAGCGCAGTAGCCTGCAGAACAAGGTCTTGCCGCCGCCATGACCGATACCGTTGTCGTCTGGCGTCCAGACGATATTCAGGCCTGGACGTAATGGGACGTCCCGCAATGGCGGCTCTCCAGGCTTTTCCCATATCACCAGCCGCTTCACCCATAAACGCGGCTCGCACATCTGTGCTGCTGGCGTGAGACATAGCTGTTGTTGAAACATGTCAGGCTGCGGTTTCAATCCATCCCCCTATCTCATCAGGCAACTCGCGAATGACACGATCAAAGCTCTGCCCTTGTGCATGCAGGAAAGCAAGAATCATCTGGGCGCGCCCTTCGGCCCATTCGGCAGCAGGCATATCCAGTTCGGCACCTTTTGCCCAAGTTCCTGCCCCCAGATCTTCAACCAGGTAGCCACTGCTTCGTAAGAAGCGCACAGCTCTGCCCCAAGCCTGATTTGCACGCGGTATGAAGCTCAACACCGCCCCGGATAGCGGCCTGGCTTCTTCGCCTATCAGGCGTTGCCAATCCAGAGCATCCTGCGCGTCCAGCAAAGGCGTCATCAGCTTGGGCTCCAGCGCCAAGACGGCGGCGAGGCGTGCATGGCGCACCGGCCATGGAGCATCCGCAGCCTTCAGTAAGGCGGCCAGGGCAAGCCCCGTCTCCGCTGCTTCATCCTGTTGCGGCCGTGCCCAGATTCCATCAGTCAAGGACGCTCGATCCGCAGTGTGACGAACCAATGCGTGCTCTGCCTGGAAATCTCGCTTAAAGGCTTCCAGCACCAGCTTCTGGGTGCGGTACTCGCCGAACTCCCGCAGCTCCTTGTTCTTGAGCACGCGAAAGGTTTCACTGGGGTAGTCTTCGCCCAGCACGTCGGCGGGGTGGAGTATGTAGCGCAGGTCTTCCTCGGTAAGGCCATAGAGTTTGGCGTAGTAGGCGTCGAGTTCGGCGCGCAGGTTGGCGCGGCGGTCGGGGTCGAAGGCGAAGGGTGGGCCGTCGTAGCCTAGATCCTTGGCCCATGCGGCGAGGTCGTGGGCGGTGTAGGTGAGTTCGAGTACGCGCGGGACGATGAAGGCGAGGTCGACCTCTGTGTAGCGGGAAGGGGGTAGAACGGGAAGTTGCTTGAGCAGCTCAACTGTCAGATGCGTGCCACCGATCTTTTGTCGGCAGGAATAATCAAACACAAGGGCTGACAGGTTCCCGATGAATGCTGAAGTTCGTTGAGGCTCCGCAGCAACAAAGGCCACACGCAAGGTGTGTGAGATCGCGGTTCTGGGAAACACGGTAGCAATCACCGTGCGTTCGTCGGTAGCACGGCAGATGTCTCGCCAGCCCATCAACCATCCTCGCGTCCATCGCTTGGATGCCAGCCGTTCATTGACTCTGGTTTCCGGTAGCCAGTATTTGGTTGCGATTGAGAAGTGGGTATCTGCTTTTTCCTGATTGGAGCAAAGGTCGGGCTCGGGCTGAGATTTCCTGCTAGTTGCCCATCTATGATCAAAGAGGTGGATGTGCTTCGCTTCACGAAGTGGCGATAGGTTCCCGGTGTCGATCGTCGTTTCATCAATCTGCTCATATTCGACGAACTCATGGCTGTTATCTGCCATATCAAACATCTTCGTCATGTAATCGAAACCCCAGGGGTTTCCACCCTCGCAGCTCTCGTCGATTAGGACCGGCGCGGCGCGGTAGAGCTTCTTGGTCAGTTCTGCATCGCGCTCGCTGCGAAATACCGGGCAGGTGAGCGTATTGGGGTTGATAAGGCGGAATTCGTCGGGCGTGAGGCTGAAGCGGCGGCGCGGGTCGGCCAGTTGGTTGACTTGCGCGGCAAAGCAAACGAATTCGGCTTGTTCTGCAGCGCCCAGAGTCAGCAGACAGAACTTGTAGCTGCGGTGTACCGAAGGAAATATCGCCTCGCGGTTCTCGATGTCGTACAGGCTGACCAGCCGCCGATTCTGGGTGATATGGCCGAAATAAGCCTTGGTGCTGTCGTCCGTGGCGATGCCGGTGGGCACGATAAAGCCAGCGCGGCCGCTGTCGGCATGAATTTGCAGGATGGTTTCGGCAAACAGCGCGTAGGTGTTCACATCGCCCACGCCTGTAAGCGGATAGCGGCCGCCGTCGTCGCCTTTGACGTGGGCGAACAGGCTGGCGGCTTCCGCCGTGCGGCGGGCGCTGATGAATTCCCGATACAGGCGTTGTTCGGCGGCGTCCTCGTGCGTTTCATGGGCCAGTTCGGGATAGAGGTGACGCGCCAGCATGCCTTCGCTGAGCCACTGGATGCGCTGGGCGCGTTCGGCCTTGTTGCGGGCTTCCGCCACATCACGGTGACGGGTGGCGAAGAATTCTTCCTCTTGCAGCTTGATGCGTTCCCACGGTGGGTTGCCCAGCACGCAGTCGAAACCGCCTTGCGCAAACACCTGCGGAAAGGCCAGTGGCCAATGAAACACGCGGGCTTCTTCGCAGGCTTGCCGGGCGCCAACCAGTGCAGGCTGCTGGTCGGCAGGCAGGGCATTGCCTAGCAGGGTCAGGTAGAGCGTGGCCGTGGTGGGGATGGCCTGGGCATTGTCTTCGGTTTTGGGCAGCAGGTAGGCCCCCAGCAGCAGATCGGCGGCCTGGGCCAGTAGGCCGGTGCGAGCGGTGTGCAGGTAGCGCTCGTAGGCTTGCGCCTTGGCGGTGATCTGTTCGGTGCTGTCTTCGGGTAGGGCTTCCAGCGCGCGCAATGCGGCAAGGCCGTTGTCGTGTCGCTGCACGAGTTCGGTCTGGCCAAAAGCGTGCGCGGTGCGTTTTTTCTCCAGGTTTTTGAGCGCTGCGGCATTGGTTTTGGCCAGTGCCTTGCACACGTCCTTGTCGTCGCCGCTGAGGGGCTTGAAGGCATCCTTGGCGATGCCTTGTTCCAGCACGTGCAGGTCGGTCAGGCCGAGCAGGGCGTCGCCGACTTGCAGGTGGTGGTCGAGAAAACCCAGCGGGCGACCTTCCTCGTAGCCTTCCAGCCACAGGGCCATGCGCGCCAGTTCGATGGCCATGGGGTTGCGGTCCACGCCGTAGATGCAGTGGGTCACGACCTCGCGCAGGGCATGGCGGTAGTCCTGCGGCTTGATGGCTCCTTCCTGCCCGCCTTCGAGGCTGCGCAACTGGGCCAGTTTTTCCGCCAGACGGCGGGCTGCGGCGAGCAGGAAGTGGCCGCTGCCGCAGGCCGGGTCGATGACGCGGATGGCCAGCAGCGCTGCGGTGGGGTTTCCCGGGTTGGCGGCCAGGCGCTGTTCGATGACTGGCTCCAGCGCACTTTTGATCAGCTCCTGTACCAGGCTGTCGGGGGTGTAGTAGCTGCCGGTGAGCTTGCGGGCGTTGCCGGCGGTGCTGCCCTCCTCGGTGCGGCCGACAAAGCCAAACGTGCGGGCTGGCAGGTCGATGGTAGGCACCAGTTCCAGCAGGCTTTCATAGACGCTGCCGAGTTCCTCCGGCCCCATGTTGCGGTAATCCACCGGGGTCAGGCTGCTGCCTTTGCCCTGTGTCACTACGGCCCAGCGTAGGTGTTGCAGGGCTGCGAGCAGGTGGGCGTTATCCAGGCTGGCGATATCCAGATTGGGGCATTGCTCGGGGGCGAACAGGCCGCCCAATGCAGGCAGTGCCAGGCGTGACTCGCCCTGGGCGAGGCCACGAAAGACAATGCGGATGGCCTGCCATTGATCGTCGTGCCGGGTACGGGCGCGGCGCTTGAGGCAGAACTCGCGCAGGCGGGCCAGGGCGTAGCCTTCGGCATAGGCACGGCGGGCGGCCAGGGCATCCGGACTATCGTCCTGCGGGTGTAGCACGCCACGCTCCTCCACGGTAAAGACGAAGATGAGCCGGTAGATCAGGCGCAGCAGTTGCTGGAAGTAGGCGTCCTTGCTCAGCGTGCCGTCGTCCAGAGCGGCGCGCAGGGCCTGGTTGGCGGGGTGTTGCAGGAAGCCTGCGCCGAAGGTCAGCAGGGCTTGTTCGACACCATTGCGCAGGCCATCGCGCACGCGGGTGCCCTCGATTTGGCCTTCGTTGCGCCACTGTTCCCAGATGCAGGTGCTCTCACCTCCGGCCCCTCTCCCTGAGGGAGAGGGGCGTTGTGGGGCGCGGCTGGCGTGCAGCAGATGCCAGACGTTGGCGAATTCCGCATAGCGCTGCCCACCGAGCAGGTCGGCGAGATCGACTTCGAGAAAGCTGGGGCGAGTGAGCGAGGCGGCGTCGCGCAGCAGGCGCAGTTGTTTGCCGTTGCTGACGATGCCCCATTGCAATAGTTCGCTGGCGTTGAGCAGTTCCTGCATGGCCTGGAACGGCGCTTTCTTGCGGCTGCCGCCGCCCTGCACGGCAAACCGTGCATCGGCCTCGTCCAGTCCCAGGGTGTGCGGGGCGACCAGCACGGGGAAGTGGCCGGCCATAAGGCTGACCGGGTAGCGCAGTTCGCCTACCTGCTGCGCTTGCGCGGGTTGCAGGGCGGTGTAGCCGAAGGCGTGACGCAGCAGTTCGTCAATGAAAGCGGTGGTGAGCTGCGTGGCATCGAGGTCGGCGCGTTCCATCTGTGTGGCGAAGTGCTGCCATTGGGCGCAGGCGATCTGGAAGGCGCGGCTGTATTCATCCTTGAGCTTGACGCCTTTGGGGGTGCCGTAGTCGGCCTCAAGCTGTGCGCTGGCACGGCCCTGGGCGGCTTTTTCCAGTTGGTCGGGCAGGAACAGCCCACCTTCGAGTTTGAGGGTGGGCAGGTTCAGCGTGGCCTGGGCCTTGCGGATGCGTTTCATGGTTGTTCTTCTCTAAGACCGAGGCTTATAGCGAGTCAGGCAGCAGCACGTACACGCCCATCACATCGACGGGCAGGCAGGGACTGACGCTGTACTGGCCGACATCGCGGGTGGCCTCGCGCACGCGCTGGTGGTCGGCCAGCAGCGCATCGGCCCGCTGCCGGGCCAGCGCTTGCAATTGCTGCGGGTGCGCGGCGAGGAAGTCGAGCGCGGTGCGTACTTCGCGTTGCACGGCTTCCGTAGGCAAGTTGCCGCTGGGCGTGCATTCGAGCAGGCGGCTCACGCTGTCGTCTGCCAGCCACTGTGGAGCGTTGCGGCCCTGCACGGCCAGGGCCACGGTTTCCTCGGCCATCATCTGGAAGGGTTCGCGGCGGCGCACGTAGCTGAGCTGGTGGCGCAGGCGCAGCAGATAGAGGGTGGTGACGACTTCGACGTCTTCGGTCAGGGTGGCGGCGCAGCGGGCGGCCAGTGGATTTTCGCCCCCGAGCGCACCTTCTAGCAGGTGCTGGGCCAGCAGGCCCACCAGTGGGTGGCTGCGGTGCAGTTCACTGAAGTCGATGGGCTGGGGCGCGGTGATGCCTTCATCGGCCAGGCGTTGGCGCAGGGCTTCGGGCAGATGCTGCGGCAGGAAGCGTGCGGTCTGCTTGCGGCCAGCCTCCAGCGGCGCGCCCAGACGCACGCAGGCGCTTTGCAGGAAGCGCTGCACGTCGGCCTGGGTGCCCAGGGCTTGTTGCTGTTTGTGCCACTCGGGCAACACTTCGTCGGGTTTGATGCGGCGCTGGGCGAACACGGTGCGGTTGGCCTTGGCTTTTTCCAGGGCGTCTTGCCATTGCGCTTGCAGTGGCTGTAGTTCGACGTTGGCTTCGGCAAATAGATCAGGCGTGTAGGGTGCTGCCATTCGCTCACGGCTCATCAGGGCGGCCTTGACTAGCGCCTGGTTGATGCGGGCCTCGTCTTCGGGTAGCGGAACCAGCACGCCCAGCTCCTTCTGGATGGCTTCGCCCTTCTTGAGGATGACGTTGAGCACGAAGCCATCCACCGGGTTGTCCTGGCCGTAGAGCATGGTGCAGCGCACCTCTTCGGCATGCTGGCCGAAACGATCGACACGGCCTTCGCGTTGCTCGTGACGGGTAGGGTTCCAGGCCAGGTCGTAGTGGACGACGGCGGTGAACAGGTGCTGCAGGTTGATGCCTTCGGAGAGACAGTCGGTGGCGACCAGGATGCGCTGCTCGGCATCTTCCATATCATCCACACGCTCGCGGCGTTCTTCGGGCGTGAGCTCGCCGGTCACGGCCTCGATGGAGGCCTTGGGAAAGGCGGCCTTGAGATGCTCGGCTACGTAATGGGCGGTGGCGACGTAGCGACAGAACACCACGGGGTGGTAACCGTCTTTTACCAGCGGGCCGATATGCTGAATGAGCGCGGCCAGCTTGGGATCGCCGGCCTTGCCGGACAGGCGTTGCGCTTCAGCGATCAGGGTTTGCAGGCGCGGCGCGGTGTCCTGCACCTGGGTGGGCGGCTCCAGATCGTTGCTGGATAGGTCGTCAGCCTCGCCGTCGTGCAGGCGTTCGTCGCCAAGGAGGTTGTCGTCGGGCTGCGTGCCTTCCAGCCGCGTGGTCAGGGCTTTGACCGCGGCGGCGGGAGACGAGGCCACGCAGCGCAGCAAGGCGAGGGTGGCGTACCAGATGAGGCGGGCGCCGCCCTGCTGTTGCTGCTGTTCGATGGTTTCGGCCAGTTCGCGGCAGTAATCCTGCACCGCGTCGAAGAACGCGCCCCATTCGCCGCTGAGCTGGTAGGTAAGCTCGGTTTTCATGCGGCGGGGAAAACCGCGTCCGTCGTTGGTTTCGGCCTGCCATTCGGCGATGTCCTTGCGGCGGCGCTGGACGAAGTGGCGGGCCAGTTCCTGGCGCAACGGGTCGGCTGTGGTCATGCGGCCTTGCAAGGCGGCAAAGCGCGGGTCGAGCAGCGACAGCAGGTTGTAGAAGGCGGCTTCGTCGCCAGAGTGTGGTGTGGCGGTGAGCAGTATCAGGTGGCGTTGCTCATCTTTCGCCAAGCGTTGCAGCAGTTCGAAGCGCAGTTGCTTGCCAGCACCGCTACTGGTGCAGGTGTGGGCCTCGTCGACGATGATGCATTCAGGAGCGGCAGCCAGGAATTGTTCGCGGTGGCTCTCGCTCTTGATGTAATCCAGACTGACGACGACTACGGGGTGGTAGTCGAACAGGCGCATACCATGCGGCAGCTCGCGCTCGATGCGGGAGGCGGAAGCCGAAGTCAACGCCACAGCCTGAAGGTTGAAGCGGGTTTCCAGCTCGCTTTGCCATTGCTCGACCAGGTGCGGCGGACAGAGGATGGCCAGGCGGGCGATTTCACCGCGATCCATCAGTTCGCGGGCGATCAGGCCGGCCTCGATGGTCTTGCCGATACCCACGTCGTCGGCAATCAGCAAGCGCACGGTGGACAGGCGCAGCGCCATCAGCAGCGGCACGAGCTGGTAGCCGCGCGGCTCCACGGCAATGTTGCCGAAGGAGCGGAACGGGCCGGCTCCAGCGCGCAGGGTCAGACGCAGGGCGTCGCGCAACAACAGTGCGGCGGCGTGGTTGCCTGCACGCACGGGGTCGGGCCAGGCAAAGGTGGCGGGCTCGACGGGGTGCAGTTCCAGCTCGGGGATCAGGGCAATGCTTTCGTCATCGGCACCGCTCAATGGGCGCAGGCGCAGCCAGTCGCGGCGGGAATCGCTTTGCACCACCCATTCGCGGCCACGGGCGCGCACCAGGTTGCCGGGCAGGAAGTCGTGTTCGAGGGTTGTCATGCACCTTTATTCCTTGGAACCGAACACATCAGCGTGCGCGGCGAATTGTTGTGACCAGCGTGAAGCGTCCGAAAAATCGAGCACCTGCCAGCCTTTGTCCCGCAATACGCTGGTGGTCTGCTCATCCACCGTGGACAGGAATACCAGGGCACGAGATGCCTTGTATTGGGCGGCGGCGATGGCTGCGCCGTTGTTGACGGGCACGTTGAATGCATCGGGTTGTATTGCGCCTGCCTGCCGGAGCGCGGTCAGCCAGGCATCGAGCGGCTCGTCGGCTGACGCGCCGGCGGCAGCAGCGGTCGGGCTGTCCATCGGGGGCTGCACCTGGGCGTTGGCCAGCGCCAC
>MTEX01005185.1_pt5 | contig 15024 bp, 17 predicted proteins | sample 1042691 | NCBI WGS metagenome assembly MTEX01 (sample SAMN06185810, study PRJNA358809) | soil metagenome | isolation source: soil biostimulated with molasses as carbon source | place: India | collected 2015-05-23
GCGGCCACGATCAGGCCTAAGGTTACATAGCTGCGTACAGGCATGCCCATGATGGTCACCCCGGCTACGTCGCTCAGGTCACGAGGGGGCCTGGCGACTTCAGATAATCGGATTTGATCTTTTCCACGATCCAGTAGGTCGTCGCGCCGACGGTGCCCGTGGGGTTGTAGCCGGAGTTTTGGGGAAACAGCGCCGCGCCAGTGACGAACACATTGGGAACGTCCCAGGTCTGGCCATAGCGATTCACCACACTGGTGCGCGGGTCGGCTCCCATGGCTGCTCCGCCGGTCAGATGCGTCGATTGGTATGCCGCGGCGGTAAAGGGGCGTTTGCGCGGACCCGGCTCCGTGCGCTGCACGCCCTTCATCGCGCGGCCGATTTCGTCGCCGCGTTCGGTTAGAAAGGCCGACATGCGGATGTCGTTGTCCGGGAGATCATAGGTGACGCGCAGCAGGGGCAAGCCCCACGCGTCCCGGTAGGTGGGATCCAGGCTCAGATAGCTGCCGCGCGTGGGCTGCGCGGAGCCGGTAATGGTGATCGACGCCGAATGGTTGTAATAGCGCTTGACGGCCTGCTTCCAGGCGCTGCCCCAGGCGGCGGAGCCCTTGGGCACGGGGTGGTAGCCGATGGGAGCTCCGCTGACTACCTGGATCTGCAGGTAGCCGCCGCCGACGAATCCCAGCGGCCCATGATCGAAATTGTCCGCGCTGAAGTCGTCCATCGTGACCGCCACGGCGCCCGCGCCCATGAAGGGGTTGATGTTGAACGATTCATCGAAGAAGAGATTGACGCCCGACGTGGTCTGGTGCGTGTAGTTGCGTCCCACCACGCCCGTGTCGCGTTGCGGATCGTAAGGTTCGCCAATGCCGGATAGCAGCAGCAGGCGGACATTATTTATGCCAAACGCGCAAAGCACGACAACCTCGGCCGGCTGGAAAACTTCAGTGCCGGCGCCGTCCACGTAGGTCACCCCCCTGGCGCGCTTCTTGTCTTGTGTCAGTTCCACGCGCAGCACATGGGCCCCGGTGCGCAGTTCGAAATTCGGCATTTTGAGCGCCACCGGCAACACACATACCTGGGGCGACGCCTTGGCGTAGTGCTCACAGCCGAAGTTCGAGCAGAAGCCGCAATACACACAGGCGCTCATTTGCAGGCCTTCGGTGTTTACATAGGGCCGGGTACAGAGTGCGGACGGCTGCACATACGGGTGGTAGCCCAGGCTGCGCGCCGCTTCTCCAAACAGAGCGGGTGCGTACGGAACCTTCATGGGCGGATTGGGGTAGGGACGCGACCTCCACGGTTCGAAGGGATTGCCGCCTTCCTGCTTCTGGCCCTTGATGTTTCCTGCCTGTCCCGACGCGCCGATCAGATAGTCGAAGCGGTCGAAGTACGGCTCGAGTTCGTCGTAGCTCAGCGGCCAGTCCTGGCACGTGAGGTCTTTGTCGAAGATCCGCGCGCCGTAACGTTCCGTGTAATGGCTGCGCATGTTGAAGTCGGTGGGATCGAAGCGGTAGTACGCGCCCGACCAATGATTGCCCGCGCCGCCCAGGTGCGTTCCGGGATAGGCGAATTGCCAGCGCCGCATCGGCAAGGCGGTCTGCCCGTCGTGGTTGCGGAAGGTGAAGGTTTCGCTGGCCGTGTTCTGGTGCAGGGCATGTCTGCGCGTGTACTTGAGTTCGTCATGGACATTGGGTCCCTGGAAGTCGGGAGATGGCCAGCGCGGTTCGCCACGTTCCAGGACCACCACCCGCTGGCCGGCGGCGGCCAGTTCCTTGCCGATGATCGAGCCGGTCCAGCCCGCCCCGATGATGGCCACGTCCACCGCGGGCATCGTCTTAGCCATGGCCACCTCCTTGTTTATGGGGCATTTCGCCGCCCGGCGCAGGGTGGTGCCCGCGAGCCTGCGCGATGGACACGGGCGTTCCCCGCCAGATCACGCCATGCCGTTCGATGTCGTTGGAGAAACTGGCATACGCACCCGGAAAGCCCACGAGTTTCCAACCGACCATATCCTTGTTGCCGCCATACAGCGGGTCGCTGAAGAAGCCTTCCATGGTGCCTTCCAGCAAGGCCTGGAAAAACACTTCCGCGGGCAATGGGTCGAAATCGAGTTCGCCCTTCTGCATCGACGCAAGCCACGCGTCTTGCACGTCTGGGGCAAGCTGGTCATAGGGCTTGCCCTCCTTCTTGCGCACCGCGTCGTCGAAAGCGGCCAGCCCGCGCCGATACATCTCGGCCGGCGTGAAGGAAAGTTGGTAGCCTTGCTCCGGCGTACCGGCCTGGAAAGGGCCCTGGCGGTACAGGTGGTCGCCTGCGCCCCAGGCGCCCGCCAATTGGCCGTCCAGGAAAAAAGTGACCCCTGCTTCTTTGGCGCCCGGGCCTAGTTCGTCTGCAGGAATGAGGCGGGACGCGATGGCGTCCATGAGCGCGGCTTCCTGCGCATTGAAGAAGCGCAAGGGCGCGGGCGCGGCGGCGGGAGTTTGTGGCGGGGAGGCCGAGCCCTGCGCCATGGCGGGCGTCGCGGATACTGCCAGCGCGCCCGGAACGCCGAGCGCGAGGGCCTTGAGGACGTGGCGGCGTCCCGGCGCCGGAGGGGTTTCGCCCGCGTCTTCACTGGCGGGTGGAACGACAGGCTGCTGCTCGTTCATACCGTTCTCCTTGTTGGACTCGCGGCGGCTACAGCAAGCGTTGAGCCCGGCACGGCGTTTGCATGGGCAACACTCCATTCTCCTGAAGGAGCTCCCATGTCAGCCATGTCCGTCACTTTACGCGCGATCGCCATTGTTTTGCTAGGAGGAGCGTCGCTCTCGCTGGCGGCTCCTCCGGATTCCCCGCCCCAGGACAAGCAGTCCGATTCGCGCGCGCGGCCCGCCGATGATGGCGCTGCGGCCCATCATCAGAGGAAGGAAGGAAAATCGGAACAGGAGCGGAAAAATTTACCGGCGGCCGACTCCCCGAATCCTGCGCAGGGGCGGGACCGAGGAGAACAGGGAGGAACCGACGCTCGCGGCAGCCAAGGCCCCACCGGGGCGACCACGGGCTCGACCGGGCAGGGTGGGGCGCCGGGCTCGGGCGCATCTTCCGGGTCCGGCGGTACCGCAGATCAGCGCTGAACATTCTGGTCGCGACCGACCCGTGAGGGTTCGTACTCATGGGTTCAACTTAGCCGCTTCAATATCCGGGCAGCCTTGGCAATGCCGCCCGTGCCGCTGGCCGCGCGACCGACCAGCGCGGTGCCCAACGCCGTGAGGATGACGCCCTTCCAGCCCGGACCGCTGCGCATCCCCGTAAACATCAGCCAGGCGCCGGCGCCGAAGACGATGACGTGCTCGCCCGGAAAGTCGGGGCGCGCGTCATCGATGCGGCGCAGTCTTTCCCACAGAGGTTCACGGGCGTCGGTCGGGGTGGGAACTGGATCTCTGGTTTGCATGGCGGCCCTCGTTAGTGACGGAGATGCGGTCAAGCAAGTGTCGTGCCGTCGGTGTCGGGCTGGCGCAGGGTTATCGACACGTCCGGATATGCCGCCTGCGCGGCCGCCACGGCATCGTCCCGGGATGCGTAGCGTTGGCCGTCCTCCTGGACGCCCAGCATGGCGATGCGGCGAAACGCCCAGGAGAGGTCAGGGCGTTGGAAGACTTCTACGATCATCTGGCGGGCTCGTTCAGGTTGGACGCGCAGGCTGGCGCCTGGGCAGCGTCGTTCCTCGGGTGGGCAGCAATTGCCGTGCCGCAGCTGCGGCGCCTCATGGCGACCGCAGGGACGGCTTCAGTCGTCCAGGGCGGGCACGGTGCCGATCTGCATCAGGATGCGCGGCGATTCCATGTCGCCGGTTTCCTTGTCCACCATCACTTCATAGGCCGCGACGCCGGCGAACTTGGAGGCCATGGAGTTGGCGATGCGAATGGCGCCGAACTCGCTGCTGGCGGGGCGGATTTCACCGGGGGCGACGCCATTGGCGGCAGCGCGGTAGGGAACGACGATGTATTGGACGAGATGAGCAGCTTCTGACACAGGGTTCTCCTGGACGACAGTTTTTGGGCGAGCGAAATGTATCACGCTGTACTGTGTTTTTGTACAGTATTGTTCGACGCTGCGCCAATAATTTTCAGGCGGCCTGGGAAAACCCCTAGGGCGCGCTCGTTGCCCGATTTTCAGCTCGCCTCTATTATTTTCGAAAATATTTAAATTTTTATAAAAAGAGGCAAGGGATGGAAGCGAACCGCTACGACGCGTACCGCGAGGAAACCTTAGGCCGAGCCAATGTGGCCGACTCGCCCGAGCTGGTCGCCTACTACAAGGAGCTGGCGCGCCTGGAAACCGGCGCCCTCTGGACGGTGGCGAACAAGATCGAGCCTTGGGCGCCCCGTTCGGTCTCGGTGCCGGTGGTATGGCGCTACCAGGATCTGCGCGGCCACGTGTTGCGGTCCGCCGAACTGGTTTCTCCCGAAGAAGCGGGCCGGCGCGTCATTTACCTGAACAACCCCGGCCGGCGTGACGTGGCCGCCGCCGTGGGCTGGCTGTATTCGGGCCTGCAGGTGATGAAACCCGGCGAGCTGGCTTCCGCCCACAAGCATTCGCACTCTGCGCTGCGCTTCATCATGGAAGGGCGGGGCGCATACACCGTGGTGGACGGCCACAAGATGACGCTGGGCGCGAACGATTTCGTGTTGACGCCCAATGGCACCTGGCATGAGCACGGCGTGGCGGAAGACGGCACCACCTGTATCTGGCAGGACGGCCTGGACATTCCGCTGGTCAACGCGATGGAGGCGGGCTTTTACGCCGTGCATCCTGACTTGAACCAGACCGTGACCTATCCCGTGGACGACACCAGCGCCGCCTGGGGCAATGCGGCCCTCAAGCCGCAGGTATCCGGATGGACCAAGCCGTACTCGCCCCTGTTCAAGTACGAGTGGGAGCCCACCTACGAAGCGCTGCGCCGCTATGCGCGCACCACCGCCGGCAGTCCCTATGACGGCATCCTGCTCGAATACGTCAATCCTGCGACGGGTGGCCCGGTCATGCCTACCATCGGCGCCAGCATGCAACTGCTGCGGCCCGGCGAACACACCAAGGCCCATCGCCATACCGGCAGCTTCATCTACCAGGTGGCCAAGGGCAGCGGTTATTCCATCATCGACGGCAAGCGCTATGACTGGACCGAGCGCGACATCTTCTGCGTGCCTTCCTGGGCGATCCACGAACACGTCAATCTTTCGTCCAACGACGACGCCTGCCTGTTCAGTTTCAACGACCTGCCCGTGATGCGTGCGCTGGCGCTTTACCGCGAAGAAGCGGTCAAGGAAAACGACGGCCACCAAGTGCTGATCTAGCGCCGCCCGGTCCCTATTGAATCTTTTCCGCCGCGCGGACCTCGTTCGCGCGCCTGACTCAACTCGTCCTGAATTTATGGAGTTCCTATGCGCTTGGTGACTTTTCGCGCTCATCCCACCGCCGCCGCCCGTCTGGGCGCGCTGGCCGAAGGCTATGTAATCGATCTGGCCCTGCTGGGCCGCGCTGGCGGCGTAGACCTGCCTGACGACATGCTGGCTTTCATCGACCTGGGTCCCGTGGCCGTGGCGCAGGCGAGCAAGCTGATGGAGGCCTATCGCGGGGCCTGGCCCGTGGGTACTGCGTTGCCGCAGGAAAACGTCAAATTGCTGGCGCCGATTCCGCGCCCGCGCAAGAACATCTTCGGCATCGGCCTGAACTACGTGGAGCACGTGGCGGAATCCAGCCGCACGCTGGATACTTCCGCCGATTTGCCCAAGCAGCCCGTGATCTTCTCCAAGCCGCCCACCACCGTCATCGGGCCGGGCGATGCCATCGAGCACAACGCCAAGATCACGCAGCAGCTGGACTGGGAAGTGGAACTGGCGGTGATCATGGGCCGCCGCGCCTCGCGCGTGGCCGAGGCCGATGCATTGTCCTATGTGTTCGGCTACAGCGTCATGCTGGACATGAGCGCGCGCGATTGCCGCCGCGCCGGCCAATGGATCTATTCCAAGGGCCAGGATACCTACGCGCCGTTCGGCCCGTGCATCGTGACAGCGGACGAGATCCCCGATCCGCAGGTGCTGGACCTGTGGCTGACGGTCAACGGCGAGAAGAAGCAGGGCTCCAATACGCGCCACATGCTGTTCAAGGTGCCGTTCCTGATCTCGGACATCAGCGCGGGCATCACGCTGGAACCGGGCGACATCATCGCCACCGGCACGCCGGAAGGCGTGGGCGCGGGCCGCAAGCCGCAGGAATGGCTGTGGCCGGGCGACGTGGTGGTGGCCTGCGTGGAAGGCATCGGCACGCTGCGCCATCCGGTGGTGGCCGTTTAACGCGCCCGGCCGCACAGCGGCGGGCAACGCAGTCTCAAGGGGAAAACATGATCAAGAAACAGATACTGGGCGGCGTGGCCGCCGCGTTGTCCGTCGCGCTGGGCGCCGCGGCGTCGATGGGAGCGGCGCATGCCGCGGAACCGGTCAAGATCGGCTTCATCGCCACCTTGTCCACGCCGGCCGGCTACATCGGCGAAGACGAGCGCGATGCGTTCAACCTCGCCATCAAGCAGGGAGGCGGCAAGTTGGGCGGCGTGCCCGTGCAGCTGGTAATCGAGGATGACGGCCTGAAGCCCGCCAACGCCAAGCAGGCGGCCGACCGTTTGCTGCAATCGGGCGTCAAGCTCTATACCGGCGTGAATTTCTCCAACGTGCTGGCGGCGGTCGTGCCCAGCGTGGTGAAGTCGGGCGCGTTCTATGTCAGCCTGAATCCCGGCCCGTCGAACTTCGCGGGTGAAAAATGCGATCCCAATTATTTCGTGGCGTCCTACCAGAACGACGCCTTCCATACGGCCGGCGGCGTGGCGGCCAATGAACTGGGCTACAAGCGTGTCGTGCTGCTGGCGCCTAACTACCAGGCCGGCCGCGACGCCATCGAAGGATTCAAGCGCACCTACAAGGGCGAGGTGGTGGCTGAGATCTACACCAAGCTCGATCAATCGGACTTCTCGGTGGAACTGGCGCGCCTGCGCTCGCTGGCGCCCGACGCCATCTACCAGTTCCATCCGGGCGGGACCGGCATCAACTTCGTCAAGCAGTACGCGGCGGCCGGACTGAACAAGAGCATTCCGATGCTGATGCCCAGCTTTTCGATGGACGCGCGCATGATCAAGGCCACGGGCGACGCCTCGTCGGGCGCCTACATCACCGGCATCTGGTCGCAGGACTTCGACAATGCGCAATCCAAGGCCTTCGTGCAGGCGTTCAAGGATGCCTACGGCCGCGTCCCGACGGATTACGCGATGCAGGCCTACGACACCGCGCAGCTGATCGGGGCTGGCCTGAAGGCCACCGGCGGCGACCTGTCCAAGGCGGCGGAGTTTCGTGCCGCGCTGCGCAAGCCGGAATTCGCATCGCTGCGCGGCAAGTTCAGCATGAACACCAACCAGCATCCGATCCAGGACCTGTACCTGATGCGCATCGAGAAGGACAGCGACGGCGGCCTGTCGCCGCACCTGGTCCGCAAACTGGTGTCCGATGACAAGGACGCGTACGCGCAACTCTGCAAGATGCCGTCATGACGCTCCTGTTTGAACAGTTGCTCAATGGGCTGCAGTTCGGCGCCATGCTATTCATGCTGGCTGCCGGACTGACGCTGATCTTCGGCATCATGGGCGTGGTCAACCTGACGCACGGCTCCTTCTACATGGTGGGGGCCTACTGCGCGGCCTATGCCATCGGCACCACCGGTTCATTCCTGGCCGGCGTGCTGGCGGCGCTGCTGGGCGCCGGCCTGTACGGCATATCGGTAGAAGTGGTGGTGATACGCAAGCTGTACAAGCGGGACCATCTTTACCAGGTCCTTGCCACCTTCGGTTTGCTGTTGTTTTCCAACGAGGCGGTCAGCCTGATATTCGGCCGGCGTCCGCCGCTCGTGGGCATCCCCACGTTCCTTGAGGGCGCGGTCACGCTGGCGCCAGGATTCCAGTATCCGTTGATCCGTCTGTCCTTCATCGCCATCGGCGCGCTGGTTGCCGTGGGCTTGTGGTGGCTGGTCAACCGCACGCGTATCGGCATGCTGATCCGGGCGGGCGCCGACGACCGCGAAATGGTCGATGCGCTGGGCGTGGACATTCGCAAGCTCTACACGCTGGTGTTCGGTCTGGGCGCCCTGCTGTGCGGGCTGGCTGGCGTCATGGCGGCGCCGCTGCTGGCGGTGGAAATCGGCATGGGCGAACGCATTCTGATCACCACCTTCGTGGTCATCGTGATCGGCGGAGTGGGATCGGTGCGCGGCGCGTTGGCCGGCGCATTGCTGGTAGGCATGGTGGACAGCCTTGGGCGCGCCTTTCTGCCGCAGCTGCTGTCGACCATGTTCTCGCCGGCAACGGCCGACCCGCTGGCGGCGGGCCTGGCTTCGGCCAGTATCTACGTGTTGATGGCGATTGTCCTGATCGCCAAGCCGGGCGGCTTGTTTCCGGCGCGAGGATGAAGATGGCATACACACTTACAAACCGCGCCCGCTGGGGGCTCGGCGGGCTGGCGGTGCTGATCCTGCTGCCGGCCGCGGCGCTGGCCTCGGGCTCGCCGTTCCTGATCGGCGTGGTGACGCGCTTCCTGATCTACGGGCTGGCGGCAGTCAGCCTGGACCTGGTGATCGGCTATGGCGCCATGGTCAGTTTCGGGCACGCCATGTTCTTCGGACTGGGCGGCTATGCGGTCGGCATCATCGCCTTCCACACGGCCGAGGCCGGTCCGATCTTCGGCTGGGCGGGCAGCAATGCGGCGCTGGTGGTGTGGCCCATCGCACTGGCGGTATGCGCGCTGGCCGGCTGGTTGTTCGGTTATCTGGCGCTGCGCACGCGGGGCGTGCAGTTCATCATGATCACCCTGGCGTTTGGGCAGATGGTGTACTTCGTGCTGGTATCGCTGCAGTTCTATGGCGGCGACGACGGCTTGATGATTCCGCAGCGCAACGAGTTGCCCGGCGTCAACCTGGAAAGCCCCATGGTCTTCTACTACCTTTGCCTGGCCGTGCTGACGTTGTGGACGCTGTTGTGCATTCGCGTGACCAATTCGCGTTTTGGCATGGTGCTGCAGGCGCTGCGCCAGAGCGAACGGCGCGCGGTGAATCTGGGTGTGGCGCCCACGCCGTATCGGCTCAGCGCCTTTGTGCTGTCAGCAGTAGGCACGGGTCTTGCCGGTGTGCTGTGGGCCAATTACGCCGGGCTGGTGACGCCCGACATGGCGGCCTGGACCAAGTCCGGGGAACTCATGGCCATCGTGATCCTCGGGGGCGTGGGCACTCTGCTCGGGCCGATCGCGGGCGCGGCTGTGTTCCTGGGCCTGGAACAGATGCTGTCGTCGCTGACCGAGCACTGGCTGCTGTATATGGGCCCCATCCTGGTGCTGGTGGTGCTGTGGGGCCAGAAGGGGCTTTTTGGAAAACTGCTGGAGACACGCCATGCCGATTGATGCCGGCGCCAGCCTGCTGCGCCTGACGCAGCTGCGCAAGGCCTTTGACGCGGTGGTGGCGACCAATGGCGTGGACCTGGATGTGCGCGCGGGCGAGATCCACGCCATCATCGGCCCCAATGGCGCGGGCAAGTCCACCTTGATCGCGCAGATCTGCGGCGAGATCCGCCCGGATTCCGGCACCATCCACCTGAACGGACAGGACGTGACGGCACTGCGCGCATTCGAGCGCGCGCGCCTGGGGCTGGGCCGCTCATTCCAGATCACTGAGCTCTGCCAGGAATACACGGCCCTGGAAAACGTGATCCTTTCGCGCATGCTCAAGGGCGGCCGCGCCTTTCAGGCCTGGTCCAACCCGCGCCATGACGCGGCGCTGAAGACCGAGGCCATGCGCTGGTTGGCGCACGTGGGTTTGGAAGACCGACGTCACGTGCGCTCGGCGGACCTGGCGCATGGCGAAAAGCGGCAACTGGAACTGGCGGTGGCACTAGCGCGTTCGCCGCAGCTGTTGCTGCTGGATGAGCCCATGGCCGGCATGGGGCCCGAGGAATCGGCGCGCATGACGCGGCTCTTGCAAGGCATGAAGGGCGACTACGGCATCCTGCTCGTGGAACACGACATGGACGCGGTATTCGCGCTGGCCGACCGCATCAGCGTGCTGGTGTACGGCCGCGTGGTGTTCAGCGGATCGCCCGAAGAAGTGCGCCGGCATCCGGAGGTGCGCGCGGCCTATCTGGGAGAAGAGCATGTTGAAGGTTGAAGGGCTGACCGGCGGTTACGGCTCCAGCAAGGTCCTGTTCGGCATGTCGTTCGAGGCGAATGAAGGCGAGGTGATCTCGCTGATCGGGCGCAACGGCATGGGCAAGACCACCACGATCAAGACCCTGATGGGCATGTTGCCCGCCACCGGAGGTGCAATGCAGTTCCGCGGGCGGACGCTGGGCCGGTCCGCGCCCAGCGGCGTGGCGCGGCTGGGCGTGGGGTTGGTGCCCGAAGGCCGGCGCGTGTTCGGTTCCCTGACGGTACAAGAGAACCTGGTGGCGACCGCGCGCGCCGCGCCGGGCGGGTGGGATCTGGAGCGCGTCTACGCTCTGTTTCCACGGTTAAAGGAACGCAGGGGGCAATCTTCGCGGACGCTGTCCGGCGGCGAGCAGCAGATGCTGGTCGTGGGCCGCGCGCTCATGACCAATCCCAAGCTCTTGATCCTGGACGAAGCGACCGAAGGGCTTGCGCCGTTGATCCGCCAGGAAATCTGGCGCTGCCTGCGGGCGCTGAAAGCCGAGGGCCAGACCATACTTGTCATCGACAAGAACCTGCCTGAAATGGCGACGCTGGTGGACCGCCACTACATCGTCGACAAAGGCCGGGTAGCCTGGTCGGGGCAGCCCGGCGAGCTGTCCGCCCAGCCTGAGCTGGCGCAGCGCTACCTGGGCATATGAGCGGGCAGGAGGGCGCGAGTAGAATGGGCCGCCTGCGCGCGGATCGGCGCCTTGGCCGCTGACATCTGGAGACCATCTTGAAGCCTAGAATAAAAGCTTCCCGCCAGGACGATCCCGGATCGGACGGGAGCGCCGGCGTGGAAGAAATCACGCTGTCCGAGCAGGTCTACCGCCTGCTGCGGCGCGACATCATGCGCGGCGCTTTTGCGCCGGGCCAGTCCCTGCGGCTGGAATTGCTGAAGCAGCGCTACGGCAGCAGTTTTTCGCCTATCCGCGAGGCGCTCAACCGGCTGCGCAGCGAACGCATGGTCATCAGCACCACCTCGCGCGGCTTCAGCATCGCGCCCTTATCGGTCGAGGAAATGTGGGACGCCTGTGAAACGCGCATCCTGATCGACTGTGACGCCTTGCGCCGTTCGCTCGCCAATGCGGATGACGCCTGGGAAACGCGCCTGGTGGGCGCATACCACGCGCTGACCCTGGCCGCGCAGCGCGCCGACCAGGCCGCCGAACCTTCGGAAGAACTGGAAGAACTGCTGGAGGCGCGCCACCTGGAGTTCCACCATGCGCTGATAGGCGCGTGCCGCTCCAACTGGTTGTTGGATCTTTCCACCCAGCTCTACGCGCAGACCGAACGCTATCGCCGCCCCGCGCGGGCCGGCGCCACTGCTTACGGGCCGGAGCGCAACGTCGACGACGAGCACCGCCAGCTGCTGGACGCCGCGATTTCGCGCGACGTCGAAGGCTCGGTCGCCATGCTGGCGGCGCACTACCGCAAGACCGCGCAGTTCATCGAACGCATCATTTCCCAGCCCCAATCGCAGCCCAAATCGCAGGCCCGGCATGCATAACCACGACATCGACCTTTTCTTCCCCACCATCGCCGAGCGCGAGGTGCAGTACAACGCGCGCGAATCGGTGCCTGATTTCGATGCCTGCGTGCGCCGCTATGCCGAGTCGTCTGCTCGCGTGCGCACGCGCCGTCCCGGCGTGCTGGACCTGCGCTACGGCATGGGGCAGGACGAAAGACTGGACCTGTTCCTGCCGGCGGCCTCGCAGGCGCCGGCGCCGCTGTTCGTTTTCATCCACGGGGGCTACTGGCGCGCACAGCGTAAGGAAGACGCGCCCGTCATGGCCGAGGCCTTCAACGCCGCGGGCGCTGCCGTTGCCACCCTGGAATACACGCTCGTGCCCGAAGCGACGCTGGGCGAGGTTGTGCGGGAAGTGCGCTCCGCCGTGGCCTGGCTATACCGCAACGTGGCGGCCTATGGCGTGGACCCCAACCGGATCTACGTCAGCGGCAGCTCCGCGGGCGGGCATCTGGCGGGCATGCTGGTCGCGCCCGGCTGGACTGCGCGCTATGGCGTGCCCGACGATGTGATCAAGGGCACCTTGGCGCTCAGCGGGCTGTTCGATCTGCGGCCCTTGTGCGACATCCTGCCGAATACCTGGCTGCAACTGACGCCCGAACAGGCGGCGCACCAAAGCCCGATCTTCCACCTGCCCGAGCGCGCCGGCCCCATGTTGCTGGCGGTGGGTGGGTTGGAGACCCAGGGTTTCAAGAACCAGACCGCTGCGTACGAGGCCGCGTGGAACGCTGCCGGACTGACGTCCACCCGCATTCCCACGCCGCACTGCAACCACTTCGATCTGGTCAACGAACTGGAAGACCCGGATAGCGAGCTGACTCGCGCCACCCTGGCGATGATGGGGCTGGGCGCCAAGTGAACGGCCGGCCGATGGCGTAAGCTTTACGTCCATGGCCGACCTGAAACTCCTAGAAGACCTGATTGCCCTGGCGCAGACCGGCAGCTTCGTGCGTGCTGCCGAACTGCGCCATGTCACGCATCCTGCTTTCGGCCGGCGCATCCGCGCGCTGGAGGCGTGGGCAGGAGCGCCGCTGATCGAGCGCCAGCGCCTGCCCGTGGTGTTGACCGCCGAAGGCGAAGCCCTGCTGAAGACCGCTACGCAGGTGGTGGAGCAGATGGGGCAGGTGCGCCATCGCATCCGCAGCTTCGGCGCGGGCGGCGAGGCCGTGCTGCGCATTGCCACCGGCCGCAGCCTTGCCCGCACGCTGGTGGCGGACTGGATCGCGCGGTTGCGCCACCGGGCTCCAAAGGTCTTGACCGAGGGCACGCAGGTCGAGCTGTCCACCGGCATGATGCAGGACATGGCGGCTCGCCTGGAGCAAGGGCGGGTGGATTTGCTGTGCTGCTACGAGCACCCGGCCCTGTCCGTCCAGCTGAGCCCCGGGCGCTACCGCTATATGACCTTGGGCACGGACAAGCTGGTGCCCGTCAGCCAGGCAGATTCGCGTGGGCGTCCCCGCTATGTGTTGCAGGAAGGCGGTGCATCCGTGCCATTGATTACCTACGCGGGCGGTTTGGCTATGGAGCGTATCGTGGGAGATCGCCTGGAAGCCACGCCCTACGCCTTGACGCCGTTCCTGCGCAGCGACTCGCTGGATGCCGCGCACGGCGCGGTCGCCAAGGGCCTGGGGGTGGCCTGGCTGCCCTGGTCCATGGTGGCGGCGGATTGCAGGCGGGGCTCGCTGGCTGCGCTGGGCGGCCGCAGCGAGGAAATTGCCTTCGAGGTGCGTTTGTACCGGTCGCGGGCGCGCCTGGCCGACCTGGCTGAAGCGGCCTGGGAAGCCACCGCCAGCCGGAAGGCGTGAGATCCGGCTGGTAGGGGGCTCATCCGTGCTGAATCAGCACCGTAATGTGTCGATTCAGCACGAGATATCCCTGGTGTACGTTCGAGAATAGCTCCCGAAACCTCGAATGAGACGGCGCCGCCGTCCACCACAGCACCCCAGGGAGAAACCATGAAATCCGTCCTGCATCCGTTGCGTGGCGCGCTAGCCGCGCTCTGTGCCTTTTCCGCGCTTGCCGCGGCGCCTTCCGCTCACGCCGAGTATCCCGAACGCGCCGTCTCGCTGGTGGTTGGCTACCCGGCAGGCGGCAGCGTGGACCTGACGGCGCGCCTGTTTGGCGAGGAGCTGGCCAAGCGCCTGGGCCAAAGCGTGGTGGTCGAGAACGTGGGCGGCGCCGGCGGCACCATCGGCGCGCAGCGCGTGGCCCGCGCCGCGCCGGACGGCTACACCTTGCTGCTGGGCTCCACCAATGAAATGGTGATCGCCAGCATGATCAACAACGCGGTCAAGTACGACAGCGTCAAAGACTTCTCGCCACTGGGCGTGATTGCCTCGCAGCCTATGCTGCTGGCCGCCAGCAAGAACTCCGGCGTGAAGACCGCCGCGGAGTACCTGCAGAAACTGCGCGCGTCCGCGCCCGGAAGCTTCAATTATGGCTCCTCCGGCGTGGGCACCACGCTGCACCTGGCGGGCGAGATGATCAATCAGTCGACGGGCACGCGCGCCGAACATGTGCCGTACCGCGGCGTGGCGCCGCTGGTGACCGACCTGATGAGCGGCCAATTGGACTACGGCATGCTGGTGCTGTCCTCGGGCTTGCCGCAAGTGCGCGCCGACAAGATCGTGGCGCTGGGCGTTACCGAGAAAAAGCGTTCGCCGGTGGCGCCGGACCTGCCCGCCCTGGCGGAAACACCGGGATTCGAATCCGTGGACATCAGCGTCTGGTTCGCGCTCTATGGTCCGGCCGGCTTGCCGGAGCCTGTGGCCGCCAAGCTGCGCAGCGCGCTGGCCGACACGCTGAAGTCGGAGCAGTTCCGCGCCAAGATGCAGGAAGCCGGTGGCGTGCTGTCGCAGCCGGGCCTGGACCCGGCCGCCTACCAGGCAGAGGAAACCAAGAAGTACGGCGCGCTGGTCAAGGCCGCCAAGATCGAAGCCCAGTAACGCGAAGCCCAACCATCGCAACACCCCAGCATCACAGCGGATAACTATTCATGGAATTCAAGCTCCCCGTTCCCGACCTGAGCGCCGAACGCGCCGGCAATACCGGCACTCCTGGCGTGTGGCATTTCGATTCAGGCCTTCCGGGGCGCGCACTGATGGTATCCGCGCTGGTGCATGGCAATGAGCTTTGCGGTGCCTGGGCGTTGAAGGACCTGCTGGCGGCGGGGCTGCGGCCGCGTCGCGGCAGCCTGACGCTGGCATTCTGCAACCTGGATGCATTCGACCGCTTCGACCACGCCAATCA
>MTEX01003065.1_pt1 | contig 14992 bp, 11 predicted proteins | sample 1042691 | NCBI WGS metagenome assembly MTEX01 (sample SAMN06185810, study PRJNA358809) | soil metagenome | isolation source: soil biostimulated with molasses as carbon source | place: India | collected 2015-05-23
ATGCCATATTCGGCAAACAGTTGTTTTGCCTGGTATTCGTGGAAATTCATGCGTCACCGTGGGTAGGGAACAGGTAAGCGAGGCCGGACGTCCCGTAAAACCGCGTTTGGACGTGCACAGGCCGCCCGGCGGGCGCCAGCCAGCCCCCTATTGTCGCCCAGCGGGCCGGGCGGCGCAAAACCGCGACGGGGCGGGGCCGGCCTGGCCCGGCCTGCCTATACTGGTGTCACCGCCGACGGGGGGAGTCCGCGCTTGCCGCAAAGCCATTCGATCCTGGGACGCATCGAATCCGCCCCGCGGCGCGATCTGTATTTCTTCGCTCTGTACCGGACCCTCGAAGCCGCTGTGCTGGCCGGGCTGGTGTTCAGCCCGCTGTCGGACCTGCTGGGTTCGCAGCGCCATTCCATGCTGGGGGTGTGGGTCACCATCGCCTACCTCATCGCCTCGGTCCTGCTGCTGCTGATCCGCAGTCCCCGCTGGATGACCCTGACCGTGGTGGTCGGGCTGGCGGTGGACATCACCGCCGCCGCGCTCATCACCCACGCCCTGCCGGCCGCCACCGCCGGGGTCGCGATGATGCTGCTGTTCAACGTCGCAGCCGGCGTGCTGCTGATGCCGTCCTGGCGCTGGGCGGTAGCGATGGTCGGGCTGACCGTGCTTTCGCTGTTCATCGAGTTCGGCTGGACCACATTCCACGACGGCAACACGAATCGTTCCCTGGCCGAAGTGATGATGTTCGCCATCAGTTACATGGCCGTCGGCTATCTCTCCCACCAGGCCGGCCAGCGGGCCCGCCGCAGCGAGGCGCTGGCCGACCAGCGCGGCGCCGAAGTCGCCAACCTGGTGGAAATCAACGAACTGATCATCCGCCGCATGCGCACCGGCGTACTGGTGGTCGACGCGGACAATCACATCAAGCTGGCCAACGAAGCCGCCAGCCTGCTGCTGGGCGACGGCGGCGATGGCACCAGCGATGGCGTCGGCGTCCTGCTCACCCATACCGCGCCGGAACTGGCGCGCCGCCTGCAACGCTGGCGCAACGGCTGGCAGGCCGACGACACGCCCATGCAGTTGTCGCCCGACCAGCCCGAAGTGCAACCGCGGTTCGCCCGCCTGCTGGCCGACAGCGAGACCTCGCTGATCTTCCTGGATGACGCCACCGTGGTCTCGCGCCGCGCCGAATCGCTGACCCTGGCCGCGCTGGGCCGCTTCTCCGCCAGCCTGGCCCACGAGATCCGCAACCCGCTGGCCGCCATCAACTACGCCGTGCAGTTGCTGGAGGAATCGCGCCACATCATCGACGGCGATCGCCGCCTGCTGCAGATCATCCACCAGCAGTGCCAGCGCACCAACGGCATCGTCGAAAGCGTGCTCGGCCTGGCCCGGCGCGAGCGCGCCAGCCCGGAGCACGTGGACCTCAACACCTTCGTCCGCCGCTTCATCGACGAATACCAGCAATCGCTGTCGATCGAGACCGACACCCTGGAAGCCGTCATCGGCCCGCGTCCGGTACCGGCGCTGGTCGACCTCCGCCACCTGCAGCAGGTGGTGACCGTGCTGGTGCAGAACGCGATGAACTACGGCCGCCTGCCGGGTGAGTCGGCGCGGGTGCGGGTGCGCGTGTTCCAGGCCGACCATCGCCCGATGATCGACGTCATGGATCGCGGCCCGGGCATTCCGGAGGCGGTGGCCGCGCAGTTGTTCCGCCCGTTCTTCACCACGTCCGAGCACGGCACCGGGCTGGGCCTCTACATCGCCCGCGAGCTGTGCCGGGCCAACCAGGCTACCCTGGAGTACGTCCCGGTGCCGGGCGGCGGCAGTTGCTTCCGCATCACCCTGCCCGGCCCCCACGCGCTGCTGCCGGCGTGAACCGGAACCACCGCGGTCGTCTCCGGCGGCCCGCCGCCAGCGATGGACGCCAAGGCGGAGTCGCGCCCCAAGCGATGCGAAGCAATGCGACGGGCAATCGGATTGCCCGAAGTCGCCACGCGTGATGATGGCGCCGGGAAGTGCATTCCGTCACAGGTCCGGTACGCTCTGCCCCGCCTTCTCTCATATCAGCGACCTCACACTAGCGGGCCCTCCTGTTCCGCCGGTACACTGAATGGACAGGGGCAGAAGGGGGATTCATGAGCGAAAACCGTAGTGCCCTGATCGTCGACGACGAACGTGACATCCGCGAACTGCTGGTACTGACGCTGGGCCGCATGGGCCTGCGCATCGATACCGCGGCCAACCTCGGCGAGGCGCGCGAACTCCTGGCACGCAACAGCTACGACCTCTGCTTCACCGACATGCGCCTGCCCGACGGCAACGGCATCGAACTGGTCGGTGAAATTTCCCGCAACTACCCGCGCACCCCGGTCGCCATGATCACCGCGTTCGGCAACATCGAACTGGCGGTCGAGGCGCTCAAGGCCGGTGCGTTCGATTTCGTCAGCAAGCCGGTGGACCTGACTGTCCTGCGCGGCCTGGTCAAGCACGCGCTGGAACTCAACAACGCCGAACGCGCGCCCGCCCCGCCACCACCGCCCGAACAGGCCAGCCGCCTGCTGGGCAGTTCGCCCGCGATGGCGACCCTGCGCGACACCATCGGCAAGGTCGCCCGCAGCCAGGCCCCGGTCTACATCCGCGGCGAATCCGGCGTGGGCAAGGAACTGGTCGCCCGCACCATCCACGAGCAGGGCGCCCGCGCCAGCGGTCCATTCGTGCCGGTCAATTGCGGGGCGATTCCGGCCGAACTGATGGAAAGCGAGTTTTTCGGCCACAAGAAGGGCAGCTTCACCGGCGCCCACGCCGACAAGGCCGGCCTGTTCCAGGCCGCCAGCGGCGGCACGCTGTTCCTGGACGAGGTCGCCGAACTGCCGTTGCCGATGCAGGTCAAGCTGCTGCGCGCCATCCAGGAAAAAGCCGTGCGCCCGGTCGGGGCCTCCCAGGAAGTGCAGGTGGACGTGCGCATCCTCTCGGCCACCCACAAGGATCTGGGCGAACTGGCCAGCGATGGCCGTTTCCGCCATGACCTGTACTACCGCATCAACGTCATCGAACTGCGGGTGCCGCCGCTGCGCGAGCGCGCCAGCGACCTGCCGCAGCTGACCAGCGCCATCCTCGACCGGCTGGCCGACCAGCACGGCCGCAACGCGCCTTCGGTGTCGCCTGACGCCATGGCCGAACTGCGCCGTTATCCCTTCCCCGGCAACGTCCGCGAGCTGGAGAACATCCTGGAGCGCGCGTTGGCGATGGCCGATGGCCACAGCATCGAGGTCGGCGACCTCTACCTGCCGCAGCCCACCACGGCTCCGCGCGCGGGTGGCACCGACCTGCCCGCCACACCCATCGGCGCCCCGCCCGGCGCGGCCCCGATCGACATCGATCCCGCCGGCGGTCCGCTGCCCAACTACATCGAGCAACTGGAACGCGCGGCCATCCAGAAGGCGCTGGAAGAGAACCGCTGGAACAAGACCCGCGCCGCCGCCCAGCTCGGCATCACCTTCCGCGCCCTGCGCTACAAGCTGAAAAAGCTCGGCATGGAATAGCGGTCCGCGGGGCCGCGCGAGCCGTGCCCGGCATCCGGAACACCACAGGCGCGCCATCCCTCGAACGCCAGCCGCCAGCCACTCCCGCGAGTCCCGTCCTCCATCGCAATGAACCCAATACCCTCCCCCTTTGAAAAAGGGGGACCTACGGGATTTGCTTTCTACCCCCGCACCAAGACGAAGCCCCATCCCGCCCTGGTTCCGATCGCGCGTCTCGATTACACGATTCACTTCATAGGGCTCATCGGTGCACGGGCTCATCGCCCTTCACTTGACGATTCTTGTCGCCAAAGGCGCGAGCCTTATCACTTTGAAAAAGAGTGTGAACTTCACCCGGCTGTCAGCCACGACACCGTCGATATCGTGCGCACCGCGCCGAACGTTCGTATCCCGAACCTTCCATCTCCCTGGATGCGAATGAAGGCGCCCAACCGGCATGTCTTCAGTGTTCTTGCAGGCCCTGCGCCATCGATGCCGCGTCACCGGCATCACCCGCGACAGCAAACGGACATGCCGTCACTCATCAAGCCAAGCAACATGGGGAAGTGTCACATGAAGAAGAACATGCAGGGTTTCACCCTGATCGAATTGATGATCGTCGTGGCGATCATCGCCATCCTGGCCGCCATCGCGCTGCCGGCCTACAACAACTACACCAAACGCGCGAAGGTATCCGAAGTGATTCTGGCCGCGTCCGCACTTCGTACCGGAGTGGCGGAATACGCAGCCTCGATGGGCAAGCTTCCGCCTGAAAGTTGGGCGGGTTACGTCACGCAAGCCTCGACGTATGTCAGTGAGGTCAGTTGGGACGGCAAGATCATTTCTGCGACCGCGCAGGCGATCAGCACCGACGTCAACGGCAAGACCATCGAGCTGACACCGACCCTCTCAGCTACGGGGCAAGTCACCTGGGCTTGCGGCGGCAGCATTCCTGCGGACGCCCGTCCCGGTACTTGCCAAGGCGCCGCTGCCGCAAAGCCGTAAGAAAAAACGTATCGCGGCTGTATTCCATGCAGAGTGTTTCTCCCGGACCCCGCGAATGCGGGGTCCGGTCTATCTGGCTCACAGTCAAACCCGTACTCCATGTTTCCCGTACTTAGCTTTTGCCTGGCCGCACCCCAAATGCCGGTATGGACATCAGAAACGTCCTCAAGCAGCGGCTGGTAATTCCACTCGACCGCGTCCCCGTCCGCTCTTTGACGCTTGGAAATCCCGACCGGACCGCACCTGCGCTTTCAGATGGCCCCGCCCTTCCGTCGTCACCGTCAAGCATGGGCGGGACGTCGGTTTACTGACACTCAAACTGCCTGAAAAGGTCACAAAGTGACCTTTTTTGTCACCCCATCTCTCGCCCCCTCTGAACCTCTTTCTGGCAGCCCAAATTGCCAGATTGTGATCACTCCCGCGGTTGATCCCCGACATCCCCGATACCGCTTCAAAGAGATTGATGTCATAGTTATCTCGACTTAGGTGTCTGGGGTCTTTCCCGCGAACCGTCAAGGAACCGGGAAAGAGGCGCTTACAGTTGGCACACATCCTGCACGTGACTTGAAGCACGTGCGTCGTCTTGCACGGCGCCCACGGTCCAACGCTTAAGGACACGCGGGCTCGGAGTGTCCTTAACCATCCAAGCCAATCCTGAAAGGGGAAAGTTCATGAAGAAGAACATGCAGGGTTTCACCCTCATCGAACTGATGATCGTGGTCGCCATCATCGCCATCCTGGCCGCCATCGCGCTGCCGGCGTATTCCGACTACATCAAGAAGTCGAAGGTTTCAGAAGTCGTTCTGGCCGCTTCGGCCAGCCGCACCGCGATCGCTGAATATGTCGCTGGCAATAACGCGCTGCCGACGGCTGCACAATTCACCCCCGAAAGCAACGCGACGCAGTATGTCTCCGGCATTACTTGGGATGGTACTTCCATCACCGCCACCGCTACCAATATCGGTAGTGACATCAATGGTGAAACCATTACGCTCACTCCGAACGCTGCCAATGTCGCTGATGGCATCGTCAGCTCCTGGACCTGCGCCGGCAGCATCCCGAGCCAATACCGTCCCGGCACCTGCCAGGGTGCGGCGGCGGCGCCGGGCCCGGGCCCCGGTCCGGCTCCGTAATACCCGCAAACGTATATATCGCACTATCACGGGGACGGCAACGTCCCCGTTTTTTTGTTCTGTTATGGTTTCGACCTAGTTGGAACGAACGCCATGGCCATCACCGAAACTTCTTTGGGACAGCTTTCGACCAAGGCTTCCGGCAACATGTCCACAAGGCACTTGATCGGCCCGGTTGCTGATTTCGTCTTGCTCGGTGGTGGTTCCGTAATCCCATTGCTGCTAGTCGCGTATTTCTGGCCTTCCGGCAGCGACACGGGCGAACTGGCCGCTGCGACTATGCTCATCGCCAACTTGGTGAATCACCCGCATTTCGCACATTCATATCAGCTGTTCTATCGCGACTTCGCAAGCCGTGGCTTCGGCACCTGTTTCCCTGATGCGCTTCGATGGCGTTATCTGTTCGCCGCACTCGGCGTGCCGCTTTTGTTGGTCGGATTCTTTGGATACTGTTTGGCGACAGGAAACCCCACACTCCTGGGCAAAGCGGCAAATCTGATGTTTTTCCTTGTTGGCTGGCATTACGTCAAACAAGGATTTGGCATGTTGATGGTTGATGCCGCGCTGAAGCGGAATTTTTTCGATGCGCGGCAAAAGCGGTGGCTACTCTGGAATGCTTATTCTGTATGGGCCACGTCCTGGCTGCTGGTTAACCAGACATACAAGAAGCATGAATACTGGGGACTGAACTATTACACGTTCGGTATCCCGGATTGGCTGATGACATCGGCGTTCGTTGTTCTAGCGATCACCACTTTGCTCGCGCTCATCGCCTTGTCAAAGAAGCTTGCAAACTGGAGGCACATGCCAATGCCGCTCAATGGCATGATTGCCTACCTGACCAGCCTGTATCTTTGGCTGCTGGTACGCCACCCTGCCATGCTTCTGGTTATCCCCGCCTTCCATTCCCTGCAATATCTCGCAGTGGTATGGCGCTACAGGCTCAACATTGAAAAAGACAAATCACGCAACAATACCGGCATCATCAAGGGCCGCGGTCCGTGGCCAGGATTTCTACTTTTTATCTTCCTCGGATTAGTATTGGGATATCTGGCCTTTTGGCGGATTCCCTACGGACTGGACGCGCACTTAAATTACGACCGTGAAGTGTACGGCGGCGCATTATCTCTTTTTATTTTCTGGATATTCATCAACGTTCATCACTACTTCTTGGATAACGTCATGTGGCGGAAGGACAACCCGGACACCCGTCGCTATCTTTTTGGCGCCACGTAAATAGTGCGTGATCCAGATTGAGTTCACTCGTTAGTCACCGCCACAGGCTTACCCGTATGTGGATCCACAAGCATCCAACCGTTACGGTAGCGTGTTACAACCGGGACCTTTGGAGCCCCCCGGAGCGCTGAAGAAGCGGCCTCGGCATTTTTCAGCAGTTGTGGGGCCACAACAGAATAATCCACGTAGTACTGTGGCAATTTGTCAATGTCGACACCCGATGACAGAAAGGCAAACAACAGATCTTGGCGCGTTTGCTCATCTTCCGGCGGTTTGACGCCAACGAGCCGAGGACCATTCCATGAGAGGCGGCGCCATTCCGGGCGCGATGCATCCGCTAGCGCACTAGCCTCTATCTCATTGGCGAACACCAGATTGAAACGCACGTCACTGGCGACCAGAAATACCGGGCGTGACTCCCAAAGCGTATGCAGACCATAGCCAAGAAAAATCAACTGGCACAAGCCGATAAAGGACAGATCCAGGCGCAAACCAAGCTTGTTCTTCTTGAAAACGACGAGCGTCAACAAGGGACCTGCTACCAGATCTATCCCCAGCATGATCAGTAGCAGACGATCCTGGCCAGCAACCCTATAAAGCCCGTAGGGATACCACAGAACAAACGCCAGCAATGCGATCCCACCTATTACCATGATGCTTAGCAATAGATGTAGTCCAAACGCTTTCCATCGGCTCATAAAGGTCATAGGGCAAAGTGGATGTTGCGCACGATGAGGTCCATCTATGCTGGGCGAAGTCGAGGATGCAATTCGGTCCTCTCTGCCTTCCGCCCTCTTACCCGCGCCTGAGAAATTAACCAAGATTTTGGGGTCGGGCACAAGGATTTGGGCCCAAACGACGACCCGTCTTCCGGCCATCGAAGTACATCGCGATTGCGGTATCAATCGTGCCGAAGTCACGAGGGCGAGACGTATGGTGGCTTTTTGGGGCTCAAGAAGGGAACCAGCGAAACCCAAATGGCCGCCACCATTCTGTTCCGGGCAGGGCCCCCACCTTCCGAAGCAGATGAAGCCCTACAGGCCGCTTGTAGGAGGTGGAGCGACTCCCCGCCTCCGCGACCGCGCGCCGCCCGCCCACGAATTGGCAGGCCAATGGTCGTGGCAAGCCTGTACCGCTCGCTATGCGCGACTCATCCGAAGCCTGGCCTGAGCCTCGGTCGGGGCGGCCCCTTGCTTGCCCCCGAATCCCCCGTCTGGCTAGTATCTAGCCCGAATTTCAGGAGAGCGCGCATGAGTGCCGTCCCCACCGCCAATCTCGTTGGCATCACCGGTATCGCGCGCCGCCTGGTCATGGACGGCGCGCTCGACGAAGCCGCCGCCCGCAGCGCGATGGCCGATGCGCAGGCCGCCAAGGTTCCCTTGGCGCAATGGATATCGGAGAAGAAGCTCGCCTCGCCGACCCAGATGGCCGCCGCGAACGCGGTCGAGTTCGGCATGCCGCTGCTGGACGTCGCCTCCTTCGACGTCGCCCACAATGCGATCAAGCTGGTCAGCGAGGAACTGCTGCAGAAGCACCAGGTGCTTCCGATCTACAAGCGCGGCAGCAAACTGTTCGTCGGTGTCTCCGATCCGACCAACAAGATGCAGGCGCTGGACGAGATCAAGTTCCACACCAACCTGGTGGTGGAGCCGATCCTGGTCGACGACGATTCCCTGCGACGCGCGCTCGATCTATGGATCAACGCCAGCAGCAACCTCGGCAGCACCTTTGGCGGCGACGATGACGAAGGGTTGGAGAACCTGGAGGTCGGCAACGACGACGAGGCCGCCAACGAATCCGGCGTCGATGCCAAGGGCGATGACACGCCGGTGGTCAAGTTCGTCAACAAGGTGCTGATCGACGCGATCAAGCGTGGCGCGTCGGACATTCATTTCGAGCCCTACGAGAACGACTACCGGGTGCGCCTCCGCATCGACGGCATCCTCAAGCAGGTCGCCAAGGCTCCCACCAAGCTGAACCAGCGCATCGCCGCACGCCTGAAGGTGATGGCGCAGCTGGACATCGCCGAGAAGCGGGTGCCGCAGGACGGCCGCATCAAGTTGAACATCAGCAAGACCAAGCAGGTCGACTTCCGCGTGAGCACCCTGCCCACCCTGTTCGGCGAGAAGGTCGTGCTGCGTATCCTGGACGGCAGCGCGGCCAAGCTGGGCATCGACAAGCTGGGCTACGAGAAGGATCAGCAGAAGCTGTTCGAGGAGGCCATCCACAAGCCTTACGGCATGGTGCTGGTGACCGGCCCGACCGGTTCGGGCAAGACCGTATCGCTCTACACCGCGCTGGGCATCCTCAACGACGAGATCCGCAACATCTCCACGGTCGAGGATCCGGTCGAAATCCGCCTGCCGGGCGTCAACCAGGTGCAGCAGAACACCAAGCGCGGCATGACGTTCGCCGCCGCCCTGCGCAGCTTTCTGCGCCAGGATCCGGACATCATCATGGTCGGCGAAATCCGCGATCTGGAAACCGCCGAGATCGCCATCAAGGCCGCGCAGACCGGCCACATGGTGCTGTCCACCCTGCACACCAACGATGCGCCCCAGACCATCGCCCGCCTGATGAACATGGGCATCGCGCCCTACAACATCACCAGTTCGGTGACCCTGGTCATCGCCCAACGCCTGGCCCGGCGCCTGTGCCCCAAGTGCAAGCAACCAGTAGAGCTGCCGCACCATGCCCTGATCGCCGAAGGCTTCACCGAGGCCGAGATCAGCGCCGGCTTCACCCTGTACGACGCGGTGGGCTGCGATGAGTGCACGGAAGGCTACAAGGGCCGGACCGGCATCTACCAGGTGATGCCGATGAGCGAGGAGATTGCCACCATCGTCCTGGAAGGCGGCAACGCCCTCCAGATCGCCGAGGCCGCGCAGCGGGCCGGGGTCCGGGACCTGCGCCAGTCGGCGCTGATGAAGGCGCGCAACGGCGTGACCAGCCTGGCCGAGATCAACCGGGTCACCAAGGACTGATTTCCCCCCGGAATCGACCGCCGGTTGCGCCCGTTTCCTTCCCCGGGTGCGGCAGGTTGCCAAATCCTGCCCCGCGTCACAGGCCGGGGGAGTTCCCTTCACGCCGTAAACCGCTACCATGCGGAATGAAGTCCGGTCGGGGAAACCGGACGGGGATACCCTGATGGCCATCAGCCGTTCTGCCGCCAAGAAAACCGCCGCTCCCGTCGCCCGCGACAATCCGATGAGCACCTTCGTCTGGGAAGGCGTCGACAAGCGCGGCGTCAAGATGAAGGGAGAGCAGGCGTCGAAGAACGCCAACATGCTGCGCGCGGAATTGCGCAAGCAGGGCATCACCCCGAACGTCGTCAAGGTCAAGCCCAAGCCGCTGTTCGGATCGACCGGCCGGACCATCACGCCGAAGGAAATCGCCTTCTTCAGCCGCCAGATGGCGACGATGATGAAGTCCGGCGTGCCGATCGTGAGCTCGCTGGAGATCATCGAGGGCGGCCAGAAGAACCCGCGCATGAAGAAGATGGTCGGCCAGATCCGGGCCGACATCGAGGGCGGTTCGTCGATGACCGAGGCGATCAGCAAGCATCCGGTGCAGTTCGACGAGCTCTACCGCAACCTGGTCCGCGCGGGCGAAAGCGCGGGCGTGCTGGAGACGGTGCTGGACACCATCGCCAGCTACAAGGAGAACATCGAAGCCCTGAAGGGCAAGATCAAGAAGGCGTTGTTCTATCCGGCCATGGTGATCGCGGTGGCGATCATCGTCAGCGCCATCCTGCTGATTTTCGTGGTGCCGCAGTTCGAGGAAACATTCAAAAGTTTCGGTGCTGAACTGCCAGCATTCACCCAGATGATCGTCGCGATGTCGCGGTTCATGGTCAGTTGGTGGTGGCTGATCCTGCTCATCGTGGTGGGCTCGATCTTCATTTCGATTTTCCTGTTCAAGCGCTCGCCGGCATTCCAGCATTTCCTGGACCGCACGATCCTGAAGATCCCCGTGATCGGCCAGATCATGCACCAGTCGGCGGTGGCCCGGTTTGCGCGCACCACCGCCGTGACCTTCAAGGCCGGCGTGCCGCTGGTGGAAGCGCTGGACACCGTGGCCGGCGCCACCGGCAACACCGTCTACGAAAAGGCCATCCATCGCATCCGTGACGACGTGGCGGTGGGCTATCCGCTCAACATGTCGATGAAGCAGGTCAATCTGTTTCCGCACATGGTGATCCAGATGACGGCCATCGGCGAGGAGGCCGGCGCGCTCGACACCATGCTGTTCAAGGTGGCCGAGTACTTCGAGCAGGAGGTCAACAACGCGGTGGACGCGCTGTCCAGCCTGATCGAGCCTTTCATCATGGTCGTCATCGGCATCCTGGTCGGCGGCATGGTCATCGGCATGTACCTGCCCATCTTCAAACTTGCCGCGACCATTTAAACTCGCCCGATGGCATTTCTCGATCAACACCCCGGCCTCGGCTTCCCGGTCGCGGCCGGCCTGGGCCTGCTGGTGGGCAGCTTCCTCAACGTGGTCATCCTGCGCCTGCCGCGCAAGCTGGACTGGCAGTGGCGGCGCGATGCCCGCGAAATACTGGAAGAACCGGAGATCTACGATCCCCCGCCGCCGGGCATCGTGGTGGAGAGTTCGCACTGCCCGCACTGCAAGCACAAGCTGGCCTGGTTCGAGAACATCCCGCTGGTCAGCTGGCTGGCGCTGCGCGGCAAATGCCGCTACTGCAAGGCGCCCATCTCGCCGCAGTATCCGCTGGTCGAGCTGCTGACCGCGCTGCTGGTGGTGGCCTCGGTATGGCGCTTCGGCTTCGGCTGGCAGGGATTCGGGGCCTCGCTGCTCAGCTGTTTCCTGGTGGCGCTGTCCGGCATCGACCTGCGCACCCGCCTGCTGCCGGACCAGTTGACCCTGCCGTTGATGTGGCTGGGCCTGATTGCCAGCCTGGAAAACCTCTACATGGTGCCCAAGGCCGCGGTGCTGGGCGCGATTGCCGGCTATGTGTCGCTGTGGTCGGTGTGGTGGCTGTTCAAGCAGCTGACCGGCAAGGAAGGCATGGGCCACGGCGATTTCAAGCTGCTCGCCGCGATCGGCGCCTGGGTGGGCCTGAAGGGCGTGCTGCCGACCATCCTGCTGTCCTCGCTGGTCGGGGCCATCATCGGCTCCGTCTGGCTGGCCGCGAAGGGGCGCGATCGGGCCACGCCCATTCCGTTCGGTCCCTATCTGGCCGTGGCCGGCTGGGTGGTGTTCTTCTGGGGCGAGGACCTGATCGACGCGTATCTGCGTTTCGCCGGCTTGCGTTGAGCCGCACCGGCATCGCCGTCAGGGCGCGTTTCTCCTTCCGCTCTACAAGCGCGCGGTTCCGGCCAATAATGGCGCGATGAGCGGATATGTCATTGGACTGACCGGCGGCGTCGCCTCCGGCAAGAGCGCACTGGAACGGGCCTTCGCCGCGCGTGGCATCGGTATCGCCGACGCGGACCGGGTCGCGCGCGACATCGTCGAACCCGGCGAGCCCGCACTGGCGGAGGTCGTGGCGCGGTTCGGAGCGGGCGTGCTGCAGGCGGACGGGCGCCTGGACCGTGCCGCCCTGCGCGCCCGCGTGTTCGGCAACGACGGCGAACGCCGGGCGCTCGAGGCCATCCTCCATCCGCGCATCCGCCTGCGCCTGCAGGCGATCTGCGAGGAAGCGACCAGCCCCTATGCCATCGCCACCATTCCCCTGCTCACCGAAGGCGGCGGCCGGCAGGCTTATCCCTGGCTGGCCCGGATCCTGGTGGTCGACGTGCCGCGGGAATTGCAGAAGCAGCGCCTGATGCAGCGCGACAGCATCGATGCCGCGCTTGCCGAACGCATGCTGGACGCGCAGGCCAGCCGCAGCGAGCGCCTGGCGCTGGCCGACGACGTGGTGGTCAACGATGGGGACATCGCCCATCTGGATGCCGCGGTGGCGGAACTGGACGCCCGTTATCGCCGGTTGGCGGCCGCCTCCGGCTAGTCGACCGGAACCCGTTCGGCCTGTTCCACCCACAGGCCGCGGATCGCCGCGATGCCCTGCGCGCCGTGCTGCCGGGCTTCCCCGATGTGGTCGGGCCGCAGGCCGCCGATGGCGTAGATCGGCAGCGACACCGCTTCGCGCAGGCGGGCGAAGCCCTCCCATCCCAGCACGCTGCCGCCGGGATGGCTGGCCGTTTCGCGGACGCTGCCCAGGGCCACGAAGTCGCAGCCCAGATCCTCGGCGCGGCGGAGCTCTTCGCCGGTATGGCAGGACGCGGCGACCGGTTGTCCCTCCGGCAGCGGGCGTATCGAGAGTTCAGGCAACTGGGCGGCGCGCAGGTGCACGCCGGCACCCAGGTCGCGGGCCAGGCCGATGTCGCCGTTGATCAGGACCTCGCCCCCGGCGCGCCGGCTGGCCTCGACCGCGGCCCTGGCCAGGCGATGGCGACGTTCGGCCTCCACCCCCGGCATGCGCAGCTGGAAGCGCCGTACACCCGCCTCCATCGCGTGCTCGAGCGCGGCGAGCCAGGCGTCGTCCGGCATGTCCGCCGGCGATGGCGTCACCAGGTAGCGGTCCGGATGCAGCAGCGCGGCCACCACCGGGCGGTCGGCCGGTGGCATCACGTAACGCGGCAGTTTTTCCGGCGCCACCCAGGCCAGGGCCTGGCCCTCGTGTCCGCGCGGGTTGCCCTTCCACGACACCACCCGGCGCACGTCCAGGCGCAGGCGCTTGTCAGGATATTGCTGCGGCACGTTGATGATGGGTTCGCCGACCTCCGCGGTGATGCCGAGTTCCTCCTGCAGCTCCCGGATCAGCGCCTCGGCTTCGGTTTCGCCGGGCTCGCGCTTGCCACCGGGAAACTCCCAGCGGCCGGCCAGGTCCCGGCCCTCGGTCCGACGGGCAAGCAGGATGCGGCCACGGGCGTCGGTGATGACGCCGGCGACGACGTGGATGGATCGCAGGGGTTCGGAGGACATGGCCGAAGCTTGCCGGTAATTTCCGCACGAATGCAAATGCGGCGGGTCATGATTGGGCCGCTGCCCCCATCCGCCGTTGGCACCTTCCCCCGCAAGCGGGGGAAGGGACTGCTCGAGCAGCACCGGGCTTTGCGGGGAAGTGCGCTTCTGGGTCCCATCGACCCTGCTTCTCCCTTCCCCCGCCTGAGCGGGGGAAGGTGCCGAAGGCGGATGGGGGCGAACCGGCAAGCCAGCCCCCCCCCAAAAAAACAGGCGCCCCACGGGCGCCTGTTTTTCTTGATCCGACCGCCAATATCAGGCCAGCTGGCCGTGGCAGTGCTTGAACTTCTTGCCGCTGCCGCACGGACAGGGGTCGTTGCGGCCGACCTTGGGACCGGCATCGGCCGGCATCGCCACCGGCCGTCCGGCCAGCGCGGCCTGGGCCTGCTCGGCTTCCTCGTCGGCGCCGTAACCGCCGGCATCGGCGTGCTGGAACTGCATCTGCCGGGCCTGCGCCTCGGCCATCGCGCGCTCCTGCGCCTCCAGCGCGGCCACTTCCTCTTCGGTGCGGATGCGCACGCGTGCCAACAGCGTGATCACCTCGCGCTTGACCCGTTCCAGCATCTCGGAGAACAGCTCGAAGGCTTCCTTCTTGTATTCCTGCTTGGGCTGCTTCTGCGCATAGCCGCGCAGGTGGATGCCCTGGCGCAGGTAGTCCATGCGGGCCAGGTGTTCCTTCCAGTTCTTGTCCAGCACGGTCAGCATGATGTGCTTTTCCAGCGCGCGCATGGTCTCCGCGCCGATGACCGCTTCCTTGTCCTCGAAATGGCGGTCCATCGCTTCCTGTACGCGGCGCTCGATGGCTTCGGCGTCCAGTTCCTCGGCTTCCTGCGGCCAGCGGGTGACCGGCAGCGGCAGCGCCATTTCCTCGGCGAGTTCGCGTTCCAGCCCGGCCAGGTCCCACTGATCGTCGACCGAGTTCGGCGGCACGAAGCGGGCCACGGTCTCGGCGACGACGTCGCCGCGGATGCCGTCGATGTTGTCCTTCACCGAGTCGGCTTCCAGCAGTTCGTCGCGCTGCGAATAGATGACCTTGCGCTGGTCGTTGTTGACGTCGTCGAAGTCCAGCAGGTTCTTGCGGATGTCGAAGTTGTGCGCCTCGACCTTGCGCTG
>MTEX01001146.1_pt1 | contig 14889 bp, 12 predicted proteins | sample 1042691 | NCBI WGS metagenome assembly MTEX01 (sample SAMN06185810, study PRJNA358809) | soil metagenome | isolation source: soil biostimulated with molasses as carbon source | place: India | collected 2015-05-23
GGCGCATCGCGGATAAATCCGCTCCTACATTTGTTGCAACGTGCCGAACCTGTTACGCCATGGTTGCCAGGCTGGCGCATGCCTGTAGGAGCGGATTTCATCCGCGATGCGCCGCGCGGCGGCGCTCGATCTCCAACGCGCCACAACAACCACGCCTGGCACCCGCCAGCCCCACCCGAATCTCAAACCCTAAAAAACCCCGTGCACCCGCACGACCACCCCCAGAAACTCGCACCCCGCTTCACAGAGAACAGTCGGATAGCGCGTATTCAGCGGCTTGAGCATCTTGTCTCCGCCCTCCTCGATCAACTGCCGCAACACCGCCGGCCGCCCCGGCTGCCGGGCAATGACCAGCCTACCTGGCTCTGCCGGCAAGCCGGTATCCACCAGCACTCGCATACCCTCGGGCACGCTCTTGCCACTGGCGGCATTCATCGAATCGTTCTCTACCACCAGCCAGAACGCATTACCCGCAGGCATGTAGTCGCTCTGTTCGTGGCTTTTGCCTGTTTCTGGCAAGGGCCCCTGCAAGTCCGCCCAGCTCAGCACTGGGAAGCGAAAGCTTGCATAGAGCAGCGCCTTGCCTGAAGCCGGTTGGTCGGCCGCATAGCGACCAGGTGATTCGCGCACCATATCGCGCTCCACCACCATGACTTGGGCTTCAAGAAACACCAGCCCAAGTTTTTCAAGCTTTTCGTTGATGGTTTCCAACGTCGGCTGCCGCGTGCCACGCAGCCAATGACCTACGCCGCCCTGGGTCATGCCCAGGCGTTCGGCCAGCTTGAGCTGGCTGAGATTGTGTTCGCGCTTGTAGCGCTTGAGAAAAGCGTTCCAGTTTTCCATGAGCGGCAACAATACGGACTGTATTACCCGCAGCAATACACAATCTGAATTATTTCTTTGGCCATGAATAGTACAGATTGACCTATGCTGTGATTCCTGTGTGTTTGAAGGGAAATCAGAAGGTATCGCGATGAAACCACCGAAAAACGACGAAACAGATCTCGACAGCGAAGCCGCCCGCCGCGCCCTCGACTACTACCTCAACCCCAACCCGCAGCGTCCCACCCTCGACAACAGGATCTGGACGTTGCACGAGGGTGTCACCAGCGAACAGGCCCGGGAGCATGCCATCGCCCTGCTGCGCTGCGCCGCCGCCACCGCCCAGGAAACCGCCACCCACCAGCACGGCAGCCAGCGCGAACTGACCTTCGCCCTGATGCATATGATGGACATGGCCCGCTCGCTGCTGGAGCACAAACGCGCCGTGGAACCAGGCATCTAGGCAACAAAGAAGGGAGAGAACGTGATTGCCGGGTAACGGCAAAGGCCCCGATTGCCGGGACAAGGAAGCGCACCGGTAAAACTTTTTTACCGGATAAGCGAAAAATTCATTTGACTTGCAAATGATAACGATTATTATTGCACTCAACTGATCGCGAGATCAGCTGGATAACCTGGAGCTTAGGTCGCTCTCGGATTATCTCCTCATCAGGCTAATCACGGTTTTGGACCCGGCTTTTTGCCGGGTCTTTTTTTTTGGCTCTTCAGGCTAATGAAGATCGTGATGGCGCGCATGCTAGCAAAAGTGTTTCAGGGCGTGAACGCTCATTGCAGAACATTGCAAAATCAGCACTTGAGAATCAATATCGTTTAGCTTAGGCTGACAGTGCGTCACGGAAGATGCCCCCTCTCCCTCCCAGCAAGGAGCTGACCATGAGCCGCCTGCTACTGCCGCTCGAACACCCAACCCCGACTACAGGGGACGCTACCGCAGCGTCCCTGCTGCATGCCTTGCAACAGCTGCCACGGCGCGTACAGCAAGTGTTCCTGCTCAACCGCCTGGACCAGCTGGACTTCGCCACCATCGCTGCCCGCCTCGGCCTGCCCCTGGCCAGCATCGAGCGGCACATGGACCAGGCCCTGCAAGCCGGCCGTTCGCGCCGCGACGGGCTGGCGAGTGCTGCCGGGCGATGGTATGTGCGTTTGCAGAGCCCCGAGGTGACCGCCTGCGAGCGCATCGATTTCCGTCGCTGGCTGGACGCAGACCCGGCGCACCTGCAAGCGTTTCATGACACCGAACTGCACTGGCGCAGCCTGCTGGTACCGGCACGGCAACTGGGACATGACGGCTGGTACCGGCACGGACGAGCCGCGCTGTCGCTGGGCGGCTGCTCGGTCGCGCTAGGCCTGGGCGTGGCGGCGCTGGTAGTGCTCGGTTTTTGCGCCTGATCAACGCCTCAACCACGCCGTGAGCATTTACGCAGGCTTGGCCTGTTGGCTATCAGGTTCGCGTGCTGGTCAGCGTTTCCGGCAAGCAGGCAAGCAACAGCCACCCGCACAAACTCACGCCCACGAACAGAAGCCCCAGGCTCATCGGCAGCGCGCTTTCGACACTGGCAACAAGACTGCCAGCCAACCCACCGCCGGCGAACAGTAGCGTGGTATTGAGCGACGCTGCCGCACCGGCCTGCTGCGGGTAACGCGCCAAGGCTTGAGTCGTTGCCGCAGGCCGCACCAGCGTTGTCCCGGTGGTGCAAACGATCATCGGTAGTAGAAGCCCTGTCACCGTCAACCCTGCAACCAGCGCCCAGATCAGCAGCGTGACGCCGCCGAAGGCGATAAGCAGGAACCCGGTTTTGATCTGCGCCTGCGGGCTTATGCGATTGTTCGCATAGGTCGCGGCTGCCCCGCCAGCGATATACGCCAGCCCATAGGCAATAAACACCAGCGAGAATTGATACGGAGTCAGCCCGAGGTCATCCATGAACGCCAGTGGCGCGACCACGATGAAGGAAAAATGGCAGGCAAAAGCGAGGCTGGACAACAGGGAGTGTGCAAGATAGGTCGTGTCACGCAGCATGCTCCGATAGCCGCCCATGCCTGAAACCCGCCCGCGCGATGCAGGCGTGTCCTGCAGCAACGCAAACGACAAGCACGCAACGATCAGGGCAATGGAGGCGAATACGCTAAAGCTGCCCTTCCAGCCAAAGGCCTGTTGCAGAAACGCCCCCGCAACCGGCGACAACGAAATGAACAGCCCACTCGCGCTGGTCAGCAGGATACGCATGGCATTGCGCTGTTTGCCGCTATACAGGTCCTGGACCAGCGCCTGGCCCAGGACGAAACTCCCGCAACCCAAGGCCTGCAGCAAACGGAACGCCATGAACGTCTCGTAGCGGGCCGAGCATGCGCAACCCACTGCCCCGGTAATGGAGAGGCCCAGCCCAGCGAGCAACAACCGCTTGCGTCCCATGGCATCGGACAGTGGCCCGATCACCAGTTGCGCCAGGGCCACACCAAAAGCAAAGAAACTCACCGAGTAGGCTATTTGCTGGGGCCCGACATGAAATTCATCTGCAAGCGCGGGGAATGACGGGAGGATCACATCAAGGGGGAACACGCCTAGCAGACATAGCAGGATCAACAGGGCCGAGTACAGAGGATTGCTGACCGGTTCGAAGGGCCGGGGCACGCTGTTAACCTCGCCGCTTCACGTTGCCAAAAAGTATCACCTGAGTCTCCAGAAGTCCGCCAGTTTGTTGCCCGATGATAGCGACGGCTGAAAGATGTACAAGGCGAACCGGCCAGCGATACTTCCGATAAAAATGTAGGATTTTGCTCCCATCTGAAGCAATACGACACGCCTCAGACGCTGCCTCTAGCCAGGCCTTTCGTGAATAACGCTGAGCCTTCGACAACAGCAGAACAACCCGCCCCGCTCAATAACTGAAATCATGGCCCAGCTGGCCCTGCATCCATGCGAGAAACTGCCGCACCCTGTGGGTTTCGGCATGGCCCCGCGGAAATACCAGATGGTGGGCGCTGACCGGGGTCGCCAAGTCCTGCGCGAATACCGCTACCAGCTCGCCACGGGCTATATAGTCCTGCGCCAGCAAGGAACTCTCCAACGCCAGCCCGTAACCGTGGCTGGCGGCTTCAAGGCTCATGTACGAGCGATCGAAACTCAGCGCATACGGGGATTGCGGCAACGCCAAGCCTTGTTGGGCAAACCACTGCGGCCACTGCACCAAGGCGGCCTCCGACAGGATCAGGTTCTGCCCCAGCAGGTCGCTGGGCTGTTTGACCGGTGTGCGTTCGAGCAGCCGCGGCGAAGCCAGCACGGTGGCGCGTTCATGGCGGATGGTGCGCACTTCCAGGCTGGGCCAGTTGGGATAGCCATGGCGGATATCCAGGTCGATCTGATGACGGCCAAAGTGCAATGACTCGTACGAGCAGGACAGGTTGATCTGGATTTGCGGGTGACTGTTGCGGAAGTGGTCCAGGCGCGGCAGCAACCAGAGCAGCCCGAAGCTTGGTGCGGAATGCAGCCGCAGGCAATCGAAGCCCACGGCGTTACCGGCGCGCTCGGTGGCCATGGCCAGGCTCTGCAGGATGCCCGATACCTCGCGCAGGTACTGCTCACCCGCCGGGGTCAGCGCCACACCACGCGCCTCGCGAATGAACAATGGTCGACCAATCAGGGCCTCCAGGTTGGCGATCTGATGGCTGACCGCAGAGGGCGTGAGTTTCAACTGCTCGGCGGCACGCGCAACGTTAGCGAAGCGGGCAACTTGCTCGAAGGCCTGAATTGCTTTCAGCGAAGGGATCTGCGGAGACTTTCTGAGAAGGTCCAGGCTCATGGGCATTCCTGCATGGTTCGCGGCGGTACCTAGGGTTTTACCCGTCCATCGAACCCAGGCACAAGCCGAGGGCTGAATTTTTTTCAGCATCGGGTGAAAGCGGCAGCGTTGCTCGGCCCGCCCAGCGAGACGAAGCTGTGCCTATCGGTTCTGCCTGAACCGCTGCTCACAACAATAATCACCCGGAGCACTCCCGATGCTGTTAACAGGAAAATTTGCCGTCATCACTGGCGCCGCCTCGCCCCGCGGTATCGGCCGCGCGACTGCCCAGGCGTTCGCCGAACAGGGCGCCAAGGTCGCGATTCTCGACCTTGATCCAACGGCCGCCGCCGAAGCCGCCGCCTCCCTCGGCGAAGGCCACATCGGCCTGGCCGCCAACGTTGCCGATGAAGCGCAAGTGCGCGATGCCATCGCCCAGGTCCTGGCGCAGTTCGGACGGATCGACGTGCTGGTCAACAACGCCGGTATCACCCAGCCAGTGAAGACCCTCGACATCACTGGCGCGGACTATGACCGCATTCTGAACGTGAACCTGCGTGGCACGCTGCTGATGTCCCAGGCGGTCATCCCGAGCATGCGTGCGCAGCAGGCCGGCAGCATCATCTGCCTGTCGTCGGTGTCTGCACAACGCGGTGGCGGCATCTTCGGCGGCCCTCATTACAGCGCCGCGAAGGCTGGCGTACTCGGCCTCGGCAAGGCCATGGCCCGGGAGCTGGGGCCGGATAACATCCGCGTCAATTCGATCACCCCTGGCCTGATTCACACCGACATCACGGGCGGCCTGATGCACGATGAGCGCCGTCACGCCATCATCGAAGGCATCCCGCTGGGGCGCTTGGGCGAGGCCCGCGATGTCGCCAATGCGGCATTGTTCCTTGCCAGTGATCTGTCCAGCTACCTCACGGGCATTACCCTGGATGTCAACGGCGGCATGCTGATCCACTGAGCATCCACCGCATCGTGACCGGCGCCCGAGCCCGGCGCAGGTCACGCGTTCGATAACAACAAGAGATCAGAACGAAATGACCACACTAACGCTCGATGCGGTGTCCGCCGCACGCAGCAGTGCCTACCGCAAGACGGCCTGGCGACTGATGCCTTTTCTCATGCTCTGCTACCTGTGTGCCTACCTCGACCGGGTCAATGTCGGCTTCGCCAAGCTGCAGATGATGGACGACCTGGCCCTGTCCGAAGCGGTCTATGGCCTGGGTGCGGGCATGTTCTTCATCGGCTACTTCCTCTGCGAGGTGCCCAGCAACATCATCCTGCACAAGGTCGGCGCCCGGCGCTGGATTGCCCGCATCATGATCACCTGGGGCATCATCTCGGCAATGTTCGCCCTGGTGGAGACGGCCTGGCAGTTCTATGCCCTGCGCTTCCTGCTGGGTATCGCCGAGGCGGGCCTGGCACCTGGGCTGCTGCTGTACCTGACCTACTGGTTCCCCTCCTATCGCCGGGCGAAGATGACTGCGCTGTGGTTCATCGCCATTCCGCTCTCGGGGATGATCGGCGGCCCGCTGTCAGGCTGGATCATGGAACGTTTCGCCGGTGTGCACGGCTGGGCGGGCTGGCAGTGGATGTTCCTGCTCGAAGCCATCCCCACGGTGCTGGTGGGGATCCTGGTGCTGAGCTACCTGAAGGATGGCGTCGACCAGGCACACTGGCTGAGCGACGAAGAAAAGGCCCTGGTGCGCAAGGAACTGGCCGAAGACGAGCAACACAAGGTCACGCATGGTTCGGTGTCCGATTTCATCCGCGACCGTCGCTTGTGGTTGCTGGCCGGCATCTACTTCTGCGTGGTGATGGGCCAGTACGCGATCACCTTCTGGCTGCCTACGCTGGTGCGCAATGCCGGTGTCAGCGAGCCTTTGCACATCGGCCTGCTGACCAGCCTGCCGTACCTGTGCGCCATCGTCGCGATGCTGCTGGCCGGACGCAGTGGCGACCGCCACCGTGAGCGCCGCTGGCACCTGGCGATCCCCATGCTGATCGGCGCCCTGGGCTTGAGCCTCGCCGCCGCGCTGGGCAGCAGCCTGACCCTGTCGATCCTCAGCCTGTGCCTGGCTGCGGCCGGGGTGCTGTCCGCTTCCTCGCTGTTCTGGATGTTGCCTACCACGCTGCTCGGCGGGGTTTCGGCAGCAGCCGGCATCGCCGCGGTGAACAGTTTCGCCAACCTTGCCGGGTTCTGCTCGCCGTACCTGATCGGCTGGGTTACCACCACCCTGGGCAGCAATGCCATCGGTATGTATCTCATCACCGCCGTGCTCATCCTTGGCGCCTTCCTGGTGTCGCGGGTACCGGCTCATCTGGTCAATCGCTGATTCGAAAAAGGAGTCACCCCCATGACTGCTGTGCCTTCCACCAACGAGGCGCTGCCACTGGCTGTGCGCGCCCGCAATATCCGCCGCCATGCATTGCGCATGGGCCAGGTCCAGGGCCAGGGCTATGTCGGCCAGGCCCTGGGCGCTGCCGACCTGCTGGCCGTCGCATACTTCCACGCGCTGCGTATCGACCCCGCCAACCCTGAGTGGGAGCGGCGCGACCGCTTCTACCTGTCCATCGGGCATTACGCGATCGCCCTCTACGCCGCACTGATCGAGGCCGGCGTGATTCCCGAGGAGGAGCTGGAAACCTACGGCAGCGACGATAGCCGCCTGCCCATGTCGGGCATGGCTGCCTATACCCCCGGCATGGAAATTACCGGCGGTTCGCTGGGTCATGGGCTGGGCATCGCGGTCGGCGCCTGCCTCGGGCTCAAGCGCAAGGGTTCGGACAGCTGGGTGTACAACCTGTTGTCCGATGGCGAGCTGAACGAGGGTTCGACCTGGGAGGCGGCAATGTCGGCCAGCCATTGGCGCCTGGACAACCTGATCGCGATCATCGATGTGAACAACCAACAGGCCGATGGCCACGCCAGCGAAGTGCTGGCCTTCGAGCCGATCGTCGAGCGTTGGCAAGCGTTTGGCTGGTTCGTGCAGCGAGTGGATGGCAACGACCTGGATTCGCTGGTCAGCGCCTTCGACCAGGCCCGCGCCCACCCGGCGGCACAACCGCGGGTGATCATCTGTGACACGCGCATGGGCAAAGGTGTGCCATTCCTGGAAAACCGCGACAAGACGCATTTCATTCGCGTCGATGAAAACGAATGGGATCTCGCCCTTGAGGCGCTGGACGCCGGGAGCCAAGCATGAGCACAGTGAATGCACCGAAGAAACGCCTGACTACCTCGGCCATGATCGCCTCGATTGCCGCCGAGGGCCAGCCAACCCGCCCTGCCCCGTTCGGCCATGCCCTGGCCAGCCTGGCCGAGCACCGCCAGGATATCGTCGGGCTCAGTGCCGACCTGTCCAAGTACACCGACTTGCACATCTTCGCCAAAGCCCACCCCGAGCGGTTCTACCAGATGGGCATGGCCGAGCAGTTACTGATGAGCGCTGCCGCTGGCATGGCCCGCGAAGGCATGACCCCGTTCGCCACTACCTATGCGGTATTCGCTTCGCGTCGGGCTTATGACTTCATTTGCATGGCGATCGCCGAAGAAAACCTCAACGTCAAGATCGTCTGCGGTTTGCCTGGCCTGACTACCGGTTATGGCCCAAGCCACCAGGCCACGGATGACCTGGCGATCTTCCGGGCGATGCCCAACCTGATGATCGTCGACCCCTGTGATGCGCTGGAAATCGAACAGGCCGTGCCGGCGATCGCCGCCCACCAGGGGCCGGTGTACATGCGCCTGCTGCGCGGCAACGTACCGTTGGTACTGGATCGCTACGACTACCGCTTCCAGCTGGGCAAGGCCCAGGTGCTGCGCGGTGGCCGCGACGTGTTGCTGATCGCCAGCGGCCTGATGACCATGCGCGCCCTGGAAGCTGCAGAGCAGTTGCACAAGGATGGCGTGGATGTGTCGGTACTGCATGTGCCGACCATCAAGCCGCTGGATGAACAGACCCTACTCGCCGAGGCGCGCAAGCCTGGGCGCCTGGTGGTCACGGCGGAAAACCACTCGATCATCGGTGGCCTTGGCGAGGCGGTGGCGGGCGTGCTGCTGCGCAACGGGGTCACGCCCACCTTCCGCCAGATCGCACTGCCGGATGCGTTTCTCGATGCGGGTGCGCTACCGACACTGCATGACCGCTACGGGATTTCCACCGACGCGGTGTCAAGGCAGATCAAGGCGTGGTTGTAGCGCAGCCAGTCGTTGCGGGTCAGGCTGGGATGGCACCGGCTTCGCCGGTGCTCGCGGGTGACCCCGCTACCACAGGTTGTGCGCAGCGTTTGCGAACAGCCTGTGCAGCCAAGGCGATCTCCAGCTTCTCGACCAGTGTATCGATCTCCTCACAGCCGATGGTCAACGGCGGCAAGAAGCGCAGCACCGCGCCATGCCGCCCACCCAGTTCGAGGATCACCCCTTCACGCAGGCAGCCCTGCTGCACGGCCTTGGCCAGCACGCCATCCCCGGCCGGCACCCGGCCTTGACCTGCGTCGGTAGAGACGATCTCCACCCCGACCATCAGCCCACGCCCACGTACATCGCCGATACACGGGTAATCGCGTTGCAACTGGCGCAGCCGGGTCATCAGGTAGTCGCCCATGCGCTCGGCGTTGGCCACCACGCCCTCGTCGCGGATATACCGCAGGGTCGCGGTGCCGGCCGCCATGGCCAGCTGATTGCCGCGGAACGTGCCCGCATGCGCACCCGGCGTCCACACATCGAGCGCCTGCCGGTAGACCACCACTGCCAGCGGCAGGCCACCGCCGATGGCCTTGGACAGCACCAGTACGTCCGGCTCGATAGCGGCGTGCTCGAAGGCGAACATGCGCCCGGTGCGGCCGATACCGCTCTGTACCTCGTCGATGATCAGCACCACGCCATGCTCGCGGGTCAGCTTGCGCAGGCCCTGTAGCCAGCGCACCGGCGCCGGAATGACACCGCCCTCGCCCTGCACCACTTCCACCACCACCGCCGCCGGCAGCGGCACCCCGGACTCGGGGTCACTCAGCAGCTGGCCGATATAGCTCAGCCCTGCGTCGATACCGGCCTCGCCACCCAGGGCAAACGGGCAACGGTAGTCATAGGGGTACGGCAGCACCTGCACATCGGGCATCAGTGAGCCCGGCAGCTGCTTGGGCCCCAGGTTGCCCATGAGGCTGAGCGCGCCGTGGGTCATGCCGTGGTAGCCGCCGGAGAAGCACAACACGCCTTTGCGCCCCGTGGCGATCTTCGCCAGCTTGATCGCCGCCTCGATCCCGTCGGCCCCGGTCGGCCCGCAGAACTGGATACGCGCCTCGGCAGCAAAGGCGGGTGGCAAGGCTGCGAACAAGGTCTCGACGAACAGGTCCTTGACCGGCGTGGTCAGGTCGAGGGTATGCAAGGGCACGCCGCTGTCCAGGGTCGCGCGCATCGCCGCCAGGGTGCACGGATGGTTGTGGCCAAGCGCCAACGTCCCTGCCCCCGCCAGGCAGTCCATGAACAGCTGCTCACGGGTGTCCTGTACGTAGAGACCCTGCGCTGCCTTCAGCGCAAGGGGGATACGCCGCGGGTAGGAGCGCGCGTTCGACTCGCGCGCCGCCTGGCGCTGCAGCAGCGGGTCAGCCTCGAACTGGCGCGGCGGTTGGCGGCGAAAATGCGCCAGGTTGTACGGTGCAAGCTGAATGTCTTCCATGGATCGCTCCCTCTGCGGCTGGCGCTCAGCGTTGCTCGGCGGTTTCAAGGGCCTGGCGCAGGCTCAGCGGGCGCATGTCCGTCCAGTGCTGTTCGATCCAGGCCAGGCACTGCGCCTTGTCACCCTGCTGGCCGACCGCACGCCAGCCCTCGGGCAGGGCCTTGTAATCCGGCCAGATGGAATACTGCTCCTCATGATTGACCACCACCACGTACCCGCACTCGGCCTTTTCCCAACTCATTGTCGACTCCTTGGACAAACGATTTCACAGAATCCCGGCTGCCCGCAGGAAGGCTGCAGTCGAGGCGCTCACAAACAATGTGAATGCTAATAAATTGCATTAACACTTACCATCTCTTTCGTATATATTCCGCCGGGGCCCCGTGGGAGACCAGGGATGGCCTTTTGCTGTGACTACCACGATAAAAAGGAGCAACTCATGGGACGAGGTGTCGGGCCGGGCAATGGCCTGTCGGTGCAAGCACTTTTGCCAGACAGCGCCCTGCCGCTGCTGGTCGAGCCGGCACAACCCGGTGCGGGGAACTTCGCGGCGCTGCATGCGCTGGCCAACGACTGCCTGCACGAAAGCGGCGCCCTGCTGCTGCGGGGCTTCGGAGTGCTGGGCGAACAGGCGTTCCAGGGGTTGGTGCGCAGCTTCGGTCACCCGCTGCTCAATTACGAATTCGGCTCCACCCCGCGCAAGGCGATCGAACAGGGGGTGTATACCTCCACCGAATACCCTGCGCACCAGGTCATCCCGCTGCACAACGAGCAGTCCTACACCCTGCAGTGGCCGATGAAGATCTGGTTCCACTGCATACAGCCCAGCGCTGAAGGTGGCGAAACCCCGATCGCCGACAGCCGGCGCATCTTCCAGCAGCTCGACCCGGCCCTGCGCCAGCGCTTCGAAAGCAAACGCCTGATGTACGTGCGCAACTACGGCAACGGTCTCGACCTGCCCTGGGAACAGGCCTTCAACAGCGCAGACCGCGCCGTGGCCGAGGCCTACTGCCGGGCCAACCAGATCGCCTTCGAGTGGAAGGACGACGGTGAACTGCGCACCCGCCAGGTCTGCCAGGCCAGCGCTCGCCACCCGGTCACGCAGGACTGGGTCTGGTTCAACCAGGCGCACCTGTTCCACGTGTCCAACCTGCCAGCTGCCGTGCGGGAAAGCCTGCTGGCGGTGGTCGACGACCCGCTCGACCTGCCGCGCAACGTCTATTACGGCGACGGCAGCGAACTGGAAGAAAGCGCGCTGGCGGAGATCCGCGGCGTGCTCGAGCAATGCACCGTGCGTTTCCCCTGGCAGCAGGGCGACGTGCTGATGCTCGACAACATGCTGGTGGCCCATGGCCGCGCCAGTTTCAAAGGGCCACGGCAAGTGATCGTGGCCATGGCCGAACCCGCCCAGGAGTGCCGCCCATGACCACTTCCCAGCCGTTGCGTGAGGCCAGCGCCGGCCAGCAGGCGCTGTGGCAGTACCATCAGCTCAACCCGGCCAGCCCGGCCTACAACATGGTCGCCGCACGCGAGCTGCGCGCCGACCTCGATCCGGCCACCCTGTGCCAGGCCTTCGCCCAGGTGGTCAGGCACTGCGAGACCCTGCACTGCGGCTACCGCGAGCAGGATGGCAAGTTGTGGATGTACCGCCCGGAGCACATCCAGGTAAACACCCGCATCGAGCGTATCGACGACCTGGACAGCGTCGGCGTCGCCGCCTGGATCGCGCAACACGCCGACCAGCCGTTCGACCTGGCTGCGGCGAACATCTGCCGGCTTGACCTGCTGCAAAGCCAGGGCCGCCTGTACCTGTGCATGGCGGCCCACCATATCAGCGGGGATTTCCTCAGCGTCGAATGGATGCTCAAGCTGACCTTCGCCGCCTACCATGCAGCGCTCAGCGGCGAGGCTCTGGTCCTGCCGCCGGCCGGCCTGTATTTCGACTGGCTGGACGAACAGCGCACGCTGCTGGCCGAGGACAAGCTCGAGGCGGCAGCCAGCTACTGGCGCAACCAGCTCAGCGGCAGCCCGACGGCACTGGCGCTGCCGGCCGACCGACCACGCCCGCGCACGCCCGGCTTCGCCGGTGAAGAAATCGAGTACCTGCTCGCACCGGCCCTCAGCAGCCAGCTGCGCCAGCTCGCCGAGGCCCAGGGCGTCAGCCTGTACGTCGTGCTGGCCACGCTGTTCCAGATGTTCATGCACCGTTACACCGGCCAGGACGATTTCCTCATCGGCACGCCGACCATGGACCGGCACAGGGCGCGCTACAAGCAGCTGATCGGTTTCACCCTCAACAGCCTGCCGCTGCGCGCCCGCTTCGCGCATGCCCCGAGCCTGGCCGAATGCCTGCGCGACACCGCCCAGCAAATGCGCGAGGGGCTGCGCCATCGCCGCTACCCGGCGGCGCGCCTGCAGCAGGAAGTCGGCGGCCCGCTGTTCCAGTGCATGATGACCTACATGCCCAGCCAGCGTGACGCCGCCTTCGCCGAGTACACGCTGCGCGAGCACCTGTTCACCCAGCGCGGCGCCGCCAACGAACTCAACCTGCGCTGGCAGGACGACGGCGTGCAACTGCTGGCGCAGTGGCGCTATCGCAGCGACCTGTTCGACGCCGCACGTATCGCCCGCCTGGCCGAGGATTTCGCCTGGTTCGCCGGCATCGCCCTGGCGCAGGTCGACACACCTGTCCACCAGTTGCCGGCCACGCCGCCGGCCAACGGCGCGCACCGCGCCGGGGCCGACCAGCCGCCCACCTTCGCCACGGCGCTGGCCGCCTTCGAGCACCAGGTGCAGACGCATGGCCAGCGCATTGCCCTGCGCGATGCCGACGGCAGCCTGAGCTACAGCGAACTGGACCAGGCCGCCAACGCCTTGGCCACACGCCTGGGCGAGGCCGGTGCCGCTGCCGGGCACATCGTCGCCATCGCCCTGCCGCGCAGCCGCGCGCTGATCACGGCGATGCTGGCCAGCTGGAAGCTCGGCGCCGCCTACCTGTGCCTGGACCCGGGCCTGCCCGCGCAGCGCCAGCGCCAGCTGCTCGACAACAGCGGCGCCAGCGTACTGATCGACCCCACACATACCCTGCATGGCCTGGCCCCAGCGGTAAGCCAGGCGCACACCGCCGGCCACCCGCAGCAGCTGGCCTACCTGATCTACACCTCCGGCTCTACCGGTACGCCCAAGGCCGTGCGGGTGACCCAGGGTAACCTGGCGCACTATGCCCAAGCCGTACTCAAGCCGCTGGCCCTGAGCCCGCAAGCCAGCCTGACGGCACTGGCCAGCGTCGCCGCGGACCTGGGCTACACCGCCTGGTTCGGTGCGCTGCTCAGCGGCCGCACTCTGCAACTGATCAGCGACGAACTGGCCAGCGCCCCGGAAGAGCTCGCCCAATACCTGGCAGCCAACCCGGTCGACTGCCTGAAGATCGTGCCCTCGCACCTGGCCGCCCTGCTCGCCGTGGCCGAGCCACACCGCCTGCTGCCGCGCCAGTGCCTGGTGCTCGGTGGCGAAGGCCTCGACCTGGCGCTGGTCCAGCGCCTGCAGCAGCTTGCCCCGAGCTGCCGCATCGTCAACCACTACGGCCCCACCGAAACCACCGTTGGCTGCCTGACCCACGCCGTGCTGGACGAAGCCCCGAGCCTTTCCGGTTTCGCCCCGGTCGGCCTGCCGCTGGACAACGTGCAGGTGCATGTGCTCGATGCGCACCTCACGCCACTGCCGCTGGGCAGCATCGGTGAGCTGTACATCGGTGGCGCCGGGGTCGCCGACGGCTACCTCGGCCAACCCGGCCTGACCGCCCGGCAGTTCGTGCCCGACCCGTTCGCCGGCAATGGCCAGCGCCTGTACCGCAGCGGCGACCGCGTGCGCATGTTGGCCAGCGGCGCCATCGAGTTCCTGGGGCGGATCGACGACCAGGTCAAGATCCGCGGCTTCCGGGTCGAGCCGGGCGAGGTCGAAGCCTGCCTGCGCGCCTGCAGCGGTGTGCGCGAAGCAGCCGTGCTGGCGCGCGCCCTGGCTGAAGGCGAAGCGCCACGGCTGGTTGCCTACCTGGTGGCCGAACCCGGGCTGGACCGGGCGCAGTTGCGCCAGCAACTGGCCGAGCGCCTGCCCGAACCACTGCTACCGAGCGTTTATGTCGAACTCGAGCAACTGCCGCGCCTGGGCAACGGCAAGGTCGACCGGCACAACCTGCCCCTGCCGGCGCCCGAGCCAGCCCCTGCGCAGGCGCACAGTGCCCCGCGCGACCCAGTCGAGGCGCTGCTGCTGACACTCTGGTGCGAGGTGCTGGGCAAACCGGCGCTGTCGATCCATGACGACTTCTTCGCCCTGGGCGGCGACTCGATCATGGCCCTGCAAGTGATCGCCAAGGCGCGCAAGCAACAGCTCAAGTTCAGCCCCCGGCATTTCTTTGCCCACCCCACCATTGCCCGCCTCGCAGCCACCCTGGATTCGCCGCTCAAAGCCCTGGAAGCCCAGTTGCTGGGGGTCTGGCGCGACGTGCTGGAGCGCCCCGAACTCACTCGCCAGGACGACTTCTTCAGCGCCGGCGGCGACTCGATCATCGCCCTGCAGGTGATTGC
>MTEX01004459.1_pt1 | contig 14846 bp, 15 predicted proteins | sample 1042691 | NCBI WGS metagenome assembly MTEX01 (sample SAMN06185810, study PRJNA358809) | soil metagenome | isolation source: soil biostimulated with molasses as carbon source | place: India | collected 2015-05-23
CGTAGCTTTCGGTGTCGTACGGGATGTCGTAGTTCAGCACGTGGCTGATGCGCTCCACGTCCAGGCCGCGCGCGGCCACGTCGGTGGCCACCAGTACGTCCAGCTTGCCGTCCTTCAGCTGCTGGATGGTCTTCTCGCGCTGCGCCTGCTGCATGTCGCCGTTGATGGCGGCGGCGGCCAGGCCGCGCGCCTGCAGCTTGCCCGCCAGTTCCTCGGTCGCCGCCTTGGTGCGGGCGAAGATGATCATGCCGTCGAACGGCTCGGCTTCCAGGATGCGGGTCAGCGCGTCCAGCTTGTGCAGGCCGCTGACGAACCAGTAGCGCTGGCGGATGTTGGCCGAAGTGGTGGTCTTGGCGGCGATGGTGACCTCGACCGGATCCTTCAGGTAGGTCTGGGCGATGCGCCGGATCGCCGGCGGCATGGTCGCCGAGAACAACGCGACCTGGCGCGATTCGGGGGTCTTCTTCAATACCGTCTCGACATCGTCGATGAAGCCCATCCGCAGCATTTCATCGGCTTCGTCCAGCACCAGCGTGGTCAGCCCCGACAGATCCAGCGAGCCGCGCTCCAGATGGTCGATGACGCGGCCGGGCGTGCCCACCACCACGTGCACGCCGCGCTTGAGCGCCTGCAACTGCGGGTAGTAGCTCTGGCCGCCGTAGATCGGCAGCACGTGGAAACCGGGCATCTTCGCCGCATAGCGCTGGAACGCTTCGGCGACCTGGATCGCCAGTTCGCGGGTCGGCGCCAGCACCAGCGCCTGCGGCTTGCCGGCGGACAGGTCGATGGACGACAGCAACGGCAGCGCGAAGGCCGCGGTCTTGCCGGTGCCGGTCTGGGCCTGGCCCAGCACGTCGCGCCCGGCCAGCACCGCCGGAATGGTGGCGGCCTGGATCGGGGAGGGGGATTCGTAGCCCACTTCGGTGACCGCGGCCATGACGGGCGCGGACAGGCCGAGATCGGCGAAAACGAGCGGGGACGGGGAGGATTCGGGGGACATGGAGGACTCCGGGCGTCGCGGAGTGCGCACGCAAGCGGCGTATTGTGCGCTTTTCGCCCCCTCCCTGTCCCGCCACCGTCGCGCCCGCCCTTCCCCACCGTTCAGGCAAACCCTTGATTTGGCGGGATTTCCACGTGGCCGGCAGGCGCGCGCGGGCATGCCTGTGATTTTTCGGCCGCCGCTGCGAATCACCGTTCCGACACGCACAATCGGCACGGGCGGGAAATGGAACGCGTCGCAGACATGGCGGAACACACGCGGCAGGGGTTCGCGGAGCAACTGGAGCGCCACCGGGGCATCGTCTTCAAGGTGGCCGGCACCTATTGCCGCAATCCCGATGATCGCGCCGAACTGGCGCAGGAAATCGCCAGCCGGTTGTGGCAGGCGTATCCGCGTTTCGATCCGGCGCGTCCGTTCTCGACCTGGATGTACCGGATCGCGCTGAACGTGGCGATCTCGTTCGTGCGCGATGACAGCCAGCGCCGCCGCCACGCGATACCGCTGGATGATCAACTGCACGACATCGCCGATCCGCACGCGACGGATCCGCAGGCCGAACAGCAGGTCCGCATCCTGCACCGCTTCATCCATGCGCAGGCGCCGCTCGATCGCGCGCTCCTGCTGCTGTACCTGGAAGACCGCAGTTACCGCGAGATGAGCGAAATCCTCGGCATCAGCGAAACCAACGTCGCCACCAAGATCAGCCGGCTCAAGCAACGCATCCGCAACGAACTCTGACCTCCCTCATGGACACCCTCATGGACACCGACGAACTGAAAGCCGCCTGGCAGGCGCTGGAGCGCCGCATGGCCCAGCAGGATCAACTCAGCCTGCACCTGTTCCGCGAAGGCCGCCTGGAGAAGGCGCGCCACAGCCTGCGCCCGCTGTTCTGGGGACAGATCGCCCAGATCGTGTTCGGCGTGGCGATGACCGTGCTCGGGGTGAGCTGCTGGACCCCGCACCGCGATCTGCCGGTGCTGCTGGTCTCCGGCATCCTCGTGCATGCCTACGGGGTGGCGACCACCGCGTTGGCGGGCATCACGCTCGGCCTGATCGGGCTGATCGACTATTCCGCGCCGGTGCTGACCATCCAGCGGCATCTGGCCCGACTGCGGCGGTTCTACGCCTGCAACGGGATGATCGCCGGCCTGTCCTGGTGGCTGCTGTGGCTGCCTTTCGTCATCGCGCTGGGCGCGGTGGTCGGCGGCAACCTGACCCCGGCCGCGCCGGGCATGCTCGTGGTGTGCCTGGCGATCGGCATTCCCGGCCTGATCGCGTCGGCCTGGATCCATCGCGTGCGCCGCCGGCGCGCCGGTTCGGAGGCCTGTTTCCAGGACGCGCTGGGCGGGAGCAGCATCCGGCGCAGCCAGCGGGTGCTGGACGAATTGTCCCGCTTCGAGCGCGAGTGAGGCGGGCCGGCCGGCTTGCGACTACACTGCCGCGATGCAGATCCTCGATTTCCAGCTCGACCGCGAACACGTCGAACTCAACCAATTGCTCAAGCTGGTCGGCATCGTCGACAGCGGCGGCGCCGGCAAGGCTCTGGTCGCCTCCGGCGCGGTGCGGGTGGACGGCGCGGTCGAACTGCGCAAGACCTGCAAGATCCGGGATGGGCAGGTCGTGGCCGTGGACGACATCGAGATCCACGTGCGGGCGATTTGACCGGCCTGGCCCTCGCGCAGGGCACGACGCCGGTCAATCCATCGCCGCGAGCCATCGCCCGGATCTTCACCGCCTTCTCGACATGATCCAGCCGATGGGTGCGTATCCACCACGCCGCGGCTTCCATGAGCCGCTCGGGATCATCGTTGCGGTTGGCGAAGAAGGAAGGACAGGCCCACATCCGGTCCCTTCTGCGCGATCTTCCGGTCGCACACGTCGATGATCTTCCGCCTCAGTTCCGCCTTCGTGCCGTTCCCGGTCCAGTACGCCGACGGCCTTACAGTACGCCGGAGGCGTCGCGGTCGAACTCGGCCATCGGGCTTTCCATCGGGCAGGTGCTGTCGGGGAAGCCGAAGCTCTTGCGCAGTTCCAGGCCGCAGGTGTTGATGTCCTCCAGCGCGGTTTCGGTCTGCCCGCACTGGCGGTCGAAGGCCAGCAGGAAGTCGTCCTTGCGGCGCACGAATTCCTCGCCGCACTTGCGGGTCAGCTGGATGCGGTCCAGATCGTCCTGCGCGGCGTTGGTGCCCTGCAGCCCGTACTCTTCCAGTTCGGTTGCGGTCAGCAGGCGCAGCTTGCGGTTGGGCACGGTCATCATCAGGTCGGCGACGGTGACCGCGGCGCCGTTGCGTTCCAGATAGTCCTTGAGCTCGCCGTAAACCTGGCGCAGTTCCTCGGCCAGTTCGGCGCGCGAGTTGGCACCGGAATTGATCCGCATCATCCGGTGGATGCCCACCTTGCCGGCGATCACACGGTTGTCGCCGGCCGCCAGGATCAGCAGGCAGGAGCTGTGGCAGATGGCGCCGTCGCGCACCCACAGCGTCCAGTGCGAGGCGCCGATGATGTCGCCGGCGCGGATGCCGTCCTCGACCCGGCCGCCGCTGGAATCGATGTCCAGCACGCGCTTCTCGATCGCCAGCCGGTTGGCGACGTTGGACATGCGCTCCATCAGCGCGGTGAACTCGGCGTTGATCTTGCCGGTGTAGCGCAGCCGCATCACGCCGGCCGCCTGGCAGGGTTTCACCGCATCCACCAGGGTCTGGAAGTCGAGCTTGTCCACCGCGGTGCCGTCACCGTGCTCCGCATAGTCGAGTTCGCAACTGAGCCAGGTGACGCCGGCGGTCAGCGGTGCCTCCGGCCAGTCGGTGGTGCGCGCCAGATCGATCTTGCGCGGCGCCGGCTTGACCGGACCGACGCTGATGGCGCCGTTGTCCTCGCTGCTGGCGGTGGTCTCGGTGCGGGGTTTTTCCGGGGCCGGCGGCGCCGGTGGTTCAGCGCGGCAGCCAACCAACAGGACGGCGCCGGCGAGGACACACCAGGACAGCACGGAAACGGGACGCATGGGCACGGGCGATGGCGGGGAAAGGAAAACGGACCGCTAGTCTAGGGCCCGATGCCCGCCACGGGCCGAATCGGTGGTGAATGCGGCCTCGACCGGTCCAGCGCATCGGGGCTTCCGGCGCTGCGCGGCCGCACGCGGCGGCGGCGCGCGGTCAGGCGAAGGTCAGGGCGTGGATCGGCGGCAGCCTCGCCGCCAGTGGCCGCCAGTGATCGCCCTGATCGTCGCTGGTCCACAGCCCGCCGGTGGTCGAACCGAACGCCAGCCGGTCGCCGCTGGCGTCCACCGCCAGGCCATGCCGGTAGACCAGATCGTAGGCCTGGCCTTCCGGCAGGCCGCGATGCAGCGTTTCGAAGCTGCGGCCGCCATCGCGCGTGCGCGCGACCACCAGGCGCGCATCCACCGGATAGCGCTTCTCGTCCTTCACCGCCGGCACGAACCAGGCGGTCTCGGCGTCGCGCGGATGCACCGCCACCGCGAAGCCGAACACCGACGGCGGGACATCGGTGATCTCGTGCCAGTCACCGCCGCCGGCGGTGCTGCGGAAAACACCGTTGTGGTGCTGGGCCCAGAACACGTCCGGCGCACCGCGCGCCTGCACCATCCGGTGCACGTCCTGGCTGTCGGGATCGCCCTGCTGCCCTTCCGGCATGTAGCGCGCGATCATGCCCTGCGCGGTCTGCGTCCAGTTCTCGCCGCCATCGTCGCTGCGCCACACGCCACCGGTGGAAACCGCCACCCGCAGGCAGCGCGGATCCCGCGGATCGACGCAGATCGAATGGATGCCCGGATGATCGTAGCCGCCGCCGAACCAGCGCCGGCGTTCGGGGCGATCCCACAGGCCGCGCACGAGGTGCCAGCTCGCACCGTGATCGTCGGAGCGGAACAGGCCGCCGGGAATCGTGCCGGCCCACAACCGGCCCGGTTCGCCGGCACCGCCGGCTTCGAGCGACCAGATCAGGCGCAGCGCGGCCGGCTGCGCGGGTTTACCGTCGCCGGTGACGACCTCGTCGCCTTCGGCATAGGCCGGCACGCCGATTTCCTCCCAGTGCCGGCCCTGATCGGTGGAGCGATGGAGCTTGGCGCCGAAGTGGCCGAGATCCAGCGCGGCATACCAGCTGCCGTCGCGCGGATCGACCAGCGCCTGCGCGACGTTGTCGCCGAGGAACGCGGTATCGGCAATCCGCCATTCGCGGCCGTCGCCGCCACGGTCCAGCACGAACAGTCCCTTGCGCGAAGACACCAGCAATCGATCCGACATCTCAGCCTCCCGACAGCGCCTGCATCACGTAGAGTTCGGCCCCCTCGCCCACCGGCTGGCCGAGATCGCGCTTGTCGCGCAGGCACTGGCCGTCGATGAAGACCGCGACATGGTGGCGCACCGCACCCTGCTCGTCGAGCACATAGCCACGCAGCGAAGGATGCCGCGCGAACACGGCCTCCAGCAGTTCGCCCACGCTGTCGCCGGCGAGTTGCATGCCCAGCTCGCCGCCGGCATGTCCTGCGGTGGAGGGCAGCCAGCGCGTCAGCGCCGGTGCCAGCACGACTCTGGCCATTGCGGGTTCCCGTACCCAGACAGCCGCGGAGGATAGCGCCGCCGCCACCGCCCCGCATGGCGCAGCGCCGCGAGGGACGGCGGTGTCGGTGCCGCTTGCCCGCGAGCCGTAAGCCGATGGCGGCGCGGCGGCAGCCAGCGGAAGGCGCGCGGTCGACGGCCCGGGCGCGGAAGCGCTTCACGCGCCCCTCACGCCAACGGACGGACGAAGCCGCTCTTCCGCGCCCACTCAAGATGCCGGCGCGGGTGCCGATACCGGACACCGAGACGTGTCCGTTGAGGGAGAGACCCCATGGGGCCCAGCCAGACGGCCTGCCATCGGGGAAATCGCAGGCGCGGGGTCGACAGCCGCATCCACCCGTTCCACACTGGCCCGGCGCGTGCGCGGAGGGCCGGCGGCCCTGGCGTACGCGTCATTCCGATGTCCAGGTGGATGCCGTGACTGCATCGTCATCCCGCCCGCCGTCAGCGACGGTGCATCCGTCCGCGGAACACGCGCGACGCATCACCGGTCCCTGGCGTTGGGCATTGGCCGTATTGCTGGCGGGGCTGGGCTTCACCGCCTGGCTGGCCTTGGGCGAATGGCGGGATCTCGACGAACGCGCCGACGCGCAGCGCAGGCAGCTCGCGCAGGCCGCGGTCCGCCAGTTGCGGGCGCCGTTGCAGACCGTCGCCTCCGAACTGCGCGCCATGCAGACCGTGTTCCTGGCCAATGACCGAATGGATCAGATCCGCTTCGCCCAGGTCACCGAGAACCTGCAGCGCCAGCGCATCGGCCCGGCCCGCGTCGCGACCGCCTTCGCACAGCGGATCGACGGCGGCGCCGACGGCCACTCGGCCTACCGCTACCAGTTCGTCACGCCGTTCCGCGGCAACGAGGTGCTGCTGGGGCTGGACATCGCCCGGCAGCGCGAAAACCTGCTGGCGCTGGAACGCGCGCGCGACAGCAACAGCGTGGTGCTGTCCGCGCCTTTCGTCCTGCGCCAGAGCGTGCCCGGCCACCGCCAGCGGCTCGGGGTGACGGTGCGCCTGCCGGTCTATTCCGATGGTCCGGCGCCGATGAGCGTGGCCGAGCGGCGCGCGCGTGCGATCGGCGCGCTGGCGGTGAGCCTGCGGCTGGAACCGCTGGTGCAGGACGCGCTGCGCGGCCAGGTGCTGGAGACCTTCCAGGCCAGCATCCGCGATCTGGACGCCGCCAACGGCACGCCGTTCTTCGAGTCCCCCGCCCGCGCCGAATCCGGCGCCCGGCTCTATCGCGAGCAGCTCGAGTTCGGCGGGCGCCGCTGGGAACTGCGGCTGTGGCCGCTGCCCGCCGCGCCGCGCAGCGAACGCCTGCAGGTCATCCTCACCGCCGGCCCGGTGATCAGCCTGTTGCTGGCCGCGCTGCTGTGGTCGCTGGCCACCACCCGCCAGCGCGCGATCACGCTGGGGCACGAGATGAGCGCGCTGTACCGGCAGAGCGAGGCGCAGTTCCGCGCCCTCAACGAGCTGCTGCCGGCGCTGGTGCTGCTGTCCGATGGCGACGGGCGCATCCTGTATGCCAACCAGGCCGCGCGGCAGCGGCTGGGCGACGTGGTCTCGGCGGGCGTGCCGCTGACGGCGCTGTTCGCCGATCCCGCCTTCCGCGAACGGGTGCGCCAGCCGGTGCGCAGCGGCGATTATTGGGGCAACGTGGAGGCGCTGCTGATCGGGCTGGGCGGCGAATTCTGGGCGAACGCTTCGATCGCCCGCGTCGAAATGGAAGACGAACCGCGCCTGCTGATGGTGGCCACGGACATCTCCGAACAGCGCGAATTGACCGAACGCCTGAGCTACCAGGCCACCCACGACGCCCTGACCGAACTGTGCAACCGGCGCGAATTCGAACGCCGGATCGAGCAGGCGCTGGCCGAGCGCCGCCGCGGCGGACGCTCCTGCGCGCTGCTGTACATCGACCTGGATCAATTCAAGCTGATCAACGACGTCTCCGGCCACACCGCCGGCGATCAACTGCTCGCGCAACTGGCGCTGGCGATGCGCCTGCAATTGCGTGGCGACGATCTGCTCGCGCGCCTGGGCGGCGACGAATTCGGCCTGCTCGCCTTCGACGTCGACACCGCCAGCGTACGCACCCTGGCCGAGCGCCTGCGCGCCGGCATCGAATCGCAGATGTTCGTCTGGCAGGAACGCACTTACACCGTCAGCGCCAGCATCGGCGTAGTGGTCGTGGACCAGGACAATCCCACCCTCAAGGATCTGCTGTCGTGGGCCGACACCGCCTGCTACGTGGCCAAGGAGAATGGCCGCAACCGCATCCACGTCTACAGCGACGACGACGAAGCCACGCGCCGCTACGGTGAAATGGAATGGGCCAACCGCCTGCGCTGGGCGATGGAGGAGCAGCGCCTGCTGCTGGATTACCAGGAAATCGTGCCGCTGGACGGCCGCCGCGAGGACGGTGCGCGGGTGGAACTGCTGCTGCGCCTGCGCGACGAGGACGGCCGCATCGTCATGCCCGGCGCGTTCCTGCCGGCGGCCGAACGCTACGGCCTGATGCCGATGGTGGATCGCTGGGTGATCCGCGCCGCGCTCACGCACTTCGATCAATTGCACGCGGACGGGCGCGCGTTGCAGCAATGCGCGATCAATCTCTCCGGCGCCAGCATCGAGGACGAGGATCTGGCCGATTTCATCCTGGCGCTGGTGGCCGAGCACCGGGTTCCGCCGTCGCGGCTGTGCTTCGAGATCACCGAAACGGTGGCGGTCCGCAACCTGCTCAAGGTGGTGCACGTGATCGAGCGGCTGCGCAAGGCCGGCTGCCGCATCGCGCTGGATGATTTCGGCGCGGGCATGTCCTCGTTCGGCTACCTCAAGAATCTGCCGGTGGACGTGATCAAGATCGACGGCAGTTTCATCCGCGATCTGGAGACCGACGCGATGAGCCGGACGATCGTCAGCGCCATCGCCCAGATCGGCCACCAGCGCGGGCTCAGCGTGGTCGCCGAGTGGGTGGGCAATGCCGGCATGATCGCGACCCTGACCGGGCTGGGCGTCGACTTCGGCCAGGGCATGGCGCTGCATCGCCCCGAGCGGGTGCTGTTCCAGCGCCAGCGGCAGGCCGCCTGAGTCCGGGCGGCGCTAGAATCCGCAGGTTCCCGGATGCGCCTGGACATGACCGATTCCTGCTGTGGCTGTGGCAAGACCATCGACGTCGCCGCGCTCGAAGCGCGCCAGCGACGGGTGCTGTCGATCGTGCTCGCGATCAACCTCGCCACGTTCCTGATGATGATCGCGGCCGCGTGGTACAGCCGTTCGACCTCGCTGCTGTCCGGCAGCCTGGACAACCTGGGCGATGCCGCGACCTATGCGCTGAGCCTGCTGGTGGTCGGCGCCAGCGCGCGCGCCAAGGCCCAGGTCGCGCTGGTCAAGGGCCTGCTGATCCTGGCCGCCGCGGCCGCGGTGGCGGTGCAGCTCGGCTGGCGCTTGGCGCACCCGGCGGTGCCGCTGTTCGAAACGATCGGCATCGCCGGACTGCTCAACCTGGGCGCCAATCTGGTCTGCCTGCGCCTGCTCACGCCCTACCGCGCCGGCGACGTCAACCTTGCCTCGGCATGGGAGTGTTCGCGCAACGACGTGTACGAGGGGCTGGCGGTGCTGGCCGCCGCCGCGGGCGTGTGGCTGTTCGGCGCCGGCTGGCCGGATCTGCTGGTGGGCGCGACGCTCCTGCTGCTGTTCCTGCGTTCGGCCTGGCGGGTGTTGTCCTCCGCCTGGTCGGCGTGGCGCGCCACCGCGCCCGGGCACGCCTGAGCAAACGCCAGCGGAGCCACCCCGCCGGGCAGGCCCGGCGCTACAGGCCGTGTCCTTCCTCCATCCGCACGACCGGTTCGGGCTTCACCCGCACCGCCCACAGCACGCCGCCGATCAGCAGGCCGATGCCGAGCAGGGTCAGCGGGCGCGGCATCTGGCCGCGCAGTGCGAAGGCGTAGGCCAGCGCGGCCAGGGTCTCGAACACGATCAGTTGACCGGCCAGCGCGGTGGGCAGTCGCTGGCTGGCCTGGTTCCAGCACAGCGTGCCCAGCCACGACGCGAACAGGCCAATGGCCACCATCAGGGCGATGAAGAATCCCGGGCGCGGTCCCAGCGGCATCGGGAAGTCCGTGCCGCGCAGCGTCGTCGCGCCCCACAGCAGCGCATAGCCGATCAGCGCCAGCGGAAGGATCGCCACGCCCTGCGCCGTCGCCCACGCGCGCGGACTGCGATCCGGATGCTGGCGCAGCCAGTCCGCGTTGCGCAGCGGATACCAGGTCCAACACGCCACCGCGATCAGCGCGAGCGCCGCGCCGCTGGCGTAGCGCCACGGATCGGCCTGCGGATCGTCGCGCAGCCCCTGCAGTTCCACCTGGTTGACGCAGGCGATGCCCAGCGCGATCAGCAGCAGCGACGGCGCCAGCCTGCGCCACGGCAGGTGGCCGTCGCGATGTCCGTTGCGCAGGTTGGCGCTGATCGCGATCACCACCGGCAGCGTGCCGATGATCATCGTCGGCACCGGCGCGCCGGCGCGCTGGATCGCACTGGCCAGGCAGAAGTAATAAAGCAGGTTGCCGATGGCGGCGAGCTTGAGCGCCTCGCGCCAGTCCGCCGCGCGCAGGCGCCCCAGTTCGGCGCGGTCGAACGCCGCCAGCGGCAGTGCGATCAACCCGAACGCCAGGTAGCGGCCCACCGATTGCAGCGCGGCCGGATACTCCGGCAACAGCAGCGGCCCCACGAACACCAGGCCCCACATCAGTCCGGCCGCCAGCGCGTACAGCGTTCCCACCCACATCGGATCGTTCGTCCCGGTCGAAAGGATCGACTCTAGGTGGCGGCCGCGGTGCCGTCTTGCACCAGATTGCGCCGGCTCAGCCGCGCACCTGGCGTTGGTAGCGCGCCGGGGTGATCCCGTAGCGGCGGGCGAACGCGCGGGTCAGGTGGGCCTGGTCGGCCAGGCCGGTGGCGGCGGCCACGGCGGCGGGCGCCTCGCCGGTGCCCAGGCGGCGCTTGGCCTCGTGCACGCGCAGCGCCATCAGCATCTGCTGCGGGGTGACGTGGTAGTGGTCGCGAAAGCGGCGCAGGAAGTGGAACGGACTGAGGCCGGCCACGGCGGCGAGCGCTTCCAGGGTCACCCGTTCGCCCAGGTGCGCATGCAGGTAATCGATGACATGGGAAAAGCGCGCCGGCCGCTCCGGCGCCGCAGCCCGCCCGATGCGCGCGTGGTCGCGCAGGGTGTCCAGCAATTGCAGCAGCAGGCCGTCGAAGGCCAGCGGTTCGCGGGCCTGCCAGAGCGCGTCCAGCAGCATGGTGACCCGCGCCGCGCGGGCGCCGTCATGGCGCACCGCGTCGGCGAACCACCAGCCGGATTCGCCGGTGACGTCCTCCAGCGCCGCGCGATCCAGATAGATCATCCGGTAGCGCCAACCATCCTCGGTTTCCGCGCGTCCGGTATGCAGCGTTTCCGGATTCATCAACACCAGCGACCCGGCCGAAGCCAGGTGATCCGCGCCGGCGTAGCGGAAGCGCTCCGTACCGGACTCGATGGCGCCCAGCCCGAATGCCTCGTGGGTATGCGGATCGAACGCATGGCGGACGATGTGCGCGCGATACAGCTCCACGCCCGCGCGATGCGGCGGATGGCGGAACTGCGCCGTGTCGCGGGTGGATTCGAATTGTTCCGGCACGCCTTGCATCGGCGCATCATGCCACTGGTCGGCCGCCCAGCGCCGCCCCTGGCCGGCGCTGCCCGCCCGCCGCGTTGCTGCGCGTACACGGGCCACGGAACAGGCCGGACAAGGCCGGGCGGGATCCGCCCGGCCCGGCATTGCGGAGATGCAATGAAAACCTTCCACGCCCGCTCGCTGTACTGGCTCGCGATGCTGGGTTTCCTGCTGTTCGGCGCGGCGGCGGGCGCCAGCGTCGGCGCATTGCTGGGCTGAACGGCCCGTCAGGCCGGGTCATTGCTCTCGGGCACGACCTCGGCCACCCACGCCAACGCCGGCCCGGCCTCGGCCGGCTCGAACGCGCGCACTTCGGTGGCCGGCAACAGTTGGCCGGCGAATTCGGATATCCGGCCCAACCATGCCTTGTCGGTGACGACCGCCGCGCGCGCGAATCGCGAATACTCGCCCAGTTTCTGCACCGCGTAACGCAGATCCTTCGCCATCGCCTCGGCGCTCACGCCGGTCATGCCGCTGAGGTCGGTGAACAGGCCGATGCGCCGGTATTCGCGCAGGCGCGCTTCAATCTCGGCGATGCAGCGGTCGTAGTCTTCGCCGCTGAGCTGGCCATTGAAACGGAATGCCGCCACCTGCGGCGGCGCGGGAATGCCTTCGATCATGCGCGGACTCCGGCAGCTTGCCTGCCGCCATCGTCGGCGCGCCGATGTCGCCGGCACGTCAAGGCCCGCGCACGTGGTTCAGTCGATGCGGTAGACGCGCGCCTTCGGCGTGTCTTCCTCGACCTGCAGGAACCAGCGTCCGGCCACGCCCGGCACCACCACGATTTCGGGCGATTCCAGCGGACGCGACAGCTTCATCCGGCCCTTCAGTACCTTCCATTGCTGGCCGTTGTCGAGTTCGAACACGGTACCCGGCTCCCAGCCGTCCACGCTGCCCTTCAGGCGCGCATGGATGGGTTCGTCGTTCAGGCCGATGAGCGAACCCTCGTCACGCGGACGCGACGGCGGCTGGCTGCGCACGATGGCTTCCGCGCGTTCCTGCGCCCGGGCCTCGACCTGTTCGGCCAGCAGCCGGTTGAGCAGTTCCAGTTGCGCCGGCGTGAGCTGGTCCAGGCCGGTGGCCCGCATCTGTTCGGGGCTCAGCCGCCGCTCGATGTCGACGTGCGGCGCGCGCGCCTCCTGGGTGGATGCCGCCGGCATCCACAGCATCGCCAGTCCCGCCAGCATCCACGCCTTCGTTTTCATGCGCCCGCCTTCGTCCGCCGCATCCGGACGTGGACGCGCTTTACGGTTTCGTGAAGATTCTGCTTCGGCGGCATGACGGGAACATGACAGCGCCTGCGCCTTGCGCGGCGCAAGCCGATGTCGTGGGCGAACATCGACCCCTGCGGACGGACCGCGCATCACGCCCGGCGCAGGGACCAGAAGCCGATGTCGCGGCGGTGCCGGAATCCCAGCCGTTCGTACAGGCGCAGGGCGCGCGGATTCTCGTGGCTGACGTGAAGGAACGGCAGCGCGCCGCGCGCGAGCGTGTCGTTGGCGAGCATGGCGGTGAGCCGGCCCGCGTAACCGCGCCCGATGAAATCGGGATGGGTGCAGATGGCGCTCATCTCGCGGCAGTCGCCCGTGCCCAGGCGCTCGCCGATCATCGCGGCCAACCGGCCGTCCTGGTAGATGCCGAAATAGCCCCCCATGTCCATCGTGCGCGCGCGGAAATAATGCGGGTACACCAGCGCGGTCAGCGCCAGCACGTCGGCGCGATGCGCGTCGCCCAGCGGCAGGATTTCAGGGCCTTCGGCCACCGCCAGCGGCGCCGTGCAGATCATCTGCGCCAGCGGACGGAAGGCCTCCAGCCGCCATCCGGGCGGTGGCGGCGGCGCCACGCCGAGCAGGTAGACCGACTCGCCGGGCGCCACCAGCGCGTCCAGGTCCGCCGCCGTCGCGCGCTCCGCCGACGCCACGCCCAGGAAAGGCGCGTAGGCCGCGGGATAACGGCTCACGTCCCCCGCGTGCCGTCCGATATCGCGGTGCAGGCTGCGCAGCGACGACCAGAACGGATTGTCGAGCGCGTCGTGGACGCGCGATTCGGAGATTTCGATGTTCATCGTCATGCGTCCCGTGCATGCGCGGCGATGCGAACCGCGCATCCGCGCGCCGGTCATGTTAACCGCGTCCCGCGCACGGGCCGCGGCCGCGACGACGCCCGCTTCATCGATCGCCGCGCAGCATCGGGCCGTGCTGCGACCACCACCGATCCGCGCCTCCTCCTGAACAGGAGGCCGGCCCTTGTCGATTTCCACCCCGTCCGTTCGTCGACCTCGGGAAGGCCGTGTTGCGGACCTTTCCCGCCTCTCAACCACAGGAGCTCCGCCATGTCGTACATCGACGGTTTCATCATCGCCGTGCCCACCGCCCACAAGGAGAAGTTCACCGCCTACGCGCGGGAACTGGATCCGATTTTCCTGGAGCTCGGCGCCACCCGCATCGTCGAAGGCTGGGGAGACGAGGTGCCCGACGGCCAGGTCACCGATTTCCGCCGCGCGGTGAAGGCCACCGAAGACGAAACCGTGGTGTTCTCGTGGGTCGAATGGCCGGACAAGGCGACCCGCGATGCCGGGATGAAGAAGATGATGGATGACCCGCGCATGGATCCGGCCAACAGTCCCATGCCCTTCGACGGCAAGCGGATGGTCTTCGGCGGCTTCGTGCCGGTCGTGGACCTGAAGTAATCCCCCAAGCAGAACGGGTCCGCTCCCACGACAACCACCATCGCGCGACGGATCGGCCCGGCTCGACAGGCCCGGCTCAGGGCACGCCCAGCCGGGTCTTCCCGCGCCCCACGCGACGTTCGATCACGACCGGCGCGGCCTCCCCGCTGCCGTGCTGTTCCCAGGCCAGTACGAAGGGCGCGCCGCGGTTCTCGATCTCCAGCTCGGCGCGATCCGCATGCCTGCGCCAGCGCAGGTCGATGCGCCCTTCGCCCAGCCGTACGTTTTCCACCGCCAGGCGATCCCAGTCCGCCGGCGGCTGCGGGACGAACCGCAACCGCATCGCCGTCGCATCCACCTCCAGCCCGAGCATGCCGTGGACGGCGGCGGACAGGAACGCGGCCGAGGACCAGGTCTGTTCCGGCACGGATTCGCGCTGCGGCTCCGGGCGATCGCCGCGCATCACCTCGTGCATGTGTCCCGGCGAATCGGCACCCGCCCACGGCACCAGGCTGCGCCACAGCTTCGACGCCTCCCCGGGGCGACCCGCACGCCACAGGGTTTCGGCCGCCATCGCGGTGCCCAGTCCCCACACGCTGCCGCGCGAATAGGCCTCCGGATCGTAGTCCGCCGCGGTGTCCGGGCGGCTGCGCAGGCCCCACGCGGTGAGATACGCCGGACTGGCCAGTTGCCGCAGGGTGGCCTCGGCTTCGGCCGGCGTGGCCGCGCCGGCGCGGATCGCCGCCAGATCCGCGGGCGACGTGCTTTCCCCGGCCTTGCCGGCATGGCTGAAGCCGCTGATCCAGCGCTGGCCGGCCTCGTCGCGGTAGCGCGCGCGCAGGCTTCGGCGCGCCCGTTCCGCCGCCGCCCGCGCATCGCCCGCGAGCGTCGCCTCG
>MTEX01013923.1_pt1 | contig 14766 bp, 11 predicted proteins | sample 1042691 | NCBI WGS metagenome assembly MTEX01 (sample SAMN06185810, study PRJNA358809) | soil metagenome | isolation source: soil biostimulated with molasses as carbon source | place: India | collected 2015-05-23
TGTTGGCTGCCTTGGTGATGGCTTCGATTACCCGATCAAGGTCCTTGTCATCGATGGCGACATCGATCTTCACCTTGGGCAGGAAATCGACCACATATTCAGCACCGCGATACAGCTCGGTGTGGCCTTTCTGCCGACCGAAGCCTTTGACTTCGGTGACGGTGATGCCCTGCACGCCGATTTCCGACAACGACTCGCGCACGTCGTCCAGCTTGAACGGCTTGATGATGGCTGTGACTAGCTTCATGAAACTCTCTCCCGATTTGGTGGACTTGCCCCAGGAAAACAAACCCGTCTCAAGTCTAAGCGCAGCAGTTGGCTTTGTAACGCGTCGTCGGCATCCGGCTCCGCATGCGCACTGCCTGGTCACAAAGAACCGCATCAGTGCATGGCTCGTAGTGGTCTTTGCAGAAACCTTGCCAGTTCTACCAAGCCACGAGAAAACAGCGGCTTATGCGAACAACTGGGGATTGGCCAGTCGCCAGCACCGGAAACATGCACAAATTCGGTGCGTAGCGGTTCGCCGCCTTGCTCGAAAAATGTGCAACTGCGCGTTCCTGCAGCACTGGCCAACGTTCACTCAAAGGCCCGGTTTGTGCGTGCTACACTGCCGGCCATTTCCCAGTATCAGTGGACAGCCGAACCATGCTCGCGCCCAAAGCCCTCCTCGACGCCCTGAGCGACCAGGCCTCGCGCCTGTTCAGCAGCGATACCGCCCAGCCCCGTGCCGAACTGGAAAGCCAGTTCAAGGTGCTGATGCAAGGTGCCTTCAGCAAGCTGGACCTGGTCAGCCGCGATGAATTCGACAGCCAGATGGTCGTGTTGGCGCGCACCCGTGCCCGCCTCGAAGCCCTGGAACAACAAGTAGCCGAGCTGGAAGCACGGCTGAACCCGACCCCACAGGACAAGTGAATGCAGCCCTCCAGCGCATACCCGGTACTGCTGTTCTCCTACGGCACCTTGCAGGACAAGGCCGTGCAACTGGCCAATTTCGGCCGCGAGCTGACTGGCCAGGCCGACCGGATGCCTGGCTACCGGCAGGACTGGGTCGAAATTACCGACCCGGCCGTGCTGGCGACCAGCGGCAAGTCCCACCACCCCATCGTGTCCCCCAGCAGCCAGGCCGACGACAGCGTCGCCGGCATGGTCTTCCAGATCAGCGAAGAAGAGCTGGCGGCTGCCGACCGCTATGAAGTCGCTGACTACAAGCGCATCGCCGTCACCCTCGCCTCGGGCCTGACTGCCTGGGTCTACGTGCGCGCCTGAACCCCTCCAGGCTGCACCGTTCACACGGGCGGCAGCTCGCTGGCGTGCAGGGTGCCGCGGAACAAGGCCGCACCGCACTGGGTGAACAAGGTCTTCACCCGGTTGCGTGAATTGAGGATCTCGGCCTGGATTTCGCCGATGGCCGAATCCCCCGGCTGCAAGGTGGCGGCCCGGTTCACCCATTCGATGGCGGCAAAACGGCTTTGTTTGCGGGTGCCGCGCCCCTGCATCCAGGCCAGCCCCAGCTCGGCGCTGGCGCGCCCGGCAATCCATGGGTCGGGGTGCTCGACCAGGCTCAGCAGGTAGGCGACCGCCTCGGCCCGCTCCTGCGGCTCGCCAAACTGACGTAACAAGATCCCCAGGTGCAAGCGCGCTTGTGCATTGGTCTGCGCGTTGCCCAGCGCGTCGACCAGCAAATGCCGGACCGCCAGCATGGCATCGCGATCGTTGAGGTCTTCATCGCCCTCCATGCGCAGACGGGCCAGTTCGTACTTGGCGTGCCGGCTGCCCGCCTCCACGGCGCGCTGCAGCCAGTGCCGGGCCGCCTCGTCATCCAGGTATTGCTCAGGGGTGTCGCCCAGCTCGCCGTGATACAAGCCGTACAGTGCAAGGGCCGCCCCCGGCAGGCTCAGCTCGGCAAAACGTTCGTACAGATAGCAGGCCACTTCATGCCGGTTACCTGCCCACAGCAGTCGTGCCGCGTCGAGCACTCCGAAACCCGGCGCCCGGCCCGCACGCTGGCGCTTTACCGCAATCTGTACCCAGGCTTTGGCCTGTTCGTCGGAACGTGGCAAGCCCCACAGGCCGAAGCGGTGCCCGGCGGCACGCAATGCGCAGGCCGCTGCATGCGAGCGGCCCTCGCACAGCTGCTCGATGGCACTGCGTAACAGCTGCTTTTCATCGGTCATGCCGTTCAGCAGTATGAGTTCGACCAGACAGCGAAAAGGCGCTCCCATGGCCGGAATGGCCGCGAGATCAGCCTGGCACGCCAGGCTCGCGGCGATGTCACGCATGCCGCCAGAAGGGTCTTGCAACACCCGGCTGTACAACGCCCCGCGCCAGCCCAGCAGGACGGCACGCTCCCTGGGCCTCAGCGGGCGCTGCGACCAGGCTTCGAACAGCTGCTGCCACTCGGCAATGACTTGCAATTGGTCAGCATGGGGCAGCGTCAGCCGCTCTTCGACAGGCATCCAGCGCAGCGCATTACGCATGGTCTCGTCCCACGCTTCGCACAGCGGACCATTGGCCAGCAACTCGATCGCATCCGGGCTGGTACCCGGTCGAGGCTGCAGGTAAATAGCCAAGGCCTGAACCGCCTCGAAGCAACCGGGGCGCGCAGCCAGGGCATGGCGCAACCAGTAATAGCGAGGGTCCTGGCTTTCGCGCTCGGCTCGCCAGCCCAGGCATGCTGGCAATGCCTGCGGCAGTTCGGCCAACGGCTGCAACCCGTGCCTCACCAGAATCGGGGCCACGGCCTCTTGCACTTCCACATCAGCGTGAGCGCTGGGCCGGTAGCGCGCCGGCTGCCCTTGGAACAGTTCGGCCAGCCAGCCCGGCTCACGAAACCGGGCACAGACATGCAGCATGCCAATGGCTGCCGCCACGGGCTGGGTGGAGCGGCCCATGGCCCGTAGCAGGTGCGCGGTCGCGGTTTCGCAGATCTGCTCGACGGCCAGCGCACGCGCCGCGTTGTGCCTGCCACTTTCCTGCACCTGGCAAGCCCGCTGGAAGCAGTGAAAGCCCATCACCACCTGGGGGTGATAAGCCTTGGGGCAGGCGTCGATCCACGCCTTGAGCACCTGGCTCAGGGCCCTGTCACCCTGGCAGTCCAGGTCGGTCAGCAGATGCCCTTCGACAGCTGCCAGGTAGAGGGGAAATTCACCGGGCGGGGCTTGCCGCCATTGCCCTTCGAGGGTGTCGAAAAAGCGGTTGAGTTCAACGAATGCGTTGGCCTGCACCAGGTCGCGGATTACCTGTCGCGTGCGGGTTAGCGTTTGCACGAGAGCACCACCTCAAGTCCATTTGAAGGAAGCTGCGGTGCCATCCCATGGCAACCGCTGTTGCCCAATAACACTAAGCCATACCTGGCACTTGCGCAAAGTAATTGGATCCATTCCCTGCAGCGCATCAAAGTCCGCGACAAAACCTGCCTCGCAAAACCCGGAAGCACACTTCCTGCGCTGGCCTGCAGGGTGCCCGCTATGCTTGCAAAGCCGCAGGAAGCGGCCTTTTCCAGCGACAACGGAGCGTCCATGTCCCTAGCCCTCGTCCATAGCCGCGCCCAGGTGGGCGTACAGGCACCAGCGGTCAGCGTCGAAACTCACCTGGCCAATGGTTTGCCCCATCTCACCCTGGTCGGCCTGCCGGAAACCACGGTCAAGGAAAGCAAGGACCGGGTGCGCAGCGCCATTGTCAATTCCGGGCTGAACTACCCGCCGCGGCGCATCACCCAGAACCTTGCGCCCGCCGACCTGCCCAAGGATGGCGGGCGTTACGACCTGGCCATTGCCCTGGGCATCCTGGCCGCCGATGGCCAGGTGCCAACGGCGCCGCTAACCGAACTTGAATGCCTGGGTGAACTGGCTTTGTCTGGCAAGCTGCGCCCGGTTCAGGGCGTGCTGCCCGCAGCGCTGGCAGCACGCGATGCAGGCAGGGCGCTGGTGGTGCCGCGGGAAAATGCCGAGGAAGCCAGCCTGGCTGGCGGTCTGGTGGTGTATGCGGTGGGGCATCTGCTGGAACTGGTCGCCCACCTGAACGGCCAGGTACCACTGCCGCCCTATGCCGCCAACGGCCTGATACTGCAACAACGTCCCTACCCGGACCTCAGCGAGGTGCAAGGCCAGCTGGCGGCCAAGCGTGCATTGCTGTTGGCGGCGGCCGGGGCGCATAACCTGTTGTTCACCGGGCCACCCGGCACTGGCAAGACCTTGCTCGCCAGCCGCCTGCCGGGGCTGCTGCCGCCGCTGGACGAGCACGAGGCGCTGGAAGTGGCTGCGATCCGCTCGGTGAGTGGCCATACACCGCTGAGCAGTTGGCCGCAGCGGCCCTTTCGCCATCCGCACCACTCGGCCTCCGGCCCGGCGCTGGTCGGTGGCGGCAGCCGACCGCAGCCGGGCGAAATCACCCTTGCCCACCATGGTGTGCTGTTTCTGGATGAGCTGCCGGAATTCGAACGGCGGGTACTGGAAGTGCTGCGCGAGCCCCTGGAATCCGGCGAGATCGTGATTGCCCGGGCCCGCGACAAGGTGCGCTTCCCCGCCCGGTTCCAGTTAGTGGCGGCAATGAACCCGTGCCCTTGCGGCTACCTGGGCGATCCATCCGGGCGCTGTCGCTGCAGCACCGAGCAGATCGCGCGGTACCGCAACAAGCTGTCCGGGCCGTTGCTGGACCGTATCGACCTGCACCTGACCGTGGCCCGCGAGAGCACCACGCTGAACAACCAGCCTCGTGGTGAAACCAGTGCCGACGTCGCCGCCAAGGTTGCCGAGGCACGGGATGTCCAGCAAAGACGGCAAGGATGCGCCAATGCGTTTCTCGACCTTGAGGGGCTGCGCCGTAATTGCGGACTGGCAGCGGCAGACCAGGCCTGGCTGGAGAGTGCGTGTGAACGGCTGACCCTGTCGTTGCGCGCGGCGCACCGCTTGCTGAAGGTAGCGCGAACACTGGCCGATCTGGAAGGTAGCCAGGCAATTGGCCGGGCGCACCTGGCCGAGGCCCTGCAGTACCGGCCGGGGAGCAGTTAGCTTGTCAGGGCTGCGCTTTACCTGTGGGGCTTGCCGGCGATGGGTCGCAAAGCGACCACAACATCCGTCAGGCAACCTTGCTCCGGCAGCAAAGCCCGGCAACCGAATAGGCTCCCGGCCCGGTCAAGGCAAGCCCGCCATAAAGGGTCACCAGCAACCAGGCAAACTGCCCCTGCTCCAGCGTCCAGTCCGGGTGCACCACCACCAGCGCTATCAGCAATACCGCCAGCACCGGCAGGCAAGCCAGGCGTGCGGCCACCCCCAGCATCAGCAGCAGCGGGCAGACCACTTCGGCAAATACTGCCAGCCCCAACGTCAGCGATGCGCCCAGACCGAAGGGGTCCTCAATGCGCTGCAGCTCTGCGCTCCAATTCAACAGTTTGGGCAGGCCATGGATGAACAGCAGCAGCAAGGCGGCCATGACCCGCAGGAACAACAGGCCGCTGTCGGTCAGGCGTGGCGATGGGGCATCAAGGAAAGGCTTCAGGCGAGGCATGACTCTGGCTCTCTGGTCGTTCAGCCCGGGAGCATTGCGCAGCGCCAGGTAAATTGATTGTGCAGATGTGCTGGGTCGACTGCCGTATTGGTGCGGAGCCCGCGCATCACCGGCTACCGGCGAGTGCCTGTTCTACCGCCTTGAGCAACACCTCTTCAGAAAACGGCTTGCCCAGACAGGCCAGCGCCCCCTGCCCCATCGCCGCCTGCACCGAGCCATCATCCCAGTGCGCCGACATGCAGATCACCGGCAAACGCCAGCTCCGCTGCGCCAGCTCACGCTGTACCTCCAGCCCGCTCATGCCCGGCATCTTCAGGTCCAGCAACACACACCCCGCCTCGCCCGCCAGTGGCGATGCCAGGAAGGCTTCCCCCGCGGCAAACGTCAGGGTCTCGAAGCCCGCCGAACGCAGCAGGTTGGCCAGGCTTTTACGCACCGACGCATCGTCGTCGACGATGCACACCCCTCTGCTCATGCGCCGCCCAGGCCCTCAGGTCGTGCTCCGAGGACGTTGTGCATGGCCACCAGCTCAACGAGCGAGCGGGACTGCATCTTGTTCATGATGTTCTTCTTGTGCACCTTGGTGGTCACCTCGCTGGTGCCGATCTGCCGGGCGATCTGCTTGTGGGACAAACCGCCGACCACCAGCGAGAACACCTGGCGTTCACGCTGGGTCAGGCGCTGGTACTTTTCCTCGACCTGCCGCGCGTGGTGCCACTTGCGCCCCTCGGTCACGGCACGGCTGCGCACCGCCTGCAACAGGGTCAGCAACTGGTCTTCCTCGAACGGCTTGGTCAGGAATTCCACCGCCCCGGCACGCATGGCCTGGACGGTCATCGGGATGGTGCCGAAGCCAGTCATGAACACGATCGGCCAGGGCAACGCCAGCCGGCGCAGTGCCTCCTGTACCTCCAGGCCGCTGGTGCCGGGCAGGTGCATGTCCAGCAGCAGGCAGGCACAGGGCGTTTCCAGGCAGGCTTCGAACAGCGCCTCGGCACTGGCAAACAAGTGATGCGGGATGTCCTGCGAGCGCAACAGGCGGCCCAGAGCAGTGCGCACCGACGGGTCGTCATCCACGACCAGCACCGGCACCTGCAAGCGCTCACCAAACGGCTCGACGGTCTCGGCCACGCTGCGCAGCAATGCCTTGCTCATCGCCTGGCCTGGCACTTCGAGGCTGATTTCGGCGGCCAGGCGATAACCCCGACGCGGCACGGTCTGGATCAGCCCACGGTCAGCAAAGGCCTTGCGCAGCAAGGACACCTGTACCTGCAGGTTATTGTCCTCGACCACCGTGCCGGCCCACACCTGGCTGAACAGCTCTTCCTTGCCGACGACCCGGCCGTTGGCCCTGATCAAAGTGGCCAGTACCTCGAACGCACGCCCACCCAGCAGGATCGGCTTGCCGTCGACAAAGACTTCGCGCCGCTCCAGCGACACCTGGGCATTGCCTATTCGGATCATGGCTTCCTCGCGCGGGCACGGGCGTTTTCGCTGCCTGGGCAGCCTAGGCCAGCGTACGCGTTCAGACAATTATCCCGAGGGATAGGTTGGCTTGAGGACTATACAAAAGCCCGCCAGCCCCAAGGGGACGATAACGGACAACAGCGTGCCCGTTCCTGCCAAGCAAGCTGCAACCCGCATCCTTGCTGGGCTCGCTGCGTATACTCGCGCCTCGGGATGTCGCTAGCAGGGGGTGCTCTATGCTCGATGAACGCCTTGCCCACAGGCCCATCGATTATGACCAGTCAATCGATGAGGGCTGGCTGAACCGATGCGAGATCAGCGCACTGGGCCAGGAAGGTGAGCTCAGTTACTTCCGCCTGCGCGACCCGGCTACCCACCAGGCCTGGATCGCCGTGCGCGCCCCGCTCGAGGCCCCCACTGCCTGCCAGCGCCTGGAACGTGACTACCGCCTGCAACTGGACCCGCAGTGGGCGGTGATCCCGTCGGCATTCGTGCGCTCGGCCGAAGGCCCGTTGCTGGTGTATCCGGCTGGCCGCTCAGTCGCCGACCTGATCGCTGAAGGCCCGGTGGCGCTGACGCCGTTTCTCGACATCGCAGTGAATGCGGCGCATGCACTGGCGCTGGCGCACGAACGCAATGTACTGCACGGTGCGCTGCAGCCGGAGCATGTGTGCCTGCGTGCCCAGCAGCGGGTGCGGCTGGGCTTCTTTCGCGCCGACCCGGCACAGCGGATCAGCGAACAGGGTACCCCGCCCGGCAACTGGGCCTACCTGGCACCGGAACAGGTTTGCCCGCACGGTAGCAGCAGCGACCGCCGCAGTGACATCTATGCCCTGGGCGCGATCCTCTACCAGCTATTGCTGGGCGAGCTGCCCCTGGCCGGGCGCGACACCCAGCACTGGCGCCAGCTGCATGCCGGCGTACAGCCGCGAGCGGCCTGCGATGTGAACAGCGACGTGCCACACCCCCTCAGCCTGATCCTGGCCAAGGCCTTGGCCAAAGAGCCGGACGCCCGTTACCAGAGCGCGCGCGCCCTTGCAGTGGACCTGGCTCACTGCCAGCGGCAGTGGGCCGCCACGCAAGCCATAGCGCCCTTCACTCCAGGCTGTGCCGACCCGGTCGCGCCCAGCCGCGCACGCCTGTATGGTCGCAGCGCCGAACAGCAAGCCATCGCCCTGCTGCTCAAGGCCATGCGCCGCGACAGCAAGCCACAGGTATTGCTCGTCAACGGTGCTGCCGGCATGGGCAAGTCGAGCCTGGTCGAAGCCGCACTCAAGGCCGACGTCGAGGGCTACCGGGCCGTCGGCAAATGCAACAGCCTGGCCCAGGCCGTGCCCTACACGCCCTGGGTGGAAATCCTCGGTGCGCTGACCACCCAGTTGCTGGCCACCAACAGCCAGGACCTCGACACCCTGCGTCGCGAGATCCTGCGCCGCATCAAAGGCCATGGCCGCCTGCTCGGCAAACTGGCGCCGGACCTGCAACTCATCCTCGGCCCGCTGCCCCAACTACCGGCCAAGCTCACGCGCCTTGCGCTGCACAAGGAATTGCACGCGATCGTCGAATTCCTGCAGGTGTTCAGCCGCCCTGGGCAACCGCTGGTGTTGTTCTTCGACGACCTGCAATGGGCCGACGACGCCAGCCGGCAACTGCTGGCCCAACTGCTGGCTGACGCGCCCGATAACCTGTTGCTGATTTTCGCCCGCTGCAACGACGCGCCCGCCAGCAGCGCTCCGCTGGCCATACCCGCAGCGCTGCGCAGCACCACGCTGAGCCTGCAGCCGTTGGCTGTGGAGGCGGTGACCGAGCTGATTGGCGAGCGCTACCACGTCGCCACCGCGGACGCGTTGCCGCTGGCCGAACGGGTGCACGACAAGACCGCCGGCAATCCGTTCTTCATCAACCAGATCCTCAAGGCCATGGTCGAAGACCACCTGTTCACCTTCGACACCCAGGCCATGCGCTGGTCGTGGTCCCTGCAGGCCGTGGCCCGACACTGCTACGCCGACAATGTCGCCGACCTGATGGTGCAGCGCCTGGCGCGCCTGCCGGCAGCGCAACGCGAGCTGTTGCGGGTCGCCAGCGCGGCGGGCAGCCGCTGCGATGAACGCCTGCTCCGGCAGGTGCTCGCGCAGCCGCCAGGCGAACCGTTGAAAGCCTTGATTGGCGCGGGTTTCCTGCAACCGGGCCAGAACGGCCTGAGCTTCACGCATGACCGCGTGATGGAAGCCGCTTACGCGCTGACCGCCGAGCACGAGCGCCCCTCGCTGCATGCCCGCATTGCCCTGGCCATGCGCGAGGCTTGGCCAGGGTACCTGCACGAGGTGCTGTTCGAACTCGCCAGCCAGCTGCAACGCTCCAGCCCATGCGGGTTTGCAGCGGATGACTGCGAAGCGTTCCTGCAGCTTTTACGCGAAGCCGCAGCACGCGCACGCGACGGCGGCGCCTTCGAGCAAACCGCTGACTATCTGCACACCGCCGAGCAGTTGCTGCACCACTGTGCCTCGCGGGAAAGCCGCGCCACGCATGGCTTTGCCATCGCCTGCATGGCGACCGAGTGCGATATCCAGCTGTCGCGGACGGGCACCGCCGAGGCGCGCCTCACCGAGTGCCGCCAGCGCGCACGCTCGTTGCTGGACCAGGCGCGAGCGTGCCGGCTGCAGGCGCTGCTGCAAACCCTGCGCGGCGACTATCAGGCGGCTATCGACAGCGCCCTGTCCGGCCTGGACTTGCTGGGTATGAGCCCGGTGCGGGGCGTCGATTGGCAACAGGTCGAGGCCAGTCATGCCCAGGTACAGGCTTTGGTCGAACAACAAGGCCGGCATTGCCTGGAATCGCTGCCGCGCACCGACTCGGAGGAGGTAACGGTTGCGATCAGCCTGCTGGCCACGCTGTCATCATCGTTTTTCGTGAAGGACGACATCTGCTTCCTGCACCTGGCCAAACTCATGGAGATATCGCTGCTGCACGGCGTTGCCCCAGGCAGTACCTACGGCATGGCCTGGTATGGGGTAATGATTGCCGAGCGGTTCGGCGCTTACCATGACGGCCATGCCTGCTGCCTGGCCGCGCTCAAGCTGATCGAACGGCACGGTTTCGAGGCTGACTTGACCAGCGTGCTGCTGGCCCTGGACCAGGTCAGCGCCTGGACTTCGCCCATGGAGTTCGCCCGCCGCACTGCGCTGGATGCGGTCGATTCGGCGCGCCTGAGCGGCGACCTGGCAATGAGCTGCTATGCCTGCAACCACCTGGTTTCCGACTCGCTGTTCATGGGCCGCTATCTGCCGGAAGTGATCGACGAAGTGGCGCAAGGCCTGGCCACCGTGCGCCGCCACGGCTACAGCGATGTCGAACAGATCCTGCAGGCCCAGCAAGCGTTCGTCGCCACCCTGAGCGGCATGCCCTGCCCGGCCTCGGCTAGCCCGTCGAAATCGCCCACCACGCGGTTCTTCCAGCACCTGTTCAGCGGCATGGGCGCCTTCTACATGGGCAATATTGCGCAGGCCATGCGCAACCTGGCACTGGCCGCTGACAACGCGTGGGCAGCACCGGCGCATATCAACCTGGCCGACTACCACTTGTTCCTCGGCCTGGCCCTGGGCAGCCCGGAGGCACCCGGCTGCCTGGCCGACAAGCTGCGCGAGCTGCAGGCCGTGCGTGAACGCTTCAGCCGTTGGGCCGGATTCAACCCGGCCACCTTCCGCAACAAGCTGCTGCTGGTCGAAGGCGTGATCGCCAAGCTCGAAGGCGACGGCCTGGCCGCGATCCGCTGCTTCGACCAGGCGCAGATCGCTGCCACCGCCGCCGGTTTCATCCACGAGCAGGCGCTGGCCCATGAACAACTGGCCGAGGTGTGCATCCCCAGCGGCCTGATTTCCGGCGCCAACCTGCACCTGCGAATCGCCCGCGACTGCTTCCATATCTGGGGCGCCACCGGCAAGGTGCACCAGCTGGAGACGTTGCACCCGTTCCTGCGCACCCAACCAATCCAGGAGACCTATCGCGCCACCCAGCAGGCCAAGCTGGACCTGGAAGCCGGCATCGAAGCCGCGCGCGCGCTGTCCGAGGAAGTGCTGCTCGAAGGCTTGATCGAAACCCTGATGGGCCACCTGACCCAGCACTCCGGCGCCGATCATGGTGTGTTGCTGATCGTCAGCGGCGCCGAGTTCCAGATGGCCGCCCTCGCCTACATCGACGATGACGGGTTGCACGTGAGCATGGACAATTGCCAGAAGTTCATGACCCAGGCGCCGCTGTCGGTCATCAACGCCACCATGCGCACCCGCAAGCCGCTGGTACTCAACGATGCGCTCAGCGATTGCCCGGAGGCCTTCCGCCAGCAGTTGCAGGCGCGCAATGCCCGCTCGGTGCTGTGCCTGCCACTGGTAATCCAGGGCGTGCTGATCGGCCTGGTGTACCTGGAAAACCGCCTGGTGCCGAACCTGTTCGGCAGCCAGCGCCTGGCCATGCTGGAAATCCTCGCCTCACAGGCAGCGGTGTCGCTGCAAACCGCCAAGTTCTATACCCGCCTGGCCGAAGACAACCAGACCCGCGCCCAGATGGAAGCCGAACTGCGCCGCTCGCGGGCCGAGCTGGCGCGCAGCGCGCACCTGCAGGTAATGAACGAGCTGTCGGCATCCATCGCCCACGAAATCAGCCAGCCGCTGCTGGGCATCGCTTCCAACGCCGCGGCCAGCCTGCGCTGGCTGAAACGCGCCAAACCCGACCTGGAGGAAGCGATTGCCGGCCTGGAAGACATCCGCAATGACAGCGAACGGGCCGCCAACATCGTGCGGGCGTTGCGGGCGCTGGCCAAGCAGTCGCCGATGCAACTCAAGGCGGTGAAGCTCGACGAACTGATCCGCGAGGTGGTGCGCCTGACCTCGGCCGATGCCACCAGGAGCCGGGTCGACGTGCAGACACAGTTGCAGGCCGGGGTGTGCGTGATGGCAGACCCGGTGCAGTTGCAACAGCTGGTATTCAACCTGATCACCAATGCCCTGGAGGCGTTGGCGGGGTATCGCAGCGATGGGCTGCTGCGGATTGCCTCGGCGCTGGTCGAGGATGGCGTGGAGATCTGCGTGGACGACAACGGGCCGGGGATCGCTGCGGACGAGCGCGAGCGTGTCTTCGATGCGTTTCATACCACCAAGACCGGTGGCATGGGCATGGGTTTGGCGATCTGCAGCTCGGTGGCCCAGGCGCACGGCGGGCAGTTGCAGGCGCTGGTATCGCAGCTGGGTGGCTGCCGGATTCGTTTCATCCTGCCGGTGAATCCTTCCTAGGCTCTGTACGAAAAGTCTTGAGACGCAGGTCAGGCAAGGCGAAAACAGCCGAGGAAGCGGAATGTACTGGAGTACATGAGCATTCCGAGGCTGTTTTCAACGCAGCATGAACAAGTATCAAGGCTTTTCGTACAGAGCCTAGCCTGTACCGGCCCCTTCGCGGATATACCCGCGATGGGGCCGGCGCAGGTCTACATCAACGCGAGCTCAAGGCCGCATAGCTGTTCATCAGGTTGCGGTAGTTGGGGATGCGCTGCGACAGCAGGTTGCCCAGCCCTTCGATGTCGTTGCGCCAGTCGCGGTGCAGCTCACAGGCCACCGAGAACCAGTTCATCATCTGCGCACCCGCCTGGGTCATGCGCACCCAGGCTGCCTGCTGCACGGTCTCGTTGAAGGTGCCCGAGGCATCGGTCACCACGGACACTTCAAAGCCTTCCGCCAGCGCCGACAGGGTCGGGAAAGCCACGCACACATCGGTCACCACACCGGCGATGATCAGCTGCTTGCGGCCAGTGGCCTTGATTGCCTTGACGAAGTCTTCGTTGTCCCAGGCGTTGATCTGGCCTGGGCGGGCGATGTACGGCGCGTCCGGGAACATTTCTTTCAGCTCGGGAACCAGCGGGCCATTGGGGCCTTGCTCGAAGCTGGTGGTGAGAATGGTCGGCAGGCCGAAGAACTTGGCCAGGTCGCCCAGCGCCAGCACGTTGTTCTTGAACTCGTTGGGCGAGAAATCCTGTACCAGCGAGATCAGGCCGGTCTGGTGGTCGACCAGCAGCACCACGGCGTCGTCTTTGTTCAAGCGCTTGTAATCGGGTTGGCTCATGGGGGTGACTCCTTGGGTTGGGATAAGGGGCCGGCACTCTCCGCAGGGGTTATACCGGCGGATAGCTTTGGCTTAAGAAAGTACCTGCGCCTGACGCCAGGCCTTCGGCGGCTGGCCGACCAGACGGCTGAAGGCGCGGGTGAAATGGGCCTGGTCGCAAAAGCCGCATTCCAGGCTCACGTGGGTGATGGGCGCCTCGGTGGCGAGCAGGCGCTTGGCCTTTTCCATGCGCGCCAGCAGGCGCCAGGCCTGGGGCGACAGGCCGGTAGCTACTTTGAACGCGCGGGAGAAATGGCTGCGGGTGAGGTTGCATACCGCGGCGATCTCGATGATCGACAACGGGCTGTGCAACATCAGTTCCTTGGCCCGGCGCAGCCGCGCGGGCGTTAGTGCGCCGGGGGTTTGCAGCGGCGCTTCGGGCGTCCCAGGGTGCATGGCGACTCTCCTGTTCAATGGCAGGAAGTCTCGCCCCCGGCGCATGACAAAGTCCTGAGCCAAACCTGAATTGTTGTTAATTGTGCGCTGCTGGCCCAGGCTGTTTTGCCGATACTTTAAGATGCGTTTCGTATTCAGCTTCCGGCCGCTGCCAGTGGCCGGCATTCAAGGCGAAAGAGGCATGCAGGAAAAACCCGCCCACCGCACCGTGGCCATGGTGCTGTTCAACGATATGTTGCTGCTGGATGTCACCGGCCCCATGGATGCATTCGCCATTGCCAACCGGTTCCTGCCTGCAGAACGGCAGTATCGGCTGCTGACCTTGGCCGAGGGACCAGCAGCGGTGCGTGGCTCATGCGGCCTGAAAGTGCTGGCTGACCGGCGCCTGGAAGACCTGCCGGAAGCCGTCGACCTGCTGCTGGTGCCAGGCGGCCCGGGGGCCTATGACATCGCCCTGCCCGGGATCGAGCGCTGGCTGCCCCAGGCCGTGCGCCGGGCCAGGCGCTTCGGCGCCATCTGTACCGGCGTGTTCCTGCTGGGGCGGGCCGGGCTGCTGGATGGCTATCGCTGCACCACCCACTGGAACTACGTGGAGCGCCTGGCCCAGGCGTTTCCCCAGGCCAAGGTCGAAACCGAGCAGATCTATGTGATCGACCGCTGCCTGATCACATCGGGCGGCATCACCGCAGGTATCGACCTGGCACTGGCGGTGGTCGCCGAAGATCACGGCAAGGCGCTGGCCCTGGACGTGGCCAAAGTGCTGCTGGTCGCCCGTCATCGCCAGGGCGGGCAGACGCCCTATGGGCCGTTGCTGGCGGCAGTGCCGCGGGATGACTCGCCGATTGCCCGGGTACAGGCATACATCGTCGACCATATCGAGCAGGCGTTCACCGTGCAGAAGATGGCCGACCTGGTGGCCATGAGTGGGCGCAACTTTGCCCGCACGTTCCAGCGCGAGGTGGGCATCACGCCGTTGCAGTACCTGCAGAACGCGCGCATCGACCGCGCGCGCAAGTTGCTGGAAGGCAGTGACCTGCCGTTGAAGGTGGTGGCAGCACGGTGCGGGTTTGGCAGCGACCGGCACATGCGCAAGGTGTTCTGTGAACGGATTGGCATGACGCCGGCGCAGTATCGGGCACAGTTTGGTGGCGGTGAATAGTCGGATCTGCGCTGCCTTCTTCGCGGGCACGCCCGCTCCCACAGCGATAACACCGGCCTCAGGGGCAGTGTTGTACCTGTGGGAGCGGGCGT
>MTEX01010223.1_pt2 | contig 14761 bp, 11 predicted proteins | sample 1042691 | NCBI WGS metagenome assembly MTEX01 (sample SAMN06185810, study PRJNA358809) | soil metagenome | isolation source: soil biostimulated with molasses as carbon source | place: India | collected 2015-05-23
ATACCCCCGCTTCGGGCGCTATTAGACAACCAAACCGCCCGGAACGCCATTGGGCGGCGGATGACGCCGGGTATGGCCCGGGTTACCCTGTCGCCGGGGAAATCAACAGCCATCGGGGAAACATGAACGCAAGGAAGATTGCTGCATTCGCAGCAGGTTGCATGCTGTCGTCGCATCTCGCTGCCGCCGAGCCCGTTCCGGTCGAAGCCTTCGCGAAATCCAACAAACTGCATTCGCCGCGCCTGTCGCCGGACGGACAGCACCTCTCGGTCGCCGCCGATTTCGGCGACGGCAACCACGCACTGCTGATCTACCGCCTGCAGGACATGGCGCAGACCGCGCTGCTGCGCCTGCCCCGCTACGAGTTGCCCGCCCAGATTCATTGGGTCAGCCCGAAGCGGCTGGTGATCGCGAAGGGCCGGCAGATGGGTTCGCGCGAGGAGCCGACGCCGATGGGCGAAATCATCGCCACCGACTACGACGGCAAGAACCAGAAGTACGTGTTCGGCTACCAGCAGAGCACGCGCACCGCCGGCATCGAGGCGGGCTTCGGCTACATCGAAGGACTGCCCGAGAAGCGCAACGGCCACTTCTACATGCGCCGGCTGTCGATGGGGACGACCCGTTCCCAGCTTTACGACGTGGATGCCGAACGCACGACCGCCCGCCTGGTCGCCGACATACCGGTCAAGGACCTTTCGTTCACGCTGGACAGGAACGGCGTTCCCCGCTTCGCATCCGGCACCGACGACAACAACAACTACCTGCTGTATGCGGCCGACGCGCAGGGCGAGAACTGGGCCCCGCTGTCCGGCAAGGACATGGGTGGCAAGTTCGTGCCCTATTCGTTTTCCGCCGACGGGCAGCACCTGTTCGGGTTCTTCAGCGAGGATGGCGGCCCGTCGATGCTGGTCAAGTCGGACCTGCGCGGGCAGAACCGCCACATCCTGGCCAGGGACGATTTCGGCAGCGTGGGCGACGTGGAGTGGACCGCCACGCCGATGGAGCCGTTCGCCGCGACGCTGGGCGAGGGCAAGCCACGGATGGTGTATTTCGACGCCACCTCCGGCGAGGCCCAACTGCACCAGAAGCTCAACCAGAGTTTTCCGGGCATGTACGTTACCTACGTCAACCACAGCGACGACGGCACGGTCTCGTTGCTGTATGCATACAGTGATCGCGACCCCGGCGCCTGGTATCTGTTCGAACGCAAGCAGATGAAGGTTTCCCGGCTGCTGGCGGGCCGGGAAGGACTGGATCCCGCGCGCATGGGCGAGCGCCGGCCGTTCCGCTTCAAGGCCAGCGACGGCCTGGAACTGGATGGCTTCCTGACCATTCCCGCGGGCGTCGATCAACCCGCTCGCCTGCCGATGATCCTGCTTCCGCACGGTGGCCCGCACGCGGTCGGCGACGACTGGGCGTTCGACACCGACGCGCAGTTCCTGGCCAGTCGCGGTTATCTGGTCCTGCAGGTCAACTTCCGCGGTTCGAAGGGACGCGGATACCGCTTCGAGCAGGCCGGTTATCTGAAATGGGGCACCCGCATCCAGGACGATCTGCTGGACGGCGTGCGCTGGGCGATCGGCCAGGGCTTCGCGGATCCGGATCGGATCTGTTCCTACGGTGCCAGCTTCGGCGGCTATTCGGCGATGATGACGGCCGCCCGCGCGCCCGAGCTCATCAAATGCGCGGTCGGCGTGTCCGGCCTGTACGACCTCAAGATGATGTACAGCAAGGGCGACATCAAGTCGACGCGCTACGGACGCAACTACCTCGAACGCGTGGTCGGGCGCGACGAGGCCGAACTGCAGGCCAATTCGCCGACGATGCTGGCTTCCGCCATCAAGGCGCCCGTCCTGCTCGTGCATGGCGAAGTGGACGAGCGCACCCCGTTCGCGCAGGCGCGCGCGATGAAGGACGCGCTGGAGCGCGCGGGCAATGCGCCGGAGTGGATGGCGGTGCCCAAGGAAGGCCACGGCTTCTACAAGGCGGAGAACAACGTGGCGTTCTATCGCCGCCTGGAAACCTTCCTGGCACGGCATATCGGCGCGGGCAGGCAATGACGTCCCGGCCCGTCTCCGTCCACGTGCGGAGATGGGCATCCTCCGACGCGCCGCTCGTCCATCGGTCGGCGGCGCGCAAGGTTGTAACCCGCGTTTTCGTCGCACATCCGGCGTGCAAGGCGCCCTGGGCGCAGGGTGTTATCATGCGCGCCCTCGCCGGTGACGCCCCAGCCCCTTCCTTCCTGCGCGGGCCTTCCTCTTCCACCGGCGAGCGACTCCGTTCAAGACAAGGAGGCCCGCGTGGTTTTCCGTATCTCCATCCTGCTGGTGGCCCTCCTGGTCGCCGCCGCCGGACTTGCGCCCGGTCCGTTCAACGCCTGGATCCAGCAACAGTTGGCCGGAATCATCACCAGCGCCGGCTGGCTGTATCTGCTGATCGTGTTCGCCGCGCTGGTGTTCCTGCTCTATCTGGCCGTGGGGCGTTTCGCCAACCTGCGCATCGGCGGCGAGGACGCCGAACCGGAATTCTCCAACGCCAGTTGGCTGGCGATGCTGTTCGCCACCGGCATGGGCATCGGCCTGGTGTTCTGGGGCGCGGCGGAGCCGGTTTCGCACTATTTCAAGCCACCGGAAGGCCTCGCGCCCGGAAGCTTGGATGCCGCACGCGCGTCGATGCGCTACGTGTTCTTCCACTGGGGCCTGCACCCGTGGGCGATCTACGCGTTGATCGGCCTGGCGATGGCCTGGTTCCAGTTCAACCGCGGTGGCCGCGGGCTGATCAGCGATCTGCTGCAACCGGTCATCGGCCGGCATCATCGTGGCTGGATCGGACACGCGGTGAACATCGCCGCCGTGGTCGCCACCGCGGTCGGCGTGGCGACCACGCTGGGATTCGGCACCATCCAGATCGCGGCGGGAGTGGCGCGCGTCACCGGCATTCCCGACTCCATCGGAACCGAACTGGCGATCATCGGCTTCGCCTTCCTGCTCTACATGGCGTCCACGATCAGCGGCGTGGATCGCGGCATCAAATGGCTGTCGAATTTCAATCTCTGCCTGGCCGCCCTGCTGCTGGCGATGGTGCTGGTGCTGGGCCCGACCGGTTTCATCTTCGACACCTTCACCACCACGCTGGGCACCTACCTCAACCAGTTGGTCAACATGAGCCTGCGGATGTCGCCGTTCTCCGGCAGCACCTGGGTGGCGGACTGGACCATTTTCTACTGGGCGTGGTGGATCGCGTGGGCGCCGTTCGTGGGTGCGTTCATCGCGCGCATCTCGCGCGGGCGCACCATCCGCGAGTTCGTGTTCGGCGTGGTGGTCATGCCGAGCCTGCTGGGCTTCCTCTGGTTCTCGGTGTTCGGCGGCACCGCGCTGTGGATGCAGATCCTCGGCGGCGTGGACATGGGCGATTCGCTCGCGCGCGGCTACGAGACCGTGCTGTTCACCCTGTTCGACCACCTGCCGCTGTCGACCGTGCTGGCCGGCATCGCGGTCGTGCTGTTGATGATTTTCTTCGTCACCTCGGCCGACTCGGCGGTGCTGGTGCTCGCCAGCATGTCCACCGACGCGCCGGGTGATCCGCCGGTGCGCCGGCGCCTGATCTGGGGCGTGAGCGTGGCCCTGATCGCGGGCACCCTGCTGCTCGCCGGCGGCCTCGATGCATTGCAGGGCATCATCACCATCACCGCCCTGCCTTTCGCCCTGCTGTTGCTGCTGGTGATGCTTGGCCTGTACCGGGCCCTGAACCAGGAGTACCTGCTGGGACGGCGGCGCGAACAACGCGCGCGGCGGCTGATCATGGACTGGATCGCGCGCGAGGACGCCAACCAGGACGGCATGGGCTGACCCGGCGCCGTCCCGTCAGTCGATCCGCTCGGCGAGTTTGGCCAGCGCCGCTTCGTCGGCCAGGGTCAGGCCGGTGGCGTCGCCGAACTCCGGCCAGCCCATGCGCAGCCCGGCCATCACCGCCGGATCGCGGCGCTCGGCGGCAAGCAGTTCGTCACGGATCACCGTGCAGTCCACGTCCGCGGACGGACGGCACAGCAACGGTCCGGGCGGAATGACGGGCGAACGCCAGATCTCGTGCAGGCCCGCATGCGGTTCCGCGTCGTAGACGTCCGCCGCCAGCGCGGCGACATCGGCCCGGCCTTCGCGCAGCCAGGCCAGCGAAGCGGCATGCGAGCCGGCGTGGTCGACCGACGCGAACGTCGCTTCGGGGCGGGCGATGCCGAGCTCCGCCAGATACCCGCGCGGCACGAATCCGCCGGAAGCGGAGTCCGGTCCCACCAGCACCAACCGCAACCTGGCCGCCTCCTTGGCAAGCGTCCCGCCGGTCAACGGAACGCGGGCGACGACGACTGCACGGTAGCGCTGCGCCTGCGCCGGCGGAACATCGGGCACCGGCAGCGTGGCGACACTGCCGCCCGGCAGTTTCAGCGCCTGCAGGTAGCCATGCAGGTTCGGCACGGCGACATCGATTTCGTCGGCGGCCAAGCCCGCGATCAACACGGTGGGCGAAGCCACCACGCGCACGTCGACATCGCGCCCGAGCCGCCGCCCGAGGTAATCGGCGAGCGGCTGGATCGCCGCGGCGCGATCGCGTTGCGGATAGGCGTACGTCGCCACCACCAGCGGTGCGGGCCCGGCCGCTTTCACGGATACGGCCAGCGCCATCCACGCCAACAGCGCGCCGGCCAGCGCCGCGCTTCCCTGCAGGATGCGGATGCTCATGCTTGGTCCAGCAGCGCCTTGTCGCGCACGGCGCCCTTGTCGGCGCTGGTGGCGAGCAGTGCGTAGGCCTTGAGCGCGGTGGTCACCCTGCGCGCGCGCGGCTGCGCGGGCTTCCAGCCGAGTGCATCCTGCGCCGCGCGGCGCGCGGCGAGCTCCGCTTCGTCCACCAGCAGATTGATCGCGCGGGCCGGAATGTCGATGCGGATGCGATCGCCATCGCGGACCAGCCCGATGGCGCCGCCCGCGGCCGCTTCCGGCGATGCATGCCCGATCGAAAGACCGGACGTGCCGCCGGAGAAGCGTCCATCGGTGAGCAGCGCGCACTGCTTGCCCAGGCCTTTGGATTTCAGGTAGCTGGTCGGATACAGCATCTCCTGCATGCCGGGCCCGCCCTTCGGTCCTTCGTAGCGGATCACCACCACGTCGCCGGCCTTCACTTCATCACCGAGAATGCCCTTCACCGCGGCATCCTGGCTCTCGTACACGCGCGCGTTGCCTTCGAACACATGGATCGATTCGTCGACGCCGGCGGTCTTCACCACGCAGCCGTCGCGGGCGATGTTGCCGTACAGCACGGCCAGCCCGCCTTCCTTCGAGAACGCATGCGCGACATCGCGGATGCAGCCTTCGGCGCGATCGACATCCAGCGAAGGCCAGCGGGTGGCCTGGCTGAAGGCGACCTGGGTCGGGATGCCCGCCGGACCGGCCTTGTAGAAGGTCTGGACCTTCTCGTCCTCCACCACGCCCACGTCCCACTGCGCGATCGCGTCGCCCAGTGTCCGCGCATGCACCGTCGCGACCTGTGTGTGCAGCAGGCCGCCACGCGCCAGTTCGCCGAGGATCGCCATGATGCCGCCGGCGCGATGCACATCCTCGATGTGGTACTTCTGCGTGTTCGGCGCGACCTTGCACAGCTGCGGCACGCGCCGCGACAACCGGTCGATGTCGCGCATGTCGAAGGCCACCTCGCCTTCCTGCGCCGCGGCCAGCAGGTGCAGGATGGTGTTGGTCGAACCGCCCATCGCGATGTCCAGCGTCATCGCGTTCTCGAACGCCTCGAAGGTCGCGATGCCGCGTGGCAGGGCGGTCGGATCCCCGGCGCCGTACCAGCGGTGGCAGAGCTCGACCACCAGGCGACCGGCGCGCAGGAACAACTGTTCGCGATCGGCATGCGTGGCCACCACCGTGCCGTTGCCCGGCAGCGACAGTCCCAGCGCCTCGGTCAGGCAGTTCATCGAATTGGCGGTGAACATGCCCGAGCACGAACCGCAGGTCGGACACGCGCTGCGTTCCACCGCCGCGACCGCCTCGTCGCTGGCGTTCGGATCCGCCGCCATCACCATCGCGTCGATCAGATCCAGCTTGTGATCAGCCAGGCGGGTCTTGCCGGCCTCCATTGGTCCGCCGGAGACGAACACGGTGGGAATGTTCAGCCGCAGCGCCGCCATCAGCATGCCGGGCGTGATCTTGTCGCAGTTCGATATGCACACCAGCGCGTCGGCGCAGTGCGCGTTGACCATGTACTCGACCGAATCGGCGATGATTTCCCGGCTGGGCAGCGAATACAGCATGCCGTCGTGGCCCATCGCGATGCCGTCGTCCACCGCGATGGTGTCGAATTCCTTGGCGACGCCGCCGACGCGCTCGATTTCGCGCGCGACGAGCTGGCCGAGATCCTTCAGGTGCACGTGGCCCGGCACGAACTGGGTGAACGAGTTGGCGATGGCGATGATCGGCTTCTGGAAGTCGCCGTCCTTCATGCCGGTGGCGCGCCAGAGCGCACGGGCACCGGCCATGTTGCGCCCGTGGGTGGAGGTCTTGGATCGGTATTCAGGCATGGTCAGCGGGGGAGTCGTCTTGCGCGGAAGGCGGCGATTCTGCGGGTTTTTCATGGTTGCAGTTGCAACCATCACCACGCAGACCGGCCTCTCGTCGGGACATTACAGAAAATTTTCCGGGTGCGCTTGACAAGCCGCAAACCGGCATGTTTCTCTTGCCGCATGTTGCATCGCCACACGCCCCCGACCCACGACCTGCGGACCGCGCCCAGCGCGGCCTCCATTCTCGTCGTCGTCCTTATTACCTCGCCAACAGGTGCGGGACGAACGGGCGTGTAAGCAGAAAACAACGCCAGATTCGCAAAAACCCCGCACTGAGAAGTGCGGGGTTTTTTGTTGCCGCCGTTTCCAACCCACCCTGCCCTTCCCAACCCAGGAATCCCGCAAATGACCACCGCCGCCTCTTCCGCCCCGCAAACCAAGATCGCCGTCGTCGGCTACGGCAGCCAGGGCCGCGCGCATGCGCTGAACCTGCGCGAATCCGGTTTCGACGTCACCGTCGGCCTGCGCCCGGGCGGTCCGACCGAGGCCAAGGCCCAGGCCGACGGTTTCCTGGTCAAGTCGCCGGCCGAAGCGGTGAAGGATGCCGATCTGGTCGCGGTGCTGACCCCCGACATGGTCCAGAAGCAGCTCTACAACGACGTGCTGGCGCCGAACATGAAACAGGGCGCCTGCCTGCTGTTCGCCCACGGCCTCAACGTCCATTACGGCCTGATCACCCCGCGCGAGGATCTCGACGTGGTGCTGGTCGCGCCGAAGGGCCCGGGCGCGCTGGTCCGCCGCGAGTATGAAATCGGCCGCGGCGTGCCCTGCATCTACGCCGTCTACCAGGACAGGAGCGGCCAGGCCGAGGCACTGGCGCTGGCCTATGCCGCCGGCCTGGGCGGTGCGCGCGCCAACGTCATCAAGACCAGCTTCAAGGAAGAAACCGAGACGGATCTGTTCGGCGAACAGGCCGTCCTGTGCGGCGGCGCGTCCTCGCTGGTGCAGGCCGGCTTCGAGACGCTGGTGGAAGCCGGCTACCAGCCGGAAATCGCCTACTACGAAGTCCTGCACGAGCTGAAGCTGATCGTCGATCTGTTCTACGAAGGCGGCATCACCCGCATGCTGGAATTCGTCTCCGAGACCGCGCAGTACGGCGATTACGTCAGCGGTCCGCGCGTCATCGACGCCGGTACCAAGGCACGCATGAAGGAAGTCCTGAAGGACATCCAGGACGGCACCTTCACCAAGAACTGGATCGCCGAGTACGAGGCCGGCCTGCCGAACTACAAGAAGTACAAGCAGGCCGATCTGGAGCATCCGATCGAGGTCGTCGGCAAGCAGCTGCGCGCCAAGATGGTGTGGCTGCAGGCCAACGCCTCCCAACCCGATACAGAACAGGCCGCCGCCGCATGAACGCCGCCGCTGCCGCCGCCCCGCGCAATGGCGCCCGCTGGTTGACCCGGGCCCTGGAAGCCGAAGGCGTGGACACGCTGTTCGGCTATCCGGGCGGCACCATCATGCCGTTCTACGACGCGCTGGTGGATTCCCCGCTCAAGCACATCCTGGTGCGCCACGAGCAGGGCGCGGCGCTGGCCGCCAACGGCTACGCCCGCGCCAGCGGCAAGGTCGGCGTATGCGTGGCGACCTCCGGCCCGGGCGCGTCCAACCTGGTCACCGGCATCGCCGACGCGATGCTGGACTCGGTGCCGATGGTCTGCCTGACCGGGCAGGTCGCCACGCCGCTGATGGGCACGGACGCGTTCCAGGAACTGGACGTGTTCGGCCTGACCATGCCGATCGTGAAGCACAGCTTCCTGGCCCGGCGCGTCGAGGATCTGCCGGAGATGGTGCGCGAAGCCTTCCGCATCGCGCGCGAAGGCCGCCCGGGACCGGTACTGATCGATCTGCCCAAGGACGTGCAGATGGCGGATGCCTCGCACCTGCCCGATCACGTCCCGGCCGCGGTCGTTCCCGTGACCGCGCCGGCGGACGCGAAGCTGGCCGAGGCGATGGCGGCGATCGCCGGCGCCGAGAAGCCGGTGATCTACGGCGGCGGCGGCATCGCGCTGGCGGATGCGGTCGATGCGTTCCGCCAGTTCGTCGAGGCGACCCGCCTCCCGACCGTGCTGACCCTGCGTGCGCTGGGCGCGCTGCCCGGCAACCACCCGCAATTCCTGGGCATGCTGGGCATGCACGGCACCCGCGCCGCCAACATGGCGGTGCAGGAAGCGGATCTGCTGGTGGTGGTTGGCGCCCGCTTCGATGATCGCGCCACCGGCAAGCTGGCCGAATTCGCACCGTTCGCGCGCGTCGTGCACCTGGACGCCGACGCCTACGAGATCTCCAAGCTGCGCGACGCGGACATCGCCATCCCGGGCGACGTCGCCGCCGGCCTGCGCACGCTGGGCGCCGCCCGCAGCACCTGCGAGGAATGGCGCAAGCGCTGCGCCGCCAATCGCGAGCGGCACGGTTTCCGCTACGACGCGCCGGGCAGCGACATCTATGCGCCGGCCCTGCTGAAGCGGCTGACCGAGGTGGCGCCCGCCGACACGATCGTCGCCTGCGACGTCGGCCAGCATCAGATGTGGGTCGCCCAGCACTGCAAGTTCGGCCACCCGCGCAACCACCTGACCAGCGGCGCGCTGGGCACGATGGGCTTCGGCCTGCCGGCGGCGATGGGCGCGCAGTTCGCCTGCCCGGATCGCACCGTGGTGCTGGTCAGCGGCGACGGCAGCTTCATGATGAACGTGCAGGAGCTGGCCACCATCGCCCGCTGCAGGCTGCCGGTGAAGATCGTGCTGCTGGACAACAGCGCGCTGGGCATGGTCCGGCAATGGCAGGAACTGTTCTTCGCCGAGCGCTACAGCGAGATCGATCTGTCCGACAACCCGGACTTCGCCGCGCTGGCGCAGGTGTTCGGCATTCCCGCCCGCCGCATCGAACTGCGCAGCCAGGTCGACGACGCGCTGGCCGAGCTGCTGGCCCAGCCCGGTCCCGCCCTGCTGCACGTCGCCATCGACATCAAGGCCAACGTGTGGCCGCTGGTACCGCCCAACCACGCCAACAGCTCGATGCTGGAAGCCAATCCCGCCAAGCAGAGTCCGGAGCCCTCCTCCCATGCGATACCGGCTTGACCTGGTGCTGAAACCCGCCGAAGGCGCGCTGACCCGCGTGATCGGCATGGCCGAGCGTCGCGGCTTCGCGCCGCGCGCGATCAGCGGCGAACCCGCGCCCTCCGACGGGCGCTGGCGCGTGCGGCTGGTGGTCGACGGCCAGCGCCCGCCCGAAACCCTGCGCCTGCAGATGCAGAAGATCTACGACTGCGAATCGGTCGAGATCACCGCCGTCGATTCCGGGGAGGCCGCGTGATGAACACGTTGTCCGTCCACGCCGTCGGCACCCACGTACGGAGGCGTCTTCTTCAACATCAGCCGCTCGCGTGCCGCGATGCCTGATGCCGGGCGCGCCGCCAGCAGCGAAGACCCGGACGTCGGCGACGTCCGGGTCAGCGTGGCCGACGTGCTGGCCGCGCAGGCGCGGCTGCGCCGCTACCTGCCGCCGACGCCGCTGCACCACGCCGAACGTTTCGGCGTGATGCTGAAACTGGAAAACCTGCAGCGCACCGGTTCCTACAAGGTCCGCGGCGCACTGAACGCCTTGCTGGCCGCACGCGAACGCGGCGACCACCGGCCCGTCATCTGCGCCTCCGCCGGCAACCACGCCCAGGGCGTCGCCTGGGCCGCCTATCGGCTGGGCGTCCAGGCCATCACGGTGATGCCGCACGGCGCGCCGGAAACCAAGATCGCCGGCGTCGCCCACTGGGGCGCGACCGTGCGCCAGCACGGCGCCAGCTACGACGAAGCCTTCGCCTTCGCGCGCGAGCTGGCCGAACAGAACGGCTACCGCTTCCTGTCCGCGTTCGACGATCCGGACGTGATCGCCGGCCAGGGCACGGTCGGTATCGAGATCGCGCCGCACGCGCCGGACGTGGTCATCGTGCCGATCGGCGGCGGCGGCCTGGCCTCGGGCGTTGCGCTGGCGTTGAAGTCCCAAGGCGTGCGCGTGATCGGCGCGCAGGTCGAAGGCGTGGATTCGATGGCGCGGGCCATCCGCGGCGACATCGCCGCGCGCGATCCCGCCGCGTCGCTGGCCGATGGCGTGCGGGTGAAGATTCCCGGCTTCATCACCCGCCGCCTGTGCGCGAACCTGCTCGACGACGTGGTCATCGTGCGCGAGGCCGAACTGCGCGAGACGCTGGTGCGGCTGGCGCTGGAGGAACACGTCATCGCCGAGGGCGCCGGCGCGCTGGCGCTGGCGGCCGGCCGCCGCGTGGCCGGAAAGCGCAAATGCGCGGTGGTGTCCGGTGGCAACATCGACGCGACCGTCCTGGCGCGGCTGCTCTCCGAAGTCCGCCCGCGCGCGCCGCGCAAGCCGCGCCGGCGCAACCGCGAGGGCGAGCCTTCGCTTGCCGGGACGCCGCCGCGCAGTCCCGCCTCCCCCCTTTCCATCGAAGTGCCGCCTCCGTCCCGCCAACGCCGCACTGTCGCCGTCGCAGAGGAATCCAGCTGGTGAACACGAACATTCCGCACACTTCCGCATCCGATCACGTCCGCATCTTCGACACCACCCTGCGCGATGGCGAGCAGTCGCCCGGCTGCAGCATGACGCCCCAGCAGAAACTGGTGATGGCGCGCGGCCTGGCCGATCTGGGCGTGGACATCATCGAAACCGGCTTTCCCGCCAGTTCGCAGTCCGATCGCGAGGCTCATGCGCTGATCGCCCGCGAACTGCGCGACACCACCCTGGCGGTGCTGTCCCGCTGCCTGGCGGGTGACATCGAAACCTCCCTGCGCACGGTGCAGGCCGCCGCGCGCCCGCGCCTGCACCTGTTCCTGTCGACCAGCCCGCTGCACCGCGAGCACAAGCTGCGGATGAGCCGGGAGCAGGTGCTGGAATCGGTGCACAAGCACGTCAGCATGGCCCGCGCGCATATCGACGACGTCGAGTTTTCCGCCGAGGACGCCACCCGCACGGAAGAGGATTTCCTGCATGAAGTGGTGGCGACCGCGATCGCGGCCGGCGCGCGCACGATCAACCTGCCCGACACGGTCGGCTTCACCACCCCGGAGGAGATCCGCGGCATGTTCCAGCGCGTGATCGCGCAGGTGCCGGGCGCGGACGGGGTCGTGTTCAGCACGCACTGCCACAACGACCTGGGCCTGGCCGTCGCCAACTCGCTGGCCGCCATCGAGGGCGGCGCGCGCCAGGTCGAAGGGTCGATCAACGGCATCGGCGAACGCGCCGGCAACTGCGCCATCGAGGAAATCGTGATGGCGCTGAAGGTCCGCAACGCGTTCTACAACCTGGACACCGGCGTGGACACGCGCCGGATCGTGCCGACATCGCAGCTGTTGTCGCGGCTGGTCGGCATGCCGGTCCAGCGCAACAAGGCGATCGTCGGCGCCAACGCCTTCGCCCACGAGTCCGGCATCCACCAGCACGGCATGCTGCGCCACCGCGGAACCTACGAAATCATGCAGCCGCAGGACGTGGGCTGGCCGTCCTCGCAGATGGTGCTGGGTCGCCACAGCGGCCGGGCCGCGGTCGAACAGCGCCTGCGCGCGCTGGGCTACTGGCTGGACGAGGACGAGCTGAAACTGGTGTTCGAGCAGTTCAAGGCACTGTGCGAGAAGCAGCGCGTGGTCGGCGATGCCGATCTGCAGGCACTGATGCAGGACGCCGCGGTCAGCGACGGCTACCGCCTGGCCTCGATGACCATCAGCGACGTCGGCAGTCGCGCCAACGCGCTGGTCGAACTGTCGGACCCGGAGGGCAACCGCGTCGCCGAGACCGCACAGGGCAATGGTCCGGTCGACGCGCTGTTCGGCGCGCTGTCGGCCGCCACCGGCGTGCAGCTGCAACTGGAAAGCTACCAGGTGCACAGCGTCGGCATCGGCGCCGACGCGCGCGGCGAGGCCAGCCTGTCGGTGCGCTGCGAAGGCGAGGAGTACGAAGGCACCGGCACCAGCAAGGACATCATCGAAGCCTCGGCGCTGGCCTGGCTGGACGTGGCCAACCGCTTGCTGCGCCATCGCCGCGTGGCCAGCCAGGAAGTGGCGGCCGCGTGAGCATCGATATCGACATGAATTCTTCCGAACCTTCGATCATGACCACTCCACCCCGTACCCTGTTCGACAAACTGTGGGATGCACACGTCGTCAGTCCCGAAAGCGACGCCGCGCCCGCGGTGCTGTATATCGATCTGCACCTGATCCACGAAGTCACCTCGCCGCAGGCGTTCACCGAGCTGAAGTCGCGCGGCCTGAAACCACGCCGCCCCGACCGCACCAAGGCGACAATGGATCACTCCACGCCCACCCTGCCCGCTGATGCGGACGGCAGGCTTCCCTATTACACCGCCGCCGCCGAAACCCAGGTCGAGACGCTGGCGCGCAACTGCGCCGAACACGGCATCGAACTGTTCGACATGGGATCGGACCAGCGCGGCATCGTCCACGTCATCGCACCGGAACTGGGGTTCACCCAGCCGGGCATGACCATCGTCTGCGGCGACAGCCACACCTCCACCCACGGTGCCTTCGGCGCGCTGGCGTTCGGCATCGGTACCAGCGAAGTCGGCCACGTGCTGGCCACGCAATGCCTGCTGCAGCGCAAGCCGAAATCGATGGCGATCACGGTCGAAGGCGAACTGGCGCCGGGCGTCGGCGCCAAGGACGTCATCCTGCACATCATCGGCGTAATCGGCGTCAACGGCGGCACCGGCCACGTGATCGAGTACCGCGGCTCCACCATCCGGGCGATGGACATGGAACAGCGCATGACCCTGTGCAACATGTCGATCGAAGCCGGCGCGCGCGCCGGCATGGTCGCGCCGGACGACACCACCTTCGCGTGGCTGGCACGGGCGCCGCGCGCGCCCAAGGGCGCGGATTTTGAGGCCGCGAAACAGCGCTGGTCGGCCCTGCGCAGCGACGACGGGGCCGCCTACGACGTGGAGGTGCGCATCGACGCCGCCGATATCCGGCCTACCCTGACCTGGGGCACCCATCCCGGCACGGCGATCGCGATCGATGCCCCGATTCCCGCCGCCAACGACGCCGCGGCACGCAAGGCGCTGGACTACATGGCGTTCGAGCCCGGGCATGCACTGGCCGGCACGCCGGTGGATGTGGTGTTCGTCGGCTCCTGCACCAATGGCCGCCTGAGCGACATGCGCGAGGTCGCCTCGGTACTGCGCGGCCGCACCGTCGACCCGCGCGTCCGCATGCTGGTCGTGCCCGGTTCCGAACAGGTCAAGCGCCAGGCCGAGGCCGAGGGCATCGACGCCATCGTGCGCGCCGCCGGCGCGGAGTGGCGCGAACCGGGTTGCTCGATGTGCATCGCCATGAACGGTGATCTGGTCGCGCCGGGGCAACTGGCGGTCAGCACCAGCAACCGCAATTTCGAAGGCCGCCAGGGCCCGGGCTCGCGGACGCTGCTGGCCTCGCCGCTGAGCGCGGCGTGGGCGGCGGTGAACGGGCGGGTCAGCGATCCGCGCGAACTGTTCCGCGCACACAAGGAGGTGGCGTGATGAGCGGATTCCGTGAACTGCGTTCGCAGAGCGTCGTGCTGTGCCAGACCAACATCGACACCGACCAGATCATCCCGGCCCGGTTCCTGTCCACCACCGAACGCGCCGGGCTTGGCCGCAACGCCTTCAACGACTGGCGCTGGCAGGCCGACGGTTCGCCCAATCCGGCCTTCCCCTTCAATCAGCCGCAGAACGCCGGCAGAAGCATCCTGCTGGCCGGCCGCAACTTCGGCTGCGGCTCCTCGCGCGAGCATGCACCGTGGGCACTGACCGATCTGGGCCTGCGCGCCATCGTCAGCAGCGAGATTGCCGACATCTTCCGCAACAACAGCCTGAAGAACGGCCTGCTGCCGGTGGTGCTGCCCGAAGCGGACGTGCAGGCATTGATGGAGCGCCCGGACGACGAACTGGTCATCGACGTCGCCGCGCGCGAACTGCGCACCCCGGACGGACGCGTGCACGCCTTTCCGCTGGATGCCTTCGCCCAGACCTGCCTGATCGAGGGCGTCGACGAAATGGGCTACCTGCTGGCCCGCCAGGCCGATATCGAACACTACGAGGAAACCCGCCATGCGCGCTGAAATCGCCGTCCTGCCCGGCGACGGCATCGG
>MTEX01002397.1_pt1 | contig 14737 bp, 7 predicted proteins | sample 1042691 | NCBI WGS metagenome assembly MTEX01 (sample SAMN06185810, study PRJNA358809) | soil metagenome | isolation source: soil biostimulated with molasses as carbon source | place: India | collected 2015-05-23
AAGAATGGCTATTCTAAAGAAGATGGATTACCTTGAGAAGGAGCGTGCTTTACTGTTAGCAGAGTACAATTCTTGCTTTGACCGTCTGAGAGAACTAGACGAGATTGATAGAATGAGTGACGAAGCAGACCATGTAGCTCAAGTAATGAAAGAAGCTTACGCACCTGAACCGAAAGAAGAGAAGAAAGATATTCGAGAAGAGTATAAGGTTCCACGTTTATCTGACGAAGACCTCGAAAGAATCAGTATCCGTATCGGTAGTATGTTTGCAAAGACTGAAGGGGAACCAAAGATTGAGGAAATCGTACCTCCTGAAGTGATTGAACGTATTACTGAAGCAGAACAAAAGATTACGGATGAAGATATCGTAACTAATAAATCTTCAGTACCTGATGATGAAGACTTGTTACTACCTGACATTCCAGTTCACAAAGAAGGACAAACTCTTCAAGAATACTTTGAGGAGAATGATAAATTATTCAAAGGTATAGAAGTTCCTAATTTCGAATCACCTAATCTAGAATTAAAAGAGGACAAGCCTAAAGAGGAACCTGAGAAAGCTCCTGTAGGTGAAGCGTCTAGTATGCTTCAGATGAAACCTGCTTTTATGAGAGGTACAACAAATGATAACAGAATCATTGCTCAGTTTGCAAAAGTTATTCTAAAAGATTATGGTGTACCAATGAAAGCTAAGAAATTACTTGAGAAATTAAGAGACGCAGGTATTTCCATGAACTCACCGTACGAAACATTAACACAAATTAGAAACTATGAACCTAGTATTCAAAAAGCAGGTCACGGTTACTATCAATACGTTCCAACCCGATAATATAAGGCTACCACACTAAGTGGTAGCTTTTTCTATGCTATAATTAAAATAAGTATACAAGTTACTGCTATATTATTAGTGATAAACAAATTTAGGAGGTACATAACAATGGCTGAAGATTTACAGAAGGATATCGTACACTTACAGGAGACATCACCTGAGAGAGTGGAGTTAGAGAAGAAAGCAGAAGAACGTGCAGTAGTGGATCGTATTATTCGTGGAGTTAATGATACGTTCGTAAAGGATTATGATTTACCCGAATACGATATGAAATTCACGATTAAGATTAAAGCACCTAACGCTATCGACTCAGGGAAGATACACGCTAGAGCTTCCGCATATCTAAGTGGGATGAATAACTATGCAAGTGATTATCTATTAACCGTATATCAAACTCTAGCAGCTATCCGAGTTAACGGAGTAGAAGTTCCTGAGGTATTAGCAAAGGATGAAGATATTTACAACCTTGACGTATTATACGTAATTGGACGTGATTATTCGGAGTGGCTAGGTACCTTTCGCAGATAAAGTACAGCAGTTTGGTGGTCTGAAGCAGTTAGCAAGGACTACATACATGAGAAACCTTTGGACGTTGATGAAGACATTCAATGTTCTTCCTACGAACGAAGATTTCAGAAAATTGTCACATACACAAATTGACTTAATGATTTATTCAATGGAAGAAGACTACAGACAAGCAGAGCTTGCTAGAAAAGGTCTACAAGTTGACTCTGAGCATTATGATAACTCGTTCGAAGAAGAGGTATGGAGCAAAGAAGTCGGAGAGTGGGATGTTCTTAAAGAAGGTCACGATCCTGATAAGATTGCGAAACAAGTTGAAGCTCTTACAAGAGCAGAAGACCTTAAAAACCTTGGTACGAAGTTTGAAGGTCTTGATGAGTACAATGCACATCTTGAAGCAGGAGGTAAGACTGCTAGAGAGACTGCCGTTGAACAGGTTATCAATAGGAACCTTGCAGAAGCATACGAGAAAGCACAACGTATCGCTAAAGCAGGTAAAAGTACTCTTGTCGATGATGCTTATATTGCAGGGGAATCGGAGGAGAATACAGACCTCGACAAAGAAGCTATGGACAAAGCTATCAGAATGTTCAATCAACAAGACGATGATGAGTATACAGAACTATAAAGGGGGAGAGGGAAACCTCTTCTCCTATTTTTAAGAAAGGGTGGTGAGGTTAAATGGCAGGTAACAAACAAGATTATATTATCGAACTGGATGCCAAGATAGACAAAGCCGTCTCGAAGTTAAATAAAATCCGTAGTATGATGGATGAAATTGAACGTATTCGTGACAAAGGTGCAGATAATAACTACACGGCAAGCACGCAAGATATCAACAAGAACATGCGTGTCATGAAGTTACTTACGCAACAATATAACCAAGCAACTGAAGAACTGAAAAAGCTACAAGCCCAAGCCAACAAAACTCCTAAGGGTGCTAAACGTGACGAGCAACATAAACGTATTAGAGATGAACAGAAAGCGATCCGTAGAGAGTATGATGCTACGTTAGCTAAATTCCGTGAGATTGCTTCTTATCAACAAAAGTACTCTAAGAACTTCAACGCCACAATCGGAGAAATAAACCTTCCTACACAGGACTTCGAGAGAGCAAAAGAAGTTATTTCAGGGATGGTTGAAGAGTCTAACCGAGTTAAGAACAAGTTAGATGAAGTTGTAACTAAAATCCGTGAAGTAAATAAACTTGACAGACGTTCTGAAAGTTTATCACGTAGAGCAAGTGCATCTAAATATATGTCATTCCAACAGTACTCTAACTTCAAGAAGGATCGTAACACTGTAGACGGGTACCACCAAGAGAAAGCAGACAACCTTCGCAGAATGACAGAGATGTCTACAACTGTATCTTCTCTTATGAAACAGATTAAGAAGATAGAAGAGAAGCCGACAGCAACACGAGCTGAAATGGATCGTAAACTTGAGATGCAGAAGACTATTGAGTCTATGGATAAAGAGTTTGAATCTCGTACAGAGTTAAACCGTGTACTAGACCGTACAATTGCCAACATGGAAAAGTACAACAGTACAGTACAAGGTGTAACAGTTAAACCTGAACGTGGTACGTTTAAAGGTATGGCTTACGAGCGTGCTCCTGCTATCGGTTTAGCAATCACTGGTGCCGTAGCTGCGGCTCTAGGAAGTCTGTATCACCAAGGGGCTTCTATCGACAAAGGTATGCGACAAGATGAAATATCTATCGGACAACGTGTCGGTATGGACGGGTCGCAATGGAGAGAGAGCATTCGTAACAATGCCCTTAACTCAGGACTAAAAGACCGCTTAGGTTTATCAGGTCAAGAGATGATTGGATTCCAAGAAAACTACTTATCTAAACGTGGCTACAGTGGGATGGATGATTTAAATACTGCAATGCAAAACCAAGCAGTATTCAGCCGTGTAAGTGGTATTAACACGGAAGATACAAAATCATTCTACAACACGGTATACGGTGCTGGTCCCGTTAACGGTAAACAAACAAAAGAAATCCAAAACGCATTCCTTGGAGCTATCAAACGTAGTGGTATGGAAGGTCGAGAGAAAGACCAACTAAAAGCGTTAGACGGTATCTTATCAGGTATGTCTGAAGGTCGTTCTATGACGAACGATGAAATCATGAACACAATGGGACTACAATCTGTATTAGCTCAAACTGGAAACCGTGCTCTGCAAGGAGAAAAAGGTGGAAGGATGTTACAGAGCTTAGACCAAGGTATTCGTAATGGTATTGACGATCCGATGGTACGTATGGTATTCGGTCAGGGTACTAAGTACCAAGGTTTAGAAGGACGTTGGGCATTAACGAAGAAAATGGAAAAAGGTATCTCTGATGCAGGTAACGTACGAGATATAGCATCATTTGCACAATCCCAGGGTGGAACAAAAGAATCACAGAATATGAACTTCTATGAATTTGCTCGTACGAAGTTAGGTGCTGAAATCTCTACTCAACAAGCAGAAGCACTTATGGAAGCGTTCCGTAAAGGAGACCTTACAGATGAGAACCTGAAGAAGGTTCTTAAAGGAGATACAAGTGTCGGTGACAAAGTATCTAAGGATAAGCTAGAAGAGTATAAGAAATCTAGTGCGGCTACTAACAACCAAAGTGACGCAGTTACAGAGAAACAGGCCGCAGGTATCTACGATATGGGTGAAGCCATTCGTAACGTTAACGCTTCTATGGACGGGTTTCCTCCTGTCGCATACGGGGCTATTGCTGCTCTAGGTGCTCTAACTGTAGCATTTGCCGCAGCTGCTACATCGTTCCTTGTATCCTCAGGTGTACGATCTCTAGCTTCTAGTACATTCGGAGGTAGAGGTAGAGGTGGAAGAGGAGGTCGAGGTGGCGGTCCTACTGGTGGCGGTGGTGGTAACACTACTGTAGTCGGTGGAGGTAGCGGAGGTCGAAGAGACCGAGGTGGATCGGGTAACACTGTAGCATGGAACCGAGGTAGCACACCTAATGGAGCTAACGCACCTAAACAGAGTTGGTGGAGCAAGATGTTCGGTGGAGGAAATGCTTCAGGCGTTACGGCAGGAGCTACGGCAGGTACAACGGCCGCATCCAGTGGTAAAGGATTCCTTAAAGGCGCAGGTAAAGTGGCAGGTAAAGCTTTACTACCTCTTGCTATTTTATCTAGTGTAGCTGATATCTTTAGTGCTCCTGAAGGAAAGAAAGGAGAAGCCATCGGTTCATCTGTAGGTGGTATCGGTGGAGGTATAGCGGCAGGTGCGGCCGTTGGTTCTGTATTCCCAGGTATAGGTACTGTAATCGGTGGTATCGTTGGTGGTATCGCAGGTGCTTGGGGAGGAGGAAAAATCGGTGGTATGTTCGACTCCGATCCTGAGAAGGAGAAGAAGAAAGCAGAAGCTCAAATTAAGAAAGAAAAAGAAAAGGCTGAAAACAGAGCTACTAATTCTTCAAGTATCACAGGATTCGGACACCAAGGAGGTACTATAGCAGGTCATACCGCAACTAGTATGACTGTAGGTGCAACTGTAGGTGCAGGTGTAACGTCATTAGCTAGTAACTTAGACCCTGGACTAACAAACCAAGTTGTAACTCCTAGTGCAGGAAACAGTGTTAACTCTACTAACACGCAAGTAGATAAAGAGAACACGAACACGAAACAACGTACAGAAGTTAAGAAGACGGATAACTTATCGTACGAGCGTGAGAACCTTAACATCTATGAGAGATCGTTAATGAAAGCAGAGCAACTTCTAGCCCAAGCCCGTTCTCAAAATGGTATCTTCGGTAACGGTGCAGGAGGTGCTGGTGGTGTTGGAGGCGGTACACCTTTAAGTGCAGGTGCAGGTTCTCTGAAACTACTACCAGCAGGTCAGAAATGGCAGAATGCTGGTAACTTACAACAAAGTGACCTTGCTTACTCAGACGGTGCTCTAACTGCGGAAGACCTAGATGCTTGGATTAACTCCAAGACTAAAGAAGGGTCTATGATGCGAGGTATGGGTGCAACCTTCCTAAAAGCAGGTCAACAGTACGGGTTAGACCCTCGTTACTTAATTGCCCATGCTGCCGAGGAAACTGGTTGGGGTACATCTGCCATTGCGAAAAAGAAAAATAATTTCTTTGGAATTGGGGCGTTTGACAATAGCCCAATGGAGAGTGCTTTCACGTTCAACGAAGGTGGAGGTTCTGCTGCTGAGAAAGGTATCATGGGTGGAGCTAAGTGGATCGCTGAAAACTACTACGGTAAAGGTAGAACTACTCTTGATAAGATGCACCAAGCAGGTTACGCAACTAACTCTGACTGGGCTTCTAACATTGCTTCCATCATGAAGAATGCACCTAACGGCTCAGGAAGTATAAACGCCACTATCAACGTAAATGTTAAAGGTGACGAGTCTGTAGCTAAGAAGATTAACGATAACAAAGAAATGAAGAAGGTCGGCAATAACATTGCAGATATGCTTGGTTTCTACTCTAAAGAGATGGTGATGGTCTAGTACCATCCCTCTCTTCTTTTTACATATAAGGAGATGATATAATTGACAACGATTGTTAAACGCTATCCCACATTCGAGATAGAGTTAATCACACAAGACACACCTTATATCTTGAAGTACGATACACAGAAACAGATTTCACAGAAGACATTCGAAGAAGCTATTATCTCTTTCAGTATCAAGAATGCTATGGCAGATGATAGTCCTGCATTCTCCCTCGTACTATCTTCTAAAGAGAAGTGGGATAAGATTGTAAACGCAAACGATTTAATCCGAATTAAAGTGTTCCCTGATGTTACAAAAGAAGTTCCTGACAATCCGTACATCATGGTTGGTATGATTTCCGACATCAAGAAAGAAGGGGAATACGGGAACGGGACACTACTATATCGTATAACTGGGCAAGCTATGACGAAAGCATTAATTAACTTTAACGTAGGTGTTATCCAAGAAGTAGCGACAATTATTCCTACAATCGGTTGGCTTCCTGATGATGCGGCCAATGGATTAAAGTTCTCTTCTAACAATGCGGCAGGAATCGGTAACGAACTGATGGAAAGATTTATCTACAAATACGCACAATATAAGTGGGCTAACGGTGCAACTCTAAAAGATTACTTGATTCATAGTTTCTCTAGTTGGAAGGAAGACGAGACTCTAGCCGATCCATCCCCATTCATTAACTACCAAGGTAGTTTACGCCAATTCTTAACAGATGTAACGGCAAAACCATTTAACGAGTTATTCTTCGAATATACAAAGAATGGACAGTGCGTAGGATTGATGAGACCTACACCATTCGACCCTGATAAATGGAATCAATTACCGCTATATCGTTTCACAAGTGATATTGTTGTTCAAGAATCATTCGGTAAGAACGATAATGAAATGTTCTCTGTATTCGTAGTACAGGCACCAAACATCAACGAGTTCAACAGTATGGACTTAGGTGTATTCCCTAAATATCATCCTGAACTAATTAAACGATACGGATATAAGCGTCTAGACGCTCAGAACCGTTATCTGCTAACGCCAGGTATCGCAGGTACCCAACAACAAGGGACGAACGCAGGAACGGGTACAGGGGCTACTACACCGTCAGGAAACGGTACAGGAACAACTAACCCTAGTCCTACACCAGCGATCCGTACAGAACCTGCAACTGCACAACCGAACTACGAAGAAGTAATTACATTCATTACGCAGAATAAATTACAAGACCCTGAGATGCTTAGATTAAAGCAGACAGAAGTATATGCTCAGTTAGTAGGGGAATACCCTTCTATGCCACCAAGTTTAGTAAATGGTATTATCGACTCACTGAAAGATGGTAAGTTCGGTCGAGAAATCTATACGCAACTTGTAAACTCAGCAGGTGGAGGGAATAACACTGAAGCGGCCAAAGAGAAAGGTGTAGCGAACGAGAAGTTAAACAAGTACACACAGAGACTATTTAACTGGTACTGTGAGAATGCTAACTTCTACGCAGGAGATATTCGTGTACTAGGGAACCCTGCATATCGTGTAGGATCGCGAGTAATGTACGATGATTTTGAACAAGAAACTGTATGGGAGTTCTATCTAGAGTCTGTACAACATGAGTTCTCGTTCAATGGTGGTTATACTACTATATTAGGAGTAACAAGAGGTTTACCTGACCAAGGTGCAAAACGATTCAAGAACCTATGGGGACAATCAGAGGACTTTAAAGGTGGATACTTAGGTGAGAAATCGTTAGAGCAACTGATTGAAGCAGGTAAGGCTGCGAATCCACCAGGAGGTACAGGATCAGGAGGAACTGGTGCAGGTGGATGGGGCGGTGGCTCAGGAAGTGGAGTTGCAATGCAAGCTCTAGCTACGGCACGAGAAATGACTTCTAAACCATCGGTGTACGTATTCGGTGGCGGTCGCTCAGGTAATAACCCATTCCTAAGCTCACCAATCAAAATCGACTGTTCTTCATTCGTATGGTGGTGCTATAACGTGCACGGTGTCCAACTTAAAGGTGGAGCGACAGGAATGACTACAGATACGATTAAAACCGATCCGAGACTACAACTAATCAGTGCTCGTGGTTCTGATAAAAAGCAAGCTATGAGTATGATACAGACTGGGGATATTATCTACTTCGATACATATAAACAGGACGGACACGTTGGAATCTATTCAGGTAATGGTAAGTTTATCGGTTCACAAAGTACTCCTGGTATCCACGAAGAAGATTTAAGTACGAGTTATTGGCAAAAAGTTTTTAATGGTCACGTACGTAGGTTTACAGGATAAAAATGTTATAATATAAAGGAAAGGTGGTAGAATTATATCGTGGAAGATTTTGACTACACACCACTGTCCTCTATGAGGTTTCAGGCTCAATTAGGATCGGAAGTTAAACGTATGTACAAAGAGGGAGAGAATATCATTAAGCTCTCCCTTGCTAGGGTTACAAAAGTTAACTACAAGTACAATACAGTAGAGGTTATGACCACACTACATAAAAACTCAACATCGAAGAATCCGAGTGACAACGGTAGATACTCTGCTAGATTACCAGTCATGTTCGGTGGACGTACACCTGAAGGAAAAGTATACGGTTCGAATACAATCGTTACAGTCGGATCGTTAGTCTTAATCGGATTCCTAGAGGGTAACAAAGACCACCCTATTGTTTTAAACATCTACGGGGATGCGGATAATCAGTCGATGTTAACTCGTACAACGATGACAGGTGGAGACGAATCAGACGAAGCAATCCAACGTGAGTTATGGCAGTTATTTACTTTATATCCTTCCATGACATATCAGAATATTGATGGTCGAGGAAACAAAGAAGTAACGTTCTCAGGGAAGTCATTCATGTACATTACAGACTCAGACCCTGAAAACGAGTATGTACAGGATGGAGCTTTCGACTACGCAGATTTACCAAGTTCTCGTTACGCAAATGGTGAACTAATAGAACCAACATCTCCTAACTCTCCTACAGTACTATATGTCCACCAAGGGATTTATGACAAACATAGAGTTACATTCTTCCTAAAATCGGATGGAACGCTTCGTGTAGGTAGTAGACATAGAAATGGTAAAGGGATTACATATCAGGAAATGAAAACTGATGGATCGTTCTCTATCGTACAGAAACAAGATACAACCAACCCTGAAGAGGTCTCTCAAAAGTTTTCTAAGTTTGAAATTTCTGAAAATGGTGATGTTGTAATACAGTCTCCCGACCACAAATTAACTATCACAAAAGATGGTGTCCTGATTGATGGTAAGCCAATCGGTTCAGGTGGCGGAGGAGGAGACCTTGAGATTATCAAGGAACTGCAAGAGAAGGTAGAGGGTGTAACTACACAAATAACAATAGTAAACGGTATGCTAGATTTCAAGATTGACAAAGTTGAAATTGAAATCGACTTAGATACCCTTAGACAGGAACAACAGAAGGTATTGGATAGTATCCGAGAAAAACTAGACGGACTTTCTAGCTCGTTAAAGGCTATGAAAGATTATACGATTCCTGCGTTCGAGGATGGTACTGTTACGGCAGACGAGAAGAAACAAGTTAACACTCTTCTAGACGCAGTAGGTACCGAGAAGAATAAAGTAGACGAGAAGTATAGCCAAGTTATCTCCGATCCGTTCCTACCTGCTACATATAAAGACGCACTAGGTGTAGCGAAGAGTAATTTAGATAGCAGACACCAAGCGTTACTTAACACAGTAGAAATCGTTATGTTAGATGGAGTTATCACTCCTGACGAACGTATAGCAGTTGCTCAAGCATTCGATGGGTATAACCAGTCTATCGAATCAATGGACATAGCTTTTAAGCAAGCAATGGATGCTATTTTAGAAGCCCGTATTAAAGAAGCACAAGAGAATGCAATGAAGTACCGAGATACAGAGATGCGTAAAATCGGTTCACAGATTACGCAACTAGCAGACTCTATTACGGCAAAAGTTAGTTCAGAACAGTTATCGAAAGAGATAGAAGATGTTCGTTCTGAAATGGCTACAAAAGAAGAACAAAAGGAAATCAAGGACACATTAGAGCAAGCTCAAAAGGACATTGACGAAGCAGTTACTAACCTTCCATATCGAGTAGAGTTAGGAAGTACCAACGGACTCATCTTCAAGAACAACAACATTGATACTGTTTTATACGCAAAAGTATATAAGGGTAAAGATGAAATCACATCACAGATTCCAAAAGAGCAGTTCATTTGGAGACGTGTATCTGATAGTGCTGAAGACGATGCGGCTTGGGATATTGCTCATAAAGGTGTAGGTAGTTCATTTAGAGCTACAAAGGATGATGTCCCAATGAGAGCTACATTCTCATGTGACTTAGATATCACTTAAACAGGAGAGGGAGAGGTTAAATGGTAGTTAGAGCAACAGGTCAGATAACGCTTAGTGACTTAAACGATGCTAAACAATTAATCTTATATTTAAACAGTAATTATAAAACACAGATTTACGATCCGAACGGAACAACATATAATCCGAACTTTACAACATCTAACTTAGTTATTACTCCTGAGCTATATGTTGCAGGAGGTAACGGTGGGAACATGCTACCATCGGCAGCGGTTAAGTCTCTATTTTGGTATGAAGGTTCTCAAACTACTACACCATTAGCAGAGACAGGTGCAGGTACAACTCCTAGTGGTTTAAGTTATTCACTACCAACAGGTGCAGTAGCTACAACTGCTAAACCGTTAACAATCAAGTCTAACTTGACTGCTACAACGTCACAAATGTTTACATGTGTAATTACATACTTAGACCCTGATTTACAGATGGAAACAACGATTAAGGCAAACGTAGATATTGTTAAAATCGTAAACGGTGCGGCAGGTACAAACGGTACAGACGCATACTATTTAAACCTTTGGGCACCGAGTGGGGACGCTATCCGTAACAGTAACGGTAACTTAACGTTAAAGGCTGACATGTACAAAGGTGCAGGTTCAGTTACACCGTCTGCTTACCAATGGTATATTCAAGACCCTACAGCTACAGTAGGTGGGGGAGGAGACGCAGATGGTGGAGCAGGTTGGAGACGTATTAACAACGTTGCAGACCCTACTGCGGCCCCAACTCTAGCATTATCTGCTAATGCAAGTTCCCAGTTAGCACCAGCTACATATTACGTTAAATACACATGGTGTGGTTTATCGGGAGAGACAATCGGATCGGCACAAGCTTCTCTAGCAGTAACGGCAGGTAACGAATTAAAAGTTACAATCCCTGCTTTTGCGGCTAACGTTACAATGGCTAAAGTGTATATCGGTACTGTATCGGGTACACTATTCTACGCAGGAGATATTACAACAAGTGCAGGTAACTTGATTGTAAAACGTTATGACAACTCTGCTGAACCAATTCCGACGGCTTCTAGTACAAGCATGAACGTAGCACAAATTACGATCCGAAACTGGGCTATTCCAGGAGTAAAAGGATTTAAGTGTGTAACTTCTGTAGCAGGTACGAGTACGAAGTTTACGGCAGTTATTGTTGTACGTGACTTCCAAGACCCACTAGTGGTTAATATCATCGGTACAAATGTATTCAAGAATGGTCAAGGTTCCTTAACATTGAATGCACAACTAATCCAAGCAGGTCTAGTAATTTCTAACACAGGTTACACGTTTGGTTGGTCATTGTACAAGCCTGATGGTAGCTTAATCAAGACGTATCCTGCCGTAACAGGAGACCAAATTACAGTACCAAGTACAGATGTAGATGCTACGGCTAACTTAGTAGTGGACGCATCTAAGTAGTAAAGCTCGTATTATATTATAATAGAGATAGGTAAGACAAAGGAACTTAGCGATAAGTTCCTTTTATTTTTAGAGGGGTGTGATTAAATGGCAAAATACAGAGCTACTGGACAGACAACTCTATTCAACGTGAATGATGCTGTCGCAGATACGAAGCCACCTGCTAACCCTAAAGAGGGTGCGTTGTGGTATAACACGACTGATAATAAATTTTACATATATACAAATGGTGAATGGAAGTTCGCTGCTGAGGGTATGATCCTTGGAGGAACAAACAAAGTATTCAACTCCACATTCAAGAAAGACCTAGCAAGTTGGAGAAACGTGTCAACACTATACAAAGTGGTGGCCGCAGAGTCAGATAAACCTAGCAGTAAAATTCTACAAATAACACGAACAGGTCAAGGGTCTGTAAGTATTGCTAGTGCATACACTAACGTATATAGCGTTAAGACAGGGGACACAATCACAGTGTCTATGGATGTTAGGGTTACAGATGCTGCGACTTATGACACGACTGCACCGTTCATTATAGAATTTTACAACTCTACAGGAACACGAGTACAGTTTAGAGATACGTACTTCAAAGACTGTAAAGTTACGACAATAGAGAGTAATAAATGGTATAGATTAGTATACACAATGAAAGCGACAACTGCCGACATTGTGTCAGGTGCAATCAGACTATCTTTATTCCAAAATGGTCAAGTATCCTATAGAGAAATCCAAGTAGAAGATGGAAACATGCCCTCTGCATGGAGTGAAGCTCCTGAGGATATTCAAGGACAAATTGACAAAAACAATGACGATATCAACAATATTAACTTGTCACTAGATGCATTAGGCAACGATGGTAAACTTACTCGTTTTGAACGTAGTCTAGTTCGTGGGTATATCGCAGACATCACTGGTAAGTATTTAAACCCAACGGACACATTACCATCCCTAGCTAACATTGACGCAGATACGTATAACGCAGGTAAACTGTATGCGATCCGTAGAACTGCACGCAAGATTGGGATGAACCTGACGACTAGTGTGAACTACAAACCGATGGGAGATGCGTACACGGCTCTTGTAGCGTACTTAAACACGTTCAGTCCTAGACCTTGGGATACGTCATCAACTGCAATAAACAACATTCCTGATAGGGCAGTATGGAACGCTAAATGGAATGAGTATTACAACCGATACGCTCTGTTCGAAATCGAGGTTCAGGATCGTCAGAAAGAGTATACTGAGCAAGAGACACAAAAGATGGGTAAAGACACAATTGCTGCTATTAGTACGACTGGTAATCATGATAGAGTCACATTTGCTAACCCTGTAAACATCAAACCACCTATTTCGACATTAGGTTTACCTGAGTTTGAAGGTCGTCATGCGGATAGTTGGTTTGTTAACGGAAGCAACTTAATGACAGGAACAAATTTTGCTACTACCACAGGTTGGGATAAGTGGTCGGCTGCGGCAGGTCGTATTGGTATCTATGATATAGCAGCGGCAGGAGGTAAAGCTATATATGTAGAGACTAAAGACCCTACTAGCGGTGCCCCGTTACCAATTACTAGTGGTACACCAATAGGACTCCAAAGTAAAGGAGTAACATTCGCAATCAAAGCTGGTGTCAAGTATACGGTATCTCTGAAAGTGGCAACAAGTGAGCTAGGTGACAAGTTAGATTATACGTATATCATGTATAGCACCGCAGGAGGAAACCAAAGAATACCTGATATTAGCGTAAAGAGTTTCCCGCAAGAGAACCCAGTATACGCAGGAGCTAATGTATACTACTACGCAGTTAACTTTACGTTTACTGCAAATAGAGATGACCCTGCTGCTTACCTACTAATCGGTGGTAACGTTAAACGAGATATCCCAGGTTCCCCTACAACTTGGTATGCGTGGATTCGTATGCGTGAGCTACAAGTAGAAGAAGGAACCGTAGCATCTCCATATAAATTAGCTTCTAGCGAACTTTGGGCAGGATCGGGGAATCGTATTCGTCCCGTAACAAACCCACTATTCACTAGTGGAACAGACCTAACTATTTGGGGTAAATTCTATGGTGATGGTACAAACAACGACAAGTTCTACTGGAACACCAATGGTGTTGCGATTAAAGAGAAGAAGTGGATGGATGTTGCTCTTAATGATAAACAGACATGGGTTTTCTCTAGTGCAGGTACAGGACTAAAACGTGTAAGAGCTGATGGTTTTGCGTATGCGCTTCCCGTGTACGCAAGTGAGATAGTGGTAAAGTACGATGGTAAACTATTAGTCAGAGATGGGAATACTCCACTAGCTGACCAAATGGCAATGAACGCTACCAACGGTGTACTTTACATCTCTATCGACAACAATGATAGCGGTTGGGGAGGAGCGTACACACCAACAAAAGAAGACATTAACGCATACTTCTTAGGTTGGAGAATGTGCAACGGTACCTTCGGAGGACAGTACGCAGGATCAGGTACCAAGCAGTGGTACCCAATCGGAGATAAGGACTTATCCCGTGCAACTGTAGCAGGTAACACTGCACCAACGGAACCGTCACCATCTATTAGCGATAAAACAATAAATTACTATCAAGTGGTATATCAACTTGTGGACGCAGTACAGGAAACAGTAGAGTTTGATGGTATACTAGAGTTATTAGCAACTGATAACGTTGTAACTACTTACTACCCTACGTTAACAACACCTATTGAAAAAGGTACGATTAAGTATGGTACTAACTTAGCTACAGTCAACCAGGATACACGTTACATCATTCCGTCTATGGTAAAACGTCTCTCTAACGCAGAGCAAAAGATTACTGATGATTCTATCACAGCTACAGTATTTAACTCTAGAGAGTATACACTAGCTCTAAAGAGTAAAGCGAACGCCAGTGACTTAGGTAATCTTGCTACTAAGGATGAGTTAGGAAACGTAGCAGGTAGTGTAGACGGTAAGATTAAAGATGCGATGGACAAGTTAGACTTCTCTCCATACGCAACTAAATCGGAACTGAAACAAACTGCTACAGATATCACTGCTAAGTTCTCTGCTACTGGTGGTATGAACTTAATTAAGAACTCTATCGGTTATAGTGACTTAGACTTTT